>Ga0214921_10002827_pt1 | contig 27469 bp, 47 predicted proteins | sample LL1505_MetaG_FD_177992 | JGI IMG/M metagenome (GOLD analysis project Ga0214921, IMG submission 177992) | Freshwater microbial communities from Lake Lanier, Atlanta, Georgia, United States - LL-1505 | ecosystem: Environmental > Aquatic > Freshwater > Lake | place: USA: Georgia | collected... | reverse complement strand
CTGCATCGCTAGGGGGAATCTTGTCCCAGACAAAACAGAAGAAATTGCCAAAGGTCTGGGTGCGAAAATCGTTCACTACCAGAATCAAAGAACTGATTGGCCTCATATAGACGATTTTGCAACTGCTAGGAACACGGCTCTTGGTGCGTGTTCAAATGAATGGTGTTTATGGGTAGATGCTGACGATGTGATGGCCGAAGATGGGGCGAAGATTGTTGAGGAGGCTATTGATCTTGCCGTTGAGAAAGACGCTCATCTAGTGGCGTTAAAGTATAATGTGGACAACGCCGGACTCATTCCCCTCCGAGAAGAAATCTCAAAGAGGGGAACTTGTAATTGGAAGAACCGAGTCCACGAAATGCTTGTTACTAAAGAGCCAAACAAGACTATTGGACTAGATAAGATTTTCAGAATCCACAAACCTAACGGCTATAAGGCCAAAAGTGCGGAAAGGAACTTTAACATCTTGGCCGACACGCTTTCCACCGCCCCCAACGCCCTTTACTACCAAGCCCAAGAATACTTCCTATCAAATCAGATCGACAAGTGTATTGATTCTAGCTTGCGAGCCTTAGCCTTTTCAGAGCTAGAGGATACGCTTCGCTATGATGTGCTTTGCAATCTTGGCCGATGCGTTCCAGACAATGAGAGGCTTTCTTATCTGGGGCAAGCAGTAGCCCTCCAACCAGACCGCCGAGAGGCTTATTTTTACATAGCAAACTATTGGGCTGGGAAGGGCAACTGGCTAAAGACCTACGGCTCGGCAAGGGCTTGTATGTCGCTTCATCGCCCCAAAACCCACTATTGGAATCTTGTCGAGGCAATCTACAACTGGCAGGCGATGGACTTGTACGAGACGGCTTCGGTGTGCGTGGGAGAAACTGGCGAAGCTGAAAAGATTAAGAAGATGCGACCCGCCCCCAAGATCAGCATTATCCACGCCACAAAGGGGAGACCACAAATCGCTTGGCAAAGACGCTGGCAATGGCTTTCCCTAGCCCAAAAGCCACTAGAGGTTGAATGGTTGTTTATGGTAGATCACGATGAGGCCGTTGACTACACCCCCCACCAAGCAATCCGAGTAAATCCCGGAGGCATCGTCAACGCTTGGAACGCAGGGGCAAGGTTAGCCAAAGGGGATATCATCATTCAAATGAGCGATGACTGGACACCACCCCGCCATTGGGATGCCCTAATTTCGACCGCTATGGGGGATACAGCGGGGGAGAAAGTGTTGGCAGTATCAGATGGCCTACGCACAGATAAACTCCTCTGTATGGCTATTATGACGCAATTGAGGCTAAAGAAGCAGGGAGGCTATATGTTTCACCCAGACTACCAAGAGAGCGATGGGATTTATGGGGACAACGAGCATACGGACAAGGCATACAAAGATCAAGTAATAGTTGAGGCTAGACACATCCAATTCAAACACGAGAATCCGATGTTCACCGGAGGCAACCCCGATGAGCTACTTAAAAACCACAACAAACCCGAACACTACCAAAAGGGGAAAGCAATCTATGAAAAACGCAAAGCAAATAATTGGATGTAGAAAATCAAAAAAGGGGGAGGATACGAAGGGGCTTGGTCTGATTAAGTTCGGGAAGTCTCGCCCCTGCAAAACCAAGTATGTGAAGGTTGATATCACCTATGATGACAAGGCCAAGAAGGAACTTTTTGAGGCGGGGATGCTAGCCTTGCAACACGACCCAGAAGCCGTGATTGAATATGTAATTAAAAAGGCACTTTGCGAGTTGGTGAAAAAATGAATGGATATACGAAGCTGGCTTGCGGCCATCTTTACCAAGATGTAGTGACTGGGGCTATCCCAACCTACTCAAAAGAGTATTCAGAAGAACGCTATGATAAGTATGAGACAACAAGGCCGATGTCGGAGTTGCGATTTGCCTTATGCAAAGAGCTTTTCAAATTTGATTCAGTACTAGATTTTGGCTATGGGAACGGCGACTTTCTTTCTGTTTGTGCCAATAATGGCGTGAAATCGTTCGGGTATGATGTCTCTGATTACCCCCTAAAGAAACCAGTAATCAAAACAAACTCACTCTTTATAGACTGCGACCTTGTAACCTTTTTTGATTCAATCGAGCATCTTGAGACAAGAAACATATCCAGCTTTCTAGCAAAACTTCACACCAATCAAATCCTTATCTCTGTCCCTTGGTTTCACGATCTAGGGGATGATTGGTTCTACCATTGGAAGCACAGGAGGGAGAACGAACACTTCCATCATTTCACCGCCGGTGGGTTGTGCGAAGTTATGGAATCGGCTGGGTTCACCCCAATTTATCACTCAAACCCAGAGGATAAGATAAGAAAATCCGATTTGGCCTTTCCCAATATATTGACGATGGCTGGCGTGAGGAATTAAGAGTGGCAAAAACAATCAAATACTCGCAGAGGTTAGGCGATGTACTTCGTTGCCTCCCAGCTTGCAAATACCTAGCAGACCAAGGCCACGAAGTTTTCTTTGATTGCTTCCCCCAATATCATTCGGTCTTTGATCTTGTCTCCTATGTAAAGGCTGGAAGCAAGGGGGATGTTTTAGATTTAGAAATATGGCCAAAGAAGTATGAGGCTTATCGCAAAAGCAAAAGAAGCTGGACTGACTTTGTGTATAGTCACCCAGAGATTATGGACGCAGACAAGACCAACATCATCCTCGACAAGCTAGACGACAAACCAGCCGTGGGGCTTCCAGAGACTTACAACCTAGTAGCCGCCTTTGGCAATAGCCAAGGATTCTACCGCAATCCGCTAGAGCTTATCACCAAGGCACGAAACGATCTAGGCAAGGACAACTTCTATGTGATGACTCCACCAGAGATTCGGATTCAAGGGCTTTCTACCTACACCGCCCCAAGCGTTTCAGAGATGGCAAAGGCAATCAGAGGAGCAAAGGATTTCTGGGCTATCAATAGCACCCCGATTGTTCTTGCCTCAGTAGTTAGAAGGAGCAAGCCGACTGCCTTCTTTCCCCAAAAGAACGAGTGGGAAACTGACAACATATTTGATTTTGATGGGATGTTTAGGATGGATTGACATAGGAGGTGATTTTATGGCTGGCACAATCAGCACCTCCTACTTTGCAACGGACTTGTCCTATATGATTCAAGACCTATATCAATCCGTTACTGGGCTTGCCTCTTCCGCAGTTTCGGCATCAGTCACAGACCTTGCAACCTCTAGCCAACTAGATATTGGTGGAGAGGTATTTAATATCACCCAGAGCCTAGTTGTCTTGGCTTCGTCAATCTCTGCCCCCACGATTGGTTCACTCTGCACCGTGAGCGGCACGGAGCGTATGATCGGAGGATTTTCGCAAAGCACCGATGGCCTTTCCTATACTATCGAGCTTGCGGAAATTACTACCTAATGGCTTCGATTGAAAGGGAGGTGGAGAACGCTCTCCTTAATGTTGTATCCGGTATTACTGGGGTGAACTTCTTTACCAGCGAGAGGGGAACGGCTCGCACGATGCCAAGTGTGACGGTTCAAGCTGAAATCAGCGGGGAGGAGCTTGTGCCTTTCTCTGGCGTATTCAAAACCCCAGCCTCGATAACCTATGTTGCAAGGGCAGACACCACGGCAAGAGTCGACTTCGATGCTAAGTTTTATGACATCCTAGAACAACTCTATCGTGACCCAGACCTAGCAAGCTACCTCACCGATCACTCAAACATAACCTTCTATGTGGCAAAGGTGACTGGGGATAGTCCAGCCGTGATCAGTCAAAACCGAACTTGGTCAAGGGCGATGACCCTAGACATCACAGCAACCGCAAAGAAATGAATAACAGCGTTCAAATCAATGTGGAGGATGCGATTGCTGGCCTTCTTGCATCAATCTCTGGCCTTAATATTTATAAGACAAATAGGATTGGGACAAAGCTATTCCCATCAGCCACAATCTCGGCATCAGTAGGTGGTCAGCTTCTTGGGAACTACACAGGAGTGTATGAAGTGGCAGTTACAATCGAATACTCTGACACAGCGGCTAAGATTAGCCAAGAGGCTTTTGACTCTGAATACTGTTCAATCTTTGAGGCGTTCTATTCTGAAACCACGCCTCTATTCACCAAGATTCAAAATAACATTATAGATACAAAAGTTTATACGGCACGGATTACTGGACAAACCCCAACCATTAAGACGGCTAAAAGGGCTTGGCAGAGGGGATTGAAGATTAATCTTATTTGCACCCCATCAGAACTAGACGATGGCTTGAGGTATCTGGACTTCCACGAAAAGCGAAACTCAATGTATGTGGGTGTGATTTAACAAGGAGCTTGAGAATATGGCACTTTCCATTTTAGACGGCAATCAATCAGCAACCACGCTTTCAACCGTCCTTTCTAGTGGGCAACATATCACCGCCCATACGGTTGTTAGCCTTGGCACTCAAGCGATTACAGATATGCGGGGTGCTGTAAGTGGAAGCGTTGTCTCTATCTCTAACTTACCAGCCACCCAGCCAGTCTCGATTGCGTCAGTCACTATTGGCAACACAGTCACAATCGCTGGGACAGTCACAGCTAACCCGACCGGAACACAGACGATTGCTGGCACGGTGACGGCGAATGCTTTTGGTAAATATGTAAGTGGTTCTGAAAATCTACAGATACCAATTATTTATTATGACGAAGATATAAGCGATGCAACAGGCCAACAAATCGTAGTCCCAGTACAGATTAACAATTCAGGCGGAATGATTGGGTCTGCAAATCCTCTTCCCATCTCTGGCACAGTCACCATCGGCTCTGCTCTCCCTGCTGGCACAAACCGCATCGGAGTGGTAACGATTGGAGCAGGCACAGTCACCATCGGAGCAGGAACGGCACAGATCGGAAGCGTTACAGCCAGTCTGCAGGCAAGCTCTATCACGGGCAGTTTAAAAAGCCTCACATATCAAGATATATCCACAGTTGCTTATTTGAATGTTGCCGTTGGCTCGCTACCAGCTTTGGCGGCAGGAACGGCACAGATCGGCTCTGTCACCGCATCTATCAGCGGGACTGTTCCTATCAGCATATCGTCTGTTACGGTAGGTAACAGCGTCACTATTGGCTCGCTTCCAGCTTTGGCGGCTGGCACAGCTCAGATTGGTTCTGTTACGGCCAGCATCAGCGGGACTGTTCCAATCTCAATATCTTCCGTCACCATTGGAAACTCTGTTACCATTGGCTCTCTCCCTGCAATTAGTGGGACGGTGACGGTCAATCCGTCAATTTCATCTTCCTCTATAACATCAGGAAGTTTCACATCCCTAAGTTCAGCTACCCTCGTCCCCGCCAACACGGCCCGCAAGATGGCCACCGTCTACAACCTCGGAGCAGGGCAGTTATTTGTGAACGCAGGAGCGACAGCCACCACACTTGGCGGGGGATTTATGGTAGCTCTATCTAGCGGTGATTTTTACGAGTGTAACTACACCACCACGACACTTTCCGCTATTTTCGCCACGGCTGGCACGGCAAGCTGGATTAGTCACTAAGGAGTAGGCAATGCCTTTATTCAGATCCGCACCAATCAAATCAGCGATCCGTACAGAGTGGGATCAAGGAAATGGAAATACAATTTCTGGAAACACGCAAGTGTATTGGTCTGCAAGTCCAACATTTAATATTGGCTCAATGTTTACATATATCTATTCAACTGCTGGTTTTACTCAAATTCAAATAAATAAAGATGGTGTTGCAATTATTTCATTAAGTCTTGGATCGCAGGGAGCAAGCTGGGGCAGCCTTTCCTTAATGACTAATCTTTTGAATGAGGCAAATGCTGGTGTTGTTGATGTTTTTTATGAACTACCAGTTCCCGCAGGAGGTTCGCTATATCCGACTTCAAGCTGTTTAATTAGGAAAGTTCTTGCAGGCGAATTATACAGCGTTTCAGTCGTTCCAACTGGTGATGATATTGGATATGGGGACATAAATTCCCTATCAGCGTGGGCAATAGTTGAGGCGTAAATGCCCCTCCTCCTCATCGCCATCTTGCTCTGCTCCTGCTCGCCACGGAAAGCCAATAACACAGGATTGCCGAACTACGATATGATGCAAACTGCCGAGGACGCAGGGCAAACGCCCAGCAAGTAGAGCCAATATGACGCACCAATACACCTACGAGGATTTTATGTCCTCGCTCAAATGGCTTGAGGCCGAGGGTTACATAGAGAAGTTCTACGATAACAACGGCGATCTATGCGTTCGTGTGTGCGAGGGGGCAGAGGATTGTGAGGTATGAGTGCAGATCAAGTTGCAGAACTTCAAGAGCGTTTATCTGTTGTCCGTGAGGCAATCGCAAGAATAGAAGAAAGACAGCAAAGTATAATTTCCGTCATAGAACGCCACACTAGCGAGTTGGCTCAATGGACAGCCAAGATTAACGGCAAGGTGGACACCCTTGAGAGGGAGTCGCACACCATCAAAACTAAGCTATGGTTAGTTGCGCTAGTGTCGGGGGCGGTGTTTTCTACAATTTGGGAACTTATTAAAGTAAGGGTGTTCCCACGATAATTTGACACACGATAAGTAGATTATGAATAAAACATTATCTTTTGAGGTTTCAATCTAATGCCCGCCACGACTGTTGGACAAGCGGGCTTGGTGTTCGGATTAACGGCAGAGACGATTGGACTCGTCCAGAGCTTTTCTGAGACAAGGAACATCGAGAAGAATGAAGTTCGTAACGCAAGCGGAGATGTCACCGGCATCGGCTATTACAATCCCACGACCGCCTACTCACTTTCAGTAGCGATTACTGGCGCAAATACATCTCTCACAGTTGGCGGGGCTTTCTCAACCCTTGCCAATGCGACTACGGTTGGGAATGTCAGAATCGACTCCTTGACCATCAATAAGTCAAATAGTGCGTTCGTAACTCTGGATATATCGGCGACTGGCTATCCGAATGTAAGTTAATAGGGGTTCTAATCCTCTATTGAAATCCTAAACTTATGCAAGGCACTTCCTACTGGGGAACAACAAATATCAAGATTGCCTCTTGCGTGGCCGCTTTCGGAGGGACGCTACGCCAATCAGACCCAGTCACCCATATCGTAAAAGAGGATGGCAGTAGGCAAGTTACTTTCTGGTTTAATAGTGGGGAGGGGACAGAAGCCAAAGCAGAGATGGAAAGAAACTGGGGGGATATGAAGTCAGACAGCGAAAGCCCAATTCGATATGTCCGAGCGGCACTAGAGAACCGAGAAACGCTTCTAGGATTGGTTAAAAGAGCCGAGCCAATCCAGATCATAAAGAGAGGGGGGCAGACGCTCCTCGTCCCTATAAACGCCAAACCAGAGCTAAAGAAGGCCATCTTGAGGGCAATATAAAATGAGTGATATCCTAAATGAAGAATTGAACGCAACCTTTGTCCGTCCCGGCAGGGACTTCAAGGGGCAACCCCTAGCTGAATACACAGAAGGCTCTCGCCTCCTTATGATTCAAGCAAAGGAAAAGGAAGATTCCCCAGTCTATTTTGTATGGGCGTTTCTATATCTTCACATCCTCCTAGCTAAAAACCGCAAAGAGGCCATCAAGCTAGCATGGGACAAGGAGGCTTTTAAGGAAAGTCTGTTTGATTGGGTGTCGGACAAGACTCAAGAGGATAGGGATACGGCGACAAACATCGTTTCCTCCATTATTGAGGAGGCAAGCAAGGCAAGAGTTTCCATCATATCTAGCAGTGGCGAAGGCTTCTCGATGGGAAACGAGTAACGCCAGCTTGGACTGCCTACACCTTTTTCACGCTGGCACAACGCACCGGATGGAGTCTCGAATATATGCTTTGGGATTTACCAATCTGCGCCCTCAACCAAGGAGTTCACACCTATTTGTATGAGGAGGGTGTGCGGTTAATGCGAGAAACATCGATTTCTTCTTCTGAGAAAAAGGAGATGGCACAACTGATGGGCATAGAAGTTTAACATCCAAGGGGGTATATAATGAATATTCTGACTGCGTCCGTGGGCAAAGATGGGGGCATCGTGTCTAACTACGCACAAGTTCAGAAAGCCTTAGAGGATTATGTGAAAAGTCGCAATCAAAGCGTGTATGATTCAGTTAAAGAAAAGATGGCAAATATAGCCTTTAAGGCCGCACAAAATACATACTTTTCCCCACGAGCAAACATTAAGGCAAATCTTCTAGCCTTGCCTATCACAAAAGACAATGGTAAAAAGCGTACTGGAAACACGCAATATGTCGGCCTTTATAAGCTAATAAATTGGCAAAGAAAAAATATGGGACTTCATCCTCTTGGTGGAACTAAAAAGATGGTTGTAGGTATGAAGATCACAAAAAAGAAGTATTTTAACAAGGGTCTAACAGATTTTGGGAAAGAGACTGTATATAAGTTTAAGCCAATTATAGGTTCAAAAACACCTAGAAATACAGGGCCGTCGCAGGGAGTTGCAAGATTTATGGACGGAAAATCCAAGCCCTTTGTTCAGGCAAGAATGAGAAGTTCAAAGTTTCTAAGGATTGGTTGGGCTTGTGCTGCCGCCGCTTTGGGAAAGTCGTTTAGCAAGGGCGATTTTGGTTCAGCTACACTTGAAAGACTTTCTGGCAAGGCTTACGGAGGCGGGGCGAATATTACAAGATTAGCTCCGGGAAGCAACCGATTCGAGATTTACAATGGAGCAGGCGTGTTTGACCTAAGATACAAGGGAACTCCTATGCGAAGTTCGAATGACATCGCAAGGGCAAGAGAAAAACAGGAGGCAGGACTGATGAAGGGCGTTGCGGCCGAAATTGCATCAATCTATAAGCTGGTGATCGAAAGAAATTCTCAAGCGTGGTTCGGTAAGAAAATAAAGGTGAAGGCAGTCTAAAATGGAACCGCTAATCTTTAAGATCGAGACGCAAGCCGATGATTCGGGATTGCGTAGATTTGATAAAAGCGTTGGGGGGTTAGATGTATCCTCAAGGAAGGCATCGGGTGCATTAAAAAGTTTTGCTCAAGATATTGCTCAAGCTAGGGATGGGTCTGATGTCGCCTCTGCCGCACTAGGGGCTTTCTCTAGGATTCTCGGCTCATCCCTAGCGGCAACCGGCGTGGTTATAGCCGTCAAAACTGTTGTAGATGGATTTAGCAAAATTGAGCAAGCCGTTAAGGAATCAGAAAAAGCTGTTGCAGATGCTTTTGCTGGTATGGAAAGCTCTGGCAAGGCATTGACTTTTGCTGATGCGGTCGGCCAAGCAAAGACATTTGAGGGCGTAGCAAAAAAGATAACTGAGGAAATTAAGAAGATTAACGAAAGCCCGATGCTAAATATCATCGACGGCCTAATGCAATCGACGGACAGGATGAGGGAGCTTGCAAAACAATCGGAAGATCAAGCAATAGCAATTAGAAAAGCTGGGGCAGAATCAGAGCTTGCACACTTATCTAGGATTAAGGGACTAGACGCAGAGGGGAAGGCTCTTGCGGCAAATGAGAGGGCTTTAGAAAAAGAACTAGAGGGGATTGATGCGATTAAAGAAGCATCAACAGCACTTGCGGTCACTCAAAAATATGCGATGCAAGCCGATGAGATACGAGCAAAGTTTGCCGATGAACGAGGGAAGGCTGAGGCAGAGCTAGCAACTCAAAAGCAAAAGCAGTTAGACGACACAATAAAGAAAGAAAAGGAGCTAGGAGAAGCCCAACAAAAAAGATTCAACGAACTATACGATGCAGAGGTAAAATCCCAAGAGCAGATGCAGAAGAGGATAGATGCAGAGCTAAAAGCGGAAGAAGCTAAAGCGGCTCGACAGCAAGAACTACAACAAAACCTAGCTCAAGCACAAGAATCTCAAAAGCAAAATACAGCAGAACAAGCATCGTCTGTTGCTAGTTCTATGAGTGGAGGGTCTGCGTCAAGAGGTGGTGGTAGACCCACAAGCTATGAAGTGGGACTTCAAAAACAAACGGGAATAGCGTTTGAAAAAGGAAAAACAGAAGCCGCCGACGCAGAAATACAAAGAAAAATAGATGAAATAAAGCAGGAAAGAGCGGCCGCAGGAGACACAAGATTTACCGGCAAAACCGATGCTATGAATAGGCTGGCAGACGAAGCTAAAGCGGCCGCAGAGGCACAAGGTAAAGCCTCTTTAGGCACAAATGAAATGGCAAAATCTGTTACAAAAGCACAATCAGAATTGTCTGATTTTTCTAATAACACCAGCAAAGCGTCTTATAAAACAGATACTTTCTCAACTAATCTATCTGATTTGGGAACTGATTTTGATAGCGCAATGGAAAGCGCAAATAATTTCTCTAGTAGTATGACGGAAAACTCTGGGAATATGGTTGAAGATTTTATGGATAGCGGAGAAAGCGCTTCTGATCTTGCAGACTCTCTTGATAAAGCTAGTGAAAGTGCCAAAGAATTTGAAAGAGTAGCTCAAGAAAGTGGAGAAAAGCGAGACAGAGGTGATAGAACCGGCAAGGGCGAACAACAAAAGGGCTTGCAAGATATATATAAACTATTGGAAGATAACCTCAAGGAGATGCGAACATACGCATATGTAAAATAATTATATGGCTACAAATACAGTTACGGCTACAAATATAGTTGGCACATTTCCAATCCTAAATCAGAAAAAGTCACAGACAGATGAGTATGGTTTCAATTATATCACATACGAATATACGCTAAAGACTGAAATCGTAGATCAATACATCCCCAAAAAGGACGATGTATTTGATGGAAACCTTGTTCTCTCGGGGGCTTATAAAGGCATAATTGCAAGCCCCACGGTTAAAGAATCATCGTATGTTGTAGAAAATGTTGAGGTTACTCCGATGAATGGTGGGCTATCCGCACTCACAGTGCAAGTAGTTGGGACAAGAAACCCCATCGACTCCGCTACTCCCAAAGTATTTATTAGGCAAGGAGGCCCGCTTATATTTGGACTTGATGGGTCTTTTGCTATTGATCTTAATGGGGAGAAGGCATACGACGGAATTGGGCAAGAAATTGAAGTAAAATTCTTGGCACTTGGGGGGAGTGGTGGCGAAAATTCTATATATCAAGAGTATTTTTCCAGAGTAATGCCAAGAGCATTCCGTGGGGTGTCTTTGCCTTTCCCAAAGAAAGAGCCGGGGATTTATGGCAATACCGTCATTGTTACTCCATCTCCCAATTCGACGATTCGATTTGGTTATCAAATATTCTACTATGGATTTACTTGTAAGCGTGTAATTACAGAACGGCGTGGAGGGCTTTTGCTTGCGTCGCTTTTCTTTTCTGAGGCTGGCACGGCAACATTTTATGGCCCATCAGACGAAAATACACAAGCAAGCACCTTAATGTATAACTATCCCGCCTACGGAGGGTAATCTATGCCAAGAGAATCCAAACTCGATATGTTGCCCGATAAAGATATGAAGATATCTGGCGACAAATTTAGGAAGATGGTTAGAAGGATTGAATGTACTGTTCCGCTTGCTGGGTATTCAATAAAAACAGAAGAAGTTGACGATGGGATTAAGCTCCATTTAGATGCGGAACGAGTCACATTAAATGTTTGCTCTAATGGCACTCCATCTACATTGGTTGTTTATGTCTATGTTCCTCCAAAAGAAGAATAGGCCAAGTGACAAGGAGTAATCAATATGGCATCCAACATTGATATTCTTTTAGACAAGTCTGGTGGGTTATTAAATGGTGGAGATGCGCCATATGGGACATTGCCAGCTTTCACTCGCAACGATGTTTACCCCTTTAGAATTAGGGTGTTGGAACGCAACGCAAGTGGGGCATATACCGATGCTATTCTTTCTTCTCCATCCTTTTCTCTTGGAATTGGCAATATTGATGCAACTGCAACAGACGGCCAATTCAAGCTAACTACTACCACAGGAACTTCAACGGCCATATCCTTTAACGCTACTACCGCTCAAGTGCTTTCTGCGGTTAGTGCTATCGCAGGGAATGTGGGCGTAGCCACCTATGGTGATTCTGGTTCAGCTTGGATTATCACGGCGGCCACCGCAAATACAGCACTCAGCTTTGGGGCGTTGCCGTTCACGCTTTTCCCAACGGCGGCGGTTCAAGTTAATACACGGAGAGTACCAACTGCCTCTGTCTATGCACAGCAAATCGTCTCATTGAGCCGCAACCCGGCTGTATTTACTAGCTCATTCACCTCAGTTTCTGGAACAGGCGTGGCCTTAACTAAAATACAAGATGGCTCGGCAACACTAAATGAAACCTATGCACTCACTATTGGAAACGATGTTTATGGCGGTTCGTATAGCTTGGCCTATGGCGGCTATTCCACGGCCATCGCCTACAATCAGAGCGCAGGTAATGTTGCTGGATCGCTTTCAGCAATAACTGGAATTGGGTCGGGAAATATATCCGTTGTAAGCGATTCAAAAAGGGGATTGATCATATCTTTTGTAAATAGTCTTGGCCTACAAAATATATCTACCGCCCTTGAACTGGACTCCACAGGCATACAAACTTATAGTTGGTACACATCCACGATCACAATGTCTACAAGTGAGATGGAGGAACTATTCAACGAGGCAAACACAGATACCATCACCCCTACGCTAGAAATTGAAATGACGGAGAATGGTCAAACAAAGACTCTCCTCCAATACACCACATCAATCAGCAAAGATTTAATTTTGACTGGTGCTTTAGCCCCCGCCGACTTGGCTCTGTACTATACCAAGGCACAAGTGGACGCTGGATTCATCGCCGATTCTGCTACAAATGTAAATGCGACCAATCGAGCATTAAAATCTTCTAGCGGAGTTACTGCCGTGAACTATGGTGGGCGCACCCTAGTAAATAGTTCTGGTTCAAATGTGGTTAGCTTTGCTACTGGCCTAGCCCTCTCTGGTGTAATGGGTTTTTATGGCAACACGCCCACCGCTCAACCCTCTGGCGTAAACATCGTCTCTGGACTAACAAACATTGGCTTAATTTCCTACACTCAGCCCACGGCAGTTAATGTTGTTTCTGGCCTAATCAATACTGGACTAATCGCAAGTGGCACAACTTACGGCGTGCTTCCGCAATCTCCTCGAACAGTCACAACGCTTACCTCAGTTTCATTTGGAACTCTTGCTGGCAACGATCAGCATTATCGGGATGTGGTTATGACTGGTGCGGCAGTAAATGATATTGTTTTAGTTGGCTTACCATCGGCAATTTCAGCAGGTGCAATTATTCAAGGCGTAGTTTATCAAGCCAATACTGTCTGCTTGTCTTGCGTTAATGCAGACAGCGTTTCGAGGGATGTAAACACTGCAACCTACCGCATCACCGTCATCGGTTATTAACCTTGGGCTAATCCCCTAACGAAATCCTATGGCCTTCTTGAGTTTAGGAAGATTTCCAATAGAAGCACAAGGGTTTTGCGTCCCCGCTGGAGTTCCAGTATGTGATCTGCCTATCGCAATGACACTAGAACAAGCAATGTATTTATGGTGGAAAGTATATAAAATAAGATACACATATAGGTGGTTTTTTAAAAGCCCACCTACCGATCCACCTACTATCCAACCTGTGACTGTTAATGGTGGCGGGTCAGTCGTAATGGATACAAGCCCACTCTATGAAAAGATGAGCAACAGGGTGTGCCCCGGAGAGATTGTTCATACTTGTGGACAAAAACTTCATTATACAAATATTTATCCTGAACCAGATGGCCTAGATGAAGATATTACAGATTCAGTTGTTTTTACTATAACCAGTAATTTTACACAAAACAATTCTTTGTACTATCCCCAAATTTCCCTCGTAATTTATCCAGCCCACGATAACAATATCTATGCGCCGTGGTTTAGCGATTGTAACGACGTATTGGGATCAGCGGAAGTAACTTTTAAGGGCTTTGGAGGTGATGAATTTGAACCTAATCCATTTGTATTTAAACAATATTTAATTGGAGGAAGTGGTTCAACTAGCCCAGAAGCCGGATATACTACTCTGGAAATTGAGCTATCCGTTGAAGAAGAAACAAAAGCAGAATGATAAAGAAAATATATGAAAGCAACGGAATCTTTACTGGGGGAATTGTAAGGGATTATTTATTGCTTGGCGAATGTTTCAACGATGTTGATTTTTATTTTAACGAACAACCAGAATGGATTTTTCAATGGCCAAACAACCGGCAGAAGTTTTGGCTAACTAAAAATTGCGTGGTTTATCATTGTCAGAAAAGCCCCTTTAACTGGGACTTATCTTGTAACCTCTTTAATTTTAGCAAGGAAAGGGGGATTTTTGCTAAGCCATCTATTCATAAATTTGACTATGAAAAAGCATTTGAAATGCTTTTGCATAAAAGGTTTTCGCTATTGCACTTGGTGGCTATGAATTTAAAACTAAAAATGATAGGCAGGGGATGGATTGCCGAGCCATCCTTTTACGAAACCCAAGAAGAACAAGCACCAGAACACGGCTCTTGGGAAAAGTATAGTGATTTAGCTAGAGAACGCATCAAAGAGCTTTTTGAGCACGAGAGCGCAGAGTGATGAGTTGCTCCGCTTGCCACAAGGTCAAGGGTTTTACTCAGTCTCTTAGCACTTGGGTTGGTGCTGGACTACCTGTAGCGAAGTCAGAATCTATAAACAATAGAAGGATTTTATGCCAAGCGTGTGAGCATTTTAATGGGCATCTCTGTACTAAGTGTGGGTGTTTAATGGCGGTTAAAATAAGAATGGCAACGGCTGAATGCCCAGCTGGCAAGTGGTAGCCTTGACACCCCCCCTTGTTTATGAACCAAATCTTAGCCTTCGTTCAATCGCAAGATGTGTTTGCTTGGGTGGGTGCGTTGGTTGCGTTGCTCTCGGCGGTAATTGCGGTTGCCTCTTTGATTCCCGGTGACGAGCCGGAGGCAACTCTCACCAAGATCGTTTCGTTTCTCTCCAAGTTTTCTAGGAAATAACAATGTGGGAGGCCATTCTCGCCTCGCTCGCTGGACTAATTGGAATCATTGCTTGGTGGACAAAGAACCGAGCAAAGACAAGAAAAGAACGAGACGATGAAGAGATTGCTTATAATCGGCGTTTGCGAGATTCGGAAGTGGATTCTTGGATTCATCGCAACTAGCTTTCTCCTTTGCGGTTGCGTAACCACCCGCCCTTACGACCTTGGTGAAGTCCCGAACCAAGATTCAATTACCGACTTTATTATGCGGTGGGACAAACTTGACCGAAACAAATCAACCCCAGAAGAATACAGACAGCTTTTTGGGCAATCGCTCAAAACGATTTCTCGACTCGTGGAGGAGAATGAACGACTCCGAAAGAGGCTCGATCAATGACGATTCGAGAGGCCGTGGAAAGGTCAAGGGGACACATAGAAAAGTGTGAGCCTAGTTTCGGCAAGAGGGTGGGGGCTTGGTACTCGGAGTTGATGAGCAAAAAGATTCCAGTTTTGATCTATTGCTCGGTGCGTACACCCCAAGAGCAGGAGGAGCTATACGCCCAAGGACGGACAAAGGCGGGAAGGAAAGTCACAAACGCTCGTGGAATACCCCCACAATCGCTCCACATTGACCAAGGCAAGGGGAGTCACGCAATCGACTATGTTCCCCTTGCTCGCACCCCTAGCGGTGATCTAGTGGCTTCTTGGGATGATGACCAAGGCTATTCAATCACCCGCAAGATCGCAGAGAAGCACGGCCTCCGAGGATTGGATTGGGAACAGCCTCACCTAGAAGATGCAAACATTTCCGGGTGGAGGGAGCTTGTCTCTCCGCAAAAGCAAGAGGTGAACAAGCAAAAGATTTCTCTAGTCAATAAGCGTCCGTGGTCTAGCAGATAAAGGATGACATCAGAGCAGGGCGTGGAGAAAACAACCGAGGAAGTTTTTACAAAGAAGCACGATCTCCATCTCACCACCTTGCAAATGGCGGCGGTCGAGTCGATGGAGAGAAAATATAAAAAGGGAGTGGTAGAACACGGCGGGACAAAATTGTGGGAAATGCCCACCGCCAGACTGGTAGAGAACGCAATCGAGGAAGCAACCGACCAACTGACCTATCTCCTCACACTACGCCAGCAAATGCACATTGTGATGGAGCTTGCTAGGGACGGATGCACGGACGAAACATTGACAAATCCTAGAGCTAGAGAGTGTTGTCACCTTATTTACACAACTCTTACAGGTCAATCTAAACCCTTATGAAGCCAATAAAGTTTGTCGCTTGTGGTGATATCCACGGCGACGAACAAGACGCTCCCTCGGTAAAGGCTCTGTTGGCTTTTACCAAGGAATACATCGGCAAGGATGGTGGGCTTGTAGTCTGCATCGGTGATCTCTGGGATTTTAGGGCAATCAGAAAAGGGGCGGGCGATGAGGAGCAGGCATCGAGCTTGCAAAAGGATTGGGACGCAGGGGAGGAGTTCATTCGGGAGTTCTTCAAGTTCGGGGATGAGAGAATCTTTTTAAGGGGCAACCACGATGAACGGATTTTTGATATGGCTAGTAACAGCCGAAGCGGAGTAGCTCGTGATTATGCCAATGATGGGATTGAGAATATCGAATTGATTATGAAGGAAACCAAGGCGAGGATGTTCCCCTATGATTCTGTGGGTGGAATCTACAAGTGCGGCGGGCTTTCCTTCGTCCACGGCTACGGCCACGCTATGCACTCGGCCAAACAACACGCAGACGCTTATGGGGATGTTATCTTTGGACACACCCACGCCATCGATTATTTTCGTAGCGTCTCGATCGACCCTCGAACTGGCTACAATATCGGATGCCTCTGCAACAAGACTCCGGAATATAATCGAGGCCAACTCCGCAGACTCCGCTGGCAACACGGCTGGGCGTTCGGAGCGATCTACCCAGACAAGACACACGAAGTTTTTCAAGCACGGCAACGAGGCAACAAGTTTTATTTACCCACGGACATAAAAGCGTTTTAATTATGAAAGCACAAAATCCTTGGCAGAAACTTTTGTCGGAACACATCAAAGACAAGTTTGCTCCACCCCAGCCGGCGGGATATTATACGAGGGAACAGGTGAGTAAGTTGTGGCAGAAATCAATGAACACAACCTCACGGATGCTCAATCAAATGCTCGAACAGAAGAAAGTGGAAATGAAAAGACATCCCTTTATTGTCGCCAGAAAAGACCATCGTGTGATTCGCAACCTTAAAACCTTCAAGATTCTCCCCACAAAGCCCCCCCACAAGTAGCGTGTTTATAGGGACTTACAAACAATCGTTAAAATAAGATAAAAAAACCCTTTACAAGTTAGGGGAGTGTGATAGTGTGGGGGTATGCAAATCAAATCCGCATCTCCATTCGATGTGAAGATTATCGCCGTGACGGAGGTATGCGGTTTTGATGTGGATGCTGGCCTTGATATTCAAATCAACATTATCGACCAAAAAGAATGGGACGCATCCAACCTTTCTGAAAAAGACCTTAAGAGTGGCAAGTGTGATTGTTGTGGGCATAAGATAAAGTATTCTGCTATTGCCAAGCACATCCCAACCAACACGATTGCTTCTCTTGGTCGCAAGTGTGCCAGCAATATCGAGGCTCTGAAAAGGTGTGGGTCTATTATCGATGGGGCAAGCATCGCCCTTTCCCAAAGAATCCTTTGCGAGAGCCGAGAGCAAGAATTTCGCAAAGCACACCCGGAGGCTTGTGAGGCTCTTGATTGGGCAAAGAGTGGAATGAATCGGGTTGCATCTGATTTGCTTGAGAAACTCCGTAGGTTTGGTTCGCTATCTGAAAAGCAGATTTCTTTTCTTATCGGTATTCACCAAAGAGATATTTCTAATCGTGCGTCTGCTACGGCAACTGCACCCACCGGGAAGGCATCGGTTGAGGGAACAATCTTATCGGTAAAGACAGGCCAGACTCAAGGCAAGTATGGCAAATTTAAATTTGTGGTTCTTGTTGATATTGGTGGAGGTGTAAAGGTTTGGGGAAAGGCTAAAGGCGAATGGAGTCATCACGCCATTTTGGGCGCTACCCCTATTGGCGATGCACCCTTTCAGAAGAAGGGCGATAGGGTCAAATTCACGGCCACCTTTGAGCCTAGCAAAAAAGACCCCTTGTTTGGTTTCTTTAAGCGTCCTTCTAAATGGCAAGTTTTAGAGTCAGTAACAGCCTAACCCCCAACCAAGAAAGACCAACCAAATGACCAAAATCCTCATAGCCTATATCATCGGACTAGTCGTAGGTGCTGGCTCAACCCTTTTGATAGTTGAGCAACTGCTAAAATAAGTCTTGCCATAACCCAGCGAAATCCCCACAAAAAAACAATGACATCCTTCCCGCTACCAGCAAGGCCAGTAGGTTCAGCCGTTCCCGCCTTACACGATGAGTTTGCCGAGGGCTTCTCCATTGAGGGCAAGCTCAACGGATGGCGGGGATGGTTCGATCAAGAAACCAAGCAAGGCTACAACCGCCACGGCAAGTTCGCCTCAAATCATAATCTGATGGCCGAGAGGATTCTTGGTGCTGGAATCAAATCACGCTTTGTCGATTGCGAAATTATGGGGCAACGCACCAAGGCTGGCAAAGGAACAATCGTAGTGATGGATGCGTTCGACCCCGCCAACCCCAAGCCCTACTCAGAACGGATGAAGGAGATCGAACACCTCGAGGCCGTGACCTTTGATCTGCAACCCAACAAGCTCCTTCGCTTTGTCCGTCTTGCCCACCACAAGATCAACGCAATCTGGGAAGAGATGAACTTTCAAAATAACAAGGCGGGTGAAGTTATCTGGGAAGGCTTCGTGATGAAGGCTCTGAACGACGGCAAATATCCTTACATCACCAACCCCAACTACTGCTCGCCCTCGTGGCAGAAACATAGGATACGCTGGTGATCTTCGGCCTCGTAGTCTTTATCGGGCTTTTCATCCTCCAAGGGCTACGGCTCTTGGGCAAGCACATCGACCAGCAGAATTACGAACGCAGGAAGTTTTATTTATTTGTTGCCGGCGAGTTGGACAAGATGGACAAGATCGTCGCCGAGGGCAACCAGCCCAAAGAACCAAAAGAACCAGAGCTATTGTTGCCCACAAAGAACTGGGTAGGGCGTAACTAAATGAAGCTAACCCCATCGGCCAAGTTTGAACTTCTATGGAGAAGCCTTGGCGGTGGGGAGCTAAAGAGGGAACATAAGTTTGCCGAGGGCAGAAGGTTTAGATTCGATTACTATGTGGACTTCTTAACCTCTGGCATTGCTATCGAGCTAGAGGGTGGGGTGTGGACGAGGGGCAGGCATACAAGACCCTCCGGATTCCTCAATGATATGGAAAAATATAATCTCGCCGCATCGATGGGCATCCTAGTTTTCCGAGTGCCTTCTCACGACATATCAGCCAAGTGGCTTTCCCCGATAGTAGAAACCATCAAAGAGAGGACAAAAAAATGAGTGAAGAAATGCCTACATTCTGGCATCAAGAACCAGCCAAGAAAAAATTACCAAATGAAACTACGGATGAATGGGTAGTAAGAGTGTTTGGAGCGTTCCCCGATACAGAGTTCGATAGCCGGAATGACTTTAGATTTTTGAACTTACCCAAGACACAGAAAGAAAACGCCGAAGGCTTTGGCGTATTCGATGACGGACAGAACAAAAAATAAACCAAGGAGAACCAAAAAATGAATGAACAGATAGTATTAAAGAATGACCACGGCCTAGGCCACTCCAACGGAGTGCAAAACTATATGCGACAAGCTACGGATGTAGCTGGCGTATGTAGGGCAATCGTAATGGAGACCGCCCAGCAAATAGGCAAAGGCAACAAGAAGTATGTGAGAGTCGAGGGATGGCAATCCATTGCAGTAGCTCACGGATGCGTAGCCTCTGCCCGAGATGTGGAGCGTCTTGAAGATGGGTATAGGTGCATCGGTGAGGTAAAGCGAATGGACAACGGCCAAGTAATATCAAGTGCCGAGGGTTTCTTGGGTGACGATGAGCCGATGTGGGCAAGCCGCCCGACCTATGCCAAGCGAGCGATGTGCCAGACTCGTGCAATCAGTAGGGCTTGTCGCTCTGCCTTTGCACACATCGTGGTATTGATCGACAAGAGCCTATCCACGACACCAGCCGAGGAAGTTCCTTATGGAGGATTCCAAGATATAAACACGGATAAGTTTGAGGAAGCACCTAAGGCCGAACCCGCCAAGATCAGCAAGGCAGACTTGGCAGATATCACGGCCAAACTTAACGCTCCTAATAAGACCAACGGTACAGAGCCGAGGGATATGGAATTGAAGTTTGGTAAGTATAAAGGCTCTACCCTTCGTCAGATCGCCGCCTTTGGTGAGAAGGGCTTGGACTACTTGGACTGGTTGAGCAAACAAGAACTTAAACCCGGCAAGGACGGCCAACCATATAAGAACGACATCATACGCAACGAAATCATCCAAGAGATTCTTTTGGAGAGCGAGGCGTTAAGTAAAGGAACACCCGATGAAATCCCATTCTGAACTTATCCAAGACATACTTAACGATGTGAGGAGCAAGGCCGCCGATATTGAAAGAGAACGATGTGCCGACCTCGTGCAACAACTGGCAGACGGAACAGAGGATGCAGTCATCACCGGAATCTTAAACGAGGTTGTGCTTGCGATTAGGAGGCTCGGAGATGTCAGCCGTTGATGTTGAAGTTCCACAAACCAAGTGGTCGATGCTTGTTTGGAAAACCATAAAGGAGAAACCACATAACGATGAAAGAGTTCTTATGGATATCGGGGGTGAGGTTGTTGTCGGTCGTTTCGTTGATGATTCGTTTGTCTCTCGAAGCTGGGGACATTCTGAAAATGATGTTCGGCTTTGGGCAAGCTGGCCGAAAGCGCCTAAATGGTAACTTTCCTTTCATCCATCGGGAAAGTTTTGTGGGAATTGTTCGTGGTAGGTATAGGATGCTTGAGTATTTTTCTCACCATTCTATTTCTGGCCGACCTATTCTGGGATTTAGTAAGAGATATATGGAGGAGAATTAAAAAATGAGCGTCAAAAGATTGAGCCTTGTCGATGAGTTTCACGGACTGGTCAGTAGAAGATTAAAAGACTTGTTTAAGCGATTGAATCACGCAGAAGTGGAAAACTTTAAGGACATCATTAGTCACCTCGACTACTCGCATCGTATCACTAAAGAGCTATTAGAACGAGCCAAGAAGTATCAGAAGATCGATATGGAAAAAACAAATAAAAAAAAGGAGATACAATAAAATGAAAGATACAAAAATGGAATTGCCTGATGATATTATGAAAGAACTTTTGTCCGAGAAACAAAGACAAAGGCTAATATGTTCTGCGGTGGCTGGAAGGGAGCAAACAGAAGAGGATATTATTAAAGTTGTAGGCTGGGCAACAAATGTAATGAAGGACTATAACTTTCTTCTGCTTGCAACATTGGGTTGTGTTTCTTTGCATATATCAGAGAACGGAAATTTAGTATGCAAACCAATAGATGACCCAGAAAAGTTTAGCGAAGCTCTCGCTAACCTGCCAGTATGAGGCGGGATAGCTTCTGGTTTCCCTTTGAGCCTAACCGCTGGCTGGCGAATGAGAAGCTGGCCTTGGTTAGCCTTGAGGCCAAGGGGCTATGGATTCACCTATTGTGCCTTATGTATAAGGCCAACGCCGGCGGCAAGCTAACGATCAACGGCAACCCCCCAAGCCCAGAGCAGATCAGTCGGATGGTTGGTCAAGATGCAAAACCACTACTACAAGAGCTTGAGGTTGCAGGGGTTTATGAAATTAAAGATGGGGCAATCTATCACGGAGGAGTGGCCTCCGCACTGGCAAAGATGGAGGAAAGATCGGCTGGATATGCTCGAAGGATAACCCATAGATGCGCCATAGATGCACCATCTATGAACCATCTATCGTCCATAGATGAACCATCTATCGTATATAATAAGAGTAATAGTAATAGTAAGAGTTATAGTAATAAGGATAACAAGAAAGAGAGAGAGGGCTTACGACCTACGCACGCTGAATGGATTGCCTTTGCAAATGAGATCGGATGGAGGCTTACGGATGCAGAGTCGGCTTTTGATTACTACCAATCGAACGGATGGAAAGTTGGGGGCAGGGCATCGGTTAAGGATTGGCGAGCGTGTGCCAGAAATTGTCAGCGCAGGAGCAACCAACAACCAATCAAAGGAAACCAACCAATGAAGAAGCCAATTAAATCGGGGTGTGAATCCCCCCCAACTTACAAAATTATGGGATTTCAGACGCTTGAGGCGTGGGAAAAGGCGGGTTGTCCGTGAACGACCTTGTTTTAGCGGCCACAATCCATCGGGTGAAGCTCTGTGAGGATAGGATTGCCCAATTTGAGCAAATGGTATCCACACTCACCGCCCAGATGGCTCAAAATCGAACGGAGTTAGCCTCTAAAGGGCTTGCAACGCTCGTAATGGGTACAACCACCCCCCTCGACATTCCAAAGGAGCTTGTGCCTACCTACGGCAAGTATAGGGCAAGGGGAAATCGCTCCCACAATACAGTTCAGAAGCGATGGGGGATTTGGAAAGCTCAATATGAGTCTGGGCTAACAGTAAAGGAGATTGCGAACGCTTGGGGATGCCATCACTCCTCAATCGTGAACGCAAAAAGCAAAAACTTCACGGCTCGGAAGTCAAGCGGAAGGGGAATCAAATGATCGCATTATTAGAAGCCGAGCAGTTCGAACTTCCATTTATGAGAACCACGCATCCAGTCAAGACGGAAGGCCACGACCAGAACGCTCGAATCCTAGCCCATCTACAAACTGGGCGAACACTCACGGCTCTGGAAGCCCTCGAATGGTTCAAGTGTTTCCGGTTGGCGAGCCGAATCTGCGACTTGAAAAAGGCGGGGCATCAGATTGAGAAGCGAACGGTTCAAACCAACAGCGGCAAGCGAGTGGCCGAGTATTATTTATGAACTACGAAATAAAACAAGGGGATTGCTTGGAAGTTCTAAAAACTCTTTCTAGCGAGTCTGTAAATTGTTGTATCACATCGCCCCCATATTGGGGATTGAGAGACTACGGAACTGGCGAGTGGGTTGGTGGAGACCCAGCCTGCTCTCACAAACGAGATTCAAAACAAAGTGAACTAACCCAAACTGGACATAGGAATCTTGAGGGTGCGGTTGGTGACGGAATCTACAAAGACAAGTGCAAGAGGTGTGGAGCAGAAAGAAAGGATAGGCAGATAGGATTGGAAGTTACGCCAGAAAGTTATGTTCAAAAGATGGTCGATGTGTTCCGTGAGGTGAGAAAGGTTTTAAGAAATGACGGGACTCTATGGCTTAATTTGGGTGACAGTTATTGCGGGACTGGAAGCAAGGGTGAGTGGAAAGACCCAAAATATTCAAATGGGAGAAATGGGCAATCGACAGCTATAAACAATAAGATATATGGATTAAAGTCGAAGGATTTGGTGGGAATCCCTTGGCGTGTTGCCTTTGCGCTACAAGCAGACGGATGGTATTTACGCCAAGACATTATATGGCACAAGCCGAACCCGATGCCAGAGAGCGTTACTGATAGATGCACCAAGGCTCACGAATACATTTTTCTTATGACTAAAAACTCAAATTATTATTTTGATAATAAGGTTATTTCCGAAAATGCAATATCAAAACAAGGAAAAGGAGCAATCGGAAGAGGACAACAGAGTTATGCCGTTGCATCTGGGAAAGGAATGTCTCCACAACAAGACCACAGTGGATGGATGGGTGGGGATGGTAATACAAGAAACAAGAGGAGTGTTTGGTCGGTAAATGTAAAGCCCTATAAAGAAGCTCACTTCGCAACATTCCCAAAGGAACTTATAGAGCCTTGCGTGTTGGCTGGATGCCCTAAAGACGGAACAATCCTAGACCCATTTGGAGGTAGCGGGACAACAGCAGAAGTGGCAATCGAGAACGGAAGAAACGCTTTGATTATAGAGCTTAATCCAGAATATATCGAATTGGCAAAAACAAGAATCAGCAACACCCAATCAAAGCTATTCTGTTGAACAACCTAAAACTACCCCTTGCCTCAAATGACACTCAAAGTAGCTTGCACATTCAATGAATGAACCCTTCACATCCTCCGAGGCAAAGGCCAAGGGCATATTATCCGACCGCTACTCCGGCAAGGAGATGTCGAAACTCTACGCAGATAATCGAAACCAAGCGACCATCGATATGTTGAGGGATGCCGTGTTCACTTTGATTACTAACAAGATTCCCACTTGCACCATCGCCCAAGTTCTACGCAAAACCCACGGAGCAATCCAGTATCACCTGCGCTGTCTTGAGGGGGACGGCAAACTAAAGAGACGGAACAAGCGATGCCATTGGCGGGAGGCCGTTGAAGCGTGAACAAGAAAATCAATAAGATGGAGGCCAAGGAAATCGAGGCACAGATCGAGAGGCTCAAGGCCACGATTGACAACGCAGAAGGCAAAAGAACCAAAGGGGACGAATCTCCCTCAAGACGCTACCGCCATTTGTGCGAGCGACTCCACTTCTTAACGATGAAAAAAGCCATCATCATCCTAGCCATCACGCTCTTAACTTCGGTACAGGGGGCAAACATAATGATCGAGCCACCGAAGCCGCCACCCAAGAAAACCATCAAGGCTCGCATCACAGCGTACTGGTTGGGCGAGGACGAGTTTGGGTGGAAAAGCTCTACTGGAAAACGGTTAGTCTCTGGCAAATCTTGTGCAGTAGACCCTAAAATCATCCCCTACGGAACGACCCTATTAGTTGAGGGAAAGGCATACCACGCACACGATACCGGTACGGCAGTTATCGCACGCAAGGCATCGGGCAAAACCAAGCTCCCAGTTATTGACCTATTTTATGCAACAGAACGGCAGGCAAGGCGTGAGTTGGCAAGGGTGGGACGGACGGCAGTTGTGGAAATCCAGTAAATGAATCACATCGGCCAAGACCCAGCGGATTCAATCTTGGCTAGTTACACTCCCGATATGGCAGAGCATATCGACACCCTGCAAGATAGGGTAAAGGAACGGCTCGCAAAAATACAAGCGATGAATCCAAGCATCGACCTTGACCAGTTAGCCAAGCTCACGGCAGAAGTAGTGGAGCAGACGATAAAGCACGAGGGTGATTCGCAAATGTTGAGGCATCGGCGGGACGACACTTTGGACGAATCCTTGCTGGCGCTCGCCACAAATCGCTCTCCAGACTCGCTAACCTCCATAGCAAAACGGTACATCAACCCCTCAACTGGCAAGCCATATACCAGAGCCGCCATATCGGCACGGCTGACGGAGCTATCGCAAAGGACTGGGCTAGTTCTACGCATCCAACGGAGTGAACGAGTACGCCAAATCTACAAGGAGCGAGCCTTGCGAGTCCATAAAAAGAGGCGGGAACAATGCCCCAAATGGAACAAAGAGGCTTGGTCAAAAGGCATAAAGAGGGGCAAGAAATGAGGGCAGGCTCAAAAGTGATATGCGTAGATGATCGCTTCCCCACAGAGATAATCCTTTTCTACAACCACTTACCTATCAAAGACAAGGTGTATGTGGTAAGAGGGATGGGTGTAGGGGTAGGGCTGAATGGGCAAGAGGGTGAAATTGTCATTTATCTTGAGGGTCTAAAAAACCCCTGCTCGACCACCTCACCGCATCCGGAGAGAGGGTTTCACGCCGACAGATTTCGAGAGATTGAACCACCCGCCGAAGTCGAAAATGAGGAACTCGTTGAGGCTACGGCATAACCAAAAAGGAAATCCCAGAATGAGTGAAAAACAGATCGGAATGGAACTACAAAAAACGGTGAGGCTTTTAGACAAAGCCAAAGAAACAGCCATCGAGCAGATGGGTCAAGCCATCAGCCTAGCGGCCGATGCAGGGGACATCATAATGTCGGCAGAGCTTGAGGGGCTAAACCTCCCAGAAATTTTAGGGGTGGGGGGGGTATCCGAGGAGCAGGCTCGTCGATTCAAAAGGGTAGCTAAGGCTAGACCCAGCCTCCACTCCCCAAGCTCCCAATCCCTTAAGCAGTTAGCCCTCTGGGTAGGTCTAATGCCCGACCCAATCGAAACCTCTACCCCCCGCCCCCAGAGGTCTTGGCATCACTATCTAGTGGCCTGTCGCCAATGGCTCACGCGTAAGAGCATACAAGACTGGTCGTCAGTACAGAAGGCCGACTTCGTGTCCGAAGCTGAACCAATCGTAAAGGCGTTCCTCGAAGCAGGCGGGAAACTACCCCCAAATGGGTAAAAAAAGACGAAAAAAACACAAAAAAAAGACAAAAAAAACACAAAAAAAAGCACACGAAAAAGTCGCAAACACTCTTAAAATCAACGCAATGCAAACAAAAAAAGGAAAAAAATTGGAAAAAAATTGGGAAGAAAATTGTGAGGTGGCCGCCAAAAATTTAAGACCACCCCCCCCCCTTTTTAGGAGACTTCTACCCAGCAAAAACACTAAAAGACAGGTTCCCACCGCGACTATTTTGTGAGAGTTGACCCAAGAATCTTTATGTCAAACACTTACACCACAAATCTTGCGTAACTTTTCCAAACCTATGAAATATCCTTGTCTATTAACCAAAAAAATCTCCGAGATATCGGGGGCAAAATATAATCCCAGAAAAATCTCCGATGAGGCGATGGGTCGATTGACCAAGAGCCTAGCGGAGTTCGGAAACATCCAGCCGATCACTTGGAACGCTCGAACTGGGAATGTGGTTGGAGGCCATCAAAGGCTCAAGGTCTATAAGGCAATGGGCAAAACCGAGGTCGATGTTTGGGCGGTTGATCTGGATGAGCAGAAGGAGAAGGCGGCCAACATCGCCCTCAACAAGTTGAGCGGAGAGTTCGATATGCCGATGCTCAAGGACATCCTAGAGGAAATCGATACTGGCGATCTGGATATGGAAATTACTGGGTTCGGGATGGACGAGATTGCTTTGATGATGGAGGACGCACACCCAGAAGTAACCGAGGACGAAGTACCAGAAGTTCCGGTGGATGCGATTACCAAGCTGGGTGACTTGTGGATTCTTGGGGAACACCGAGTGCTTTGTGGTGACTCAACAAGCGAGGCAGATGTGTCTAGGCTTATGAATGGCGAGAAAGCGGATATGGTTTTCACCGACCCGCCTTATGGAGTCAATTATGATGGAGGACACGCAACAGATAAGCGGAGAGAAAAACTTAAAAACGACAACTCCACCCTAATCTATGATGACTCTGTTCCAAATATGTTTAAGCACTCGAAGGATGAGGCCGCACTATATTTGTGGTTTGCCGCAACAAAGTCGCTCCAAGTCCTCCAAGTCCTCCAAGTCCTCCAAGCAAATAATTATGTGATTCGTAGTTGGCTCATTTGGAATAAAAATCAAGCTCAATTTGGAGCTATTGGCGCACAATATAAACAGAAACACGAACCCTGCTTATATTGTTTCAAAAAAGGACAAAGCCCATATTGGAACGGCCCGAACAATGAGGTTTCTGTTTGGGACGAAAAGCGTTCAAGAATAAACGAGTTTC
>Ga0214921_10002826_pt1 | contig 27478 bp, 28 predicted proteins | sample LL1505_MetaG_FD_177992 | JGI IMG/M metagenome (GOLD analysis project Ga0214921, IMG submission 177992) | Freshwater microbial communities from Lake Lanier, Atlanta, Georgia, United States - LL-1505 | ecosystem: Environmental > Aquatic > Freshwater > Lake | place: USA: Georgia | collected... | reverse complement strand
ATCTTGGATCTTATTTTGAATCCAAGCAAGAATCAGGACCAATCAGACTAATTGGAATAGACAATATTCCTGAAGCCAAAGACGTAAATGCATTTGACTTTGATCCAAATGTGCATTATATTATGATCTTTGGCCAGGAACAGATTGGTGTTCCTATGGATGTGCTAAGTATGTGTGATGATGTCTTGTATATCCCGCAATATGGATCTGTAAGAAGCATCAATGTTGGTTGCGCAAGTTCAATTATTATGAATAACTATTGCGCTAAAATTCACTCCTCGGTAGTGTAATGGTAGCACCAGAGACTTTGGATCTCTTTGTATAGGTTCGAATCCTATCTGAGGAATTATGACTGAGAAAATTATAGTATTGTCTATATGTGCTGTTGGAGCCATAGCTGGATTTTGGTTAATCGGCTATGGCATTTGGTGTATGATTCGTGATTCAAGAAAGAAATAACATGAGTAATATGAAACCTATCGGTAAGTGGATTGTCGCAAAAGCATTAATTGGTGGTGAAAAGACCACTGCAGCCGGCATCATCTTTCAAGAAAAATCCAAGTCAAGAATTATTCCTGCCAAGGTTCTTTCTGTTGGAAACAAGCTTACAGAAGATATCAAGGTAGGAGATATCATTTGGTGGGATGTTGGCAAGATCAAGGATGGTTACAATGGAGACCATGTAATCCATCAGGACTGGGTTGAAATGGTCGAACGAACTTAAAGACTCAAATTTTGATCTTGTTTGCTCTTGATGTAATCATTCATCTTATCAAGATAACCAAGATTGCGAAGTTCTTTGAATATAAGGTTTCCGTGTGAGAACTCACCGTATTTCTTTATATCAGAGGAACGCATATCTTTGAACTTGTCTTTGAGATTTTGGAATGATTCATCTTCTGCATTGGATGCAATCAAAGAATCAATCTGATCAATATATTCCTGAACCTTCTTTGTAATATGTGGATTTTCAAGATTGACTTCTTGACTGACAGGTTCAGCAATCCAGCTGTTATCAGTTAAACTGAATACTCCTTGATCTTTTGGAAATCCATCATTCATATCTTGAGCATATATCTCAACATCATTACCATGAATTTTTATGTCATGTGTCAATGACCAAAGTTGTTTTTTATCTTTGAGATAATCATCTATAAAATCTGGACAGTTTGGAATGGCATCTACATCCACCAGAATATGAAGATCGATATCTGATTGTGGTGTATAATTATAGTTTGCATTTCCACCAACTAGAATCATGTCCTTGACTGCTTCAACTGGTATATTGGCCCAGGAAATCCAGGTCTGGCCTATTTCAATTAATTTCTTTCGTACATCATCTTTTAATTCAAATCCATTCCAAATCAACGGATTTAATTCTTGGTGATATTGAAGTGTAGTTTTTAATTCTTCTCTAAGAAAATCAGAAAACTTTACTAATCTGGATTCATTTCTTTCATGCTTTGATATTTCAATCGCCTGCAATTGAGCAACAGCTTTTTCCTTGGAAGAATGTTTTCCAAGAACTTTCTTACCAGTTGAATCTAAAACATAGAATTTGTCGCCTACAGCCTTGATCATACAATTATTTATGGAAAGAAAAACCCCTTCTGCGCAGAGATTAGAAGGGGTCGAAAGATCTTGCGATCTTTACAGGGGATTAGTCACCAGTCCATCTAGAACCAGAACCAGGCAGTCCATAGCCACGAAGTTCAGTTTGTTCGTCAGGAGTCAACGGACCTCTACGAGTTGAGGGATGACCTTTTTGAGCTTCACCATAATGTGGATGTGCTTTCATTGCTGCTTGAGCTGCTAATTGTTTTTCACGTGCAGCTAAAAATGCGGGATCTTGCAAAAAGCCTCTTTGTTGATAATTTGGACCCATTGCAGTTCTAGCTCTATCATGAAGCTTTCCTACTACATCACCAGCAGCTATGGCAGCTGAAGCAGCAGCAGCAAAGGATTCTGATGGATATGGTGTGCCATATGCTTTGGCATTCCATGTAATTTCTTCATCATTTGGTTTTGTAGCAACATTGACTTGACCATCTTCTGATGAATCTTGAAAATCTTTTGTTACTGCATTTTCTTTGATGACTCTGGGGAATCCACCGTAGTTCATAATACCACCATGAACTTCACGGCCTTCCTTAATCATCTTCTTCTTTTCAGCCATCTTCTTTTTGATAGCCTTGTCCTTAGAACCAAAGTATTCATCCTTTGATGATTCTACTTCGCCATCTCCATCATAATCCTTGTCGGCCATCTTCTCTTTCTTAGAACCTTTTTTAGAATCCTTTTTGTCCTTCTTCTTATCTTTGATCTTGGCTTCAAGAATAGCAATTTGTTGTTGAAGTTGTTCGCAAAGGTTACGGTAGTAATTTTCTAAGTGTTTCATAATATTATTTATTATTTGTTTAGTTTGCGCAAAGTTAATGCAAGACGAGCACGCTTTCCAAGCTTACCACCTTTTTTGGCAGCTTTTTCTAATTTACCAACAGGAATATCTTTATCTGATTTAACTTTTAAAGATTTATGAAGCGCACCGGGCTTTTTAATGGCATCTTGAATCCATTTCTTTTTCTTTTTTTCTTCTTCGGAAAGAACTTCTTCGGAAAGTAATTCATCGGTTTCTTCAAAAATAGTATCAATAATTTCATCAGAAATTTCTAGTTGTTCTTTTAACTCTTCGATTTGTCTGACTAATTGATTGATTTGATTTATAATTGGGTCCATAAAAGTTCCTTTAAAATATTTAGTATTAAAGAATTGTAATTCCTGTAAGAGTATTACCAACTGTTTCCACCCACATACCAACATTACCAGATGGACCTGGCAATGTTGTGCCCTGTACTGACAAAGTATTTCCCGATTTTACTGTAACTCTCCACCAATATGTTGAACCATAATATGCTGGCGCACCACTTACAAGATATTTGCTCAACCAGTCTACTCTACTGGTATTTGTAGATGCAACTCCTAAAGTAAATCCACCAATTCTAGAATTTATTTCGGTTAATGTATTATTAAGAAGTAATGCCATCGCAGTAATGCCGCTTGCATTTGTGCCATAATCATTAAAATAACCAAATGCTTTTACTCCATGTAAAGCAGCATGTCTTACTAATTCATAATAATATGCTGAATTTCCTGCTGCACTATAAGTTTGTCCTACATTTGCATTCCATCCAGCCTTTACATCAGCAAATCCTACTGGTGGTGGTTTATCTGATGTACCACCCCCTGTATAAAGTGGAGATGCAATCCAAGGAGTTAAAGGAATATTTGGAGCATTTCTTTTTGCTGAACGCAATTTTTGCATAGTAATTAAAAAACTACTCCAAGGACTTCTAGAAACTGTATATACAGGATTTGTAGTTGCTCCAGGTAATAATCGGGTTGAATCGGATGTACTAATTTGCCATCCTGTTTGAATAGTATCAATTTCTCCATATAAAACTGGTGATGTGGCATTACCAACCATATTGGAACGATATTCTGGATGACCATTTAAATCTGGTGGAGCATCAGAAGTGCTTCCACTGTAAAATGCATCATAATTACTTCCTTGTGCAGATGGATATCTTGCTACTGTTGGTTCCCATAAAACTTTATCAATTAATTTATTTCTAAAAGTTTCGACAGATTTATTCCAAACAACATAATCATATGATTGTGCTGCTGATAATTTTATTTTATCAATTGTAGCACCTTCTGCCGCCATTTGTGCACTTAAAGAAGTAACTCCATTCCATGACTGCGTATAATTTGAATTTCTTGCAAATGCTGCGGTTAAACCAGTAATACCTGTTATTGTAAAACTAGTAAAGTCGCCATTTCCAGTAGTATCTACTTCAACATCAGCAAATAACCAATCAATAACACCACCAGAATTACCAATAGCATCTAAAACTTTATTCCAAGCAGCTTTACCTAATGAAAGACCATTATTGGCCCATGGTGTAGACCAAACTCCAGCACAAAATCCTGCTACTCCAAGATCAGTATAAAAAGTCTGTCCACCAGATGATCCAGTTATTCCTTTGTCCGAATTAAAAGTCCAATAACCAAAAGCAAAAGAATATGGTTCTATTGCTCTTTTATTTTTTGGCAATGCTAACAATCGTGAAATGGCTGCACTTAATCCACCCATTATCCTATACCATCCTTCCAATCATCATTTAGTGTTCGTTGAGTAAAGAATGCAAGCGGACTAACGTAATCAAATAGATTTACATTTGCTGCCCAATTATTTAGGGTTGTAGTGTCGGAACCAGTATCAAATGGCCAATTAAAAGCAAAAGCATTAATCTTTGGTCTGGGATTTGCTTCAGTCATTGTAAATGGATTATATTCAAATGCAGGATTTTCTGCAAGATTTAATACACCCAATCTTTCAGCTTCAGATACAGGTGGATTTTGTACGATAGGAACTTCATAACGATCAGTAGTCCACCATATACCAAATTTGCTATTTGGATTGTTGATATAATTTGTAACTCCATTGACATTATAAGCAGTTGTGATACCACTTACAGATCCACGAACAATAATTGGAGATTGTGTGGCAGGATGAGCAAATGTAATTCTCCAAAGATAATTTCCATCTACTTTCTGTGCACCAGAAATAAGATATGATCTTTCATCCATGTTCATTGGAGCAAGATATGTTGTCTCCCATACAGTACCATTTCCAAGTGTTTGGCATTCACCAATAACGGTATTGATTTTTCTTGCAAGTTCCATTCTCATTGCACCACACACACCCAAACAGGTTAGACCGCCCGATTTCTGAGGAGATGTTTGAGCTTGTGTATATCTTCGACCACCAAAACATATTGATTCATTCATGTAGGCCAAAGGCGTACCATCAGATGATGTCATATCATAAATTACTGGATTCCAATAACTATATCTTCCCGTTTTATTCAAATATTGATGGCGAATATTTTCATAATACATTGGTCCTGCTTCACCATATATAAATGTAAATCCATCTAATTGTGTTGCATCAAAATTTGTTCTAGTGCGATAACCAAAAGTTATACCTTGAGGAAGATAATATGTAGATGATAATACTGTGCTATTACTAGTTAAATCAAAATGATCATCATTAGTCCATTTTTGATGTGCAATCCATGTATTAATTGGTTTTTGTATTCCATACCATTTTGATCCTGGTATTTTTGGATTATTGGCTGGATCTTTTCTCTCATATGCTGCTTTTGCTACATTACATTTGGCAACTTGTCTACCCCATTTTACATCCATAAGCAATGTCATGAAGGCCATAGGATACCAGTTTGTCCAATAATTATTATAAATTGTTCCCGCAGGCAAATTAACTGCTGGAAATGGATTGCCACAGGGGTCCAATTTATCACTTGGTATTGTTGTCTTATCACTTGCAATAGACATGTAAAATACTGTTTTTGCTCCATAAGTCAATCCAGAATAAATATCAGGTCCATGAATTGGTAAATAGTTTGCTGGTCCACTGACTTGTCCCGAAGAAAATCTACTAATATTGATTCCCCATACAGGATTTAAATGCCATGAAACAAATTGTGGTGTTCTGTCAAAACTAACATTTACACTATTGGCTGCAACAGATCCATTTGCACCAGTTGGATCATACATAAAGAATCCAGTTTGACCCATTATTTCTCCACATGATGGGAATTGTTTTAATTGTGCTACTGCATTTGAACCAAGCCATCCTGCAGGAAAAAACTTTTTAGCAAAATTAAGACTTGCTTCAGGAGAATTTGCACCATATTTGGCTATAACTGCAAACTTATTCCAATACCAGTTACCTACATTTTTACCATAAGTAATACCATTAGTTATAAGCCCATATGTATTACCTCTCCAATTTAAATTTCTATCAATAATTCTTGGAGCATTGCTGGCTGGATCCACTTCTTGTAAAATACCACCATAAGTATGAATTGATCCAACATCTCCTACTTGTTCGGTAAGAAGATGATTGGCATTATCTAAACTATATGCATCATTATATGCATAATAATCAAATACAGGTTTACTGCTGTTTTTATTTGCAGGATCTACTGTTGTAACATAAGGAACATAATCAGAATTTGTACGGTTTAATGAATTTGATAAACGATTATTGTTTACATAAAAATTATTTGTATATGATGGGTCTGTAAAATTAATTACTGCATTATTTAATTTAAAATATCCATAGTCGGCAGATAAAGAGTTATCAGCACTAATACCATTATATAATTTAAAATCATCAACAAAATCATTCCAATGCCCAGCATACCAATCTTGAATTGCTGATATATACTCCCATTTTAAAAATTGAAATGGTGATCCACTCATAGCAATATTGCCATCGGCTTGTGTTTGACCAGATATAGCAGTCAATCCTTCAACATAACGATAATTTGATGGATTTGTTGTAAAACCTTTAGTCAAAAGGTGCGAACGCATTGAAGTAATTCCGCGAACAATAAGACAATCAGGAGCAGCACATGATCCATAAAAATTAGCATACCATTTTGATCCAGTTGCTCCATTATTGGGATATAGATATTTCAAATAAAAATTTGAATCACCATTAGCTGGAATATTTCCTATGTCATCACCAAGAGAATTATAAAGTTCATCATCAAAATCAATATGAGCCATAGTAAAACCTTTTCCAGACAAATACTCATATATTGCTCTTAATTCTGTACGTAAAAAGTTAACTTTACGTTTTAACCATGGACTTTTAATAGTATTACCATTTGACATGGTAATAATTTCAGTATCTGGCAGTGGACTATTTGTTTGTGCTCTCCACCATCTGTCGGCCATCAAAACTCTATACTTGTTTGGTATCCACGCATAATCTTGAGCAAATCTATCTAAACCGGATTTTGAATAAAATCCGGTTGCACCAAATGTCAAACCAATATATCCTGTGGCCGAATTCCATGGTGCCACTGACATATCAATATCAACATCTGGATCATTATTAAATCCAACACCAGTCCAACCTTGATCTACACCTGCGTTAGGTGGAAATATTCCTGAATTCAAATTACTTTGACTTGGTCCATTTCTTCCTTTTATAACACTCATAACAGGCCACATATAAGTCAAACCATTTTGACTTCCCCAACGTTCTGCTTGTCTCCAATAACCATAGGGTGGATACATAATGCAAAACAAATCTGGATTTACATAATCTTTCGGTATTGCCTGTCTAGCTTCAGCAGTTGTAGCTGCATTAAACATTAATTTTGGATTTTCTGGAAGATTTACTAAATTAAATCTGAGTGCTTCTGGGATTGGAGGATTATCAACAATTGGATATTCCAGATTTCCCGTTGTCCACCAGACACCGAATTTATTATTTGAATTGTTAATGTAATCAGTTATACCACTTACATTATATCCAGTTGTTATTCCTGAACATGAACCACGAATTATGATTTGTGATGGATCTGTTGCTGGATTAGCAAAGGTAATTCTCCACAAGAAATTTCCATCAATTTTTTGAGCACCAGAAGCTAAGTAAGTTCTTTCATCCAAGTTTATTGGTGCAAGATTAACAGTTTCTTTAACCATTCCATTACCTAAAGTATCACATTCACCAATAACTGTATTAACTTTTCTAACAAGTGCCATGGCCATAGCACCACAAATTCCATATGATGTCAATCCATTTGGTAATTGTGGATTTTGTGTATTTAGTGGAAGCATTCTTCTTGGGAATGTTTGATTATTAGCAGGTACTTGACCTCCTACGGATGTTGTAACGCATGTATAGGAAAAAATACCCCAATAAGAATATCTTCCAACTTTATTCAAATATTGATGACGAATATTTTCATAATATAATGGTCCTGCTTCACCAACAGGGAATGTATTCCCTGTTGCCATAGTACTTTCCATATAATATCCAAAAGTTAATCCTGTTGGAATATAATAATTTGAATCTAGTTTTGGATCTACACTATACCATTTTTGATTTGCTATCCAAACATTTATTGGTTTTTGAATTCCATTCCAAATAGAATTGGGAACTTGTTTGCTTGGATTATTTCTTTGATCGACTGCTCTAGTTACATTATTGACAGCAAGATGTCTTCCTTCAGAAACATTTTGTAACAAGGCAATAAAGTGCATAGGATACCAGTTTGACCAATAATGATTATAAAGACTTCCTGCTGGCAAAGTATTTCCAGGATATGGATTCATACAAGCATCAAAATGACTAGCAACCCATGTTGTTTTTCCACCAAGAGCTTCTAAAGTTTTTCTTCCATAGGTTATACCAGTTATAATATCCGAAATAGATATAGGAATATAATTTGCTGGACCATAAGATGCAGTAGCAGGTATAAATGTAATTCCCCATACAGGATTCAAATGCCAAGATTGTAATTCTGGCGATCTATCAAAACCTGCTTTTATAGCAATAGGAAAAGTAGAACCGCTAGATCCAGTCAAATCAAATTGTCTAAACTGACATATTCCTATTGTTTCCGCACATGTTGCACAATCTACTAATCTTGGTAATCCTGTTGTTGTACCAAGATAATTGGCTGGTATCCATTTTTTGGCTGGTGTGCTTAGTGGCGAACCAAGTGAGGAGTATTGCTGCTCCATCATAAATCCATATATCATTCCTATGCCATAGGTATTTCCATTATTTGCAAAATTATATGAATTTCCTTTATAATCTAATGTTCTATCTAATACATATCCACCATTATAAACACTTGGTCCAGGAAAGGCTCCATATGTATTAATACTAGAAATTGATCCTGGTATTCTATAACCTACATTACCAGGAAATGCACAATTTGGATTAAAAGTATCATAAGAATAATACCTCCGCATGTTTGCATCAGCCATTTTAGTAGATGGAGACAATGGATAAGGAATGGCATCAGTGCTTCCGATATTAAATAAATTTGTTAAAAATGTTGAATTTGGAAGAGATGGATTTAATAATCTATAACCAGAAATACCTGCATTAGTATAATAATATCCATAAGAACCGTATAAATTATTATCGGCTAAATGATTATTATAAAGTTTAAAATCATCAAATAAATCTTGCCAGTGAGCTGCTGTCCAATCTTTTAATGCATAAGCAAATTCGTTTCCTAGCCACATATCTCTTGAATTGGCTGCAGCGATATTTCCCGAAACACCAGCAGAACCTTGCGCTGTAATACCATCAATAAATTTAAATGATGAAGGATCAGTAGTCCATCCTCTTGTAAGAAGAAATGCCCTAAAAGAAGTTATACCTTCTGCTATTAATGAATCTGGTGCTGCCGATTGTCCCGAAAATGAAGCATACCAAGAACTTCCAGTAGGTGAATTATTTGCATATACGTATAAATTTTTAAAATTTTGATCATCATTTAAATTAGGAAAACTATAAGTTTGATAAAATTCATCATCGTTTTCAATACCGCCACCAAAGAAAAAACCTGTTGATCCCGTATATGAACAAAAAGCTTTTAACTCGGCTCGTAAAAAAGACATTTTACGTTTTAGCCAATGAGATTTTTTTAATCCTGAAGTTAAAGTTATGTCTTCTGTTCCTGGTATACCAGTTGTAGAAGTTATAAATCTCCATATTCTATATGGAGACAATACTCTATATTTTTCTGGAATCCATCTATTTTCACTTACAATTCTTTGAGCGGTTCTAATATCCAAAAAACCAGTAGCGCCAAATGTCAAGCCAATATATCCCGTTGATGTGTTCCAAGGACCACATGCACCATTAATCTCACCTGGAGTATATGGATCTTGTCCAATTCCAGGCCAATCTTGTGCTGTAACAAAAACTGCTCCATCTGATGTTGGAAAAACACCATTATTTAAATCAACTAATCTCGGTCCACAGCTACCGTATATGGTATAATGAACCATCGGCCACATATATGTCAAACCATGTTGGCTTCCCCAAGTCAATCCCTGATTCCAGTAACCATAAGGAGATTGATCCATTACTCCATATAAAGGTGTTGCTGCAGTAATACCTGATTGAGAAATGTTTGTATTCAGTAATATAGGATGCATTATTTGACTTTCAAACGGTTCCGTGTATAATATTTAGACTATGAGCAACAAAGATTTGGAAGAACTTATTTATGAGTATGGCCAGGTTCTTTACAGGCTTGGAAGACTGGAAACTGACGGGAAAGAAACCCAAAAAGATTATAATAAACTCATCAAGAGAAAAGAAGAACTAATGAATCTTTTTGATGGTCATTTTAAATCTTCTACCAAAAAATTAGCTCAAACTTTGGGTGTCTGCGATTGATCACCAAAAGTTGTCCTAGCAATTTCTTTGGCTTTTTCTGGAGATATTCCTTGTCTGGACATAGCCTCCCAAAATTGATCCATCATAATTTTATTCACATCGGTTAACTCTGAACTTCTATTGGGTGACATCTTAGAAGTTTCAACGTTATAGAGATTTCCTTCTTTTATATCTTTCATAATAATATTTATGCCCAGACACCGAAAAACATCCACTCAGCCCAAGCGCAAATATAATAAAAAGACTGTGGTAATTCCTAAAAAAATCTATCCAGAGTATGTTCAAAATTTTATAAATGAAGTTGAATCAAAAACTCCATATAAGGTAGTCGTTTCGCAATATAATGAAGGCTCTGGTTACCATGTAGGGGTCTGTAAGTCTATTCCGCATGGAAGATACCACTGTATCTGGATGGTCAGTTATGCCAAAACTAAAGAAGAATTGGATCAATTTTGGACCATAAAGGATAGTCTAAATAGTGTAGAATGATTGATGGAACCTACAAAAAAGTAATTTATTATAATCTTTCATCTGAAATGAACTTACAGGGTGGTGGAACTATTATTAAAGATGTTTCAGGCTATAGATGGCCAAAAGCATTTGCAGTAAGAATTGGTTCTACTTTTGATGGATTGAATACAAATTATCCTTTAATTTCTGCAACATTCTATACATCTGCCGGAACTGAATTAACTTTGACAAATCATATTGCAAAAGGTGGCAGAACTTCTTCTAATGCGATAATAAATAGTGCACAATCCATTTGTGGTAATGCGGCTACTTCCGGGTTTTCTATACTAACAATACCAAATAATTCTATAACCTTGTCATCTGCTGGGGGTCATAGTTTATGTAAAGGATCAACAGGAAAAGATTCTTGGTTATGGTATCCATATAGATTAATAAAATTAACTTATACTGCCGATGATATTACATCTGATACTGGACTACTACTTCTTTTTTAAATAAATAATATTATGAGAACCTATAGAAAAATCAATCAACTTCCCATCCGTACTCACGGTAATACTTGGTTAAATAATGAAGGTGCTTTAGTTGTCAATACAACCGGAAGTGCAGTAAACTTTACTTATACCGCATTGACCCCGGCAGGTGCTACTACAGATATTATAATGCAAATTGCTGCTTCTAGCAGCACTTTAATCCCAATTTATCTTTATTCTTGGGATACTTCCCCAAAGGGAAGCGCAGCAGGTATTACCTTCTACACTGTGACTTAATATGTCCAAAGAAATCCGTTGTCTGATAACCAATCAAATCCTTAAAAAGGGTGAATGGTTCTGGTTATCATGGGAAATGGATGCAGCCATCTCAGCACAAGGTCTAGCAGAACTAGAAATTCGTCGTCATGATCCTGACGACGAATTTGCTAAAATGATCTGGCAAGAATGGGAATGGTCCCGAGAAATCGGGTATCCCGATCTTTAACCTTCATTCATCATTTTTGAAATTTTAGATATAATTGATTCTCTTACTGTTTTCCAGTTAGCAGTAGGAATCTCATAATCATAATCGTTTTCTGGTTCTTCAGGATAATCTTCTTGTTCGCGTCTTGCTTTATTGGCTAAAGCATCTTTGCGAATTTCTGCGGCCTGAGACATTTCATCTTCAAAATCAGATAAATCTGGATCAGCCATAACACCATCTTGTCCGTCTGCAGCAACTTCATTTGCATTGCCATCTGGCTTGGCATCAATTTTACCAGTATTTTGCGCTAGTTGAGCCAATCTTTCCGCATTTTTCATTCTTTTAAGATTTGCATAAGCTCCGACATCACCATCAGCCAGTGCAATGGTGGATGCAGATGTTTTGCCAAGACGAGCAATTGTGTCAATTACATCGGCTGGATGAGCACTTGGTGCTTCTGGATTGACAGGAGCTGCTACGGGCATTTGACCCATCAATTTGGCTCTTTGAGCAGGATCTGTAATCTTTGCAGCCTTGGCTTCGTTAATCATACGAAAACCATTTTGTTGTGATTGCATAGCAGCTTGATTTAAGGAATGAATCCAACCGTAATAACCTTTATTGTTCTTCATATCAATATTTAGATTTGACTTCTGTTATATACGATATATACTAGTGACATGGATTACGGATCACATGGTGCTGGAAAAGGAAGTTCTCCAAGACCTGTAAATTTGGAGCAATATGGTAAGAATTTTGAAGCAATCTTCAAGAAAAAGAAGAAATCAAAAAAGGTTAAGAAGTAAATTTTTGCGAATGTAACTCAGTGGTAGAGTCTCGGTTTTCCAAACCGATGGTCGTGGGTTCGAATCCCATCGTTCGCTTTTGACAATTAAAGACTATAAAACTGTATAGGGATAACTGATACCCTAGCAGTAATCAGAGGTGGGGCGCGGGATACCTTAGAAGAACGCGCAGGGCTAGTACTATACTTCCCAGACCTTGATCAGGGCTGGAAAAAGGATTCAATGCCCGACTTTAGCGAGTGTACTCAAGCGGTCAACGAGGACAGATTGTAAATCTGTTGGCTTATGTCTACGAAGGTTCGAATCCTTCCGCTCGCACTAAATAAAAATGGTATTGTTGATATTGGATTGAAATGCGTACAAGACGGGGGTTCGAATCCCCCCGACTCCATTAGCCTAAGTCAGAGAATCTGCAATCCTCTGAAAACGGCGAGCCAAGTCCTCGTAGCAGCGGGGCATTTCCCGAAGTCCTAGGCTTCGGGTCACGGGGTCGAAAGGAATAGATTGGCGCAAAGTAATGAAGAAGGAGATACCCGACACGGGTAACAAGTGTCGTAAATAAACAGTTGCAAAAAATAATTGCTAACCAATTAGCAATGGCTGCTTAAAGCAGTGGGGTTTGGTCTCCCGCATCTGAATCGACCCGAAACCCCCCTCAAAAGGGGTTTTGTTATTTGACACGCCATAAATAAAGAGTATACTATTCATATGCCTAATTCTAAACAACGTATAACTGCTCGGGCGCATAGAAAGCGCAAAACCCGTCTTCGTAATAACCGTCACAAGAGCCTCATGGAGGCTAAAGTTGGCACTCTTCGTGCGCTTGACGCGAATGGCCAACTACCTATTTCAATCAAGCAAGTGAGATTGCCTAATGGCTAAAACCGCTACAGAAATGACTCTTGCGGATGTTCGCAAGAAGTATGATTCTATTGATTGCTTTTTCACCTATTATGATGGTGAGAAGGCTGCATTTGATTTTTATGGTACTGATGCAACTGGTGCCGAAGTTCGTATTTCCCTTGGTGGTTGCCCTGCTTGGATCAAGCACATGGCATTCGGTCCAAAGGATCCCCTAAATATCAGTGACGCAATGAGCCGTCACGTTCGATATGTCTCTGTTACAGACAATCGGGGCAAGGTAGTTTACGAACAAATTTTTGACACTAACTGAGGAAAAATATGAATAATTCAGATTTTAATGATTTCAAAAACTGGCAGAATGGCGACGATGATGACGCCAACAACCCAAACAACAATCCTAATGGGTTCTTCTTTTATGGCAACATGGGTCCAGAGTTCCGCAAGATGTGGAACGACATTAACAGTGGGCAAGACTTCACTGAAAGCATGAAAGAGTACCTGAACATCGATGACATCATGAAGGAATGGAGCAAGAACAATCGCCCCAAGAATCCCATGAACAATCGTCGTCCCATGAAAAAGCAACAGCCTGCAAAGAATGTAACTACATTCTCGCGTGAGGATTATGAAAAGCTTATTGAAATTCGTGGATATCTAAACATTACTGAGCAACGTGCTCACGTTAAGGCGCTTGACAAGCTTCTTAGTCAGATTGTTATGATTCCAATTGATCCAAAGGATAAACCATGACAGATTACATTCCCGGTTCAGCATATAAAAAGGGTTACGATACCAGAATGAATGGTGGAGACAAAGCTTCCAACATATATGAGTCAAATTCTGTCTACTGGCAAGAATGGCTTGCTGGTTGGGAAGATGCCCACACTAAGATCATTAATGAAGCCAGAGCAAGTTCTGGATGTTCAAAGCCAAAGTGTTGTAAGAACTTTATTCAGGATTAAATAAAACCCCCGAAAGGGGGTTTTATACATGAACCCCAAGTATTCCACTTAACAAATCATGGTGCTCTGAATTTGTATGCTGTTTAAGTAATTCTATAGTTTGATTACTTATTTTTAAAGGATCTTCTCTTTTTGATGTCAAACTTCTAAAAGATTTTATTTTTAAAACATTTCCTGCAGTTTCTTTATTTTCTTGTTTAACAGAGCTTCCACGTTTTCTTGATTTAACACGTGCAGGATGTTCAGCCCAAAGTCCTGTAATATTTTCGGGTGAAACTTTAAAGAATTTGCCAGAAGCTTTTCTTTGAACAACAACTCCATTTTTCCATTGACTTTGGATGTTACTTATATTCCTTTGTTTTTCTTGTTCTATTTGTTCCGAGGATGCTGTATTTGAAAGTTTAGTTGGAAAACTTCCTTCGTATCTATCAGTTTTAATTTCTGCTCCTATTATACCATTTTCAGGGTGATAGGCCCATGCATCTGGGTGTTTTTCTTTGGAACGTTGATCTGAAACAGAAGGATTCTTATGTCTTCCGCCATGAACTGCATTAATAAAATTTGAAAAAGTCTCGTGTCTCTTTGCCGTATCAGGTATTTTTGAAATATCTTCCAAGCCGTTGGCAAATAAAAGCATTCTGGCGTGAAGTTCTGCACCATGTGAATCTTTCCTATCAATTATACGACCAGCATCTTTGTTTTCTTTAGTTCTATATTTCATATTTAAAGATGTACTAATAAAATCTGCTACTTTTGAATGAAGATGTTCTGGTATGTCATAATTTGATTCTTGTGTATTTGTCAATACTGCAACATTTTTATCTTTATCAGTTGTTTTATCTGTATAGTCTGCAACTGCACTCTCTTCATTTAAAATATCTAATTCTTCCAAACCATATTCTTCCATGAAGCTCAATGGTTTAAAGTTAATCCAATATAGATCACTTTCTCCTGTATCGGGATCTACTGATCTAACTGCCATATGTGCTTTTGGATTTCGTCTTTGATATCTTTGAAGATAGTTTTTTGTTTCAGTATCTGGAACATGTTTCCATGCCTTAGCACTTTTAAAATGTCCCATTTCTTCTGGGCAAACATCAAACATTTCACAATTATCAAGACCTTTTAGAATTGGAGTGGTTCTTTTTGTTGTTCCCATTGCAGGATCATACCCAGACACAGAACCAGTGTTATAGCCGGTAGAAGTTCCCGGAGTTCCCATGCCACCAGCTGCCATATCTTCGCAGAGCTCCATGTAGCTGACGGATGGATCGATGTGAAGGGCAATGTAGCTTTCTACTAATCCAATATATTCTGAATCAGTGATGCCAATCTGTTTGACTTCTTCACCAAATAATTGCATTGTGCTCATATAGTTGTTGAGCTTGGCTTTTGTGAGTCCAGGTGGCAACTCATCAAAGATTTTCTTTAATTTTATAATAAGATATTCTAGTGGGTCAATGCTACTTTCCGCTTTTAGAATATTTCCATTCTGGTCAATAGCACCACCACGGTATGCTTGTAGGGCTGTATAAGGCTCCGAGACTCCTTGAGCAAACTTATAAAAATAAAATGATGGAATGTATTGAGGAGAGTTCATCTATAATATTTATTTTTCTGTCTGAGACAACTTTCGATCTACTCTTGGATCGGTATTCAATTCTGAATACTTTACCTCTGGTAAATTTTTTATGTTAAATTCTAAGAATACCAAAAAGGATTTCAAATAAGAATATAAACGCGGCTCAACTTTAAATATTAAAATTCTTGCAGTATTCTCTTCACCAAATACATTTCGTAAAATTATAATATGATTTATTATAAGTCTTTCACGTATTGATTTGAGAGTTTTGTGTTTATGAATTTTTTGAAGTAATCTTTTAACGTATTTGATACGTTTTAGATCATCCATGAATTCTATTTTGCCACTGCACTCTTTGTTGAAATAACAAGTTTGACAGAATTCTAAAAAAGTATCTTCTGTCAATGGTTTGTTATTGTCTAACATTAATGGTTCAGTGCTCGCATCCGCAATCATAATTCATGCTATCTGTATTATATGAAGAAGTTTCAGTTGGCACGATAACAAGCATTACTTTTCTCAAATGATTTGGTTGTTTGACAACATTCATTGAAAGAGACAAAGAATGTCCTAGTTTTTCCTTGATTCCATCGCCTTGCTTGAATCCAGTCTTGTTAACATCGTCATATGGGTTTTGGCCATAGACTCCAAGCTGAGGGCTTCCGTATTGAACGAGTTCAAATGTGGAAAGACCATCTGATACACTGCGATTTGGTGCTGCAAAATCAAGACCAAAAATGTTTAATTTTTGTTTTACAACAGCAAGAATGCTGTCGGGATCAATGTAATCTTTGCATGAGAAAGTATAAAGCATAGCATTGATTGCATCAATTTGTCTTGGAAGAGCTAGGTTGAATGTTCCCTTATCGGTTAAAGGTGATTCACCCATCTTTCCTTGGGGGTCACCGATATAGAGACCACCTCCAAAGGTATGTTCTCCTGCGTCTTCTACTAAAGTTTCGATTTTTTTGATGAGTGATTTAAATTTCATGGCTTTCCTTTATTTAGTCCTATTTTTTATTAACCCAAACAAATCTGGATTGTAAACCTGTTCATTTAGGTTTTTAATCGTGTTATTTGTTATATTGTAAGCTAGCTCTACCCAAGGTTTTGGTTGTTTGGGCTTTATGGTTGGTTCTGTATCTTCTTTTAACATGGATGTTACTGATTGAGTACTCCAAGTTTTGCATGCCCAGTATCTGGCTTTCCATCTTGGTCCTGGGTTGTCGCAATTATGTCTAGCTCTAAAATTTTTACGGCGTCCTGGATCATCTCTTTTGATTTCCATATTAGGATCACCAAAATTTACTTTTACAACATTACCTTTATCATTCTTTACATAGACTTTGTACTTCTTTACATCACCCTTCATTATCTTGTTTAATTTTACTTTTCTCTTAGTGTCTTCATAAATTTCAACTTGCGAACCATCTTCATCAAAATCTTCGTTCAAGTCTGTTCCAAGTATTCCAATAATAGAATTTGTTTCCATTATCTTGATACGTTCACATTTATTCTGATCGACAGTGTTTAATATTAATTTATCTTCATTTAATTCAATAGCATTAATATTAAAAATTTCACCAGATTCCATAACCATTATGTCACCGGGAATTAGATCATTTGCTTGTATGGACTTGCAAGTCATGGGAATGACCATGTTTTTATTGTTTACAACAAAAGGAACTGAAGATTCATTCATCGTATATCTTGATGAATTATTTCTATCTAATATTTTTTTTGTTATAGATTTTAGATACTTTGAAATCATTTCCAGCTGCCTTTATTTTGAGTCTCACCTTTTTTGTGACCGTTATCCGAGCGATTAGAGGATTTATCTCTGACACGTAAATTATTTATACCTTTAGAGCCACCGCTGCGAAGGGGTTTCTTATGGTCAATATCTTTGCCATCTCCCTTTTTAGCACGACCCTTCTTTTTCATTAGTTCTCGTGCTGCTGTTCTGGCTGCACGTTCTCTTCTTTGTTTGGGCTTACCGTGGTAATTGCGATATTCTTTTTTATAATCTCGCTCGTATTCTTCAGCTACCAATTCATTAATTAACATTTCCAAGAGTTCTGGGTACTCTGCCATGCGGTTAACTGCATTGTGGTAGATTGATTGGAAGTTAATCATGAATGGTTCATGACTTTCATTCAAGGAAGTTCTAGAGTCAAGAATAATTCCTGCTTCACTATCTGTTATCAATTCGTTTCTTAATAGATTTGACAATACAAAATTGTTTGTAAGAGATTCGACCAACAGATCATTAATGAATATTGCTGCTTCTCCAAGAACTTCATTGGTGATGTTTTCACCTTTCAATACTGGAATCTTGGTTGTCTTATTGCCAACGGTGACGTAATTGTATTGAACAGCATTCAAATCTTTGGCATTAAATCCTGGAAGTAAACTTGCATTCAATAAAAAGTCATTATTTTTTACCAAATAGTTTACCATGTATTGAACTGGATCTATTGATCCTTTCTTCACTAACATGCTCTCAAGAGATGGTTTCTTCTCTTCTACAGCTTCTACTACGGTAGTAAATTTCTTTAATGTTTCTGCTGCAGATGGTTTATATGTTCCAATATTCGAAGATGTCATTACATCTTTGGCAGTGCTTACATCTAAAGTTGATTCCAATGAAACTGTATTAAAATAATCATCGGTCATTGGAATAATTCCATTGACTGTTATTAGATGGTTTGGAGCAAGTTTGGGATCCGTAATATTATCTCCACGCAAAACAGTCTTTAAAAGATTTCCAATAACTTGGGTTTTTAAAGTATTCTTTTTGCCTTTCATCAATTCTTTGGCACTTTCTTCCCATGCTTTACTATAGGAAGATGCTGAGGCCAATGGATTGAGATTACCTTCTTCATCAAAAACTGTTCCAGAGACTTTGCCATCCGGTCCCTTGATTTGCATTTGTTGAAGTTTCTTGAATAGTTTTGGATCTTGTTTGATCTGTCCAACCAATTCATCTGGAACAAGAATTTCAGAAAATGATTGTTGCCCTTGTTGCATTTTCTGGAATACTTGAGCAAGCTTGGGATCATTGCTGACTGTCTGAGGATTGCTCAATGCTTGGGTCAAAGCAGCTGCAACATATCCTTTAAAGTTTTTATTTGATTGATCAAATTGATTTGTGGATAGAGACATTTCTCCACCAGCAGCAACCTTGAATTTATAATTACCACATTCCATGTCAGCCGCACCTTCTGCATTGACAGGCTTTCCTGTGGTTTCAACATTTGTCAAAAGATTTTGAAGACATTGATCTCCAATTTGAGAAAGAATCTTTCGTGCAGTGAAGAATGCCGATCTGGTAAACTCTCTTGCATCAGGAGCAAGAGCAAGATATGTTTGCATTTCTTGATCGCTGGATCCAACTTTTAGTTTGGCCAAGAACACCAGAGCATTTAAAACTTGTTGATTATAGGGAGCATTGCTTGTATTGCTCAACCCATACTCAACTGTTATATTTTCATATGATAATCTATCAAAGTCATTGTTAGCAGGTGGCTTGCGCATCATTTTAAAATATTCTGCGCGCAATTCAGGAGGCATACCAACAAGCTGCTCAGGTGACATTTGAGTCATGGCCTGCAACATTTGATCCTTAGACATTTTCTTTGCTTTTGTCTTTTCGGATCTTTCTTTTTCATCTTGATTTTTAGGTCTTGCTTCCTCTCTTTCTTTTTTCTCTTCAGAAGATTTCTTATTGCGGTCACCCTTTTCGCCACCTTCTTTTTGTTTTACATCACCAAACAAAAGCTTGGAAGCTCTGGTTTGTTCAAAGTTTTGCTCTTGTGTGACTTTTTGCGCTTCTTCAATGGAAAGAGGAGCTTTATTTAATTTTTCATGCACCCCAGCATTAAATGAATCTTTAAAAATTAACTGTACGTTTCCCGATTTAGTTTTGACTAAAACAACGTCTTTAATAAGATCTTGCTTGGGTCTGCGTTCCCTTGGTGTTTCTTTAGCCCGTTCTATACGCTTACGAGCCGCGTCACGGGCTTTGGAGTCACCAGAAGCAGATTTGGCCCGTTCTTTCTTTTCAGCGGTTCCAGCCTGTTGTACTGCTTCATTTACCAGTACATTATTAAAAATTTGGGATAAAAGTGTTTTAAAGTTCATCTCCAATTATTTAGGCTCTGGAGAATCCTTATATTTTTCCAATGGATTGAATAATTTCAAGTTTTTAACACTTTTAAGCCTACCATTGGCCAAACTTTTAATGTTATTATAGTCAAAACCATTGTTGATTGAAAACTGCCTCAAATTTGTTACAGTAAATATTTCATTGGTGACTTTATCTTGAAATACAACTGTTTTGACAGGGATTATTTTCTTTTTCTTTGGTTCTTGTTGTTTTTCATGTGCACCTATAGTTTCCTTAACTTCTCGTACTTCTACAGCAGTCCAACCCTTATAGGTTTTTCTTTTGCCATTTAACAGTTCACAAATTTTAACAGAGGTCATTCCCTGACTTATTGCAAATTCATTCATATTTTCAAAAAAAGTTTTTTCCCCTGTATCCACTCTTTTTAGCCAATATCCATTATGTTCTTTAACTGGATTGACCCAAACCCAATATCTGCCATCTTGTTTAAAGAATCCACCATGAGTTTGTATAAACTGTTCTCTATGCTTTCTAGCCTTAGAACTGTCATTCATCTGAATCCATAATTTGGATCCACGACTATTCACTTGATCCCATATGGTTTTTTCTTCACGATACGCCATTTAAATTTCCATATTCAGTAATAAGACTTTTTAAATGCTTGACATATTTTATCGGTCTATCTTGAAACACTTGTCGAAGACCATCTTCGCAAGCAATTAAAATTGCAAAATTATCTACAATAATTCCAGTTCTTTCTTGAAACATCAGTGCATACGCACAAGCCTGAGCAAAATAATTATCAATATCTCTTGCTCGTTTTTCTTTTGTACTTGCCTTAAAATCAATGATGGATAGCTTGCCATCATATTCGGCAATGCAGTCTGTTCTGCCTGCAAGCCCTAAAGTCTTGGACCACAAAGGAGTTTCCAAGGCTATAATATTGTCTATCTTGTCTAGTTCAGGACGAAGTATTGAGAATAAAGATTTAAAATTAGAATGTAGATTATCAAAATCTATTTCTTCATTCTTCAAATATTGTTCTATTATAGAATGAAATTTGGTTCCCCGAGAAGTTACCCGTTTACTTTCTTCTGGGTTTTTATTTCGCCATTCAGCAAAGAATTTTTGCTTTTGAAATCCAACTACTGTTGTTACAGAGGGAAAAACTCCTTCGGGAGTTTCATATAGACGTTTACCATCTACACTTAATTCTTTTAAAGCACCATTGAATTCTATTGGTTTATGAACAAATGTTTTTATAGGAATAATATGCATATAATTTCACCAAATAAGTATACAACAAATTATAAATTATGCAATAATTATCTTAAAACTTGTCGTCGTGCAAACTGACCAATAGCTTCCAGTCCAAGATTTACATCAATATCAGATCTGCGTTTGGCTTCTTCATAATCTGAAGATCCTCTTTCAGCTGGTGAGCCACCACCAAAAGGAAATGGCAATAGTGGAGGAATTCTTGGTTTTGGAGTCTCTGGTTTTGGTCTAACAGGTCTAGGAGGTTTTTCAGTTCCTTCGCCAGTTCTTTCACCTGTACGAGTTTTGGTGCGGTTGCGGGTTTCACCACTAGTTTCTGTTTTTGTTTCAGTTCTAGTACGTGTTTCAGTTGATCCATCGGTTTTTGTACGAGTATCAAACTTGGTTTCTTTTTCTACACCAGTATCGGTAATAGATTCATCACCAGTTGCCGTATCTGGTTTAGTCTTTGGCTTTGGTTCAACTTTTGGCTTTGGTTCAACTTCTGGAATGCTTGGCTTTGGTTCAACCTTTGGCTTTGGTTCAAATTCTGGAACCTTTGGTGCTGGCTCAACTTTTGGTTTTGGTTCAAATTCTGGAACCTTTGGATTTGGTTCAACTTTTGGTGGTGTTTTTGGATTTGGTTGAACAGGAACTTCTGGAGTAACAGGAGGTCTTGAGGGTGGTGTCTTTGGTTCAACAATAGGAGTTGAAGGAATTTCAACCGGTGTTTCTGGAATAGTTTCAGGTATAATGGGTTTTGTTGGAGGAGGAGCTGGTGGAGCCATTGTTCCAGCAACTACTTTAGTTGCATTTGCTTCAGCTTGTTGTGCAGCATCAACCGCAGCCTGCGTCATTATATCACTATCAACTGCTCCAGTATCTTTTATTATTGCATCAATTAAAGCGTCACCACGTAAACCATTTTCAAGATGTTTAGCAGCAACTTGCTGTGCTTTTTTTAATGCTTCTCTTGATGCCGTTTCAGCAGCAGATGCAACTCCAGTTTCGGCACCTTTTATTGCACCACCAACAACCCTTTCACCCGCTCCTTCTATTCCACGAACTGCAGCTTTTTCTGCTGCTGTTTCTGCAGCACTTAAACCTTTTTCTGCAACTTTTGCTGCAGCCCTAACAAGTGTTCCCACAAATTCAAATAAATTATAATGATTTCCTTCTGATTGAGGAGAAACATCACCATTTAATTGTTCATTAAAACGATTTTCTAAAATAGTTTTAATTATTGCAGGAAGCTTTTTCATGTATTATATACTTTTTTTATTTATTCAACCAACCCAACAGACTTCCTGCTTTATTCCCGACCCATTTTGCTCCAGGAATATTTTCTTTGGTCCAGTCTACTGCTGCAGTAGTTGCATTTTCAATTGCTTCACCGCTTTGATCTAGCCAATCTCCTGATCTACCAGTCATTGCGTCCAGTCCGCGTGCAGCAAAAGCATATCCGCCTTCTTGTTTTTCCAATTCAGCATTAGCTGCATTTCCCATTGCATGTTGTTGTCTTCTGCGGAATTCAGGATCTTTCATCTTTTTAGCAAATTCTTCTGCTTCTTCTGGTGATGCAAATCCTTTTTCAAGATCTCTTGAGCGAGCTGTTTTGGCTTCTTCGGCAGTTTTTGCAGCAGCCTTAGATGCCTCTTCTGTTGAAGATACACCTTTTCTCTGATCGGCAGTCCACCAATTTGCCGCTTTTTGCATTCCAGCTCTTTGGAGATCTGATAATCCCGATGCTTCACTAGCTTTATCTATAAGTCTACCAGCAACATATCCACCAGCAATGGCAGCATTTGTACCTGCACTTGCAGCCATAGGTGCCAAGGATGCAGCACTTCCAATAAGTGCAGAATCGGTTCTACCAAAACCTACTGCTTTTGCAGTTTCTGATGCAGTAGCATCTGCAGCCATCATACCTGCTACATCTAAACCTATTTTACCTATTTTACCAGCAACAGATTTTCCTGTAGATTTTGGAGATACTACTTTACCATCAGCAGTGCTATAGGAACCAGCTTTTGGTGCTACTTCAGCTGCTTGTGGAGCAGCTTTTGGTGCTTCAGCCGAGACTGGTGGCTCTCCAAATGAAGCTTGCATTGGAGTATTTTTGCCACGTTGAATTCCAGCTTTGCTAGCTGGCTGTTGTCTTCCACCAACTCTTGGGAATGTTTCACTTGGTTTACCAGATGCATCAAAATCAATTGGATTTTCAATATAGTTGGCTGCAATTTCTGGACTGACACTTCTTGTGTTAAATTGACCAGAAGTTCTCCATTCAGCAGGAGCTTCGACAGCTGCATTAGCTTGTCCGACACCCCATTTAGCTTCAGCAGCAGCTTGATTTGGCTCTACACGCAACAAATCTGGTGCTTCTGCTGCAGTAGCTTTACCAGTTTTTTGAGTTTTAACTGGTTTTGTTGTTTCTCCAACTTTAACATTCTCAGTTGGTTTTGGTGTTTCTCCAACTTTAGCAGCCTCAGTTGGTTTTGGTGCTTCTCCGGCTTTTGGAGCTTCAGCTGGTTTTGAGGAAGTTCCTCTTTGTCTTTTTGCCCATTCAATTGCTTTATTTCCAGCATACAGACCACCACCAATACCTAAAGCAATAAGTTTAGGATCCATGCTCCACTGAGCTTCTTTTCCTCCAGCTGGTTTAGCTGGAGCAGCTGCTGTTGGCTTTGGAGATACAGAAATTGGACGACCATCTTCATCTGTCAATCCCATTCCAGATTTTGTAACATTTGTTGGGAGTGCGGTTGCTTTTCCTGTATTGTCTGCGGTTTGTTGTGTTTGTTTAACTTCTTGTGCTGTTGGAACTGCACTTGCTGTCCCAGAACCGCCTGATGTTTGTTTTACTGGTGGTTTAGCTGGTGCTTTTGCAGGTTGAGATGCTGTAGATCTTGCTGCTTTTCTTCTTTCTTGTTCACCTTTTAATTCTCTATATTCAGCAGATTGTTTATCATCAGAAATCTCTGCACCAAAAAGACCAGTCTTTTTAAGATTTCTCATTCGGCTTTCAATTTCTCTATCACCGGCTTCGCTATCTGCAATAGCTGGTCCACCCGAGCTTTGAGACCAAGATTTATTAGCATTTACGGTACCACCAGTCCAATCGACCATTTTATCAGAATCACCCATACCAGATCCGCTTTGACGCTTTTCGGTACCATATTTTGGTGCGGTAGGAGTAGCTTCATGTAAATCTTTCAACATGGCTTCAAGCATGTTAACTTGTTCTTGAAGTTGTTCTGCGCGGTGTCTGTATAGATTTGTTAAGTGGTTCATGATTTATCCTGTTTATTTAGGCCATGCTTTCGTTGCTGCCAGTTAATGAATTCTTTTGTTTTTGTTTTTCTGCACGTAATGCGAGATTGGCATCTTTAATCTTTTCTCCTCTAGCTTTCAAAGCCAGAGTACGTTCTCTAGTACCTTCTGCACCAATGCCGCTTGTAGATATTCCTCTTGCCTTGGCCACATCGGTTTCAAGATCTGTTATTTTATTTTTATCTTCCAATGAAGAAACTCTTTTAGTAACATCTTTACCAGTCATTGTAGGTTCTGATGTAGGAGTTTCTGTAGGAGTCTTGGTTGCTGGTTTAATCTGACCAGAATCACTTACAAGTTTATTTGATTCTGCAGTTTTGTCTGAAAAACTTTCTGGGGGAGTAGAAAGAGGAGCAACATTTAATTCTTTACCATTTACCAAACCACTTGTTCCGGGTTCAACGGTTGGGTTGGCAATCAATGGTGAAATTTCATTTGCTTTTGGTTTTGAAACTAAATCCATTCTTGGTTGAGTTGTTGGTTCATTGGTATTTGCCAACATATCAAAAATACCTTCTTTAACAAAACTTAAACTTGTTGTATCTGTGGGAATTACACCATATAAAGTTTTATTCTTGGGTTTTTTTGAATACAAACTCAATATGTTTGATGGTTGCATTGATTGTGGTAAATCAATATTTAAATCTGTATAATCTTTTGGCGCTCCCGGTTGCATTTTATGAAAAGTCTGAACATCATCTCTGGAAAGAGCATCGTATTCTCTTCCAGTTGCAGTATAAAAATCACCTCGGGTTGTTTTATAAAATGGAGAAATTTTTTGTGGGTTAGCCTTGGCCCACGCTTCTCTTGAAATGTCTGCTACTTTTTCTACAGGCATTTCTTCATATGAAGTCAATCTGGCTTCTTTTTGACTTACATCAGCTCCAGTTTCTTTTTCTGCGTCAAATCTTTGTCTGGCTTCAATTCCTGAACGGGTTTTGATTGCAGCCGCTTTATCTTTAGATTCTTGACTTTGTTGTCCATAGCCATAAATTTTAGGATCACGTTCAGTTTGGCCTGACATGATTTTATACATTAATAGTTCTGCACTATCTTTGGCTGAAAGATCTTTTGGATTCTTTCCAGCAATATCAGATAAAACTTTACCATAATGCTTTTCTGCATATTCTGTGTTTTCTTGCAAAGATCTAAAAGCATTGCCATCAATATTTTTACCATGAGCAGGGGTATTTGGTGTACCCTTTGAATTAGCATTCTGTCCAGAGACAATTGCTTGACTGATATTGTTTAATGATGTAATATTGGGATTGTAAGCCGACTGCCTATAAGTCTTTTTCTGTTCCAAAATGTTTTTGGCACTGGAAAGAATGTCGGAAGGCTTAGAAGCTGGGGCAGTGGGAGAATGAGGTTTTCCCATAAAATCCTTGACTTCCCAATAAAATTGTCGATTTTGCTTATTATCCATGATATGAAATATTTAGATTTACATAAATACTTAAAAGGTATGAAGAAACAGGTACTCTTGTTAAACCAAGATAATACGCCCCTGAATATCATTACCGTTAGTAAAGCCTATAAACTTATGACCAGAGACAAAGTTTGGGTCGATGACTCAAACGATTGTTATGAACTTTTATCAATTTCTAAAATTGTTAAAATTCCAAAAATATTAATTTTAAAATATTATGTGAAATTACCTTACAAAAAGGCTGCTCCATCAAGACAAAATATTCTTCGAAGAGATCAATATTGCTGCCAATATTGTGGTACGGACTTGACCAATAAAGATGCTACTGTGGATCACGTAACTCCAAGATCTAAAGGTGGGGCTTCTTCTTGGGTTAATATGGTAGCAGCATGTAGAAAATGCAATCTTGATAAGGGCAATAGAACTCCCAAAGAAGCAAAAATGGAACTCAAAACAAAGCCTAAAGAGCCATCTTATGGTTTTCTATTTGAAAACATGCTAATTACTTTTAGAAAGAAAAAAGATGCCTAATTATTCATTTGTCTGTGAATCATGTGACCATAAATTTGAAGTTTTTTTAAAAATGAGCGAATGCGACAATCCGTTAAAGGAAAAGTGCCCAAGCTGCAAGAAAAAGAAAATTGTCAAAGACTGGACCGAACAAAAAAATTCTATTGCCATGGACACCACTTTGACACCCAGCAAAGTTAATGGTAGTGCGTGGAAAGAAGTAATTGATAAAATTAAAGGTAGTGGTCAAGTTCCAAAGAGATTCCACGAAAGACTGGACAACTCTGGAAGAAATGCTGGCCGTTACGTTCGTTAATTTTTAGACTGAATCATTGCCTTCAGAATATAATAACTGTCGATAACGTCCGTAACAGGATTACTCAAAGTTTTCTGATCAAAGACCGACAAAAGATCGGTCTTTGATTCTTTGGTGAAGGCTTCGTACATTGCCTGTTTATCAGCGTTACCTTTGCCCGTGGCGCATTTCTTTACTCTGGATGGCTCAATTATGGTCACGGGAATGGCGAGCTTATAAAGCTTGTGCTTAAGGATTCCCATATTCTCAGCTAGATTAAAAACTCGGCCCTTGGAACCAAATGAATATCCTTCTACGGCTATATCTGCAGCCCCAATGCAAAGATTAGCAGCCCATTGGGATATAGTATCAAATCTATCGACATCTATAACATATTCCTGAAAAGATTCCCCAGTAATATTTGGGGCAATTTTATCAGCATATTTCTTTGTATTGGTCAAATAATAGAAAAAACAATTATTAAATTTAAATTCTTTGCGCTCATCATAAAGACAGAGGCAGGGGCAGGTTATAGAGTAATCGATCCCTATTAGCATATGAAACATGGCTTTCT
>Ga0214921_10002825_pt1 | contig 27479 bp, 25 predicted proteins | sample LL1505_MetaG_FD_177992 | JGI IMG/M metagenome (GOLD analysis project Ga0214921, IMG submission 177992) | Freshwater microbial communities from Lake Lanier, Atlanta, Georgia, United States - LL-1505 | ecosystem: Environmental > Aquatic > Freshwater > Lake | place: USA: Georgia | collected... | reverse complement strand
AGGGCGAGCAACAGCAGCACACTGGCCGCCGCGCCGACCATGGCAAAGCCAAACAGCCCAAGGCCTGAAATGCCGAACAAGATAGCAATGACCCCGCCCAAGGCGGCGCTCGATGACACGCCGACCACTGTCGGGTCCGCAAGCGGATTGCGCAAATAACCCTGAAGAACCGCCCCCGACAGGCCGAGCACGCCGCCAACCAATAGTCCCAATAGCGCACGGGGCAGGCGCAGTTCGGCCATGATCCAACCGCCTGGGCTTGCCGAAAACCAGTCCGCAGGCGCGATCCAGACCTTACCCGCCATCAACGAGAGCAAAAAGGACAAGGCCAGCAGCGCGAATAGGGCGGATCGGCGCATGCTCATGCGGCTGCCTTCATACGCTGCATCGCTTCAATAATCGTGGGACCGCCGCAAAAGAGCAACTTGTCTGGAAAGGGCATAATGCGCGTTGCCTTGCCCAGGTGGCGCAAGAGCTTTTGCCGCGCGGCAAGGGCTTTGCCGTCTTCGCCCGTCGCGCTGTCCGGCATGAAGATGATATCCGGCGGGTGGCGCAGCAGCGTTTCAACGGGCAGGATATCCCATTGCTTCAGGCCATAGGCCGCGCTGGCATTGGTAAAGCCCGCGCGCGCCAGTAACTCATCCTGCAACGTCCCTTTGCCGGGCACGAAGCCGCCCGATTGCCAGATGATCGCTGACTTTGCCTTGCCACTGATATGGGTGGGCTGGGCCGCGATTTCGATCCGCCGGGCCAGCGCTTTTCCCGCTTCATTTCGGTCAATTGAATCAGCAATATCAATGACTTGTGTCATACTTTCAGCAATAGTTGCGGGAACGCCAAAGGCGCGCATCTCGATGCCTGCTTTCTGGATCGCGGCATTGGTGCCGCCGCTTGCCAAATTGCCCGTCAGCACCAATTTGGGACGCGCGGCAATAACCTCTTCCGCAGTCGGGCCAAGCGCGGGCAGAGCACGCGCCCAGTCCAGCGGCGCGGAGGCAGAGGCGGGGTCATGCGACCAGTTGCTCACCGCCCCTATTTGCCCCGGTGCTGCAATTTCGGCCAGCACCGCGTCTACACACGGATTGTTGGACAGAATCTGCCCCGGCGCAATCTTGGCGGCCGGGCTACACCCGGCAAGCGCAAGAGAAAGAAGCGTCATGCGTTTCATCAGAAAGAGGCCCGAACCCCAGCATAGGCCGCACGGCCATAGCTGCCATAGCCGCTCACCGTTTCATAGCGTGTGTTCAACAGATTTTCGACGCGGCCATAAAGTTCAAACCCTGAGGAAAGCGGCAAAGACGCCCGAAGCCCCATCAGGGTATAGCCACCCAGCGAAACGGGAGCATAGGTTTCAAAGTCGGTATCATCGCTCTTGCTGGCAAGGCGCAGGCTGCCTCCAAGGCGCAAGCCCATTGGGCTTTGCCAGTCTATATCCGCAGACAGATTGTGACGCGGACGACGGATCAGGCCTTGGCCTGTCGTGCGATCTTTTGCATCGAGATAGGTGTAGTTGGCGGTGAAATTGATAGTATCTGTTGGATGAAAATATGCTGTTAGTTCAATACCCTTAGCGCGTGTATTGTCCTTATTGTCATAAGTTCCGTCGCGGCGGTTTTGGCATATGCCCTTTGTACGGCCAGCGCAGGAGATGAAGTCGATTTGATCCTTGCTGTCGCGCTGAAACACTGTCGCGGTGAGGATGATCTGGCCCCCGATCAACGATTGCTCAATCCCAAGATCAAAGCTCTCAGCCATTTCTGGCTTCAGGGTCTGATTACCGTAGGAACTGTAAAGCTGGAACAGCGTGGGGGCTTTGAACCCTTCGCCATAGGCCGCGCGGATCAGCGTGGAGGGGCCTGCCCGCCAAGCGACATTGGCCGAAGGTGTCACATGCTGACCATAGGTCGCATGATCATCGAGCCGAAGGCCGGCAGTGAGGGTGAGGCTGTGGATTGGATCGGCGATGATTTGCGCAAAACCGCTGCTGACATGCGTTTTTTCAAGTGCATAACCATCATCTGCGCGTGTCCGCTCATGCTCAAGGCCGATCAGGGTGCGCAAGCCCCGCCGGACAGACCAGTCCGCCCGATATTCATATCGCTCGGTCTGACCACGGTTGAGATATTGCGGAGCGGGATCACCCGGTTGAGCAAAATTGTCGCGGTTCACATCGGATAGGGTGACGGCTAGGCGATGCAGAATTTGGCCTGTCTGCGCCTTTAATCCAGCATATCCGACGATTTGTTGGGAAGCGACATAATCGCTCGTGTCTGCAAAGCCGTAAAAGGGCTGGGGAAAGCCATCCTGCTCAATGCGGCTATGGGCATACCAGCCGCGCAGATCGAGCGCGATATCGGGCGTGAGATCCATGTCGATCCGGCCATTGGCCCCATATTGCCGCAGGCCATCAGCTTCGCTGCCATTTTTGAAGGCGGAAATGCCATCTTGCGTGAACCAGCCGCCCCCAAATGTGGCGCGGATCCGGCTGTTTCCGCCCGAAATGCGGCCGACAAGGCGGCCCGCATCGCCATAGCCATATTCGCCCTGAGCAGAGCCAGAGAGGGCCACCTGTGGCTGCGCCGTGACGATATTGACGACGCCACCAATGGCTTCGCTGCCCCAGGGAACGGAATTCGGCCCGCGCAACACTTCGATCCGATCAATTGTGTCGATGAGCAACGCCCCAAAATCAAACCCGCCCCCCGGTGATGAGGGGTCATTGACCTTCACCCCGTCAATCAAAGCAAGCGTTTGTTCCCCTTGGGCGCCACGAATGCGGACGGCTGCAAAGCCGCCCAAGGGGCCATTGCGCGACATGGACACACCGGGAAGGGTGGCGATTAGGTCAGCTGCGCTCACCGTTTGCCGCACCGCAATGTCCCGCGCGGTCAGGACAGAGATGGCTTGTCCACTTTGGGCGCGTGCTAAAGGGGCGCCGGTTGCCGTTACAATAATGTCGCTTGCATTCTCTTGAGCAAGTGCAGGGCACGCCGAGAGCGCCAGCAGCGCGGCCGAACCGTAGAATAGGGATTTCAAACTTTTCCTCCTCGCAGACGTCATCACTTGCCGTCACACGAGGAAACCCCCGTTCGCCTGCGTCTTCCCGCACAGTCGAAGGACCAGCTGTGGCAGGCAGGTCTCCTGGCTCCCGGGTCGTTGCGCCTCTCCACCTTCCCAGATCACCGGTTGCCCAGTTGCCCAGTGGTGTTGTCGGAGAGGAACTCGCCGGTCACAGTTGCGGGAACAGCATCGGTCTTTCACCGACTTCCCTTTGAAACCCCTTGCGGGGTACCTGTCACACGCCTGCATCTAGGCTCGCGGCAGCCTGCTTGCAAGGCAAAGCAGGCGCACCCTCTTGACGCAAAGGCACAGGTCTTCATAGCGGTTGCAGAATTTGACCGCGCACGAAGAGGAGAGACGCATGGCCGGTGTTTTGGACGGGATCACCATCATCGAAATGGCCGGGATTGGCCCGGGGCCTTTTGCTGGGATGATGCTGGCGGATCATGGCGCGCGGGTTATCCGCGTTGCGCGGGTCGGGGCGCTTGATCTGCAAGGCCGTGACGTGCTGACGCGCAATCGCGAAGTGGTGCAGATTGACACCAAGACGCCCGAAGGCGTGGCGCAAGTCCGTGCTCTCATCAAAGATGCCGACGGTCTTTTCGAAGGATTCCGCCCCGGTGTGATGGAGCGCATGGGCCTTGGCCCGGATGTGTTGCTCGCAGATAATCCCAAGCTTGTTTATGGGCGCATGACCGGCTGGGGGCAGACGGGGCCACTGGCGCAGGCCGCTGGGCATGACATTAACTATATCTCCATTACCGGAAATCTGCACGGCTATGGCCGCCCAGATGGCAAGCCGACGCCGCCGACCAATGCCATTGGCGATTTTGCGGGTGGCGGCATGATGCTGGCCTTTGGAATGGTGTCGGCTTTGCTCAATGTCGCGCGCGGCGGCAAGGGGCAGGTGATTGACGTTGCCATGACGGATGGGGCGTCTGTCATCCACGCCATGCAATGGGGCTTTCGCGGCCTTGGGTCTTGGGAGGATACGCGCGGCGTCAACATGCTCGATACCGCCGCCCATTTCTATGACACTTACGAATGCGCGGATGGGAAGTGGATTTCAATCGGATCGATCGAACCCCAATTTTATGCCCTACTTCGCACAACCTTGGGTCTGGAAGGTGATGCAGCATTCGACGCCCAAATGGATAAGAGCCAATGGCCCGTTCTAAAGGCCAAACTGACCGATATCTTCAAAACCAAGACGCGCGATGACTGGGCCGCGATCATGGAAGGCACCGACATTTGCTTCGGCCCGATCATGTCGATGGCCGAGGCGCTGGAGCATCCCCACAATAAAGCGCGGGGTACCTTTGTGAACGTAGAGGGCGTGGATCAGCCTGCGCCTGCGCCGCGTTTCCTTGGCACACCTGCGGCGCAACCTGTGGGTCGAAAGGGCTGACTGGCATGAACACCGATCCCGCCCGCATTCCCGTCATCATTGGCGTTGGCCAGTTTAATGACCGCGACAATGTGCATGACTCGCTCGGCCTTATGGTCGCCGCGCTTGAGGCGTCCGATGCGGATGCGGGTGGCGGCTGGATTGCGCGGCTGGAGAGCATTGCGGTGGTCAACCAGATCAGCTTTCCAAAGCTGGGTGATTGTGCCGCACATCTGGCCCAGCATTTTGGCATTTCGCCCAAGATTGTAGAGCAAACCCCGCATCCAACCGGGGAAAGCCCGGTGCAATTGTTGAACGAAGCGGCAAACCGGATTGGTGCTGGCGAGATTTCTGTTGCGGCAATTATCGGCGCAGAAGCTTTGCGGACGGCGGCAGAGCGGGCGCGGGCAGCGACAGGTGAAAAGACAGATGCCCTGCGCAGTGTTGCATCAGGCGGCGCCAAATCTGTTATGCAACAACATGGTCTGGTCGCGCCGACCGATCTTTATCCATTGTATGAAAATGCAACACGCGCGGCTTGGGGGCAAAGCTTGGCCGAAGCGCAGGCCGAGTCCGGTGCAATTTGGGCTGGCATGTCGAACGTGGCGGCGGCCAACCCCCATGCTTGGCTGCGTAAACCACTCTCAGCTGAAGAGGTTACGAGTGTTGAGGCGGATAACCGCCCCATTGCCTTTCCCTATCAAAAGCGGATGGTCGCCAATTCCAGCGTCAATCAAGGGGCGGGCTTCATCGTCACCTCGCTCGCGCTGGCGCGGGCCGCAGGCGTGGCGGAAGATCGCATCATCCATGTCGGCATGGGGGCTGCCGCGCATGAAACGCACAATATGCTCAAGCGCGATCAATATGTGCAACCTGCTGGCATGGTTGTGACAATAGAGGAAACGCTCAAGCGCAATGCCCTGACCACTGCAGATCTCGATCATGTCGAACTTTATTCCTGCTTCCCCTGCGTTCCCAAAATGGCGCGCCGGGTGCTGGGCTGGCCGGTGGATCGTCCAATCACGGCCTTTGGTGGGCTGACCTTTGGCGGCGGGCCGATTGGCAATTATATGAGCCACGCCATCGCTTCGATGGTTGATACGCTGCGCGATAAGCGCGGCACGGCCTTCCTCTTTGCCAATGGCGGCTATGCGACGCATTTTCATGGCATCATCCTGTCGGCCGATCCGTTGCCTGCTGCGCAATTTCCGCATGATTATGATGTGAACGCGCTGGCCGATGCCAAGCGTGGCCCGGTGCCCGCCTCGGATGAGGATTATCAAGGCCCGGCGGTGATCGAAAGCTACACCGTGTTTTACAAACGCGATGGGGCTGTGCGTTTTGGCACCATTATTGCGAAAAACCCGGCGGGTGCGCGGGTGCTTGCCCGCGTGGAGGCAGAGGACGCGGCGATGATCGATGTTCTGACCAATGGCGCGCAAGAGCCTGTTGGGCTGGACGGCAGCACTCAGCGCGGGGAAGATGGACTGATTCATTGGAAACTGGCCTGAGGTCTTCCTAAGTCACTGAGCTTCCCCATTGTTCGCTTGGGCGTTAGAACGCGCGTCAACGACGATTCTCAGGAGATTTTGATGTCAAAGACCTTACTCGCTAGCGCGGCGGCTCTTGCCCTGATTAGCGGAACAACTCCGCTTTTTGCAGCCGAACCCGCCGCAACTCCCTCGGCTGATCCCGCCGCGACTGCACCACAATTTGGCAGCTGGGGCATTGACCTTCAGGGCATGGATAAGTCGGTCAAGCCGGGCGATGACTTTTACAAATTTGTAAATGGCCGTTGGGACGCAAACACCGAAATTCCGTCTGACCGGTCAAGCTGGGGCGGGTTTGCCGTTCTGCGCGATCTTTCCGACACGCGTACCCGCAAGATTATCGAAGATTCGGCCAAGCTGAATGCCGCCCCCGGGACAGTGGCGCAAAAGGTGGGTGATTTTTACGCCAGCTTCATGAACGAAGCCGCCATTGAGGCGCGCGGCATGGAACCGGTCAAACCGATGCTCGCAAAGATTGACGCACTTCAAACGCGCGATGATCTGGCCAAGACGCTGGGCGAAAACAGCAAGCTGAGCATTGCTAGCCCCGTTGAAATCGGCGTTGAGCTCGACCTCAAAGATAACAGCAAATACGGTGTTTACACGGGCCAAGGCGGCCTTGGGATGCCCAACCGTGATTATTATCTGGTCGATAATGATCGGTTCAAGGCGACCCGCGTTAAGTATAAGGCGTTTATCGCAGACACGCTGAAGCTGGCCGGCATGACAAATGCCGAAGCACGGGCCGAAGCGATTTATGCGCTGGAAGAAAAAATCGCCAAGGGCCATTGGACATCGGCTGAATCGCGCCAGATCGACAAGCTGTATAATCCGGTTTCGATCGCTGATCTGAACAAGGAATATCCCGGCTTTGCCTGGGGCCTTTATCTCCAGACTGTTGGCCTTTCTGGCCAGCCGCAAGTGATTGTGACGCAGCCGAGCGCGGTCAAATCAGCACTTGGCCTTCTGGCCAATGAGCCAATGGACGTGTGGAAAGACTATTTGCGTTTCCACACCATCAAGTCTGCATCTCCAATGCTCAGCAAGGCTTTTGTCGATCTGAACTTCGGCTGGGTCCAGACGCTGACGGGCACCCCCAAGCTGAAGGATCGCTGGAAGCGCGGCGTGGATCTGGTCAATGGCACGCTGGGTGAGGCCGTGGGTGAAATTTATGTCGCCCGCTATTTCCCGCCGGAAGCCAAGGCAAAGGCCGATGAGCTTGTCCGCAATCTTGTCAAAGCAATGGATGCACGCCTTGCGAAGCTCGAATGGATGGCGCCTGAAACCCGCGAAAAGGCGCGCGTGAAGCTGGCCGCATTCCGCCCGAAGATCGGCTATCCCGATCAATGGCGCGATTATTCGGCACTCTCTGTCGATCGCAATGACCTGTGGGGCAATGTCTTGCGGGCAACCGAGTTTGAATATCAGCGCCAGATTGGCAAGCTGGGCAAGCCGGTGGATCGCAACGAGTGGTTCATGACGCCGCAGACGGTGAATGCCTATGCAAACCCGCTGATGAACGAAATCGTCTTCCCCGCTGCCATTTTGCAGCCGCCCTTCTTTGACCCGAAGGCGGATGATGCGGTGAATTATGGCGGCATTGGTGCGGTGATCGGCCATGAAATCAGCCACCATTTTGACGATCAGGGTCGCAAGTTCGATATGAACGGCAATCTGGCTGATTGGTGGACGAAGGAAGATGTGACCCGTTTTGACGCCCTCGCCAAGCGCGTGGTTGATCAATATGGCGCCTATGAGCCGCTGCCGGGCAAGAAGGTCAATGGTGACCTGACGCTTGGCGAAAACATTGCTGACCTAGCGGGTGTCACCATTGCTTATGATGCTTATAAAATGTCGCTGGGCGGCAAGACCCCCAAGGCCATTGATGGCTATACCGGCGATCAACGGTTCTTTCTTGGTTTTGGGCAGGTGTGGCGCAATAAATATCGTGAGCCCGTTCTGCTTCAGCAACTGACAACCGATCCGCACACACCTGGGCATTTCCGCCCCTATGTCGTGCGCAATATCGATGCTTGGTATTCTTCATTCGGCGTAAAGCCGGACACGAAATTTTACCTGAAACCGGAAGACCGCGCACACATTTGGTAATCGATGACCCAAAGACTTGCCCGGAATGTGTTTTCCACCCTAGAACGGGCGGAATAACAGATTCCGGGGAAGCTTTATGGGCGCGCAGGACATTGCCATCGATCCAAAACGAGATCGTCTCGTCATCACGGCATCGTCCCTTGGTACGGTTTTCGAATGGTATGACTTTTTCGTCTATGGCATTTTGGGCGCCCTGATTGGGAAGCTGTTCTTCCCATCCGACAATCCAACCGCCGCGACTTTGGCCTCGCTTGCCGTATTCGGCGCGGGCTTTGGTGTCCGGCCTTTGGGGGCCATTTTATTTGGCTATCTCGGCGATAAAGTTGGCCGGAAATACACGTTTCTGATCACCATTTCGCTGATGGGCGGGGCCACGGCCGCCATTGGCTTCCTTCCGACCTATGAAAACATCGGCATTTCGGCGGCCATTGGCTTGCTGATCCTGCGCTGCCTGCAGGGTCTTGCCTTGGGTGGCGAATATGGGGGGGCTGCGATTTACGTCGCAGAGCATGCCCCGGCGAATAAGCGTGGGCAATATACTAGCTGGATTCAGGCGTCGGTCGCGGGGGGCTTTCTGCTTGCCGTCATCGTCGTTCTGATTACGCGCACCTCCATGTCGACAGAGGCATTTGAGCATTGGGGATGGCGTGTGCCGTTCATCCTCTCGCTGCTCTTGCTCGCCATTTCGCTTTATATCCGCATGATGCTCTCTGAGAGTCCAGTGTTCAAAGCGATGAAGGAAGCGGGCACCGTCTCTCAAAATCCCTTTGTGGAAAGCTTTCAATATCCGGGCAATGTGAAGCGGATATTCATTGCCCTGTTTGGCGTCGCGGCGGGTCTGACCGTTGTCTATTACACCTCGCAATTCGGCACACTTTACTTCCTCACCGGAACGGCGCGCGTGCCGGAAACGGATGCCCTGTCCTACATGGCAGTCGGCGCGCTTTTGGCGGCACCGCTTTACGTGGCGGCCGGTTGGCTCTCGGATCATTATGGGCGTAAGCGCATTTTGCTTCTGGGCTATGCGTTGACCATTGTCCTCACATTCCCGCTGTTCCGGATGATGGCAGATGCAGCCAACCCGGCACTCGCCCGCGCAACGCAGGCGTCGCCTGTCACCTTGGTCTCCCCGGAATGCGACTTTAGTGTCTTTGCCAGCAAGCAGACAACGACCTGCGGAAAGGCCCTGAGCTTCCTCTCAAAGCGCGGGATTAGCTATTCCAAGCAGATGGGGGATGAGGTCGCGCTGAAAGTGGGTCAAACAACAGTCACTGGCTTTGATGAGAAAGCCTATGTGGGTGCTTTGGAAGCGGCGGGCTATCCCGACAAATCCGATCCAGCTTTGCGGGATCCCGTGTTGATAATCTTGGCAATTGCAGCACTCGTTGCGCTGTCTGCGATGACCTATGGTCAGGTCGCCGCGATCCTTGTGGAGTTGTTCCCAGCTAAGATCCGCTATACCTCCATGTCGATCCCCTATCATATCGGCACGGGCTATTTTGGCGGATTCCTGCCCTTTATTTCGCAATATATCGTGGTGAAGACGGGCGGCACCTTCATGGGGCTTTGGTATACAGTGGCGGTCGTTGCGATGGCCTTTATCGTGACGTGGATCTGGCTGCCGGAAACATCCGGCAAGCAGACACTCGACTAGTCAGTTCGGCACGGCTAACCCGCCCGTCATGTCTGCTCCGTTGCGCCTGCACCTTGATGGGAATGCCCTTGTCCAGAATTGGCAATGGCTGCGTGCGCAGGGCCATGCCCGTTGCGGTGCTGCGGTAAAGGCCAATGGCTATGGCCTTGGCGCGGTGGATGTCGTCCAGAGATTGGCAAAGGCCGGATGCCATGATTTCTTCGTCGCCACATGGGCCGAGGCCGCCGAGATTGAGGGGCTTATTCCCGAAGGGGCGAGCCTGTCTGTCCTGCATGGTGTGCGCCCAGAGGATATGGCGCAGGCGCTGATTTCCCGCGCGCGGCCGGTGCTCAACAGCATGCCACAAGTGGCGCGGTGGCGGGCTACAGGGCGGCCCTGTGATGTCATGGTCGATACGGGCATGAACCGGCTTGGGCTGTCTACCACAGATGATCTCAGCGGCCTTTCGATCCAGACAGTGATGAGCCATTTGGCCTCGGCTGACGAGGATGTGGATCAGACGGCGCAGCAATTGCAGGCGTTTCAGGCGCTTGCTGCCCGGCATCCGGGCGTTGCGCTCAGCCTTTCAAACTCAGCGGGTATCTGCCTTGGCCCCGATTATCATTTTGATCTGACACGGCCGGGCCTTGCACTTTATGGCGGCGTGCCGCGCCGTGAAGCGGCGGGCCAGATTCAGCGCGTGGTGCGGATTGAAGCCCAGGTCCTTCAGCGGCGGCGGATTCAGGCGGGTGACAGCGTGGGCTATAACGCGACGTTTCGTGCTTCCGAGCCAAAAGAGCTGGCGATCCTCAATCTTGGCTATGCCGACGGCTATGTGCGGGGCTTTTCAGGCAAGGGTAGCGCCGAAAATGGCCTGTTCCCCCTATTAGGCCGTGTCTCGATGGATTTGACAGCAATCGATGTCACGGCGCAGCCAGATATTGCAGAAGGGGATTGGGTTCAGATGGATTTTGATCTTCCTGCCGCATCTGCACAATCAGGCTTGTCGCAATATGAATTGCTCACCCTTTTGGGGCATCGATTTGAGCGGAGATGGTCCTGAAAATTCGCAGCTTATGCTGCGCACAATGACGGATGTTGCAGCGCAATAGCTCGTGGTGCTATGCGGCAATGAATTGGGAGAAATCCGCATGGCCAAAGCAAAATCGGGCGAAGGCCCAGTCACGATCAAGAAATATGCCAATCGTCGCCTCTATAATACAGAGACGTCGAGCTACATCACCCTCGACAATTTGTCGCAGATGATTCGTGATGGCCGCGATTTTCGCGTTGTTGATGCAAAGTCCAATGATGACATCACGCACACCATCTTGACCCAGATCATTATGGAAGAAGAAGGACGCGGAAAGAATATGCTGCCGCCAGGCTTCTTGCGTCAGCTGATTTCGCTGTACGGCGACTCGATGCAGGCGATGGTGCCGCAATATCTTGAAGCGTCCATGGAGGCGTTCCGCCGCAACCAAACGCAGTTCCGTTCTATGTTGGAAGGCGCGTTGACAGCTGGCCCCTTTGGGGAGCTGCACAAGCGCAATATGGCCATGTTTGAAGCCGCTACGGGCATGTTTTCTGCCGACAAGGCCGCGCCTTCGGAAGCAGCCGCCACCGAAACTGCGAAAGATGATGAGATTGCAACGCTGAAGGCGCAGCTGGCGGCTTTGCAGGCAAAGGTGGACAAGCTCGGTTAGGGCATTAACACGTCAGTCATGAAGACTGTCTTTCTCACCTCGCTTGCGCTGCTGGCTTCAGCCGCGCCGGTCGCCGCCGCCGAAACATCGGCTCCCGTCACCCTTATTGCAACACCCGTTCCCGTGACGGTGGTTCAGGCAGGGCAGCTGCTTGACCGCCCGGGCCAGCCTGCGCGTGGCCCATCAACCATCATCATCCGGGGCGACCGGATTGAGAGCATCATCGCAGGCATTGTGCCGGGGCCTGCTGGCGCGCGGATTATCGATTTGTCAGACAAGTTTGTTCTGCCTGGCCTGATCGACAGCCACGTCCATCTTGAGTCTGACGCAGGCGGCGATGCCTCGCTTGTGGAAGGGGTAACGAGCAGCGATGCGACAGCTGCCTACCGTACGCTCGGCAACGCCCACAAGACGCTGCAAGCAGGCTTCACAACTGTCCGCAATTTGGGCGACGGAACCGGGGCGACCCTGGCCCTGCGGGATTTTGTAGCCTCAGGCGCGATTTTGGGGCCGCGCATTGTCGATGCGGGCCGTTCTCTGTCGACGACCAGTGGTCATATGGATGGCACGCTGAGCTTGGCGGAAGATTTGCACTCTGCCATTAATCAGGAAAATCTATGCGATGGCGTTGAAAGCTGCCGCCACGCAATCCGTATGCAGATCCGCCGGGGAGTGGATGTCATCAAGATTGCAACGACGGGCGGCGTCAACAGCCGCATTGGCGCAGGCCTAGGCCGTCAGATTTTTGATGATGAGGTCAAAGCGCTGGTCGATACGGCGCATCTTTATAAGAAAAAGGTCGCCGTTCACGCGCATGGCGAAGATGGCGTGAATGCGGCTCTTGCAGCCGGTGCTGATTCCATTGAGCATGGCACGATGATCAGCGATGAAACGATCCGCCTGTTCAAGAAAGCTGGGGCCTATTACGTTCCGACCCTGTCGACGGTGAATGGCTATTTGGAGCGGCTAAAGGCAAACCCCAATGCCTATCCGCCGGATGTTCTGGCCAAAGTTAAGTGGCGGATCGGCGTAACCGGAAAGAGCCTTGAAAAGGCCTATCCCGCTGGTGTGAAGATTGCCTTTGGCACAGATGCTGGTGTCTCAAAGCATGGCCGCAATGCCGATGAGTTTGAGTTGATGGTGCAACATGGCATGACGCCTGCGGCGGCCATTGTCGCGGCAACCGTCAATGCCGCCGATTTGCTCGGTGTGTCGCAAGATGTTGGCACGTTGGAGGCGGGCAAGGCTGCGGATATCATCGCCGTCTCTGGCGATCCGTTGCGCGACGTCACGACACTCAAATCCGTCCGCTTCGTGATGAAGGGCGGCGTTGTCGCCAAGGACGCGCGTTAAGCTATTCGCGGATCGGGGCCGCACAGCGCAGGCTGGCGGCCCCGATCGCAATGACTATTTTGCAGGTTTGATGAATTTGAGGGTCATCCGGTCGGATTCCCCGATGGCCAGATAGACGTCTCGGTCTTTATCGCCCTCGGCCAAACGGGGGGGCAGGGTCCAGACGCCCTTGGGATAATCTTTGCGGTCTTTCGGATTGGCATTGATCTCGCTTGATCCTGCAAATTGGAATCCGGCTTCTTCGGCCAAACGGCGGATCGTTGAGACTTTGATATAGCCGCTATTGCTTTCCCGCTCGTCACTGGCGCCTTCGGGGAGGCGATGATCCTCTATGCCCAGCACGCCGCCCGGTTTCAGCATGGCATAAAGTTCTTTAAAGGCCTCGGCGCTATAATCTGCACCATCGGCCTTATAGCTGCCCATACGCCAATTATGGACGTTGCGGAATGTGAGGACCATATCAGCGGTTCCGGCGGGGACGCCCGTGCCGCCCATGAGCGTTGGGAAGTTGGCGCGACCGACCTTCCCATAAGTGGCAGGATCCGTATCGAGGAATTTAGCGATCCCATCGGCTCCACGGCCCATTGGTGCAGCGACGATAAGCTGGCCATGGTCTTTGAGATAGGGGGCCAGAATCTCGGTATACCAGCCGCCGCCCGGCCAGATTTCCACAATCGTGTCGGTTGGCTTTGCGCCGAAAAAGGCCAGCGTTTCGGCCGGATGGCGATGCATGTCGCGCACCTTGTTGGCGGCGCTGCGATTTGGCGCGGCAACGGCCGCTTCCAGAGACTTGAATGGTTGCGGCGATTCTGCAAAAGTGGGAGCTGCAACGCAGCTTAAGGCCGCAGAAATAATGACAATATTTGAAAAAAATGCATGCATGGCTGTTCCTCACATGTGATGCTATGGCATCAAGATGGGCAAGGAAGGGATGCTTTGCAAGTGACGCTTTGGACAGGGTGTGCAACGGCTTTTGGCGTTGCTGGATTATCCGCATGGGCCGATTGGCGGCGCGCGCGCAGAACCAACATCGATGCCGTGGGCTTTATGCCCTGGCCACTCATAATGATCTTGTCCATCCTCATTGGAGCGGTGTTAGCCGCAATCGCGTTACATCGAAAATGAGTCCTTATTGGGATAATCTCTTCGGGGAATTCCAAGCTGGTGCCTAAGCCTGTCGTGTCTTTCGGGGCGCAGGGTCTGCTGTTTGCGCTGGCCGGCTATGCGCTGCTTCCTTTTGGGGATGCTCTGGTCAAATCGGCAACCACGCTCTGGCCGGCAACTGCGATTGCGGCGCTGCGCTTCTTCTTTGGTGCAGTCGGGCTTGGCATGCTTCTGCTCGTGCGAGAGGGGAAGGGTGGTTTTTCAATCCCCCATGCCAAGACGCATTGGATCAGGGCCTTTGCGCTGGCCTTTGGCTCGGTGTCCTTTTTCATCGGTGTCACGCAAATGCCGCTGGGCGATGCGACCGCAATCGGATTTGTTATGCCGATGATAACGGCCATATTGTCCGCTATTTTTTTGGGCGAAAAGGTGGGCCGGGCGGTCTGGCTTGCTTCTCTCATTGCCTTTATCGGCGTGCTCATCATCTTGCGGCCCAATGTCGCAGATTTCGGATTTGCCGCGCTGTTTCCGTTGGGGGCGGCATTTGGCATGGCTGTTCTCATCCTTCTCAACCGAAAAGTGGCAGGAAGCGCCTCTGTGCTGGCGATGCAGTTCATCACGGCGGCCTTTGCGACGCCCATTTTGATCGGCTTTGCCCTGATTGGCCATGTCTCTGGGCTGCCCGCATTCGTCATTGATTGGCCAGAAGCGAGCGTTGTCGTGCGTTGCGCGCTTGTCGCCATGTCCGCCTCTCTTGCCCATGCCCTGATCTTTATCGCGACCACACGTGCCTCTGCGGCGACTGTCGCGCCGATGACCTATGCGCAGCTTTTGGTGGCCTTGGTTTTGAGTGCCGTCTTCTTTCGCGATTGGCCTGACCTCACCTCGCTTGGTGGATCGGCGCTGATCATTATCGCGGGGCTGTATCTCTGGCGCAACGCGCGGCCGAATCTGTCCTGAACCAAAGAAAAACGCCCCAGCCATCAGGCCAGGGCGTTCTTGAAACCAATTAGGAAAAGGGGATCAGGCGGCGCTTTCCGCCAAGATTGTGAGCCCCTTGTCATTCACTTCGGCAAAGCCGCCGGTGATGGTGATTTTTTCCGGTGCAGCGCTGGCCGATGCATAGATTTCAACGGTCGCATCGCTGCGGATCGTCGACATCATCGGGCTATGGCCCTCAAGCACACCGAAATCACCTTCCATGCCCGGCACAACGACCATGTGGACGTTTTCCGACCGGACAAGGCGCTCTGGCGTCACGAGTTCAAAATGCAGTGCCATGGCGTACTCCAAAGGCCCCTCCCCAAAGGGAGGGGAAACTAATTAGGCGGCGTCAGCTGCCAGCTTGGCGGCCTTGGCGATGACTTCTTCAATGCCACCAACCATGTAGAAGGCAGCTTCTGGAAGATGGTCATATTCGCCATCGACAACAGCCTTGAACGAGCGAACCGTATCTTCGATCTGCACAAACTTGCCCGAAATGCCGGTGAAGACTTCAGCGACGTGGAAAGGCTGTGACAGGAATCGTTGGATCTTACGAGCACGGCTCACGATCAGCTTATCGTCTTCCGAAAGCTCATCCATGCCGAGAATGGCGATGATGTCCTGAAGCGACTTATACTTTTGCAGCGTTTCCTGAACGCGGCGGGCCGTATCATAATGTTCCTGACCGACAACAGCTGCCGTCAGAACGCGCGAGGTGGAGTCGAGCGGGTCAACAGCCGGATAAATGCCGAGTTCGGAAATCGCACGGTTCAAAACCGTTGTCGCATCCAAGTGGGCAAAGGACGTGGCAGGGGCCGGATCGGTCAAATCGTCAGCCGGAACGTAAATGGCCTGCACCGAGGTGATCGACCCCTTGTTGGTGGAGGTAATACGCTCTTGCAGCGCACCCATGTCCGTGGCGAGCGTCGGCTGATAGCCCACGGCCGAAGGAATACGGCCGAGAAGAGCCGACACTTCCGAACCCGCCTGGGTGAAGCGGAAGATGTTGTCGACGAAGAACAGAACGTCCTGACCTTCTTGGTCGCGGAAATATTCCGCGATGGCGAGGCCGGACAGCGCAACGCGAGCACGGGCCCCCGGCGGTTCGTTCATCTGACCGAAGACGAGCGCAACCTTGGAGCCTTCCGGCGTCGGGTTGCCGTCCTTGTCCTTAGCGATAACGCCTGCATCAAGGAATTCGTGGTAAAGGTCATTGCCTTCACGCGTACGCTCACCGACACCGGCAAACACTGAGGTGCCGCCATGACCCTTGGCGATGTTGTTGATCAGTTCCTGAATAAGAACGGTCTTGCCAACGCCAGCGCCGCCGAACAGGCCGATCTTACCGCCCTTTGCGTAAGGCGCGAGAAGATCGATAACCTTGATGCCGGTGACCAGAATTTCGGTTTCCGTCGACTGATCGACGAACAGCGGGGCTTCGGCGTGGATCGGTGCGCGCAGATCGGTATCAACCGGGCCGCGGTCATCAATGGGTTCGCCAACAACGTTCAAGATGCGGCCCAGCGTGCGCGGGCCGACCGGAACAGAAATCTGGGCACCCGTATCACGCACAGGCTGACCACGGGTCAGGCCATCGGTGGAGTCCATGGCGATTGTGCGCACGGTGTTCTCACCAAGATGCTGTGCAACTTCGAGGACAAGGCGGTTGCCGTTATTGTCTGTTTCCAGAGCGGACAGAATATGGGGCAGATGGCCTTCAAAGCTGACGTCGACGACAGCGCCGATCACCTGGCTGATGCGGCCAGTGGCCTTGCTGAGCGCAGCCTTGGCGGGAGCCGCCTTCTTTGCTGGGGCAGCCTTTGCAGCAGCAGCCTTTGGTGCTGCAGCCTTCTTAGCGGGTGCCTTGGCAGCAGCGGGCTTCGCAGCAGCGGGCTTCGCAGCAGCGGGCTTCGCAGCGGTCTTTTTCGGAGCGGTCGCCATGAGTGTCTTCCTTGCTTCGTGTCTGGTTTAGAGCGCTTCAGCGCCAGAGATGATTTCGACGAGTTCGGTGGTGATCGCAGCCTGACGGGTCCGGTTATACTGGATCGTCAATTTGTTGATCATGTCACCGGCATTACGGGTGGCATTGTCCATCGCGGTCATTTTTGACCCCTGTTCCGATGCTGCATTTTCGCGCGTTGCGCGAAGCAGCTGAACCGAAACATTGCGCGGCAGCAAATCGGCGAGGATTTCTTCCTCATCCGGCTCATAATCAACCGATGCCCCGACGCTGGCTGTCGCGGCACTATCGGCAACGGCAACGGGCATCAGCTGAATATCGGTTGGTTCCTGCGCGAGCACGCTGACGAACTTCGAGAAGAAGAGATGGGCGACATCAAATTCGCCCGCTTCAAAACGATGGGTCAGATCGGACGCCCATTCTTGCACCTGTACAAAGCCGAGCTTGCCCAGATCACCGGGTTCAACCGAATGAACAATATCGGTCTTGAACGTGCGGCCAAGCTGATCCCGACCTTTTTTGCCGATGGTGTAGAATTTGACGGTCTTTCCAGCCGCCCGCAATTCTTCGGCACGGCGGCGGGCAAGACGAACGATGTTCGTGTTGAACGCACCGGCAAGGCCCTTGTCCGATGTGCAGACAACGAACAGGTGGACATCATCCTTGCCTGTTCCTGCCAGCAGTTTCGGTGCCTGCGGGCCTTTTTCGACCTTGGATGCAATCGACGAGACGACAGCTTCCAAGCGTTCGGCATAGGGACGGGCAGCCTCCGCTGCTTCCTGCGCACGGCGCAGTTTCGCAGCGGCGACCATTTTCATCGCCTTGGTGATCTTCTGGGTCGATTTGACCGAGTTGATCCGGATTTTGAGCGCCTTAAGGCTGGCCATCTATCCATTCCTTCCCTCTCCCCGTGGGGAGAGGAGCAAAATTAGGCGAATGTCTTCGCAAATTTGTCGAGTGCAGCGCGCAGCTTATCGCGTGTCGCATCGCTAAAGTCGCGGCTGTAGCGAATATCCTTGAGGATCGCTGCATGATTCGCCCGCAGGTCAATCAGCATCGCTTCTTCAAAGCGCGTCACATCCGAAGCTGGAATGGCATCGAGATAGCCATTGGTGCCAGCCCAGATTGAGCAGGTTTGCTCTTCAAACGGCATTGGCGCGAATTGCTTCTGCTTCAGCAGTTCGGTGAGGCGAGCTCCGCGGTTCAGCAGCTTTTGCGTCGAGGCGTCAAGGTCTGAGCCGAACTGCGCAAAGGCGGCCATTTCGCGATACTGAGCAAGTTCTAGCTTAATCGAACCCGACACCTTCTTCATCGCCTTGGTCTGCGCGGCAGAGCCGACGCGCGACACAGACAGACCAACGTTAATAGCAGGACGGATGCCCTGATAGAACAGGTCGGTTTCAAGGAAGATCTGGCCGTCGGTGATCGAAATCACGTTGGTCGGGATATAGGCCGACACGTCGCCAGCCTGTGTTTCGATGATCGGCAGGGCGGTCAGCGAGCCGCCGCCATTGTCGCTGTTCATCTTTGCGGCACGCTCAAGCAAGCGGCTGTGGAGATAGAACACGTCGCCCGGATAGGCTTCACGGCCCGGGGGACGACGCAACAGCAGCGACATCTGACGATAGGCAACAGCTTGCTTCGACAGATCGTCATACACGATCACGGCGTGCATGCCGTTGTCGCGGAAATACTCACCCATGGTGACACCCGTATAGGGGGCCAGATACTGGAGCGGAGCTGGTTCCGACGCCGTTGCGGCAACAACGATGGAATATTCCATTGCGCCATTTTCTTCGAGCGCGCGGACGATCTGTGCGACGGTCGAGCGCTTCTGGCCGACGGCGACGTAGATGCAATAGAGCTTCTTGGATTCGTCATCGCCCTGATTGACGCCCTTCTGGTTGATGAAGGTGTCGATCGCGACGGCGGTCTTACCCGTCTGACGGTCGCCGATGATCAATTCGCGCTGGCCACGACCAACGGGGACGAGAGCGTCGAGCGCCTTCAGGCCCGTCTGCACCGGCTCATTGACCGATTGACGCGGGATGATGCCGGGGGCTTTGACTTCAACGCGGCTGCGCTTCTTGGTCTTGAGCGGGCCTTTGCCGTCAATCGGGTTGCCGAGACCATCGACGACGCGACCAAGCAATTCCTTGCCGATGGGAACGTCCACAATGGTGCCGGTGCGCTTCACGGTATCGCCTTCGCGAATTTCAGCGTCCGAGCCAAAGATCACCACGCCGACATTATCGGCTTCGAGGTTCAGGGCCATGCCCTTAATACCGTTCGCGAACTCGACCATTTCGCCTGCTTGGACGTTGTCGAGGCCGTGGATGCGGGCGATACCATCGCCGACAGACAGCACCTGACCGACTTCCGAGACTTGCGCCTCGGTGCCGAAGTTGGCGATCTGGTCCTTAATGACCTTCGAAATTTCAGCGGCACGGATATCCATGTTCAGCCTTTCATCGCGTTCGCGAGGGAATTGAGACGAGTACGGATCGACGAATCGATCATCTGGGAGCCGATCCGAACGACCAGCCCGCCGAGAATTGCGGGATCAACCTTCATGTCGACCGCGACATCGCGACCAACCTTGGTTTTCAATTGTGCCTTCAAGGCTGCCACCTGCGCCTTATCGAGCAGGTGGGCCGAGACAATCTCTGCCGTCACTTCGCCGCGATGGGCAGCGGCAAGCGCACGGTAAGAGGCAATCATCGCACCCAATTGTGCCAGGCGACGATTGCGGGCGAGGACGCCCAGAAACTTTGTGGTCAACGCATCCAGCTTGAGCGTACGGGCGACCTTCTCCACCGTTGCCGCCGCTGCGTCGCGCGACAGCAGGGGATTTGTCGTCAGCGCAACAAAGTCAGCCGACTGAGACAATGCGGCCTGAAGCGAGTCGAGGCTCTTGCCGACCGAATCGATGGCCTTCGCGTCCCGCGCGAGTTCGAACAAAGCGGTCGCGTAACGCCCACTTAGACTAGCTTGAATGCCGCCGGAATTCTCCACGCGCGATGTTTCCCCAAAGTCAGGAATTGAGCCTGTCGACTTCAAAAGGAGAGATAAAATCCCTCTTCGAAGTCGCGGCGCGGCTAGCAATGATTGGTTTCGAATGCAAGCGATGACGGTTGGATTTGCTTCCTTTTCTCATCCTTGCGCCTGAAGCGTGCTCGGCGCATGAATGATGTTACAGGCGAAACAGCCAAACTATGAGTCATTTTATGGGGAAGAAGGAGCATGCGATGCAGGGCGAAATGATCCGGATGAAGATGTCAGACGGCGCTGACGTTGCTGTTTATCATGTCGCGGCAGATGGGCCGCGCCGGGGCGGGCTGGTTCTGGTTCAGGAAATTTTTGGCGTGACCGATCATATCCGCGATTTGTGCGATGAATATGCTGCCGATGGATATGAAGTCCTGTCCCCGGCTCTGTTTGATCGCGAGCATCCGGGGTTTGAGGCGGATTATTCTGGCCCGGCCTTTGAGCGTGCGGTTGAATTGGCGCGCCAGCTTCATCCCTTTGATCAGAGCCTTGCCGACGCGCAGACCTGTATCGATGCGTTGAAGAACAAGGGGCCGGTGTTCATCACCGGCTATTGCTATGGCGGGTCGGTTGCGTGGCGTCTGGCACAGATCAGTCCAGACCTCTCGGCCGCCAGCAGCTATTATGGCAGCATGGTTCCCACCATTTTTGCAAATGAGGCCCCTCAATGTGCGACCATCGCCCATTTTGGCCGGTTCGATGCCGGGATTCCGATGGAGGGCGTCGAAAAGTTGATCGAGCGGGCGCACCCAACGGCGCAGATTTTTGTCTATGATGCCAATCACGGGTTTAATTCGGACAGGCGCAAGGATTATCACGAACCTAGCGCAGATGCAGCGCGTGAGCGCACGCTGGCCCTATTCAAAGCCTGTGGTGGCTGAGGCGCGGGTGATCCATTGGCTTAGGGGAGAAACGGCGATTGGGCCGATTGCCCTTGCCGCGACGGCGCAGGGCATTTGCCATTTGTCCTTCGCGGCCGATCCAGCGTTTCTGATCAAAGCATTTCCAAAATGCGATAGGCTTGAGGGCGGGCCTTGGGCAGCACAGTTTCTCGATCGCGTTATACAGGCTATTGAGCAGCCGCTTTTTTCCCATGATCTTCCGCTCGACCCGCAGGGGACAGAATTTCAGCACAAGGTCTGGGCAGAGGTATGTCGCATTCCCGCCGGGGAGACGCGCAGCTATTCGTCCATTGCCGCTACCATTGGTCGTCCGAAGGCCATCAGGGCGGTTGGCACGGCCAATGGGTCCAACCCGATTGCCGTTCTCATTCCCTGCCACCGCCTTGTGCGAAGCAATGGCGCGCTGGCGGGGTATGCCTATGGCCTTGACCGCAAGCAGTGGCTGCTGGACAAGGAGCGCCAAGAGAGATGAGGATGAGGAGCCTTTAACATGATGATCAAGTTACCCGATGACGCCCCAAAGACGCTGGGAGAGGCCTTTGCCCGAATTAACAGCGTAACGGCACCGACGATTACCGACTTGAAGGTCATGGTCCTCGTCGAAGCGGCTGGACAGACGCTGTATGAAAAAAGCGCTGAAGGGGCGACCGACCCGCGCGTAAAGGCGCTTCTCATTGAAAATGGCCATGAAGAGATGAAGCACGCCCGCCGCGCCGCCGAGGTGGTGAAGCTTTTAACGGGGGAGGAGTTTCCCGCCCCTGATGCCGCGGACAATCCCTATCTCACCGGCCATATCCCAGTTGCCGCGCTGACGCCGGAAGGGTTGCGCAAGACAGCTGAAAGCGAATTTGCGGGCGACAAGCTTTATGAAAGCTGGGCCGCGCATATTGCCCATCCAGCAGCTGCAGAATTGCTGCGCGCCAATGGCCGGGAAGAAACCGATCATGGCAATCGCTTGCTGGAAGCAGCCGCCCTGCTGGAGGGCTAAAGCCCGGCTTGCTCTGCGATAATCTGCCAGTGCGCGTCGCTGACCGGGACAACGGACAGGCGTGACTGGCGGATGAGCGCCAAATCGGCAAGGCTCGGGTCTGCCTTCATCTCGGCTAGAGTGATCGCGCGCTTGACCGGGCCGATAGGGGCAACGTCAACCATAACGAAACGGCAAGCTTCATCGCTTGGGTCTGGATACGCGGTGCGGACGATCTCTACCACGCCGACAATTTCTTTGCCTTCATTGCTATGATAGAAAAAAGCCCGGTCGCCGACTTGCATTGCTTTGAGATTGGCGGCGGCCTGATGGTTGCGCACGCCATCCCAATGGGTGCGCCCGTCCTTCACCATCTGATCCCAGCTATATTTGAATGGTTCTGATTTCAAAAGCCAATAGGCCATGTCATGTCCCCGCTTGCCGCGGCGCGTGGCGCGCCACAAAAAATTGCCCTTTTTCCGAAATGAACACTGCAATCAGGGCGACGAGCCCGGCTGCGGTAAACCCGGCGTAGAGCGGCGCTGTCGTGCCATTGAAGGATTGGCCGATCAAGGTGCCGCAAACCGTCCCCAGCAATGTGGCGACTGATCCTTGAAGCGAACTCGCCGTGCCCGCAACGCTGCCCATATTCTCCATCGCCATTGCGCCAAAATTCCCCGCCACGAAGGAGAATCCCATCATCATGAACATCTGCAAGGCGATGAAGACGGCAAGCGATTCATAACCAGCCAGTGACAGGCACAGGTGAATGCCGGCGACCAATGTGAAGAATAAGAGCGCGCCATGCCCAATGAGGCGCATGCCCAGCCGCTTGACGATGGCCGCGTTGGTCAAAGAGGCGATAGCCATGCCGGATGCCATCAGGGCAAAGCCAAGGGGCAGAAAATCTGGCCGCCCAAATGTCGTTTCAAAAATCTGCTGAACCGACATGAGAAAACCATATAAAGCGCAAGAGAGCATGGCGTTAGCGATGCAATAGCCCACCGATAGGCGATCCGAGAGGACGATCCGTGCCGCGGCCATAATCGTCTTTACCTCTATGGCGCGTCTATTCGCGGGGGCCAGTGTTTCAGGCAGGCGCAGCGCCACCCAAGCCCACATAGATATGCCAATCAAGCCGAGAACCGCAAAGATCCAACGCCAAGACCCGAACAGCAACACGCTTTGCCCCATTGCTGGTGCCAAGATTGGGGCTGCCATGAAGATCATGCTCGCAAGGCTGAGGACCTGCGCCATATCGCGCCCTTCAAATCGATCGCGCACCGTTGATGTGACGACAACGCGCGCGCCAGCGGCAAAAACGCCTTGCGCCGCACGCGTCAGCAAAAGCGAGTCAAAGCTGGGGGCGAGGGCCGCAATCAGGCTGACGACGGCAAAGCCAAATAAGGATCCGAGCATCAGCACACGTCGCCCATAACGGTCGGACAAGGTGCCCGCGAACAATTGACCCACGGCAAAGCCGGCCAAGAAAGCGGCAATGACCAATGGCCGTTGCGCCGTATCGGGCACGCCAAGCGATTGCCCAATCGCAGGCAAAGCGGGCAGCATGGAATCAATGGCAAAGGCAACAATCATCATGATCCCGGAAATGAGGATCACAAATTCGGTGCGGCCGGGGCCTGTCGATCGAGGGGAGGGGGGAAGAGACATTGGGTGTGCGCCTAGCGGACGGAAAGGGTTTAGAAAAGCGGCCAGGCCTGATTGGTGCTTTAGGGCAGTAAGATGGTTGACCCTGATGTTTTGCGCGCGTCCAGATCGCGATGGGCCTGCGCCGCTTGCGTCAGGGGATAGCGTTGGCGGATATCCGCCTTGATGAGGCCTTGACGCACAAGATCAAACATCTGGGCAGCACCCGCCGCGCGCTCTGCGGGATCGGCATAATAATCAAATAAGGTTGGCCGCGTGATGAAGAGCGATCCGGCACTGGCAACGCTGCGCAAATCAACGCCAGTTACTGGGCCGCTGGCATTGCCATAGCTAATCACCAGACCGCGCCGCGCCGTTGCCTTGAGCGAGCCTGCCCAACTGTCCTGTCCCACGCCGTCAAACACGACCTTCACGCCCAAGCCGTTGGTCAAGTCACGGCAGCGGCTGGCCACATCGTCCTGCGTTGACAGCAGAACCTCATCCGCGCCCGCCGCTTTGGCGATACGCGCCTTGTCCTCTGTGCTGACGGTGCCGATGACATATGCCCCCACATGATTGAGCCATTGAACGAGGATTTGGCCAACACCGCCTGCCGCTGCATGAACAAGGACGGGCCAACCCGGCTGAACAAATGCGCAGCGTTGGACCAGAAACTCTGCCGTGCAGCCTTTAAGAAGAAGGGCCGCCGCCATCTCATCCGAAACATCTTCTGGGGTTTGGAACAGCTTCGCGGCGGAAAGATTGCGTTCGGTTGCATAGGCGCCCAGCATTGGGCCAAAGGTGCACACGCGATCCCCGGATTTAAAGCCTGTTACGCCGTCGCCAATAGCCTCAACGACACCCGCCGCTTCAACGCCAAGGCCATTGGGCATGGGGAGTGGGTAAACGCCGCTGCGGTGGTAAATGTCGATGAAGTTCAGACCGATGGCAGTGTTGCGCATGCGGACTTCGCCGGGGCCGGGCGGTGGAAGGTCCTTTTCAACCCATTGGATGACGTCTGGCCCACCTTGTTCTGTGATCTGGGCGGTTAGGGCCATTAATTCTTCCTTTTTGCCTCTTTGCGCGCCTTTTTCTCTGCCTTGCGCGCCTCACGGCCGCGCTTCTGATCCGCTTCGGCCTGGCTTGTGGTGGTGGCATCAATCACTTTGCCCGCGACCTTGATGGGGGCTGTGACGACATCCGCCGCAATGCTGGCAATGCATCCGGACAAAAGGGCGGGCAAAAGAAGAAGACAGATGATACGCATAACCTGCACATGCCCGCTTCGCTGCAGGATTGCAACGCACTTGCACTCAATCCCGGAGTCGCTTAGAGGGCCGCTCTCGCAAGTATGTGGCGACCGTAGCTCAGTCGGTTAGAGCGCCGGTTTGTGGTACCGGAGGTCGCGGGTTCGGATCCCGTCGGTCGCCCCATTTCTTAGCTGATTTTCCAATAGTCTAATCTAAATCTGGGAATGGTGGCGAATCGCAGCAATTTTCTTTATTGCGCGCCCCTGTAATTTTATTTCTTGCGGGAGTTGCCTATGTCCGCTCTTTGGACTTTGCCGGATTTTGACGATCATGACTCAGTCCATGTTTTCCGGGATCCTAAGGCTGGGCTGACCGCCCTTATCGCAATCCATTCGACCCATTTGGGGCCAGCAGGCGGCGGGACGCGCTTTTGGCATTATCCTGAACCCGATGCCGCAATCACCGATGCCCTTCGCCTGTCGCACGGCATGAGTTACAAAAATGCCATGGCTGGACTTGCCATGGGCGGCGGGAAGGCTGTCATCTTGGCCGACGCCAATCGCACCAAGACACCAGATCTGATTGCGGCCTTTGCGCGCTCTGTTGAAAGCTTGGGCGGCCAATATGTGACGGCGCAGGATGTGGGCATCAGCCAGCAAGACATTATCGACATTGCACAAGGCACACGCTTTGTATCCGGCTTGCCGCCCAAATCCGGCGGGGCAGGCGGCGATCCGGGGCCGTCTACGGCTCTGGGCGTGTTTCTGGGCGTGAAGGCCGCCGTGCAGCGTGCACTGGGTAAGGATAATATGGCGGACGTCCATGTCGCCATTCAGGGCGTGGGCAGCGTTGGCGGCGGACTTGCGCGGCATTTGGCCGCGGCTGGCGCACGCCTGACACTGGCGGATCAGGATGCGGCACGCGCTCAGGCGCTCTCGGCGGAACTTGGAGCGCACTACGTGGCGGCGGATGCCATTATGCAGGTTGAGGCGGATGTGTTCAGCCCCTGTGCGTTGGGGGCTATTCTGCATGATCAGTCCATTCCGCTGCTCAATGCCCCTATTGTGGCAGGCGGTGCGAATAATCAGCTGGCACGTCCAGAACATGGCGCGGCCTTGCAGGCACGGGGCATAACTTACGCGCCAGATTATGTGATCAATGCTGGCGGCATCATCAATGTCGCACTCGAATATCTTGAGGGGGCAGATCGGGCCGCTGTGGATGCCAAAATTGCTGGCATTCCAGATCGGCTGAATGCAGTTTGGGATGAAAGTGCCGCAACGGGGGATCACCCCGCCATGGTTGCCGATCGGATGGCGCAAAAGCTGATTGGTCGGGGCTAACCCCCGACCAATCAGTTTATTCCAGCCAATCCGGAATGCGCTCTGCCGCCAATATCGTTTCGGCGGCGATGCGATCTGCCACAACGGCGTAGTTATCGCCATCGACCATCACTTCGGGCACCAAAGGGCGGCTGTTATAGGTGCTTGCCATCGTCGCCCCATAGGCACCAGCGGTGCGGAAAATGGCGAGATCACCAGACGCGACGGCATCAATATCCCGCCCCATGGCAAAGGTGTCTCCACTTTCGCAGACGGGGCCAGCGATATTTGCCGTCATGCGCGCGCCCGTTGGCTGCACGGCGGCAAAGTCATGCCAAGCATCATACATGGCAGGACGAGCAAGATCATTCATCGCCGCATCAACAATGATATAGGGCCGGATAACGCCCGGCTTCACCCAGATGACACGCGTTAACAGGACACCGGCATTGCCAACAATCACCCGGCCGGGCTCAAACATCAGCGTGACGTCCCAGCCTTTGGTGACGCGCGCCACCATCTGTCCGTAATCGGCGGGGGAGGGTGGGTTTTCTTCCTGCCGATAGGGCACGCCAAGGCCGCCGCCGAGATCAACCCGATCAATCACATGGCCTGCTGCCCGCAAATCGGCGACCAATCGGCCAATGCGGCGATAGGCGGCTTCCAGCGGATCAAGATCAAAAAGCTGGCTGCCGATATGCAGAGCCACGCCGCGCATGCTGAGGCCCGGAAGCCCGGCCAGCCGATCAAAAATGCCGGGGGCCTGATCAATGGCGACGCCGAACTTATTTTCCTTTTTACCGGTCGAAATCTTGGCATGCGTGCCCGCATCCACATCTGGATTGACGCGCAGCGTGGCGTTGGCTGTCATGCCCTTGGACGCAGCAATCTGGGCGAGAACCACGCCTTCTTCTTCCAACTCAATATTGAACTGGCCAATCCCACTGTCGAGCGCCTGTTCCAATTCCGCGCGCGTTTTGCCGACCCCGGAAAAGACGACGTCCTCGGGCTTCATGCCTGAGGCAATTGCGCGGGAAATTTCACCGCCGGAAACAACATCCGCGCCATAGCCGGCCTTTGCCAACACGCGCAGAACGGCGCGGTTCGGGTTAGCCTTGATCGCAAAGGCAATATGCGACCGCCCGACTGGGGCAATGCCATCACGAAAGACCTGCGCATGCCGTTCCAGCGTGGCGCGAGAATAGACGTAAACGGGCGTGCCGACCTCTGCCGCAATGCGGGTCAGCGGCACGTTTTCGGCCTGGAGCACGCCGTTCTTGAGATGAAAATGGTCCATGGGGCTTAGCTTTTCGGCGGAATATCAAATTTGTCTTCGCGGCGTTCTTGTGATCGGGTGATCAATTCGTCGCTGCGTTTGGGCCGGGCCTGAGGCGAAGGCGTGAGCATCTCATCCACCGTAAGCTGTGTTGCGGCTTCTTCCGGTTTGACCGGCAGCGACGTTCCTTGTTGCGGCTTCAGCTTAACACGGCCGCCACA
>Ga0214921_10002824_pt1 | contig 27486 bp, 24 predicted proteins | sample LL1505_MetaG_FD_177992 | JGI IMG/M metagenome (GOLD analysis project Ga0214921, IMG submission 177992) | Freshwater microbial communities from Lake Lanier, Atlanta, Georgia, United States - LL-1505 | ecosystem: Environmental > Aquatic > Freshwater > Lake | place: USA: Georgia | collected... | reverse complement strand
CGGCGATTACCGTGGTGTTGGGCGCGGCGCTTTGGGCGTCGTTTGCCTTTTATTTGCACGGTGTGCTGATTGGCATCCGGCCCTTTGGCTGATATTTAGCCCAACCGGCCGCTCTGAAAATCTTCCACCGCCTGCATCAGCTCGGAGCGGGTGTTCATCACAAACGGGCCGTACTGCGCAATGGGCTCTTGCAGCGGCTGGCCTGCAATAAGCAAGGCACGGCAGGGCTCTGACGAGCCTTCCCCACAGGCCAAACCCTCCAGGCGAACGGCGGCCCCGTCTTGAGCCAAGATGCCCATCAGCGGCGCGGCAAGGGTGTCGCCCCCCACGCGCAAGCTGCCGCGGTACACATACACCAAGGCATGGTGCTGGGCGGGTAGAGGCAGCTCCAACACGCCACCGGTGGCGGCAAAGTTCAAGTCCAGGTAGAGCGCTTGGGTCGGAAACGCTTCGGCGCTTCGGTGCACGGCACCGGGCTGGTCTAAAAACGCACCCGCAATCACCCGAACCACCAGCCCATCCGGGCTCCGTACCTCGGGGATGTCGGCGCTTTGAATGTCGCGGTAGCTGGGGGCGCACATTTTGTCTCGGCCGGGCAAGTTGAGCCACAACTGAAACCCCTCCATCACGCCAGACTCTTGTTCGGGCAGCTCGCTGTGCACCAAGCCCCGGCCTGCGGTCATCCACTGCACGCCGCCGTTTTGCAGCAAGCCTTCGTTGCCCGCGCTGTCGCGGTGGCGCATGCGGCCTGCCACCATATACGTTACCGTTTCAAAGCCGCGGTGGGGGTGGTTGGGAAAACCGGCAATGTAGTCGTTGGGGTCGTCGCTGGCAAAGTGGTCCAGCATTAAAAAAGGGTCCAAGCGCTGCTGCAAGTCTTGCGTCAAGACCCGAGTAAGCTTGACGCCCGCCCCGTCGGTGGTGGCTTGGCCGCGCACGCGGCGTTCTAAGCTGCGAAAGGATTTAAGAGGGTGTGTCTGCATGTGGTGGTGTCAAGTTCGAACCAGCTGACGCTCAGGTGTCTCATTTTCAAACCAAGCCACATAAAGCACTGGGAGCAACAACAAGGTCAACAGAGTTGCGGTGACGAGCCCACCGATCACCACAATGGCCAGGGGCCGTTGCGTTTCAGAGCCTATGTCTGTGGACAGGGCCATGGGTAATAGCCCAAGGGCCGCCAACAATGCGGTCATCAGTACAGTCCGCAACCGTTGCAGTGAGCCAAGACGCGCAGCCTCGAAAACGCTCATGCCGCGATTGCGAAGTTGTTGGAATACCGACAGCATCACCACGCCGTTGAGTACCGCTTGACCAGAAAGGGCAATAAAGCCAATGGCCGCGGATACCGATAGCGGAATATGAAAAATCCACAACGCTACAAAGCCCCCGATCAACGCGAGGGGTACGTTCACCAAAATCAGCAAGGCGCGCTTGAAGCTGGAAAATGCATTGAAAAGCAGCACGAATATCAAAAGTAGGGAGATGGGTACAACCAACGAGAGCCTCGCCATGGCGCGCTCTTGGTTTTCAAACTCTCCAGACCAATTGATGGTGTAGTTGTCGGCCAGCTTGACGTTTTTCTCGGCGCGCGACTTCATATCGCGTACCACGGAGCCCATGTCTCGCCCCTTGATGAAGACACCGATGGCCATGGTTCGTCGGCCGGCCTCTCGGGCAATGTTCATGGCGCCGGTGGTCTGACGAATGTTGCTCAATGCGCCTAATGTGGTGTAGCCTCCATCAGGAATTGCAATAGGTGTCGACGGCAGCACAGCAATCAGCCGCTCATCCTCTGGAAGTCGAACGGCTACATTGAATTTGCGCTCACCTTCCCAAAGCTGTGTGGCTGAGCGACCCGCCAGGGCAGACTCAATGACGTCTTGGACGTCGCTGACGTTCAAGCCAAAGCGCGAGGCACGGTCTCGATCGATGTCAATTTGAAGTTGTGGTAATTCACCAAGCCGGTCGACCTCAGCCCTTTGCACGCCCTCCACTTGGCGAAACTCACGTCGAAGCGCCTCCACGGTGCGCTGCAACTCGGCCAAGTCGTCACCAGCGACCTTGACCACAATTTGGCCTTTGATCTGAGAAATGGATTCCAACACATTGTCTCGAATAGGTTGAGAAAATGCGGGGTCTACACCAGGAATGACAGAAAGCTTGTGGTCCATTTCCTCTATAAGCATTTCTCTGGTGAGGCCCTTTCGCCACTCTTCCGTAGGCTTCACGTCTACAAAAACTTCAGCCATGGCCAGGGGCTTGGGATCGGTGCCGTCCTCAGGCTGGCCCGCTTTAGAAACAACCGTTCTCACCTCCGGAATCGTACTTAACTCCAGCCGTGCTTTGCGCAGAACCCGCGCAGCTTCTTCTTGCGAGAGGCTTGCAGGCATGTCCCAATTCACCCAAAAAGTGCCCTCATTGAGTTCAGGTAAAAACTCTGAACCAAGTCGAGAGGCTGCCACAACAGACAGGCCAAAACCACACAATGCAAGCGCGATCATCTGACGACGATGTTGGAGGGCCCAGCTCAGCAGGGGCTCGTAAAGGTTTTTAGCCCCGCTCACCAACCAGTTGTCTTCTTTGGGCAAGCGAGTTCGCAAGATCCAATAAGCAATTAAAGGCACTAAGGTGAGGGATATGATCAAAGAACCTATGAGCGCAGTGGTGACCGATAGGGCCATGGGCTGAAAAATACGCCCCTCATGTCGCTGCAGCGCAAAGATGGGTATGTGGGCCGCAATGATGATGAGCATTGAAAACAACGTCGGCCGTCCGACCTCGTTGGTGGCGTCAATGATCAACTGCTTGCGCTCGGCGTCCGACATGTTTTCGGGCTCGCGCTGCAATCTGTGCATGATGTTTTCAATCACAATCACCGCACCATCCACGATGATTCCAAAGTCCATGGCACCCAGAGACAACAGATTGGCCGGGACGCCCATGAATTTGAGCCCCAAGAACGTGGCCAATAGCGACAGCGGAATCACCAATACCACCGCCAAACTCGCTCTCAGGTTGGACAGAAACAGGTAAAGGACCAAAGACACCAGCAGGGCGCCCTCGACCAGGTTTTTGAACACGGTGGTCAGGGTCTTGCCCATGAGCCAAGTGCGGTCGTAAAAAGGGACAATTTGCACGCCACGAGGCAGCCCACGCTCATTGAGTTCTTCGATTTTGTCTTTGACGCCTTTGAGAACTAAGCTGGGGTTTTCGCCCTTGCGCATGATGACGATGCCAATCACCACGTCATCATCGTTGTCTTGGCCCGTGATGCCAAGGCGAGGGATCGCACCAACCTTGATTTGCGCGACATCACGAATGAGGATCGGTGTGCCGTTGCGAGAGTCCAAAACAATTCGACCTATGTCATCAGGAGACCTCAAAAGGCCAATGCCGCGGATCGCAAACTGTTGCGCGCCTTGTGCTACGTAGCTGCCACCCGCATTCGAGTTGCCGCGCCCTAAAGCATCAAGAAGGTTTTGAAAGGTAAGCTTGTAGGCGCGCAATTTATCAAGGTCAGGTTGCACTTCGTACTGCTTGATGAACCCACCCATGCCCACAATGTCAGCGACGCCAGGGACTTGGCGCAACGCACGCTCTACCACCCAGTCTTGGAGCGTGCGTAGATCGGTCGAGGACAAGCCGTCCCCTTTGAGACGGTAACGCATCACCTCACCGACAGGGGTCGCGTTGGGGGCAATATTGGCCTCAGCACCCGGCGGAAGATCCACACTGCGCAAGCGCTCGTTCACCTGCTGGCGAACCAGATTCACATCTGCAGCATCGTTGTAGGTGATGACCGTATAGGACAGGCCAAATTGGGTATGAGAGAACAGCCGAATGGAGTTGGGCATTCCAGCCAAGGCGGTTTCCAGGGGAAGCGTGACCTGCTTTTCAACCTCTTCGGCAGCGCGCCCAGGGAACAGTGCAATCACCGTGACTTGTGTGTCCGTGACATCCGGAAAAGCCTCAACGGTGAGATTTTTAAAGGCAATAACGCCCGACATTACAAAAAAAACGACGCCCAAAACGATCAATACCGGCTGGCGCAGCGAAAACTCGGTGAACCATTTCATTTGCTTACCGCCTGGGTCTTTGCCGATTCAGGAGCTTTAGCCTCCTCTTGGGCCATGCGCAACATTCGGGAGATGAGGAGCGCGTTTTCGACCACCACCTTTTCACCAGGTTGAATGCCGGAGGTCAGCACCGTTTTGCGTGGACCTTCGTATCCGATTTGAACCTCCCGGTATTCAAAAACACCTTCTTGCGTGTTCACGAAAGCGGAGTGGCGAGTTCCCACCAGTTGAACAGCTGCTGCTGGCACGATGACACCGGTGTCAAACTTGCGCTCAAAGTAAGCGGTCACCAGCATTTCAGCCTTGAGGCGACGCTGTAAATTGGGTACTAGACCTCGTATTTTGATGGTTCGAGTTTGCGGGTCAATGTAGTCTGAAACTGCAGCAACCTTTCCGTCAAAAGTCAGACCGGAAAGTGAGGGCGACTTGATCTCAAATTGGGTGCCGGGGAGCGCGATACTCAATTCGGACTCTCGCGCATCAATTTGTATCCAAAGATTGCTTGGGTCGGTCACGACAAAGAGCGGGGGCACCCCAGGCCCATTCAAGTCGGGTCGCAGCTCTTGGCCTGGATTGAGGTTTCGCTCCACCACGATCCCTTGAATGCCTGAAGTCAGAGCCAGTGACTGGTTGACGCTGGCACTGCTGCCATACAGTTTGGTTCGGGCTTGAGCCCGGTCCAATTCCGCTTGAGCACGAGCCAAGTCGGCCTCAGCCATTTCATAGTCCTTGCGGGCTACGATTCCTGCCCCAAACAAATCTTTTTGGCGTGCCAAAGCCCGTTCGGCAAGTCCGGCATCGGCAAGGGCTTTGTTCGCGTCGCTTTGCGCTTGCCCAAAATCAGGAGAGGCCAGTTTGGCCAACACCCCGCCAGGACTCACACGTTGCCCCACATCTGCATGAATGGACTGCACTCGCCCCGCAAAGGACGCGAAAATCCGTTGGGTGCGCTCCTCGTTCCAAACCAGCTTGGCTGGCATGTCAATCGTCACAGAAGATGCGGGTTGGGCCGGCTCGGTTTTCAGCAGCGCGAGCTGTGGGTGTCCTGGCGCAAAACGGAGCTCATTGCCTTGCACGATGGGCGCGGCGATTTGAGGAGCCGGTGGTGGTGCAGGGTTGCAGGCGCCAAGTAAACCAACGACGAATATGGACACCACAAGATGTCGCGGGAAGGTGAGGGTGTGCATGGGGTGTTGTTTGGTAAGGGCTCGAAGGGGGGATAACGGTGTCATTTTGTCGCTGTGGTGGGTGTTGTGGCGACGCGCAGCTGCCAAAGTCCCAGCGCTTTGGCGTGATCCGTTCTGGCCGCCAGTGTTTCCAATAACGTGGCGCGTAAGGTTCGGCGTGCATCCAGAACATCAGTCAGCGAGCTAGCCCCTTTGACATAAGCCATTTCCGCGCCTTCAGCCACCTTTTGGGCGCGCGGCAAAATGTTGTCCACATAGGCTTGAGCTCGTGATGCGCTGTTGAGGGCCTCTTGCTGCAAGCGTTGCAGCTCACTCAAAGCCTGACGGCGTGTGCGTTCTAAGGTCTCTTTTGCCTGCTCAAGTTGAGCCAAGGATTTGGCGATTTCACCCTGGTATTGGTATCCCCACTGCAAAGGCATTTGCATGCGCAGACTGAGAAGCGCTGTCGAGGTACCGGGGTAATGGTCATAGGAGCTGCCCAAAGTGATGTCGCTGACTTTTTGAGCTTGTGCATTGTCCAGGGCGGCTTGAGCTGCGAGCACTCGGGCGGCTTCTGCCTGAACGTCGGGGCGGGCCTCCACAACCTTATGGAGTTCAATTGAATAAGGGGTCTCCGTTACATGAGGCCAATCCGCTTGGGCTTGAAGTTGTCCGGCGGGCGTAGAAAGCCCTGTGACCTGCCACAGCACTTGTGCAGCACGTTGGCGGTCGAGCTCCGCTCCCAGCAAGTCGGATTGAGCGCGCTGGTATTCAATTTCGGTCCTTAGTGCCTCTTGAGAGGAGAGGTCACCCGCTTTGACCCGTGCAGCCGCGCTAGCACTTAATTCCGCGGCACTTCTCACTATTGCCCGCAAGTGAACCAGCCGCTCTTGGTAAGCCAACAGGTCATAAAAGCTCTGAAGAGCTGTGAGCGTTTGTTGGGTGCGTGTTTCTTGGAGGTCCCATTGAGCCGCTTGTGCATTTTGTTGAGCGGATTGGGTGCGCAATGCACGCTTGTTACCGCGCTCCCAGGTCCAGTCAATCCCAAGGGATTTATCCACTGTTTTTTCGGTTAAGAAATTACCGCTACCGATCCCGTTTTGCATGTCCAATTGACCCATACTGGCGCTAAGAGTGGGAAATGGCGATCGATTGGCGCTGACCGTATCGGCTTGTGCGCCTGCCAAAGCGCTGCGCGCTCTGGCCACATCCAAGTTGGCGCTCGCTGCTTCTAAAGCTTGTTGTTTGGTTATCAGCAAGCCGCCCGAGGGCTGCGGGGCGGTAAGTTGGCTATGAGCTGCGCCCGCGATCAACAGGGTAGCGAGCAGGGTAGACAATCGGTTCTTCATGACGTGCATTGTCAAAAATGCTTGCTGACCTCCAACTGACTTGCCTGTCATTTAACTTTTACATTTCAAAGACCATGCGCATTTTGCTTGTCGAGGACGACGCGGTACTCAGCGATGTTGTACAGCACAGCCTGACTGAGGCTGGGCACCGTGTGGATACCGCCGCCCACTTGCAGGCAGCTCGTTACTTGTGGAAGGTACAACCGTTCGATGCGGTACTGTTGGACCTTAACTTGCCCCTGAACGACAAGCACGACAGTCCATCGGCCAGTGGCCTTGTGGCCTTAAGAGAGGCCCGCAGTCGGGGTGATCGCACACCGGTGATGGTGCTCACGGCGCGCAATCGAACCGATGAGCGCATTGCAGGCTTGGATGCGGGTGCTGACGATTATTTGGGTAAGCCCTTCGACTTGGCTGAGGTAGAGGCGCGACTTCGTGCTTTGGTGCGTCGCACACAGGGCATCCAGGACCGATTTGAGTTAGGCACTTTAAGTCTAGACCGTCAGTCACGGCGCTTTAGCGTGGCTGGCGCCTTTTTAGACTTGCCCGCTCGGGAATTTGAGGTTTTGTGGGAGTTAAGCACCCCACCAGGGCGAGTCGTGAGCAAAAGACATTTGTCTGAAAAACTCTCAGACTTGGGGGATTTGTTGGCAGACAACGCGCTAGAAGCGTTTATTTCCAGACTTCGCAAAAAGCTGCAGGGCAGTGGAGCCAATATCCGAACCTTGCGTGGTCTAGGGTATACCTTAGAGGCGGAGGTGGCAGATGACTAACCAACCCAGTTTGCGCGCCTTGCTGGTGATGCGCGTCTTGCTTCCGTTGGCGCTTACTTGGCTATTGGGAACGGCCCTTACTGTGGCGGTTGCTTTGTTTTTCGCACAAAAGGCCTTTGACCGAGGTTTGGTGGATGACGCCTACACCATTGCATCCCGTGTCAGTCTGCACCCTGGGGGACTTACCCTGGACTTGACCTCAGGCGAAATGGGAGCGGTTTTGTTTGACAAAACTGAAAACATGTTTTTTTCGGTCCAACGACGCGATGGCTCGGTGTTGGCTGGCCACCCTTGGCTGCGCGCACCCGTTTCTGAGGTCCGATCTTCATTGGGCCTGTTGGACCAGCGGGTAAGTTTCAGTGACTCTATTTATCAAGGAAAAGACCTTCGGGTGGTCAGTTTGTCTCTGTCCGAGCCCGAGCCTTTTACCGTGTTGGTAGGCCAGACCCGAGGCAGCCGAAACCAAATGCTTGAAGCGGTGTTGATGTATTCCATCATTCCACAAATGATCTTGCTGGCTGCTTTGGCCTGGTGGTTGCGCCGTGAAATTGGGAATCAGCTCCAGCCCCTGAGCAAATTGGAGCAGTCCATCAACGAGCGTGATGCCCTCGATTTAACACCGGTCCCCATTTCTGAAGCCAACCGCGACATGTCCTTATTAGGTGCAGCCATCAACGATTTGCTGACCCGATTGGAGCGCAGCCTGCGTGCACAACGGGAGTTTTCTGGCAATGTGGCACACGAGTTACGCACCCCATTGGCGGGTATCCGTGCCTTAGCTGAATATGGTTTGGCGCATCAAGACCCTCTGGTTTGGCGTGACCAATTGCAGCGCATTGTGAGCAGCGAGGCGCGCGCAGACCGCTTGGTGGAGCAATTGCTGGCGCTGGCCTTAGCTGAAGAAACGCAAACCGGTATTCCCGTGGAGCCCGTTCGCTTGGATGAGGTGGTACGCGAGCGCGTGCTTCGCTTTATGCCCAGAGCAGATGCGGCTCATGTTGATTTAGGGGTTCTGGGTTTGGATGACCCCATCACCATACTTGCAAATATAGCTTTAGTGGAGGGGGCGTTAGGCAATTTGATTGACAACGCTTTGCGGTATGGTTTGTCAGCTCATGGCGTGAGCTGTGTCACGGTTGGAATCCAAAAATCGTGTTCGTCAGTGGACCTATCGGTCACCGACAACGGCCCGGGGCTTAGCCTGCAAGAGCGTCAGCATTTGATGCAGCGTGGTGTGCGCGGCCTGCATGCCGAACGTCTGGGTCAGGGGGCGGGTCTGGGCTTGGCTATTGTGTCCAAGTTTGCCCAGGTCATGCATGCGCGTTTTGAGCTCAGCCCAGCACCAGAGGGTCAGGGCCTGTGCGCCACCTTAAGTTTTAAACGGGATCCACGTGCGTCATGAGGCTTAAGACGCGGTGCCGTTGCATCACGCGCTCCTGTGCGTCCACCGCTATGGCGTGACCGGCTTCTACGGTGAGGTATTTGTCCACACCCAAGTGCACGTCCACCAAAATCATGTCGCCCATTTTGCGGGTGCGCAAATCGTGTACATCGCGTACGCCCGGCGTCTGGCGGATGGTGTCGGTGATGGCGGCCACCTCGGCCAAGTCGGCTGAGCGGTCCACCAGATCGTGCAGCGCACTCCAGCCAAAGCTCCAACCCATTTTGGCCACCATCAAGCCCACAATAAGCGCGGCAATGGGGTCTAGCAAGGGGTAGCCAGCCATGTTGCCCAAAATACCCAGCCCCACCACCAGGGACGAGGCGGCGTCTGAACGGGCATGCCAAGCGTTGGCCACCAGCATGCTGGACTTGACCTCCTTGGCCACCATGAGCATGTACCTGAACAACAGCTCCTTGCTGACCAGCGCCGCCAGTGCCACCCAGAGGGCAGAGGCGTCCACCCTGGGAATTTCATCGTGGTGTTGAATGAGTTGTGTGGCGTTCCACAGCATGCCCGCCCCCACCGCCAAGAGCAGCACACCCAGAAACAGCGAGGCGGCGTTTTCAAACCGCTGGTGCCCGTAGGGATGGTCTTCGTCGGGGTCTTTTTTGCTGTGGCGGCTGGCCCACAGCACTACAAAGTCAGACACCAAGTCTGAGAGCGAATGCACGCCGTCTGCCACCAAAGCCTGAGACTTGGTGAGCACGCCCACCACCACTTGCACCGTGCTGAGCACCACGTTGACCAACACACTCACCCAGGTGCTGCGGTTGGCCGCTAAGGCGCGGCTCTCTACTAGGGCTTGCGGGGCTTCGCTGTCGGAGTCTGTGCTGTTCGCGTTATCAGCGTTATCCGTTTTCGGATGGCGCATGCTCATGGAGCACGGGCTTTCATACGTTTGAGCCGTTTGCGCTCTAACACTTTCAAAAGCACATAGGTGCCCGCACCAATCAAGCCTGAGACGATGGCAAACGCCGTGTACGAGAGTGGCCAAGGGATGCCCTCGGTCATCATGGAAAATTCCGACATGCCGCCCATGCCCGCCAAAATGTTGATGGGCATGAACACCACGCTGAACACCGTGAGCTGGTTGATGCGCTTGTTCTGGTTGATGTTGATGAAGCCGATGGTGGCGTCCATCAAAAAGTTGATCTTGTCGAACAAAAATGCGGTGTGGCTGTTGAGCGACTCAATGTTGCGCAATATTTGATTGGCCTCGGTCACCTGGTCGGGCTTGAGCAGTCTGCCGCGCATTAAAAAGTTGAGGGCGCGTTGCGTGTCCATGATGTTGCTGCGAATATGACCGTTTTGGTCTTCCTCTTCCGCAATGTCCGCCAATATTTCACCAGCTTCTTGGTCGGAGATGTTTTCGCTCAGCACATGGTGGCCTACCTGACCCAGTTTGGCGTAAATGTTTTCCAGCGAGTCGGCAGAGCACTCCACATCGGCGCCGTAAAGGTCCAGCAGCAGGTCAATGCTGTCAGTGATGTAGCCGGGCTGGGTCAGGGTGCGGCGTTGCTGCAGCCGAAAAACAGGCAGCTCTTCATTGCGCAGCGAAAACAACACGCCGCCATGCAAGATAAAGGCCACGGGCACGCTGCGGGAGCCTTGCGATTTGTCGTGCAAAAAATTGGAGTGCAGGTGGATGTTGTCGTTTTCTTCCACGTAAAACCGCGCGGTGACCTCCAGCTCGGTTGCTTCAACGGGGTCTGCCAGCTCGACGCCAAAGTGCGCCCCAATGAATGCCCGTTCAGATGGGGAGGCGTTGACCAAGTCCACCCATACAGGCTTGGTGCCTTCCAGCACCTTACGGTCGGTGATGTGAACCTGCCGGACCTTGCCCTCCACCAGTTCGTAGAGATTGATTTTGCTCCCCGAAAAATGGGGTTGGCGGTCTCCTGCAATAGCTTGGCGGCGCGCCTCGCTCACTTCCCACAGCACCTCGTTTTGTCTTGCCGGTGGTATGCGGACCCACAGTTTTTGGGCATCCAGCTCAGCCAAAGTGTCTAAGTACACGCCCAGCTCGGGTGTGCTTTGCCGCTCTATAAAAAAGGTCAGTTCTGCCTGCTGCTGTTTGGCCAGCAGGGACGCAATCAGGTCGCTCTTGTTGGTGGGCTGTGTGGCGGCCTGCGGCACCAGGTCCACTTTCTGCAGCATGACGGCGAGTTTTTCAAGTGACATGGCAGCCTTTAGGTTTGCAAAAGCTCAGTGTCTTTTGGAGGTGTGAATTAAAACTCCGAATGCCATCTTACCGAGTAGACACTCATGGGCCCGCGGTCTTGGTTGTAGCCCGGGTTCAGGATGTATTGCCATCCTACCGAGAAGGCGTTTTGCAGTTTGCCCACTTTGCTGTTGATGTCGTCCACACTCCAGCGGTACCAGGTTTCAAAGGTGCGCTCAGGCGCATAGTTGAGGGTGTTGGCCACGCCGTCACCTATAAAAAACCCTTTGCCGCCTGCGCTGAAGTAATCACGGTGTGCTTGCGACAAGTCGTTGGTGGCCAATGCTACGCCGACGCGGTCTTGCCCGCGTCCCCAAGCTTTTCCGGTGAACACGCCACCCACAGACCACTGCTGGTCAATTTCTACAAAGTTGTATTGCTCAAAGTTGCCGTCGTTTTTGCTGTATCTGAAAAATACGCCCGCCTCTTCGTCAAACGGCGCCATTAGGGTGATGCCGTAGCCGGTTTTGGTTTGCTCGCTGCGCGGAATTGACAGGTAATCGGTGCTGGCTATGCCGGCAATTTGTGCGGCGTCTTTGTAGGTAAACATCTGAGCTTTGTTGCGGTAATAGATGATGCTGCCTCGCATGGGGCCGTGTTGCAGGCGCATGGGCAGGTCGGTTTCAAACTCGATCTGATCGCCATAGTGAATGCCCAAGGCTTCGTCCAAGGCATACCCATTGGATTCCACGGGTACGGCGGTTCTTGCAAACCGCAAAGCCCAAGTGGGGGTGGTGTAGTCCAGCATGACGCCTTGTGTGTAGCCTCTTGCATCGGCTGCGTAGTCCCAAGCCCCATGCGTGAGAAAAGACCAGTTCATAAATTGTGACCTGGGGTCTTTGGAATAGGGGTTGGCGTCAAAAAAGTCCAACAATGAAAAGTTGCCAGCCACCAACGTCCAGCGGTTGGCACTGGCTTTGCCGCCCATTTCGTTGAAGTCGGGCTCAATGTCCACGGTGTCGCCGTCGCCATTCCAGCGCTGCATAAGGAACATGCGCGCGCGGTAGCTGGACCACGCCATGTTGGCGCCGCGTTGTAACTCGCCATTGGGGATGGATGCGGTACCTAATGACTTAGACAAGGATGCGCCCCGAGCCGACTCTGGGTTGATGTGCAGCTGTGCGCCCTTCCAGAGGCGCAGACCCACATCGGCAGTGACCGTCATGGAGTAGCCCTGTTCTGCTGAAGGCGACAACATGTTGGCGCTGTCTGAATACGGTGTGGGCGTGTTGAGCGCTGACTTGCTTTGGCCTATCCAAGTGGTTTGAGCGTGGATGGCAATGCGTGGTACTTCATCAAGTTTCAGCGTGCTGCTTTCTTTGGGCTGGCTCTGAGCCCAAGAGGCTCCAAGGCATAGCAAGGCGGTAAGCGCCAACGCTTTGATGCCTTCAGACAAGGTGTTGGGCACAACAAAGGCAGACAGGCAAGTGGCGTGTAGGTTCGAGAAGACTCGTGACGCAAACATGTGTTGGATAGACTAAATGAGAACTGATCTCAATAGCGCCAAACTCTGGCGCTTGGTTGGGTGGTTAAGTTAGCGGTTAGGCAGGCTTTAAAGCTGGCGGTTTATTTACTAAGAGTCACTCTACTATGCTTTTGTGACGTGCTTGTGGGTAACGCTTGAGGTTGGCGCTTGAGGGTAGCTTTTGTGTAGCGCATCTGAAGTTCAGGTGTGGTGCGAAAGTTTTGCGCCTAATCAGCGCTGCAATCGCTAGAATCTTCCGTCCCATGCTTTGCTTGTCGACGCACTTTGTGCAGCAAGCCCATCACACATGTTGTACCCCCAAATTTTTGACGTTATTTTGGTCGGCGGCGGTCACGCCGGAACCGAGGCCGCGCTGGCGTCTGCGCGTATGGGCTGCCGCACCCTGCTGCTGACGCACAACATCGAAACCCTGGGTCAAATGAGTTGCAACCCCAGCATTGGGGGTATTGGCAAGGGCCACTTAGTGAAAGAGGTGGACGCTTTGGGTGGCGCCATGGCTCTGGCCACGGACGAGGGCGGCATACAGTTTCGCACCCTCAACAGCTCCAAGGGGCCGGCGGTTCGTGCCACCCGCGCGCAGGCCGACCGCATTTTGTACAAAGCCGCTATCCGGCGCATGCTAGAAAACCAGCCTAATTTGTGGTTGTTTCAGCAATCGGTGGACGACCTGATGGTGGAGTCCACCGGTGCCGGCGAGCGTGTGGTGGGTGCGGTGACGCAAGTGGGGATTAAGTTTCGCAGCCACACCGTGGTGCTGACGGCCGGTACGTTTTTGGACGGAAAAATCCATGTGGGCCTTAACAACTACGCCGCTGGACGCGCCGGTGATCCGCCCGCGGTGAGCTTGTCCGCCCGTTTGAGGGAGCTCCAGCTGCCGCAAGGCCGCCTGAAAACCGGCACGCCCCCGCGCATAGATGGGCGCAGCATAGATTTTTCTCAGTGCTTGGAGCAGCCCGGCGATGCGGTGGAGCCGGTGTTCAGCTTTATGGGGCGTAGGTCTATGCACCCCAAGCAGGTGCCTTGCTGGATCACGCACACCAACGCCCGCACGCATGACATCATTCGCGCCGGTTTTGACCGCAGCCCCATGTTCACCGGCAAGATCGAAGGCGTGGGCCCGCGCTATTGCCCTAGCGTTGAAGACAAAATCAACCGCTTTGCAGACAAAGAAAGCCACCAGATTTTTCTGGAGCCCGAAGGCCTGACCACCCACGAGTTTTACCCTAACGGCATTTCTACCAGCCTGCCCTTTGACGTGCAGTACGACTTGGTGCGCTCCATGAAGGGCCTAGAAAACGCCCACATTCTGCGGCCCGGCTACGCCATCGAGTACGACTACTTTGACCCGCGCTCGCTCAAAAGCAACTTTGAAACCCGCCAGATTGGCGGCCTGTTTTTTGCCGGTCAAATCAACGGCACCACCGGCTATGAAGAGGCTGCGGCCCAGGGTTTGTTTGCGGGCATCAATGCCGCCATTCAATGTCGCCAGCTTGCGGGTGAGCAGGGCGCGCCAGATTATTGGCTGCCCCGTCGAGACGAGGCCTACTTGGGCGTGATGGTGGACGACCTGATCACCAAGGGCGTGACCGAGCCCTACCGCATGTTCACCAGCCGCGCCGAGTTCCGCCTGCAACTGCGCGAAGACAATGCCGACTTGCGCCTTACCGAAACCGGTCGCAAGCTGGGTTTGGTGGACGACTCGCGCTGGGATGCGTTTTGCCGCAAGCGCGACGCTGTTTCACGTGAAACCGAACGCCTTAAGTCTACTTGGGTGAACCCGCGCAACCTCTCCCAGGCCGAAGCCGAGCGCGTGTTGGGCAAAGCCATTGAGCGCGAGTACAGCTTGTTTGATCTTCTGCGCCGGCCCGATGTGAGCTACGAAGCGCTGGCTGGCATGAGCGTGTCTGCTAATGCTGCTGCGGACACTGCCGTTCCACGTGAAACAACTTGGCGCGAAACGCTCCAAGAAAACCTGGGCGACTTGTATGCGCCGGTGGTCGAGCAGGTGGAAATTGCTGCTAAATATTCCGGATACATCGACAGGCAAAAGGAAGAGGTGGGCAGGGCGCTGCACTTTGAGGGGCTACGGCTGCCCGCCGATTTGGATTATTTGCAAGTTTCGGCCTTGTCCATAGAGGCCAGGCAAAAGCTGCAAAAGCAAAGACCCGAAACTTTGGGCATGGCCTCACGCATCTCGGGCATCACGCCAGCCACGATTTCGCTTTTGTTGATTCACCTTAAAAAACGAGGCGCCCATGGGCTGCCCACTTTGGAGGGTTCGGCGGAGCTGAGTTCGGTGGGTGAGATGGACGGTGTTGGCGATGCTGTCTCTATCGACTACCAGGCCCATGCCCCTGCAGACATTGAAGCCGCTGGCGCCTCAGAGATTGGCGAGGCCGGGTTGCCCGCATGAGCTTGGCTGGCTCTGAGGGATTGGGGCAAGGCCTTTGGCCCGAAGATTTGCTGCGCGAGCTGTCCGCGGGTTTGGTCGAGGGGGCTGTACATCTGGGTGTGGCGCTGAGCGAGCTGCAGGTGGACCAGCTGACCCGTTACCTCCACATGATGGCCCAGTGGGGGCGGGTGTATAACCTGACCGCCATACTCGAGCCGCAAGCCATGCTGACGCACCATGTGCTCGACAGTTTGGTCGTGGTGCCGCATTTGGATGCGCATCTCAACTCGGCCCCAGTCCCGCACATTGTCGATGTGGGTTCCGGCGCGGGTTTGCCGGGCGTGGTGTTGGCGGTGACCCGACCCAACTGGCATATCACCTGTGTGGATGCCGTAGCCAAAAAAGCGGCATTTGTGCAACAGGTGGCGGCCGCTTTGGGTTTGGCAAATTTAACTGGGGTGCACTCAAGGGTGGAGGCGTTGCGTTTGACGGCGGACGTGGTGGTGTGTCGCGCTTTTGCCTCGTTGACCGACTTTGTGGCTTGCACGGAGCATTTGCTCAAGCCGCCAGGTGTGTGGTTGGCTATGAAGGGGCAAGAACCGCGCAGCGAAATAGAAGCCTTGCCCTCTGACACAGAGGTGTTTCACGTGGAACCACTGACGGTTCCTGCCCTACACGCAGAGCGCTGCTTGGTGTGGATGCGCCAACTTAAACAGGTTCGGCCCATCTAAGCTCACGTAAACTCACACTTTAACGCGCACTCTAAGAACTTCGGAAACCCGCATGGCCAAAATATTTTGTGTTGCCAACCAAAAAGGTGGCGTTGGCAAAACCACCACCACCGTCAACTTGGCGGCGGGTTTGGCCAAAATTGGCCAGCGTGTGCTGATGGTTGACCTTGACCCCCAAGGCAATGCCACCATGGGTTCGGGCGTTGACAAGCGCGCCCTCGAGCTCAGCGTATACGACGTGTTGCTAGAGTCCGCCAGCATTGCAGAGGCCCACGCCAAAAGCGACAAACTGATTCAAGCGGGTTGCAGCTACCACGTGTTGGGGGCCAACCGCGAGCTGGCGGGTGCAGAGGTAGAGCTGGTGGACTTGGAGCGGCGCGAAAAGCGCCTCAAACAGGCGTTGGCCCAAGCCAATGACGACTATGACTTTGTGCTCATTGACTGCCCGCCCAGCTTGTCCATGCTCACGCTCAATGGCCTGTGCAGCGCCCACGGGGTCATCGTGCCCATGCAGTGCGAGTACTTTGCGCTTGAGGGATTGACCGACTTGGTCAACACCATCAAGCAAGTGCATGCGAATCTCAACAAAGACCTGCAAATCATCGGTCTGCTGCGTGTGATGTTTGACCCCCGCATCACCCTGCAAATGCAGGTGAGCGAGCAGCTCAAGGCACACTTTGGCGACAAGGTGTTTGACGCGGTCATTCCCCGCAATGTGCGCTTGGCCGAGGCCCCCAGCTACGGCGTACCCGGCGTGGTGTTTGACCCCTCCTCCAAAGGTGCGCAGGCTTTTGTGACCTTCGCCGAAGAAATGGTGGCGCGCATTCAATCCTTGAAGTCGTAAACCGACAAATCCCCTATTTCCCCAATTAATACGTAGCAAAAGCAACCGAAAGCACTCATATGGTTACCAAAAAACCCAAAGGATTGGGCATGGGCTTAGAGGCCCTCTTGGGCCCAACGGCCACCCATGACCGTTCGGCAGACGCCTCCAGCCCTACCACCTTGCAGCTTACAGACTTGGTGGCGGGCATGTACCAGCCCAGGACCCGCATGGACGAAGGTGCACTCTATGAATTGGCCGAATCCATCAAGGCGCAGGGCATCATGCAGCCGATTTTGGTGCGCCCCCTAAGCGCAGAAGAGGCGCGCAGCAAACGTGTGGCCATGCTGGCGGCCGGCGCCACCTTGCCCCAAGGCGACGCTTGGCTGGACCAGCCTTTGTATGAAATCATTGCAGGTGAGCGGCGCTTTCGCGCTGCCAAGTTGGCGGGCCTGGACAGCGTGCCCGTGCTGGTGCGCGACGTGCCCAACGAGTCAGCGGCCGCCATGGCGCTGATTGAAAACATTCAGCGTGAAGACCTCAACCCCTTGGAGGAGGCTCAAGGCCTGCAAAGACTGATCAAGGAGTTTGGGATGACGCACGAACTGGCTGCCCAAGCGGTGGGCCGCTCACGCAGTGCAGCCAGCAATTTGTTGCGTCTGCTCAATTTGGCCGATCCCGTACAAACCATGCTCATGGCCGGTGACATTGACATGGGCCATGCGCGCGCACTGCTGGCGCTGGACCGCGCCACGCAAATCACGGCGGGCAACCAAATTGCCGCCAAAAACATGTCAGTGCGAGAAGCCGAAAGTCTGGTGAAAAAGCTGAGCGCAGAGTTTGCGCTGACTCCACAAAAGCCTAAAAAAGAAAAGTCGCGCGATCTGCGCCGCTTGGAGGAGGAGTTGTCAGACTTGCTCACGGCCGCTGTGGAAGTGCGCATTAAAAAGCGCATCAAGCGCGCAGGCAGAATGGAAGACATGGGCGAATTGAGCATTCAGTTTGCCTCAATGGATGAGCTCAATGGCTTGATCGACCGTTTACGGGGTCATTCGTTGAGTTAAGCCTCAACCCTAAGCCATCCTTTGCCCTGCTTTACCCCGCTGCCGCCACGAAGTCATGCTCAAAACCATGCCTTGGCCCTTACCGGCTTTGCTCACATGGGGTTTGGCTTGGGGCGTCTTCAAGGTGCTCTTGGGCATGGAGCTGGACGCTTTATGGGTGTTGGGTGTGCCCTGTGCACTTGGAGTGGGCATGAGCTTACTCGGCGGTACATGGTGGCGGCGGCTCTTTATTGGATTGGGCTTTCCGGTATCGGCCAGCGTGGTGGGCGGGTTGGAGTTGCCCGCTTGGGGCTGGCTGGTGCCTTTGGGAGTGTTGTTGCTCATTTACCCGCTGAATGCTTGGCGCGATGCACCCCTGTTCCCCACGCCCCCTGACGCCTTGAACGAGCTTCCCAGCGTGGCACCGCTGGAGCCCGGCGCGCGCCTGTTGGACGCGGGCTGCGGCTTGGGCCATGGCCTGCAGGCCTTGCGTCAGGCTTACCCCTTGGCACAGTGGTTTGGTCTGGAGTCCAGCAGCGTGTTGGCGGCATGGTGCGCCCGCCGCTGCCCATGGGCTCAGGTGGAGCGCGGTGATATTTGGGAGGCCGACTGGTCCAGCTATGACCTGGTTTATGTCTTTCAGCGTCCTGAGTCTATGGAGCGAACCTTATCTAAAGCAAGTACCGAAATGAAAGCGGGCACTTACCTTGTAAGCTTGGAGTTTGAGGCTACAGGCTACGAGCCGCAAGCGCAAATTCAGCTTCTTGAAGTGGAGGAACAGCCCTCGGGCCAACACAAAACCCTGGATCAAGGCAAGCTGGTCTGGGTGTACCGTGCGCCCTTTCAAGCCCGTGTGCAAGCACCGCGCCTCCACCCATAATGGACCAGAAACAAAAACCTGAACCATTTACCTAAACCCAAGCCAACAAGGACTCTTATGGGCAACCGACTCACACAAATCACCACCCGAACCGGCGACGCCGGCACCACTGGCTTGGGCGACAACTCCCGCGTATCCAAAAACAGCCTGCGCGTGCACGCTATGGGCGATGTCGATGAACTCAACTCCAATTTGGGGGTGTTGCTGTGCGAAAACCTGCCCGCCGATGTGCGCGAGGTGTTGACAGAAATTCAGCACCAGCTGTTCAACCTGGGCGGCGAATTGTCCATTCCCGGTTACGAGCTGCTCAAACCCGAGGCGGTGCTGGCCTTGGACCAAGCCCTAGAGCACTACAACAGCACGCTGCCGAAGTTATTGGAATTTATTTTGCCCGCCGGTACCCGCGCGGCTTCGTTGGCCCATGTGTGCCGAACCGTGGCGCGCCGCGCAGAGCGCACCGTGGTGGCACTGGGCAATGAAGAGGCCCTTAAAGACGCTCCGCGCCAATACCTCAACCGCGTGTCCGACCTGCTGTTTGTGCTGGCCCGCGTGCTCAACCGCGCAGAAGGCGGCGACGATGTGTATTGGAAGAGTGAGCGAGTAACTGCCGCTTAAAAGGGCGCGCCAGCAGGGTTAATCCCTTAATTGAGCGATAAATTAAGCAATTAACGTTTCGTCAAAAATAGCCACCGCCCGCGTCCAGCCGGCCGAAGCGCCGCGGATTTTGTGGGGAAAGCACGAGATGTAAAAACCGCTGGCGGGCAGGGCTTCCAGGTTGTGCAGTTTTTCGAGGTGGCAGTAGCCTATGTCGCGTCCGGCTTTGTGGCCTTCCCAAATCAATGACGCGTCGCCGGTGGCGTTGTACTTTTCGGCGGTGTGCACAAATGGCGCATCCCAGCTCCAGGCGTCGGTACCGGTCAAGCGCACACCCCGGTCCAGCAAGTACATGGTGGCCTCATAACCCATGCCGCAGCCGCTGGAAACAAAGTCGGCATGGCCATAGCGCGATCCCGCACGGGTATTGACCACCACTATTTCCAAGGGCTGCAGCATGTGGCCCATGCGGGTCAGCTCGGCCTCCACATCTGCGGCGGTGACCACATAGCCATCGGCAAAATGCCGAAAATCCAACTTCACACCCGGCTGGAAGCACCATTCCAGCGGCACTTCGTCAATGGTGATGGCCGGTTTTTTATGGCCCAAGGCTTGGTCTTGGGTGGAGTGGAAGTGGTAGGGCGCATCCAGGTGGGTCCCGTTGTGGGTGCACAGCCTGACAAACTCCACCGCCCAACCTTCTCCATCGGGCAAGTCCTGCTTGCTGAGCCCCGGAAAAAACGCCTCAATTTGAGCTACCGTGTGTTCGTGGTTCAGATACTCAATCTTGGGCGCGAAGGCAGGCGGGTCGCTCAGCACATCGTTTTCCAGATAGATGGACAAATCGACAAAACGGCGGGGCATGGCCACTCCTTGGTTCAAGTTGGCATGCGCTTACTCAGCCTCAATCTTGCGCTCTACAGCCACTTTACGTAGATTTTCAATGTCGCGCTCCACGCGGGCTTGAAACTCTGCGGGGGTGCTGGGGCGCGACGCGCCGCCAAAGTCACTGAGCTTTTGACGCACTTCAGGCAGCTCCAGCACCGCGCGAATCTCGCGGTTGAGCTTGTCCAAAATGGGCTTGGGGGTCGCGGCCGGTGCGGCAATGCCCAACCAAGACTCAAAGACCACTTGGGGCAGGGTATCGGCCACAGTGGGCACATTGCCCAACGGGCCCATGCCTTTGGGGGCGGTGGTGGCCAGCACCCGAATGCGCTGGTCTTTGAGCATAGCCGCGGTCAGGGTCATGGTGTCAATCATCACGTCCACACGGCCAGCCAACAGCTCGGTCACGGGGCCCGTGCCGCCTTTAAACGGCACATGGACGGCGCTGATGCCGGCCTCCCACAAAATCCACTCGCCAATCAAGTGCGGCGCAGTGCCAATACCTGAAGACGAGTAGGTGAACTTGCCCGGCTCGGCCTTGCTGCGTTGCACAAAGTCCGCAAACGATTTGATGGACGAGTTAGGCGTGACTGACAAGGCCAGCGGGTAAGTGGTGAGTGTGGAAATCCACGCAAAGTCCTTGACCGGGTGAAACGGCAGGTTGCGCTTGAGCGCGGCCACACTGGAATGCCCGCTAGGGAGCAGGATGATGGTGTAGCCGTCGGGCGTGGCTTTGGCCGCCATGTCGGTGGCAATGGTGCCGCCCGCGCCGGGCTTGTTGTCCACCACCACCGGCTGGCCCAAGCGCTCGCCCAGGGGCTGGGCAATCAGGCGGGCGACCAGGTCAGAGCCGCCGCCAGGCGGGTAGCCCAGCAGCATGCGGATGGGCCGCTTGGGGAAGTCGTCGGTCTGGGCTTGAGCCTTGGGACCCCAGACCAAAGCGGTTATAACTACGAGGAGGGCCAAGAGCAAAGGCTGCGCCATTTCCAAAACAGATCGGTTGAAGCTTAGGGTGGTCAAAGTAAATCGATGTTTCATGAGTGGAGATGCGTAGGTTGCGGGTAAAAAAACCTGTAATCGTTATGTATGTCCTACATACTATCGGCGCCAGACGCTAACGGCTATGCCTAACAACCCTGATAGGCCTGATAAAAGCCACCATCGGAAGAAAAGCTTCGCCCTCAGTATGATTTGGCATAGATCGAAAATTTAGGAGACCTTATGGCCAACGCCTCATTTGTTTGGAACGACCCCTTTTTGCTGGACCAGCAGCTTACAGAAGAAGAGCGCATGGTGCGCGAAGCGGCGGCTGTGTACAGCCAAGAACGGTTGGCTACACGCATTCAAGACGCGTTTCGAAATGAAACCACCGACCCCGCCATCTTCCGCGAGATGGGCGAGTTGGGCCTGTTGGGCCCCACCATCCCCGAAGCTTACGGTGGCCCCGGCCTCAACAGCGTGTGTTATGGGGTCATAGCTCGGGAGGTGGAGCGCGTGGATTCGGCCTACCGCTCCATGATGAGCGTGCAGTCCTCCTTGGTGATGGTGCCTATTTTTGAGTTTGGTACCGAAGCACAACGCCAAAAGTATTTACCCAAACTCGCCACCGGCGAATGGATTGGCTGCTTTGGCCTGACCGAGCCCGACCACGGCTCCGACCCCAACTCCATGATCACCCGCGCCCACAAAACCGCTGGCGGCTACCGCTTGGTGGGCAGCAAAATGTGGATTTCCAACAGCCCCATTGCCGATGTGTTTGTGATCTGGGCCCGCGAAGTGAGCGAGGCTGGCGCAGTGGGCCCCATCCGGGGCTTTGTCCTTGAAAAAGGCATGACGGGCTTGAGCGCACCGGCCATCCACGGCAAGGTAGGTTTGCGAGCCTCCATCACAGGCGAGGTCGTCATGGACAACGTGTTTTGTCCTGAAGAAAACGCGTTTCCGGAGGTGCAGGGCCTGAAGGGGCCGTTCACCTGCTTGAACTCAGCGCGCTTTGGCATTGCATGGGGCACATTGGGCGCGGCGGAAGATTGCTGGTTCAGGGCCCGGGAATACGTTTTGGACCGCAAGCAGTTCGGCCGCCCTTTGGCTGCCAACCAGCTCATCCAGAAAAAACTGGCCGACATGCAAACTGAAATTGCCATTGGACTGCAGGCCTGCATCCGATTGGGCCGTATGAAGGACGAAGGCACCGCCGCAGTGGAGATCACCTCCATTCTCAAGCGCAACTCCTGTGGCAAGGCGCTCGACATTGCCCGCATGGCGCGTGACATGATGGGCGGCAACGGCATTTCCGACGAATACGGTGTGGTACGCCACTTGGTCAATCTGGAAGTGGTCAACACGTACGAGGGCACGCATGATATTCATGCCCTCATTTTGGGTCGCGCACAAACGGGCATTTCGGCTTTTTCTAACTGACAAAGGAGACCTCATGGACCACGGCACACCCAAAATCAGACGCGTCGTCACCGGTCACGACGCCAACGGCAAAGCCATCGTCAAAATTGACGAAGTGTGCTCACACTTCAAACCTGGGCGGGGCAACGCCTACATTTGCAACATCTGGACCACCGACACCGTGCCAGCCAACAACTCAGGCGACGGCGACGGCGGCATGCGTGAGGGCAAGTTCACCATGATTGAAAACGGCTCGGTGTTTCGAATTCTGGACTTCCGCCCCGGGGTGGAGCGCCGCATGCACCGAACCGACAGCATCGACTATTTGGTGGTCATGTCGGGCGAAATTTGGATGGAAATGGACGACGGCGTAGAGGTACATCTCAAGGCGGGCGATGTGATGGTGCAGCGCGGCACCATTCACAACTGGGTCAACCGCGGCAACGAAACCTGCATCATTGCCGTGATTTTGATACATGCCAAACCGGTGGAAGCCGGCGGCAAGGTTTTGCACGCAGAAGGCTAAATAGGCAGACGCGGCAACTCGGCGGCCTTGTCTGTGGGCAGGGCCGTGCGGCTGATGTTCATCACCATGGCCAAGAGGCTGTAATAGCCGTAATGCGCCACCATGTCGATCATCCCTTGCTCACCAAAGCGGCTCAGGCCACGCTGCCAGGTGGAGTCGCTGACCGACTTGTTGTTGCGAAGCTCATCGAGCACGTCATAAATGATGGTTTCGTCGTCCGACATGGTGGTGGGACGCCGGCCTTCTGCCAAGGCGTCGATGGTGGCGGGTAACACGCCCTCGCGCTCCGCAATCGGGCGGTGAATGGCCCACTCTATGGGTTGCGACCAGTGGCGTGCGACCACCAGCACCGCAAACTCTGAATTGCGCAGGCCCACGGTGTTGTGGAAGCGCAGGTACTCCCCAACCTTTTGCAAACGGCTCATGAGCTCGGGGCTGCGCACAAGCGGTATGAAGGGTCCGCCAATTTTGCCGCGCGGGCCGCTGGTGAGCTCGTCCATCACGCGACGTTGCTCCGGCGTCATGAGCTCAGTCGGAATTTCCGGCAGACGGTCGGGTAAGGGGGGGTTATGGAAGTTGGAGGCCATGGCAGGGCTTAAGCGCCTATGGCCTTACGCACGCGGGGCATGACCTCTTCGGCCATCAGCACCATGGAGCGGCGGGCCAGTTGGGGGTCGGACCAGTCAAGGCCGGCATACACCAGCTCACCAAAGCCGCCCAAGGTTTCGTGCAGCTCGATGATTTTTTCAGTGACCTCGTTGACGCCACCGGCTATGACGAGCTTGTCCAAAATTTCCTCGAGCGGGGTGGGGTTTTCAGGGGTTTGGCCGTCCATGCTGAACACGGCGTCACGCTTGCCCTTGCGCAGCTTGTGGTGCAAGTTGCGGTAGTAAAAACGGTAAGGGCTTTGTTCTGACTCGCGGCCATAGTCTTTGGCCACGCGGTCGTTGTCGTTGACCATGATGGTGCGTGCCACGCGCCAATCCGCGCGGTCTGCCACTTGGCCCACATTGCTCTTACCCTGTGAGTAATTGTTCCAGTGCGATGGCAGCCACTTGTCGTATAAAAAGTTGGCCGACATGGGGTGAAAGTCCTTCTCGCCCATGGCAATCACGCCTTTGGAAAAAGGCGCCACCACCGTGCCCACAATTTCGGGACGCGGGGTTTGATAGGGCTTGTACATCTTGCCGGTGTTGGTGAAGTCATCGTAGGTGAGCTTGGTGGACACCTTGAAGCGGTTGTCCGGCAGGTCAATGTCAAACGGCGCGTTGGATTCCCAAATTTTCAAAATCACATCGATCGACTCGGCAAACATTTTGTTGCGGTCTTCATGAAAAATGCCCAGCGCTTCTGCATCAGAGGGAAGCGCGCCTGGGCTCACCCCCAAAATAAAGCGGCCTTGGGCCATGTGGTCAAACATGGCGGCGTGGCAAGCCACCAGCACCGGATGCAGGTGCGACAAGTTGGTGGTGCCGGTGCCTAGGCGAATTTGCTTGGTGGAAAAAATCAGGCTGGCCTGAAACACCATGCTGCTGGTGACATTTTCAATCAGGTCGGTCAGGTGTTCGCCTACAAAGGCGTCGTGGTAGCCCAGTTCGTCGGCCAAGATGATGATCTCGCGGTCTTCGCGCAAGGTGTCGGTGGGGCTGCGAGTGGCCGGGTGAACCGGCATGGTGAAATAGCCAAGGCGCATAGGTGTTCCTGAAATAACAATGAAAACAAAGGCAAAGCAAACACTAAGAATCTGGGCGAAACTCCCTGAGCCGTTATTAAGTGAAATCACCGGGGAAGACACAGGGGTACACCCAATTGCACAGTGTAATCATTTCAGTTAACTTATTGAAACAGCGATCATTAACCAACACTTGCCACCTTACCATCATCTTTTCAAGCCTTCCCTCATGAAAAAACTTCAAGTTCTCAAACGATTAATTGCTTTTGCATGCATGGGCGCCACGTTATTGCTGCTGGGCTTTGGTGCTGTGTCACTTCAAGCTCAGGCCTTTCCTGCCAAGCCCGTGCGCATTGTGGTGCCCGCAGGTCCGGGCAGCGCCGTAGATGCCGTGGTGCGCGATTTGGTGCCGGGCCTTACGGAGCTTTTAGGCCAGCAGGTGGTGGTGGACAACAAGCCCGGCGCCAACAGCACCATAGGCGCCCGTGATGTGGCGCGCGCCCCTGCGGACGGGCACACCCTTTTGCACGGCAATGTGAACAACGCGCTGAATGACCTGCTCTCCCCCAACCCCTGCTGCAAGTTGGGCGAAGCCTTATTGCCCGTGACCCGCATGACTGCTACGCCGTTGGTGATGGTGGTGCACCCATCCGTACCCGCCAACAACCTCAAAGAATTTTTGGCTTTGGCCAAAAGCCAGCCCGACCGCATCACCCAAGCTTCTGGCGGCAACGGCTCCATCACCCATTTGCTCGGCGAAATGATGAACTACACCGCTGGCATCAAGCTGCGGGATGTGCCCTACAAGGCCATTGGGGCGGAGCTGCCCGACCTTTTGGCTGGCCATGTGATGGTGGCGTATTTGGCACCGGTGGTGGTGGCGCAGCACATCAAGCAGGGCAAATTAAGGGCTCTGGGCATGGCCGGCTCCAAGCGCGTGGCCATCATTTCTGAGGTGCCCACCATGGCCGAAGCCGGCTTGAGCGGCGTGGAGGCCTCGGGCTGGAACGGCTTGTTTGTGCCTGCGGGCACGCCGGTCAGCATCATCAACCGCATTCAGGCGGATGTGGCCAAGGTGCTTCAATCGCCCGCCTATAAGGCGCAAGCGGCCAGTGTGGGTTCTGAATTGGGGGGCGAGTCGCCCCAGGAGTTTGCGGCCTTCATTCGCGCCGAAATGGCAAAGTGGGGTCGCCTGATCAAAGATGCCAACATCAAAACGGAATAACCAAGGAAACATATGCCCTACATCAACATCCGCGGTGCCAACCTGCTACACGAGGTTTACGGAGACCATGGTCCTTGGTTGTCTTTGAACTCAGGCGGGCGCCACCGCTTTTTGGAAATGGCCGAGCTGGGCAAGCAAGTTGCGGCCAAAGGGTTTAGGGTGCTGGTGCACGACCGTCGCAACACCGGCGCCTCTGATATTGTGATTGGAGGCGAGGGCACTGAAGAGGACATTTGGGCCGATGATTTGGTTGCCTTGTTGCGGCATTACCACCAAGGCCCCGCGTTCTTTGGCGGCTCTTCAGCAGGGGCCCGCTTGTCCATGACGGTCAAGCGCCGTCACCCCGAGGTGGTGCAGGGCTTGCTGCTCATGCGCATTACAGGGGGTCAGTTTGCGGCGGGCCGCCTGCCCAACACCTACTACGGTCAATACATCCAGGCCGCGCTTGAAGGCGGCATGGCTGCTGTGTGTCAAACCGCGCCTTATGTGGAGCGCTTGGCCCTCAACCCTTCCAGCCGCGAGCGCCTCATGGCTATGGACCCGAAGGAGTACGTCGCCGTGATGAGCCGCTGGCTGGATGCATTCACAAGCGGGCCTATTGAGCCCGTCATGGGTATTCCTGAAGCCGAATTGCGCACCTACAAATTGCCCGTCTTGGTAGTGCCCGGCAACGACAAAACCCACGCCTCATTTAACGGCTTGGCCGCACACCGTTTGATTGAAGGCAGTGAGCTGTTTAACTTGCCCATTCAAGATCAAGACGTGGACTTGATCCCGTTTCCGGACTGGAAAGAGCACTACCCCGCATTGGCCAATAAGTTTGCCGAGTTCATGACCCGACACGCTCCGGCCTGAAGGCGCCTTAGAGAACTTTAGAGCCCCCTGGAAACTTAAAGGGGCTTGAAGGCCATGTCTTTGACCACTTTGCCCCAGTTGTCAAAGTCTTTGTTCATCAGGTCGGTGAAAAACTCGGGGCTTTCGGTGTGGATATCGAGCCCGAGTTTTTTCATGCGGTCGCGCACGTCGGGCTGCTGCAATGCCCAGTTCACTTCTTTGTTGAGCAGGCTCACAATGTCACGCGGCACGCCAGCGGGCGCGATGATGCCAAACCAACCGCCGGAGGTAAAGCCGGGCACTGTTTCAGCAATCGTGGGAATGTTGGGGTAATCGGGGTGGCGGGTCGCGCGCGCAATGGCCAGCAAGCGCAACTTGCCGGAGTCGGCCAAAGGCTGCACCGAAATAAACGAGCCTAGGGACGCCGAAATATCTCCGCCCAGCATTTGCGTGAACACGGCGTTCATGTCGCGGTAGGGCACGTGCATGAACTCAAATCCCGACATCATGCGGAATTGCTCGCTGGCAAAGTGCAAAAATGCGCCCTCTCCATTGGTGCCAAAGGTCAGTTTGCCGGGGTTGGCTTTGCCGTAATCGATCAGCTCTTTAACATTTTTAAAAGGTGTTTTAGGGCTGACCACCAAGCCTAAAAAGTTAGACGCCATCATGGCCACAGGGGCGAAGTCTTTGCGCGAGTCATAGCTCACTTTGGCGTAGGCCAGCGGCACAATGACCATGTTGCCGCCTTGCCCGCAACCCAGCGTGTAGCCGTCAGCAGGTGCTTGCTTGATGAGCGTTAAGCCGAGTTGGCCGGCGGAGCCTGCACGGTTGTCTATCACTATGGCTTGTCCCAAACGCTCGGTGAGTTTGGGGGCAATCAGGCGGGTCAAGATGTCGCAACTGTCGCCAGGACCTGCCGGCACCACAATGCGTATGGGCTTGTTGGGATAAGCCTGTGCCAAAGCACTG
>Ga0214921_10002823_pt1 | contig 27496 bp, 33 predicted proteins | sample LL1505_MetaG_FD_177992 | JGI IMG/M metagenome (GOLD analysis project Ga0214921, IMG submission 177992) | Freshwater microbial communities from Lake Lanier, Atlanta, Georgia, United States - LL-1505 | ecosystem: Environmental > Aquatic > Freshwater > Lake | place: USA: Georgia | collected... | reverse complement strand
AAGTCCTGACCCTGGACTATTGGAAACCGGCAAACAAAATCCAGCCGGGTGACTACCTGTTTGACCGGAATGGTAAACCGGTGCGGGTAAAGTTGGTACAGGAATACTTCTCAGACGACTGCTACGAGGTCATGCTAAATGACTACCTGACAATCTCTGGCGACAAGCGCCTAGAATTTTTGGTAGAAAACTTTAAATATAGGGACAGAGTCATACAATACAAGGGATACCACCCCTTTAGGCGGCCACTAAAGCCGATGAATGTAGAAAAGTTGCTAGATGGCGACCTGAAAGACGAGACAAATTGTAAGATCTACTCGATCCCTACCACAAAACCCATCGAGCTACCCCACCAGACCCTACCAGTCCCGCCGTTTGTGTTTGGTTTTTGGTTTATAAACCGCAAACCCAGCGGATTTTTTACGACAACCCCATCGACACAGGAAGAAGTAGAGCGCCAGCTCAAAGATTTTGGGTACAAGGTCAAGATTCGCAAGACAATACACAACGGCTGGCGGCAGTTTACCATATCGCCGACCATAGAGTCACAGTTGGCCCCAAATATCCCAACAAAAATACCGGCAAACTACTTGCTGGCAGACAAAGAGCAGCGAATTGAGCTGCTGCGCGGCATTTTGTTTGCAAAACCGCGCCAATATTCGCCGCGGAGGGACCTGTTTAGGTTCTCTAGCACACATTACGGCACGGCGCTGTCAATTCAGGGCCTTATTGAGTCGCTGGGTGGCAAGACTAACCTCGCGTTTACAGAAAAAAATAGTACCTACACGCTAACTTTTAAAACCAGGCTAAAGTTGGTACCTAATCAGGTATCTAAGCCGATAAAAATACACCAGGCGCGTAGGTATATTGAAAAAATTACAAAGATCCAGCCACAGACCTGTGTTCACATTGAAACAGACGGGCCGGATAACAGCTATCTTGTTGGCGAAGGGTTTATATCTTGTAGATAACAAAGTATTTTCATTGAGAAGGGCGCCTTTTCATTGAAAATTGCATTAGTAGGTATAGGAGGAATAAAAAATGCCATCTACACCTGAACAAAGAAAACAATACGCAATGACTTTTAGTGGAAGAGCCAACAAAATGTGGCATAACGCTAAACGACGGTCAAAATCAAAAAATTCTGATGTAACCGTAACCGTTGATTGGATTGTTAAAAAATTAGAAAAGGGAATTTGTGAGTACACCGGGCTTCCTTTTGACTTAAACGCAGTTAATGAGTTTAGCAGTAATCCATACGCCCCATCTCTTGACCGTATAGACCCAAAAATAAAAAACTATACGCCAGAAAATACTAGGGTTGTTTTGACTGCTGTAAACAAAACATTAAACGAGTATGGTGGACAAACTGTATTGCCAATTTTAAAAGCAATGATTTCTGTTATAGAAAATGAAAAATGTCGTTAACATCAGAACAAGAACTTAAATTAAAAAAGTTCGCACAAGCACGCACGCACTGGCCTAAGGACCAGCTCGAGGCCGCCGTTTGGCGAGTCCGTTGGCACCTACAGGCACTGCCGCACCAACGGGAGCCAGATGATGGTGAGTATGATACGTTTCTTATGCTTGCCGGCCGCGGATCGGGTAAGACGCACACTGCTAGCCACTGGATTGGTATCCGTGCTTGGGTGTATGACAACACCCGCTGGCTCGTCACCGCCCCCACTTCAAACGATATACGTGCAACCTGTTTCGAGGGGGACTCTGGACTTCTCAATATCATTCCCCCGTCACTTATACGAGACTACAACAAGTCCCTGTTTGAAATCACCCTTACAAATGGATCTCTTATACAGGGGATCCCTGCCTCGGAGCCCGAGCGCTACCGAGGTAAGCAATATCACGGCGCCTGGTTTGACGAGCTGTGTGCATTTGATTACATCGACGATGCCTACGATGGCGTGCAGTTTACGCTCCGCTTACGGGACCCACGCATTCCCCGAGTGCAGCAGATTATTACTACCACACCCAAGCCAAAAGAATTAATTGTAGACCTAAACGAGGGTAAAGTAGGCGGCGACGTGTACGTGTCAAACGCCTCGTCTTATGACAACAGAGCCAACCTCTCAGAGACGTTCTTCAAACAGCTTGAGACTTACGACGGCACTGACATTGGCCGCCAAGAGATCTATGGCGAGATCCTTGACCCGGAGCAGTCCGGAATCATCAAGCGCAAACAGTTTAAGCTCTGGCCAGCCAACAAGCCGACTCCAACGCTGGAGTATGTCATTGCGTCGTATGATCCGGCGACTTCTGAGAAGACAATGAACGACCCGACCGCCTGCACAATTTGGGGCGTGTTTGAACAACAAGACGCTGGCACGGCAGTGATACTGCTAGACTCTTGGGATGAGCACCTGTCTTACCCGGAGCTACGTAGGAAAGTAATTAACGACTTTAAGGAGGTCGTCTACGGCGCCGATAATGACTTTGGCAAGGGCCGAAAGGCGGACCTGATCTTAATGGAAGACAAGTCGGCGGGTATCTCGCTGATCCAGGAGCTCCAAGGAGCCGGTGTCCCGGTCAGGGGGTACAACCCCGGCCGAGCCGATAAGGTACAACGATTAAACATTGTAGCACCCTTGGTGGCCAAAGGAAAAGTTTGGATACCAGAGGAACCACAACGAAAAGGGGAATATGCAGACTGGGCAAAACGTTTTCTGCGTCAAGTATGTTCATTTCCAGAGGCTGGAGGACACGATGACTACGTCGACTCCCTCTCGCAAGCGCTGCGTGTTCTACGTGATTCTGGATGGATCCAACTCGACCCGCTACCAGCTCGAGACTATAGTTACGTGGACGACGACATGAGCAAGCGATTTGCCAACCCGTACGCCCAGTAGGGCGGATCCCCACAGTTTTGTGCATTAGTATAAATAGGAATAACTACCCGCTCAAAATGAACTTTTTAAAGACCCCACAACAAATGCTAATGGAAGAGGCCGGTATGGTACCCGCCTCCCCTGGCATGTTAAAGACTCCGCAACAGGCGTTGATGGAAGAGTCTGGCATACAGCCGAAGTTTTTTGCTGACGGCGGGTCTACAAATCAAATGAGCCCCGAAATGTTGCGGGCTCTAATGCAAGCATATGACTACCAAATGTCAAATCAAGTGCCACAAGTTGAGCCAACGTTTCAAGCACAACCACAAACAGCAACAACTTGGATGCGCGACAAAATAGCAAGTTTGATTGGTGAAAGACCGGCCGACAGATTATTTGGGACTGGATCTGAGGGGCAGCAAACAGAATATTTACCACTTCAATTTTTAAACCCGCTCTCAATGGCGACATCTATTGTTGACGCAGGACCAGAAATGAAACGACAATTAGAGCAAGGAGAAACTGGTGGAGCCGCTTTGACTGGCGGAATTGCTGGATTAAGTATTCTTCCTTTTGCAAAGCCAATCAAAAAAGCGGCAAGCGCAATTTCAAAAAAGATTAAAAAATAATGGCAAACCCAATATTACCCATTCAGTCTGGCGCTAACTTACCAGGCCTTGACACCGAGCAAAACATCGAAGAGGCCATGGCGCAAGATGCCGAGATGGATTACTACGAAGAGGCGCTTGGACTAGAACCGGGCGACGTTGAAGAGGAAGTAATTGAGTTAGAAGACGGCTCCGTTGTCGTTAACTACAAAGAAAAACAAAGCCCACGCAAGAACCCTGAGTTTTATGAAAACTTGGCCGAAGTGCTTGATGAGGGCACGCTTCAAACATTGGCGGCAGAGTACTTGGATTTAATTGACGTCGACAAAGAGTCGCGCTCACAGAGAGACAAACAGTATGAAGAAGGATTGCGTAGAACTGGGCTTGGAAAAGATGCACCTGGAGGGGCGACGTTTGACGGTGCTTCCAAAGTGGTTCATCCGGTTATGGCAGAGGCCTGCGTTGACTTCGCTGCGTCAACGGCTAAAGAATTACTTCCACCCGACGGCTTAGTTAAGTCTAACATCAAGGGCGAAGCTAACCGAATTAAAGAAGAGACAGCTGACCGCAAAGTAAACTTCCTTAACTGGCAGTTAACCGAGCAGGTGCCTGAGTACCGCGACGAGATGGAGCAGCTGCTCACTCAATTACCACTGGGTGGGTCACAGTTCCTTAAGTGGCGCTGGGACGAAGAGCAAAAGCGTCCAATCTGCGAGTGGGTTGCAATTGATAACATCTTGTTACCATACTCGTCAACCAATTTCTACACAGCGCAGCGTGTAACCGAAGTACAAGACATTACCGAAGACACATTCTTACAACGTGTTGAGGCGGGTATTTACCTTGACATTGATAGCGAATACTCGTCGGATGCGCCGTTAAATGATCAGACTAGATCTGAAAAAGCAAACAACAAGATCGAGGGCAAAGACATGCCTTCTAAAAACATCGACGGATTACGTCGTGTTTATGAGATTACATGTTTTATGCGCCTTGACGAAGACTCAGAGACAGAAGGCAAACGCGCGCCGTACATTTTAATGATTGATGAGACCACAAGCAAAGTCTTGGGTCTGTATCGTAACTGGGAAGCAAATGATGAGAAGTTTGAAAAACTGGACTGGTATGTCGAGTTTAAATTTATCCCTTGGCGTGGCGCTTATGCTATTGGCCTTCCCCATCTTATTGGCGGTCTTAGCGCTGCTCTCACTGGTGCTCTACGCGCTCTCTTGGACGCGGCGCATATTAACAATTCCCAAACGCTACTTAAGCTCAAGGGTGGACGAATTGGTGGCCAAAGCGATCGAATCGAACCTACGCAAGTAGTAGAAATTGAAGGTGCACCTGGCGTTGACGACGTTCGCAAGATTGCGATGCCGATGCCATTTAACCAGCCGTCCAGTGTATTATTTAATTTACTGGGCTGGTTAACTGACGCAGCAAAGGGTGTAGTAACCACCGCAGAAGAAAAGATCGGCGAGGCAAACAACAACATGCCGGTCGGTACGGCCCAGGCTCTTATCGAGCAGGGCGCCAAAGTATTCTCCAGCATTCACGCACGATTACACCGCAGTCAGGCTAAGTCACTGGCAATTATCTCCCGTATCAATCACTGGTACTTGGAGGAGATGGACAACCAGTCCGGTGAGGCAATTGAAGTACGTGACTTCTCGTATAACAACGACGTACGCCCAGTATCTGATCCCAATATTTTTTCTGAGACGCAACGTCTAGCTCAAAACCAAGCAATTCTTCAGATGGCGACATCTGCTCCTCCGGGGATGTTTGACATTCGTGCAGCGTACCGCAGAGTCTTAAACCAACTTAAAGTACCTAACGTCGATGAGATACTTCCAAATCCATTGGGCGCGAAAGAGTCTAACCCAGCGCTAGAAAACGTTTCTATGACCATGGGTAGACCAGCGGCGGCGTATCCAGACCAAGACCACATTAGCCACATTAAGATTCACTTAGAATACGCAAATAATCCAGCCTACGGCGGCAACCCGGTAATCGGTCCGGTATTTGCACCTCATGCTTTAGAACACATCAAACAACACTTAACTTTACACTATCTGCAGTCCATGCGCGCATACGTAGCACAGGCATCGGGCGGAAGAGACACACTAGAGCTAAACCAAGAAAAGCCCTTGGATTTGGAATCCCAGCAGGCCCTGGCCCTGGCATCACAAATGGTTGGTCAAGACGCCCAGATGACAATGCAGCCGTACGTACAACAAATTCAACAACTAGCACAAAAAGTTCAGCAAGCACAGCAGTCTAAAATGGAACAAATTGCGTCTCAAGACCCAACCGCCCAGGTTATTCTTAAGACCCAGATGGCAGAAACCCAGCGCAAACAACAAGAAGCACAGCTTAAAATGCAGATGGACCAGCAAAAGAGCCAACAAGACTACGAGCTTAAGATTGCTGAGTTACAGCGTAAGGTGCTGGAATTACAGAGTAAGTACGAAGTACAAACCGAGCTGGATAATCAGAAGAACTCCACCAATATTGCAGTTAACAGCATGAATAACTCCTCGCGCGAGCGTGTAGCAGCGCTTCAGGCTCAGGCACAGCTATCGGCCCAAGACATTGCATTGGCACAAGAGCAAGCTATGCTCGGTATCCAGGCAGTAAACGAGGCAGAGAAAGATATCCGTCAGCACGGCATTGAAATCGAAAAACAGCAGTTTTTAACAGATTCAGAACTAGTAAAACAGGCAGTACAAGCAGCCCTACAACCAAAACCCACCACAGGAGCATAACATGGCCGAAAATTTAAAAGGCTTTCGTCAAACATACCAGGAGACTGGTCAACTATCTAGCGGCGGCGGCCCTGGAGAGAAAAACTTAGACGCCGGCGCGTCTGGCAGCCACCGCGACAACAACTGGAAGCGTGGCGCAGCCCAAGCTAAATTAAGAAATGGTAAGCCAGTCGGTCCAGGTAAAAACCTTAAAGATATCCCAGGCGGCAATTTTTATTAATTTTAGGGCGGATTCCTTCATATACTTGCATTAGTAAGATTATGAAGGACTTTATATCTGAAATTATCGGTCGTGTAAAGGCTGAGCAAAAATCACTAGCGGAATCCGTTACCGCGGGAACTAACGTAAATTCGTTTGAGGACTACCAGAGATTGGTTGGCCGATACGAAGGTTTTAAGATTACGTTGGATATTATTAACGAGATTTTAACGGAAGACGACGAAGACGAATCGTAAGATTCAAGAAAGGACTGCCGCATGGCATTTGATTTATCACAAAAGGAAGACCCAGATCTTCGCTCGGAAGCGGAATGCTTTCCGGACATTGATCCAGGTATTGAAGTAGCCGGAGACCGTGTTTTAGTGCAGTTACGACGGGAGAAGGACAGAAGCAAGGGCGGAATCATTTTAGTTGATGAAACCCGGCAAACGTTACGTTTCAATGAGACTGTAGCTAAAGTACGCCAGATTGGCCCACTAGCATATAAGTCGCCAGATACTTTAGAGCCTTGGATTGAAGGCCCTTGGTGCAAAGAAGGCGATTTGGTTAGAACCATCAAGTACGGCGGTGACCGTTTTGTTGTTAATCCGAATGATGAAGGCGCCCCCGTGGTGTTTATTACCATCCAGGCACGTGAAATCATCTCACGCATCAAGTCATTTGACCATGCGCAGAAGATGAAAGCGTTTGTAGACTAATTTTGAAAGAAAATTATGGCAGATAATGAAAAAGACGTTCCGATCAAGGAACAAAACGATGGCTCCGTTTTAGCCAAACTGGAAGAGCATGTTGATCACTTTCCAGATGAAGAAAAACAAAAAGATGATGCTGTCGAAGACAGTGATCAGGACGACGATGAGCCCGTAGAAGCTGCCGATGGTGGCGAAGTGGATTCCGATCCTGAAGAAACCGACGAAGACCGCGAAAAGATTCGAGAGGCGCGCAGAGAAGAGCGTAGACTCAAAAAAGAATTAAACAAACAGCGCGAGGCAACAGCTCGCAACAAAATTAGCGCACTTGAACGACGTAATGCTGAATTAGCAGAGCGTCTAGCTAAAGTAGAAAACACAGCAGCATCCTATCAGTTTGCACAGATTGATAAGGCGATTGAAGACGAGGCAACTCGTGTAGAATATGCCAAAATGAAGATGTTGCAAGCAGCACAGTCAGGTGACGCAACAGGACAGGTAGAATATTTAGAACAATTGACAGACGCAAAACAACGTCTTCAACAAGTTCAGTATTACAAAAAACAACAGCTCGAGCAAGCAAAAGCTCCTAAGCAAAACGTACCAAACGAAATTAGCACTGAAGTACAGCAAAATGCAACTCAGTGGTTAAAGAAAAACTCTTGGTATGACCCGCAGGCTCGAGATACAGATAGTAGAATCGCCAAGGTAATTGATCAAGAACTTGCCGCAGATGGTTGGGATCCAAGTGATTCCGAGTACTGGGAAGAGTTAGACAATCGTTTATCGGCACGTCTGCCACACCGCTACACCTCAAAGGGCGGTCAGCAAACCCGTAGAGCGGGCCCAACGGCCTCTAGCCGGGTGGCAAACACAACCAGCGCAAGACCTGGAACAATCACGTTGAGTCCTCAGCGTGTTCAGGCAATTAAAGACGCTGGTGCGTGGGACGATGTTGAGAAACGAAACAAAATGATCCGCGCATACGCATCGTATGATCGCGCTAACAAAGGATAATTATCATGGCAAATACAAGAATCAAACGCGACTTAGAAGATCGTTTATTAGATCGAGTCGAAGAAGTAAAAGATCGTATGGCATCGGAAGATCCAAACGCAAAATCAAAGCGCGAACGTGCAGAGGCGTTCAGAGATAAATGGCAAAATAGCGCGTTGCCAGACATTCCAGGGGGAACAATTCCTGGATTCCATTTGTGCTGGTTATCCACCACAAATAATTATGACAGTATCGACAAACGCATGGCGTTGGGTTATGAGCCAGTGAAAGCCGCCGAATTAGGAAAAGGCTTTGAATCGCTAGGTAAAATGAGCTCGGGCAAGTTTGAAGGCTGTGTTAGCTGTAACGAAATGGTTCTCTTCAAATTACCAGAAGAAATCTATCAGGAAGTGATGCGTATGCTGCACCTTGAGGATCCCCTCGAACATCAGCGTAACATTACCGCAAACGTCCGGAGCACTGCTCAGGAAAGTAAAGGCGGTAGATCAATTCTTGAGGGTGGAATTTTGGAAATGGACAAAGAGGCCGCAAAGGCGAATAGTAATATTCGTTTCTCATAACATTCTTCAAAAATTAACAAAGGAAAACTATAAATGTCCACAACATTTAAACCCTTTGGTCTGAAGCCGGTGTATCATCCAAGTGGCCTTGATCGTGCTGTTCCATTCGTTGGAACCAACACTTTCGTCACTGGTACTACATTTACAGCTCCTTACTCTTTGAGTGCTGGCGAAACTTTTTACCAGTACCAACCAGTAAGCCTTACCGCTTCGGGTCAATTGACCATTGCAAACCAAACCGCTGCCTCTGGCACCGTGTACGGTGTATTTGACGGTGTAGAATATACAACCGCTGAAGGCCGTCGTACTGTTGGCAAGTCTGCATCTAAGGCAACTTTAGACGCAGCTACTCAAATCGTATTTTGGATCTTCGCAGACCCATCACTCGTTTATGAGGCTCAAGTAAACGGTTCAGCAACTACCGCCTACATCGGTCGTCAGTACAACTTTGATACAACCACAGGTTCGAGAACAATCGACGGTTATACCATTGGTACAGGTGGCGCAGGCTTTTCCACTACAGCATTGTTGGCAACTCCTGTTGCTACCACTGTTCAAGGACAAGTTCGCGTAGTAGGTCTAGGCCGTGAAGTAGCTTATCCAACAGGCGAATTAAACGCTTGGGGTGACGCATTCACGATTGTTCAGGTCCAAATCGCTAACAACACGTTTGTAGCGCCTAAGGTCTCGATTTAATTAACAACGAAAGGAACTAACACATGGCAACCCCAATGCGTAGTACAGACTTTCGTGCGGTAGTCGAGCCGATTATCAACGAAGTCTTTGATGGCGTTTATGAACAACGCGCTGACGAGTGGAAGGGATTTGTAGAGCAGATCCAAGGTATTCCACGTAATTATCACGAAGAAGTAATGCTGTTCGGTATGAATGCCGCTCCTGCGATGCCTGACGGAACTCCTGTCAGCTATGACCAGGGTGGTACTCTGTACATCACACGTTTCATCTATCAAATCTATGGCTTGGCATATGCCTTGACTAAGGTATTGATGGAAGACGGTGATCACATCCGTATCGGCAGCACCTTCGCCAAGCACTTAGCTCAGTCTATGATTGAGACCAAAGAGACATTGTGCGCTAACTTATTAAACTTTGCATTCACAGCCGGCTATGTTGGCGGTGACGGCGTAACTTTAGTAAACACAGCTCACCCTGTAGCTAACGGTCTGACATACAGCAACCAGTTAAGCACTGCTGCTAGCTTGTCGCAGACTTCTGTTGAGCAAATCCTCATCCAGATCCGTTCTGCAATCGACAACAACGGTAAGCGTATTCGCTTGAAGGCCGAGCAGTTAGTAGTACCCCCAGCACTCGAGTTCCAGGCAGAGGTAATCCTCAAGTCTGTTCTCCGTTCTGGTACTGCTGACAACGATCTCAACCCAATCAAGTCTACTGGAATGCTTCCAAAGGGTACACACGTTGTAACCCGTTTGAGCTCTTCCAAAGCATGGTGGGTACAGACCGATGCTGAGAATGGTCTCATGCTCGTAATGCGTCGTCCAATGGAGAAATCCATGGAAGGCGACTTCGAGACTGATTCTATGCGCTACAAAGCCACCGAGCGTTATGCGACCGGCTGGCACGATGCCCGTAACATCTACGGCACCGCTGGCGTTTAATTAGCACCTCCGTAGTCCTAAAAGCCACCCCACAAGGGTGGCTTTTTTACTATTTGGGGCGGTTTTTCTATTTAATTTGCATTAGTAGTTATAGGAAGATTAATCCCATCCTGACCACCGACCCTTCCCGGTGAGACGACTCAGAGACAGCTTGGGATACCCACTGAGATAAGGAAACACAACAATGTCTAGCACATTTACACAACCATTACGCATTTTTAAGCGTAACAACCCAACTAACGACGGCACAATCGCCCCAGACAATACTGGTGCGGCTCGTATCAGCCAACAAGACGTAATTTTAAATCCAATTACGGCCGTAACCGCTGGAGCTACCACGCTAACAACAGCCCCCGTTGGCACAACCACAGCAGTTCCTTTTGTATTGCCAGCCGGCGCGATCATTGAGTCATTTTCTCTTTATCAAACCACAGTCCCCGTTGGTTTAACTGGTGGCGTGATCACTATGTCTATCAGCATCACCAACCCAACAACTGGCGTTGTTACTACTACCGCTATCGGAACAATTACCCCAACAGCGGCTGGTGGCCGTATCGCTGGTGTGTTTACCGCTAGTGCGGCTGTTGCTGCTATTCTTGCTAACATCGGCCCACTTGACGCAACATTGACATTCTCCGCAGCAGCGGTGACAGTATTGTCAAGCGGCACATTGGGTGGCACATTGGATGTTAACTACACGGCACGTAACAATGACGGCTCAATTACTCCATACGGTTCTGGCTACACCAACAACTAATTAGGAGCCAATCATGCGTCAAGTAACCGTGACGGCTGATGCAACTGGGGTAACTGCTCCAGTTGTACTCGACCAATACATCGCCCCGTTCCAAGTAACATATTCAAAGACCGGATCTGGCACCGTTCAAGTAACGGCAACAGACCCCTACCCCGTTGTAAATCAAAATTTTACAACCGCAAGTTTTACTTGGATTACTGCGCCAACAACAGCACCAAATACTGCAACTTTTTTAGCACAGCCATATCGTGCTATTCGTTTGTCTGGCGCCGCTGAGGGTGACACTTTAACGGTAATTCAATCCGGAGTTAAGTAATGCCTGTCTACCTCGACACTCGGGGTAATAGTGTCCTGTCTGTGGCGATTTGTGATCGCTGCAGCAGGAAGTTTGCGTACACAGATTTAATGCCCGACCCAAATTTTCCTGGTATGCGTGTGTGCGCGGCAGATAAAGACAATTATGACCCCTGGAGATTACCAGCGCGTCAGACAGAAAACATTGCGTTGCGTTTCCCGCGCCCAGATGTGTCTGTGGCAACCGGACCAGTAAGTGGACAACAAATTGTTACCGATGGTGGAGCAAATAACCCGCCGCAAAATGACAGCTTCTTTATTGATGGCACACCACCTAACGCTGGCGAGTCTGGCGACTTAAAATTATAAGAGACATAAATGGCAGACCGTTCAATAACACAACTACAAGTAGCGGGACCGTTAACAGGTAATGAGGTTACTGTTGTTGTCCAAAACGGAGTCACTAAACAGACCCAGCTACAAAGCATTTCTAATCTTGGTGGCCCAACTGGCCCCACTGGTCCGCAAGGCAACGCCGGCCCAACTGGACCGACCGGACCCACTGGCGCAACTGGCCCCGCGTCAAGCGTAGCAGGACCTACAGGGGCAACTGGACCCACAGGGGCAACTGGACCCACAGGCGCTCCGTCAAGTGTTGTCGGACCGACAGGACCCACTGGCGATACTGGACCGACAGGTGCCGCGTCTAATGTAACGGGCCCAACCGGATCTACGGGAGCCACTGGACCGCAAGGATCGCAAGGTATACAAGGGCCAACTGGCCCAATAGGTCCCGTAGGACCCACTGGCGATACTGGACCGACAGGCGCAGCATCCAATGTAACTGGCCCACAAGGTCCAACTGGACCGCAAGGCACACAGGGACCCACCGGTCCGCAAGGCATCCAAGGCCCCACTGGTGACACTGGACCTCAAGGCCCAACTGGACCTCAAGGCATCCAAGGTGCAACTGGCCCAACGGGCGACACGGGACCGCAGGGTATACAGGGTGTCACAGGACCGACAGGACCACAAGGTCAGACGACAGGATTGACATTGTTCCTCGACGGTGCAACGGCAACTGGACCACAAGCATACAATTTATTAGTGGTGCCAAACACCGGCGCGCAGACTGATCTTTCAAGGGCAACAAACTCAAGCACGCCAGTTTTATTAGGTTCATTTGTAACGGCTGCTGGTGTTCCTAACAACACATCATTTGTTGGTGGTCTGTGGGAACTGTATGCGTGGATGCAACACAACTCGGGCGGCAGCACATACCGATTTTGGACTGAAGTGCAAGAGGTTGCGTCAAACGGCACGACCGTACTACAAACGCTTGCCAGCGGAAATTACGCTGGTGGAACTGCCGTTGCAAGTGCAACTCTTGGATTGTATGAGTATGATCTGTTTGTCCCTACGTCTACACTAGCATCCGTAAACAGTCGAATACTGGTTAATGTTTATGTTCAATCGCAAACAGGAACGCCAACAGCATCGTTACACATGCGCAGCAATGCGCAGTCGCACATTGTCACGACGATTGCGTTTAACGTGGTTGGACCAACAGGACCACAAGGTCCAACGGGTGACACTGGACCACAAGGTCCCACAGGTCCGCAAGGAATACAAGGTGCAACAGGTCCAACAGGATGGACTGGTCCGCAAGGACAAGTAGGCCCGACTGGTCCGACGGGTGACACCGGACCTCAAGGCCCAACTGGTCCGACAGGATGGACTGGACCACAAGGCCCAACCGGACCTACTGGCGATACTGGACCGACGACATACCCAGCCGCTGGCGTGGCAGTGTCAACTGGCACGGCGTGGGGTACGTCATTAGTGGCAGCAAGTGCTAACACCGCAAGCGCGCTGGTACAGCGCGATACCAACGGTAACTTTAGTGCTGGTACAATAACCGCAACGGCATACATTGGAGTGAGTGGCGGTACATTTTAATATGGGTTTTGTTACATACGCACATACTAAACAAGACGGCACTATTTTTTATATTGGAAAAGGTATAGAAAAAAGAGCGTATAGTAAAGGAAGCAGAAATTGGTCTTGGCAAAAAATGGTTGCTAAAGAAGGATTGAATGTTAAAATTTTAGCACATTGGAAAACAGAACAAGAAGCATTTGATCATGAGGTATTACTAATTGAATGCTTAAAAGAAATGAAAATGCCATTAGTTAACATAACAAACGGTGGCGATGGTACATCTGGATTAAAATGGAAACAAGAATCAAAAAATAAACTATCAACATCCAGAATAGGAATGAAGTTTTCTAAGCAACACAGAAACAACATTGCACTAGCAAGAAAGGGTAAAACCCATAATGCTGATACAATTAAAAAGATGAAAGAAATCCGTAAAAACGGGACACACAATAGTAGACCAATAGAAGTCTGCGGTACTAAATTCCAAAGCATTACGAATTTTGCAAAATTTGTAAACAAAATGCCAATTTGGATTAAAAAATGCGTAGACAATAAGCGAGTTGAAAAACTTGAGGAATACTATAAAAATGCAATCAAAACTTAAGATAGCCGTATATGGCATATCGAAAAACGAAGAGCAGTTTGTAAAGACATTCTGCGAGTCCAGTAAGTTAGCGGATTATATTATGATCGCCGACACTGGTTCTACGGATGGTACGGTCGAGGAGGCTAAAAAGTATGGGGCTGTTGTTCATAGCATTTGCATTTCTCCTTGGCGCTTCGATCATGCTCGGAATGCCGCTTTGGCGCTACTTCCCGCTGATATCGACGTCTGCATATCGCTAGACTTAGACGAGCAGTTAGAGCCAGGCTGGCGTGAAGAATTAGAGCGTCTCTGGACACCAGAGACCACCAGACTCAGTTATAAGTTTGACTGGGGACACGGTAAAGTGTTTTACAGTACGAAGGTACACACCCGCAAGGGTTACCACTGGCACCACCCGTGCCACGAGTACATTAGGCCAGATCATCGGACCAAGGAAGTGTTTGCGTATAGTGAGATGTTGATGATTACGCACCACCCCGACGAGACAAAGTCACGGGGTCAGTACTTAGATCTGCTGGAGATGTCGGTCAAGGAAGACCCAAGCTGTCCACGTAATGCGTTTTATTACGCTAGGGAGCTAACGTACTACCAGAAGTGGAACGAGGCGATTGTGGCACTGCAAAAGTATCTAGCGATGCCAGAGGCGACGTGGAATAACGAAAGATCGTACGCCATGAGGTTGATTGGTAACTGCTACGACAACCTAGGACACGACGGAATAGGTTGGTACCGCAGGGCAGTATCCGAAGACGCGGGCGTGCGTGAGACATGGTGTGAGTTAGCACAGGCGTGCTACAGAAAAGGATTATGGGAGGAGTGTTACGGCGCGGCGTGTAACGCACTCAAGCTGACAGAGTGTACCTATACGTATACAATCGACGCACAAAACTGGAAAGCAAGGCCGCACGACTTGGCGGCTATTGCGGCGTACAGGTTAGGATTTAAAGAAGAAGCAATAAGACACGGCACTAACGCCTTAGAATTTGAACCCAATAACGAGCGACTATTAAAAAACCTCGAGTATTATAAGGAATAGATATGGCACAAGCGGGATTTACACCGATTAGTTTATACTACAGCTCTACACCAGCCGCCGCGCCAATTGCAGGCAATTTGGTAAATGGTGAGTTAGCAATTAACATTGCTGATGGTAAACTATACTACAAAGACGCTGGCGGTGTAGTCCAGTCAATTAGCGGCGCAACTGCAACGTACACTCGCACGTCGTTTACTGCTACGGCGGCACAAACCACATTTACCGTTTCTTATACCGTTGGTTTTGTGCAGGTATACCTAAACGGCGTATTTTTAAACGGCACAGACTTTACCGCTACAAACGGCACAACGGTTGTGCTGGCAACTGGCGCAGCAGCGGGCGACATTGTTGAGGTCATTGCGTACAACATTTCTAATATTGGCGTTGCTTCAACGGCAACCAATCTAGCTGGCGGTATTGCTAGTCAGATTCCGTACCAAAGTGCTGCAGGAACTACAGCGTTCATTGCTAATGGCACAAGCGGCCAGGCATTAGTCAGTAACGGCACATCAGCTCCCAGCTTTGGAACTTTAGGTGTTGCTGGTGGTGGTACAGGCGCTACAACCTTAACAGCTAACAACGTACTTCTTGGCAATGGCACATCTGCTTTGCAGGTCGTAGCTCCCGGCACAAATGGCAACGTATTAGTTAGTAACGGAACTACATGGACAAGCGCCGCACCAGCAGCAAGCGGTGCAAAAGCCGCCGATGTACAAACGTTTACAAGCTCTGGAACATGGACAAAGCCAACAGGTTTTGGTGCAAAGGCTCGTGTACTGATTCAAGTATGGGGTGCTGGCGGTTCAGGTGCAAGAGGGGCAAATTCATATACTCCAGGAAGCAACGGAGGAGGCGGTGGTGGTGGCGGTGCTTACAACTATCGTTGGATTAATTTATCGGCTTTAAGTGCTACTGAAACAGCAACAGTAGGAGCTGGCGGAGCAGCAAGAACTTCTCAAAATCAAAACGGTTTGGTTGGGGGAACTTCAAGTTTAGGTTCTTTAGTTTTTGCTTATGGTGGCGGACCTGGCGGTACAAATTCCTGTGGTGGTGGTGGTGGCGGTCAATTAAGTGCTGGCGCTAATACTTTACCTGGAGGCCCTGGCTATAACCAACAGGGGGGAAGTCAAGTTTCACCAAGTTTTATACCAGACGGCTATGGCGGTCAATCATATACATCCGCTATAGCTAGTACTAGCGGTATGAGCGCCCTTTATAAAGGTGGTGGCGGTGGAGCGCAAAATGTTACTATAAATTGTTGTGGTAACATTCCTGCCGCTGGAAGACCTGGTGGGGATAGTGTTTGGGGCGGTGGTGGTGGTGGCGGCGCTAACGGGGGTACTGGCGGTGCATCTAGTTTCGGTGGTTCTGGCGGGGCTGCTGTTACTGCGGGCACACAACCTGGCGGTGGCGGTGGTGGCGGAGGTTCTGGCAATAACAGTGGTGCTGGTGGTGATGGGCAAATTATCGTAACCGTTTTTGATGGAGCTTAATATGATTTACGCTGTTATTGATAACCAGACAAACTTAGTAGACAACACAATTGTTCTAGATAAGGGCGCTGTGTGGACACCACCAGCTAGTCATTACACTGTTGAGATTGATGGATTAGAGGTTGGAATTGGTTGGACTTACAATCCACAAACTAACGAGTGGACACCCCCACCAAACCCAGAGCCAATAACATCCGTTGATGAAACACCAGGATCAGCGCCAAATGTTATTGAGTAAACCGCTAAATACTGGCGATTTAAATGGCACTATATTTGATTTTGAAGTAGTGGGAGATGTTTTACCTAAACATACACATGACGAAACTAATGTTCATATTACTATCGTATGCAAAGGCAAAATAAAAGCCTATTCGCATGATTGGGAAAAAGAAGCAATAGCGGGTCAAATAATGGATTTTCGTGCTGGTGAGCCGCATGAAATTATGGCTCTGGAAGATAACACACGAATTATTAACATCATCAAAAAATTCGGCGGCGTTTCAAATGATTATAACAAGGAATAAATTATGGCAATCCCACGCAATCTAGGTAACTTAGCACCCGGTGTAAATACCTCGGGTGTACTACAACCTTCTAACGGTGGCACAGGCGCTACAACACTTGCTGGTGCAAACATTCCCGTTACTAACGCGGCAAACACGTTTACCGCAACACAGACTTTTAGCGGTTCTTCTAGTGCGTTGGCAATGATTCTTAATGATACTGCCGAGGTTGCAACCATATCTGCTACAGCCGCTACAGGCACAATTAACTACGATATAACGACTCAGTCTGTTCTGTATTACACATCAAATGCCAGTGCTAACTGGACAGTTAACTTTAGAGCCTCTAGCGGTACAACTTTAAATGCGGCTATGACTACAGGTCAGTCTGTAACGGCTGCGTTCTTGGTAACTCAAGGCTCTACTGCCTACTACAACAGTGCTGTGCAAGTTGATGGGTCAAGTGTTACTCCTAAATGGCAGGGCGGCACAGCACCAACGGCGGGTAATGCGTCTAGCGTAGATGTCTATATGTACACCATTGTTAAGACAGGCAGTGCAGCATTTACTGTGTTTGCCTCACAAACCAAGTTTGCTTAAGGGATACCCATGCCATTAGTACAAACTAGAGGTGCGGCATCAGCTCAAGGCTTTGGGGAGTTTGCCCAACAAACTGCCGCTAACTACATCGAGGATGTATTTTCTACTTGGTTATATACAGGTAATGGCTCTACGCAAACAATTACCAATGGGATAGATTTATCTGGTGAAGGTGGCTTGGTTTGGATTAAAAAGCGTACAGGTTCTTCTGTTATGTCCCACTATTTGACAGATACAGCAAGAGGAGTAACTGATGGGTACATATCTTCAAACACAACAAACGCATCAAATCCAACTCAAGTATGTAATGCTTTTAACAACAATGGATTTGGATATAACCCCGTAGTTTCAGACACAGGCGATTTAATTTGCTCTTGGACATTCCGCAAAGCTGCTAAGTTCTTTGATGTAGTTACTTATACTGGTGATGGATCAAGTAATAGGCAAATTGCTCATAACCTTGGATCTGTTCCAGGAATGATGGTTGTTAAAATGTATAGTGCTGGCGGCACAAGATGGAACGTATATCATAGAGCGGCAAGCGCTACTCCCCAAAATGGTCGTTTAGCTTTAAATACAACTGATCCATATTTAGAATATCCAGCAATTCCATCGTTTGATACGCTGTGGAATTTAACACAACCAACTGATACAGTTTTTACCGTTGGGTCAAATAATGATGTAAATCAAAGTGGTCAAACTTATGTAGCCTACCTATTCGCCCATGACGCTGGTGGATTTGGTACAGCAGGAACAGATAATGTAATTAGTTGTGGTAGTTTTACAGGAAGTTCTTTAACCACAGTAACTCTTGGTTATGAGCCACAATATGTAATGCTTAAATACATATCTGCAGATGAAGAGTGGATTGTTGCTGATGTTATGCGAGGAATGTCTTTAACAACCGATAAATATTTAGCACCTAACTCGTCTAATGCAGAGGCAACATATGACTTTATTGAGCCTACGGCTACAGGGTTCATAGTTAAAGGTCTAAACACAAGTGGCACATACATCTACATGGCAATCCGTAGACCAATGAAAGTACCTACTACTGGTACTAGTGTGTTTTTACCAACAACATATACTGGTAATGGAGCAACAGGACAAACAATAACAACAGATTTTCCAGTAGATTTTTCTTTGTTTATAAACAGAACAAAAATAAACTCTGATAACAATGTTGTTTTTGATAGATTGCGTGGTGGAACTAAAGAATTAGCAACAAATACAACAGACGCAGAAGGTACTTTAGGTAGCACAATTTGTCCTTTGTACGATAGTAATACTGGAGTCAAATTACAAGGTGGAACAGTAATAAATGCTAGTGGCGGTTCTTTTATTGTTGAAAACTTCCGCAGAGCATCAGGATTCTTTGATGTAGTCTGCTATACAGGAACAGGAAGCGCAACTACACAAACACATAACCTTGGTGTAGTTCCTGAAATGTATATTGTTAAAAGACGATCAGGGTCAACTGCTAGCTGGTTTGTTTACCACAAAGATCTTAATGGTGGATCAAGCCCTCAAGGTTATTTTATTAACCTTAACTCTAGTGGTGGAGAAACAAATAATACAGGCACTTGGAACAATACTGCTCCAACTTCATCTGTATTTTCTCTTGGAAGCGCATCAGCAATAAACGGATCATCACAAACTTATGTAGCATATCTATTTGCCTCATGCCCTGGAGTATCTAAAGTTGGGTCTTATACAGGTAATGGTGGAAGTTCACAAGACATTGATTGTGGATTTACTGCTGGAGCTAGGTTTGTATTAATTAAGCGTACAGACTCTACAGGTGATTGGTGGGTATGGGATACGGCTAGAGGAATGGTCTCTGGTACAGACCCACGCTTGGCATTAAATTCAACTGCCGCAGAATCTAACGCAAACTGGGTCTACACCACAACAGGTGGCTTCCAAATCGTAACATCCGATGCAACAATTAACGCATCAGGTGGTAGTTATATTTTCCTGTCTATAGCTTAAAGGATAAATTATGTTAATTAGAGTTCGTTCAACTGGCGCAGTAATGTATGAACCTGAGTTCCGTACTTATATGAGTGAAACAACTGGGGCATCGTGGAATCAGACTACTGTTGAAATTCTTAACGAGTTAGGTGCTGACCCCGTTTTGAATGGTCCTTACCCTACTTGCGGGACATATCAATATGTAAATGGCGGTCCTGTAGTCGAAGTTGACGGTCAATGGTTTACCTCGTTTATTGTTAAGGATATGAACGCAGAGCAAATTGCTGCTAAAAACGAAGAATTAGCTCAACAAAACAAAACCAAAGCGGTTGAAATATTAAACGCAACTGATTGGACTTCCATTGCGGATGTGGCAGACCCCGCAAAGTCTAACCCATACCTAATGAATCAAGCTGAATTTATTTCATACCGCAGCACAATAAGAAATATAGCTGTTAACCCAACCTTTGACGCAGTATTTCCTACCCAACCACAGGAAGTTTGGAGCAATTAAAAATAATTATGAGCGAACTAATTGACAAGAACGAGGCGGCCCTGTCCGCCCATGAGGCGGTCTGTGCCGAGCGATACGCCGGCATTAACGCCAGACTAAAACGCATCGAGCAGATCCTCATAGGATCTGTTGGCTTTATTATAGCGACCATGATCGCACTACTTGTAAAATTAAACTAATGAATAATGTCAGACCAATTTGGCTTTTTAGAAGGAGCAAAATCTCTTGGTAGTGCCCTTGACTCCGCGCGTGGGGTCAGCAAGGAGTTATCTACCAGCATCGCCAACGTACAAAAAGAAGCAACCGACCTAGCCCAGCAACGCGCACAAGAGCGCATCAAGGCGCAAAAGGTTCACATCGATCAGACCATATTAAAGGCGTTTGACGAGTTCAAAATCATCGAGGAAGTTAAGCGCCTCGAGCAAAAGATGAAGGCCGAGGTAACACGAAACTACGGTCCCAAGGCGTGGGATGACATACAGATCATCAAGGCGCGTCTCTTAAAGGAGAAAAAAGAAAATGAAAAACTGTTTAATCAAGATCTACACGAAATTAAAAGAGTTCAGCTCTACTGCTTTATCGTCGCTGGTGTCATTGCTTGGTACCTTACGTGGGGCCATAAGGGGTAAGAAATAATGTTCCCGATCACGGCACTGTTTGACATCGGCACCAAGATAATTGACAAGCTGATCCCAGACCCAGAGGCTAAGGCCAAGGCACAACAAGAGCTCATCAAGCTCCAGCAAGAGGGCAAGTTAGCCGAACTTAACGCCGACAACATCGAGGCACAAGAGCTAACCAAGCGCCAGCAGGCCGACATGGCAAGCGACTCGTGGCTGTCCAAGAACATCCGCCCGATGACGCTAATATTTATACTAGTGGTTTACACTATTTTTGCTGGCATGAGCGCCGCAGACATCGAGGTCAACAACAACTACGTTGAGCTCCTGGGTCAGTGGGGCATGCTGATTATGTCATTCTATTTTGGCGGTCGCTCGCTGGAAAAGATAATGGAAATGAAGAAAGGCAAGAATGAACCTAAGCCCTAACTTTACACTAGAAGAACTAACCGCCAGCGAGGTGGCACAGCGCAAGGGTCTAGACAACACCCCAAACGCCACCGAGACGGCTAACCTAGTACGCACCGCAGAGTTACTAGAACAGGTCAGATCGCTACTTAACAAGCCGATCCTTGTAAACTCAGCGTTTCGCTCTAAACCAGTTAACGACTCTGTCGGCAGCAAGGACACTAGCCAGCATAGGCTAGGTTGTGCCGCCGATATCAGAGTCCCCGGATTGACCCCTAAACAGGTCGTACAGGCCTGCATCGATGGAGGAATACCATTTGACCAGATCATTGAAGAGTTTGGCTCCTGGACGCATATCAGCGTGCCAAACACTAAAGACACCGCGCCTCGTAAACAGGCGCTTATTATTGACAAAACAGGCACGAGAGCCTTTTCTTAGCATAAATTTGCATTAGTATATAGCAAACTAACGAGGAGACTCTATGTTACGACATCACCTGGCGGTGTACGCCTGCGCGATTGCGCTTGTCTGGGGCGTGTGTTTTCACGACCCTTTAGCTAAATGGGCCGTGGCCAGCACCCCATTTCAGTGGGTTGCTGACTCAACCGTTGAACTAATTGAACACTTTGAGGGAAAGCGCTACCGCGCCTACCAAGATGCCGGCGGTAAGTGGACGACTGGCGTGGGGCACCTAATACGCCAAAAGGACGCTCATTTGCTCCATAGGGAGCTTTCTGAGGCCGAGGTGATAGGTATCCTACACCGTGACCTAGAAAAGTGCTCTACGGCCCTAGAATCGGCTTTAAACAGCACTCCCAAGAGGCACCAGATCGACGCCCTGATGAGCCTGTGCCATAACATTGGACCGGACAACATGGCCCGCTCGGAGGTCGTCAAGCACTTTAACGACGGCAACGTGCACAAGGCAGGCGACGCGTTCCTTAACTGGAGCACCCCGCCGGTCCTTAAAAAGCGCAGACAAATAGAGCGCTCGCTGTTCTTGGCCGGGGCGTAAAGGCCCCTTATTTTGCATTAGTAGATATAGAACCATTAACCTGAAGGAACCAACATGGACGGCTTTAAATCATCCCCCAAAATGCAGTGCTATAAAGAAGGTGGTGCTGTTAAGTACAAGTCACGCCACTCTGAAAAGTCAGAGATGAGCGAAGATATTGCACAAGACAAGAAGGTCGTCAAGAAGGCGTTTGCCATGCACGACAAACAAGAGCACCCAGGAGAAAAGACTGACCTCTCCAAGCTCAAAAAAGGTGGCCGCATGAAAAAGAAAGACGGCGGCTGCGTTGGTCGCTACAAGGCGGGTGGTTCGATTGGTATGAAGAAAGACTCTGGCGACATTAAAGACATCCAGAAGATCAAGCTATCCAAAACCAAAAAGGCCGCAGCTCCAAGCGCCGCTATGATGGCAGAGCCAACCCCCTACAAAAAGGGTGGCAATGTAAAAAAGTGTGCTGAGGGTGGCTCATTAAAATCTGTCGACGCAGAAGAGAACCCTGGCCTGGCCAAACTCCCAACCAACGTCCGTAACAAGATGGGCTACGCTAAAAAAGGCGGTAAAGTAAAAAAGTATGCTAGCGGCGGCATGGTAACTGACGAAGAACGTGCTCGTATGCCCGCCGGTAAACTACCACAACAGATGACAGATGAGTTGGCTAAAGAAGAAAACGCCGCAACTCGTGGCATGATCACGGGCCCAGTTAAAAAATTTAAAGATATGTTGTTACGCAAGGGTGACACCCCAACCACAGAACAACCAATTTTAAAGCCTGGTACAAAACGCGAATACTCATATAAAAAAGGCGGAAAGGCCTGCTAATATGCCAATAGAGTCTAAGCAGCAACAGAAGGCAATGTATGCAGCAGCGGCTGGTAAGTCAACCATTGGCATCCCCAAAAAGGTTGGCAAAGAGTTTATCAAGGCCGGCAAGGCAAAGCCAAACCTACCACAAAAAGTAACTAAACGCGCATCCGGCAGAGGACGTTAATTTATGTCATACTCTGGTACAATTAACCAGACCAAGATCAACGTAGATCAGTTGATCTCGTACGCATATCGTGATGCTGGTAAGACGGCAGAAGAAATCACGCCCGAGTATATTGACGCCGGTAAACAGGCGCTGTACTATTTACTTCAAAATTTGTCTAACCGTGGCGTTAACCTGTGGCTTTTAGAAAACAAAGTCGTTGGTGCTCCAACAAACGCGCAGTGGATTTCGTTGCCAGAGAGCACGATTGACGTGCGTGAGGCAAACTGGGTATACATTACCAACCCATCGTATAGTGGTTTACTGCCAACATCAAACCCAAACGTGGTTAATTTGTTTGACCAAGACGCAAACGACACATTAGATTTATTTGCAACCAGCTCATTAGGTAATAACTTCTTTGGCGCAGCATACAGCAATCAGACACGTCTGTTTTATGTTGGATTTAATGCGTACTGCCCAGGAACAACCGCAACCTATACCTTAGACTTTGAGGTCAGCAACGACGGAACAAACTGGACGGTGTGGGAGTCGTTCCCGTCCACCACACTGGCTGACCGTGAGTGGGCATACTTTAGCATCAACGCCACTCAGCAGTTCTACTTCTTTAGATTAAAGAACAGAAACACACTAGCAACATTCTCGTTGCGTGCCATCCAGTTCGCACAGAGCCAGCAGGTTATCCCTATGGCCAGACTAAACCGTAATGACTACTGGAGCCTCCCCAATAAACAATTCCCCAGCCAGCGCACATTGCAGTATTGGTTTGATCGTCTGATTGAGCCACGTATGTATTTGTGGCCCGTACCAAACAATAACTACCAGGTGTTTCAGTTAATCGTTGAGACACAGATGCCAGACGTTGGCTCGTTAACAAATGAATTATATCTACCCAACCGTTGGATTGGTTCTATCCAGGCCAGCTTATCACACAAACTAGCATTACAGTTACCACAGATTGACTTGGCCCGTGTGCAGTACTTAGAGACACAGGCCACTAAACTAGAATACGACGCGGCACAAGAAGAGCGCGACAAGTCGCCAATTTACTTCCAACCTAACTATAGCTATTATACACGATGAGCGGCGCATACGTAATGACCTACACCAACCTGGTAGAGGACGTCCAGCGTTATATGGAACGCGACGACGCCGGGTTTGTTGCACAGATCCCTAGCCTAATTGGATTGGCCGAGGCAGCTATTGCCGCCGAGTTAAAGTCGCTACTACAATTAACTGTAGTGGAGACTACATTGCCCACCAATGTAGACGTACTGGCAAAGCCAGCCCGTTGGCGTAAGACGGTGTCAATGAAGGTTAACGGCGCGCCTATGTTATTGCGCTCACAGGATTACATTGCGCAGTACCAGTCACAGTCTAGCAACGGACAACCAAAATATTACGGTGAGTATGACTATAACAACTGGAACTTTGCGCCAAAGCCAGACCAAAGCTATCCAGTAGAAATTATATACTATAGCCTAATCCAGCCACTTGATATTAGCAACCAGACCAACTTGTTCACGCGCGAGTGCCCCCAGGCGATGTTGTTTGGTACCTTACTACAGGCCCAGGGCTATTTAAAGGCCTTAGACAAGTTGCCGGTTTGGAAAGCATACTACACCGAGTCGTTAGCTGCGTTGAAAAAAGAAGACAACTCGCGTCGTATTGATAGAAATACTACGGTCCAGGAACCATAATATATGCCAATATTTACATCACCGTTTACCGGAACAGTCGTACAGCCAACCGACGTATCGTACTACGCGCTTAGCTTTAGCGCAAACGTACAGCTCTACTGGCCAGCCGTTGTAAACCCACAGCAGGTACCAGCGGCTCGTATTATTGACGCCACACCGTCTGTCGCCAGTTTAATAATTACCCTGCCAGAGGCAAACCAAGGCACCACCGGCGCAGATATTTTAATTCGTAACTTTGGCGCCGTCGCGTTCACTGTCCAAAATTTTGGAGGCACTGGATCGGTTTCAATTCCTGCCGGCGTATCTAAATACTTCTACCTATCTAATAATTCAACCTCTGCGGGTGTCTGGCAAAACGTTACGTTTGGTGCTGGTACATCGTCGGCCGATGCCGCATCATTAGCTGGAAATGGTTTAGTGGCTCTTTCTGGCCAGTTAAACACCACACAAAACATTGTCGAAGTATCATCTCCCCCAACTATTACCAACGCCAGCCGTGCTAGTACGTTTGTCTGGACCTCTGGTAACAACACTATTACTCTACCAACCTCAACCAGCTTAACTGGCGGCTGGTTTATTGCGTTTAGGAACAGTGGTACTGGCACATTAACATTTGCGCCACAGGGCGCGTCATTAATTAACGGCGGCGCAACACTGGATGTAAACCCAGCAGAGTCTGGTTTTATTATGTTCCAGCAAGCAACGGGTAACTTTTTTACCGTTGGTTTGTCGGTGCCGTCCAACGTAACATTTACATCCGCAACGTATGACGTAGACTCTATTATTGGTGGCACGTTTAGCTTAGTGTCATACGCACCAATTATCCAAACGTATGTCGCACTATCTGGCACACGCTCGACTACTTTGGCGGTTACCCTACCAGCCACAACTCAACTGTATGTGTTGGTTAATGACACCAATCAGCCATCTTACAATATCACATTTAAAGTATCTGGCAGTTTACAAACACCAATCAGTTTAACCGACGGTTCAATCGCTTTGGTTCTAAGCGACGGTAACTTCCTGTATGTTATTAGCCAAACAACAACAAACGTATTCCTTGGAATTAATGGATCCGCCGCGGCACCATCTCATTCGTTTATTAGCAACACCAACACGGGCATGTACTTAGTTGGAACTAACGTACTTGGTCTATCGGCTAACTCAACTAATATGTTAAGACTAGATAATACCAACACACTAAGCCCACAGGTATCAACACCAGCAACATTTAACGCAGGGTTAATTGGTGGCGGGACGTTCTAATGGCTGGGGAAAACAAGTTACCAGACCAGTATAATCTGGTCTACACGCTTCGCGTACAGGCAGGAATAAAACGAGACGGCACAATATTTGAGTCACGTGAGTTTAGTGACGGAGAATGGTGCCGTTTTCAACGTGGCACCCCTAGAAAAATAGGTGGCTACCGTGAACTGTTCGCAACGTTTACAGGTATCCCCCGTGGCATGATCGCCAACTCCTTTAATGGCGTTAACTATGTATTTGTTGGCAACCAATACGGTTTAGAAGTATTTACAACAGGCACTACGTTTGGTGTTGGCAGTGGTCCGCTTACTGTAAATATTTTACCTGGCTACTCGCCATTTACATTAGTATCAAATACGGTTAGTCAGTTTGTTGTGGCAACCAATGTGACCGCGGCGTTCCCCGCCGGCATGAAAGTCATCTTTAATAATAATGTTGCCACACAAACAACGGTAGTTAGTTCATCTTACACAGCACCAAATACTACGGTAATTGTAACACCGTCAAGCATTGCTGGATCACCAACAACGGTGTCGTTGTATGATGAGACATTTACACCTGATCCTAATCTGCTGTGGCAGTTTGACTTACAGTACTCGCCTGCGGGTGGATCGTTACAAGTGTTAGCACACCCAGGTCAGAACCTAGCAAACATTGACAACGCCATTCAGACCCAAGTACTAACTGGTGGGTTGTTACCAAACTCTTCTAATGAGTGGAACTTCCAAGGATTGGCAGATACTGGTGGTCAAAACCCAACCTATCGCCCAATCATGGTAGATGGTGGTGTGTGCGTGCTGTATCCCTACACTTTTGTATATGGGTCAGATGGGTTTATTGCCAACAACAACGTCAACACAAATACAACGCTATCAACATACAACCAGCAGACAATTACCGATTGGAACGGACCAACATCTAACCAGGTCAACATGGCCTCGTCCAAAATCATTAAGGGTATACCGGTGCGCGGTGGTACCAACTCACCGTCTGGATTGTTCTGGGCAACCGATAGTTTAATCCGTGTCTCGTTTACTGGCACGACTCCGCTGTACTGGCGCTATGATATTATTTCTAGCCAGATCTCTACCATATCATCCTCCTGTTTTGTTGAGATGGATGGAATATTTTACTGGATGGGTGTCGACCGCTTCTACCAATACAATGGTGCGGTCTCTGTACTGCCAAATGATAAGAACGTAAACTGGCTATTTGACAACCTCAACTTCGTACAGCGCCAAAAGGTATGGGCCACTAAAGTACCTCGGTATAATGAGATCTGGTTTTTTTATCCACGTGGCGACGCTACTGAGTGTACCGACGCAATTATATTTAATGTAAAAGATAAGATCTGGTACGACGCTGGTAGCGCACCTGGAGCACGCAGATCATGCGGATATACAACCGAAGTATTCCCAACACCAATCTGGGCTAGCT
>Ga0214921_10002822_pt1 | contig 27498 bp, 23 predicted proteins | sample LL1505_MetaG_FD_177992 | JGI IMG/M metagenome (GOLD analysis project Ga0214921, IMG submission 177992) | Freshwater microbial communities from Lake Lanier, Atlanta, Georgia, United States - LL-1505 | ecosystem: Environmental > Aquatic > Freshwater > Lake | place: USA: Georgia | collected... | reverse complement strand
AAGTAGAATTACAAGATTTACATTTTACAGACATTTTAACCTTCTATTATATTGATTAATATTTGGGGAAATTTTAATTGATATAAATAAAAAGTCCACACATTTAACACTCTCTCTGTAGAAGGGGAATATCCGAGCACTGGTTGCTGACACTACCCCGTCGGGCTTCGCCCTCCAACACTTTTCGTAAAGAAAGGAAATTTTGTATCACTGATTTTTTAAAAATAAAAAAATATTGTTATTTAATTTTTAAAATTTTAGAATTTTTCACATCACATCAATAATTAAATCCAAAACATGACTAAAAAAGAAATAAAAATAAAAAATTTTTCTATTGCAGTTAAAACTAGCAAAGAAAACAACGACTTTATTTGCCTCACTGATATGGCAAAATTTAAAGGCGAAGAAACGGGAATAATAATTGCCAATTGGCTTACTACTAAGTTCACTCTAGAATTTTTAGGCATATGGGAAGAAATGAATAACCCAAATTTTAATCTTATGGAATTCAATAAGATTAAAAATCAGGCTGGATCAAATGGATTTATTGTTTCATAAACAAAATGGATAGTCAATACCAATGCAATTGGCATTCATTCAAGTGCTGGCAGATATGGCGGAACTTTTGCCCACAAAGATATTGCTTTTGAGTTTGCTAGCTGGCTCTCTCCCGAATTTAAACTTTATTTAATCAAAGAATTTCAAAGATTAAAAGAGCAAGAAAAGCAAACAATACAATCTTTAGAATGGCAAATTAAAAGAAATTTAGCAAAAACAAATTATAAAATTCACACCAATTCAATTGCCAAACAACTCAATAAAAAAGAATTAGAAAAATGGCAAGAAAGATTAGTTTATGCAGATGAAGCCGATATGTTAAACTTAATTTTATGGGGCAAAACCGCCAAAGAATTGTAATACCAATTCCACTCATTAAAAGCATAATCTAACGAAATATTTTTGAGATAAAAACTTCAAAAAGCCTCTGCCTGTATAGGTATACAGGCAATCGTTTTTTAAAGTTTTTATCTCAAAAATATTTCGTTAGATTATGCTTTTAATGAGTGGAATTGGTATCAGAAGAAAATCCTAAAGAAACTAAGCAAAATCTTAATATTCGTGATTTTGCCGATATTGTTGATTTAATAATTTTATCAAATTTAGAAACTCTCAATGCTCGCTTTATTGATGAAGGAAGAAGTAAAGAAGATAGATCAAAAGCATTAAGCGAAATTGCTCAACAACAAAAAGCAGTGATTTCTAAAAATATTTCAACAAAAATCCGATATTGATTTAGATCGAGATCGGCTTGCCGACACTACCCCGCCCTTTTATATCGTCTAGTTAACTAATGATTAACAATAAAACTAATGTTTCTGCCACAATCTTGAATGTGCAGATGGGTGCATCGGCGATAACTGCAATAAAGATGAGGGTTGCTGTAGGTATTGATTTTGGTGTCGGAGATGTTTTTGATGCCCAAAGAGGCAAGTTGATGCATTACATAACCAGGCAAATCGAACAAAAATTTAGCATCGCAAAAAGGATCGGCGATAAAAAAATTTTCTTTGACAAAAGTTTCGCAAGAAAAATCGTTATAAAAATCTAGCGAAACTTGATAAGAAGCTTGCCTAATGCAAGGCCCAATAATTGCAGAAGTGCTGGCGATTTGCGCTCCGAGTGCTTGCATTTTTTGCCATACTACCGATAAAATATGGTTTTTGGCACCTCGATGACCTGCATGAACCGCTGAAATAACTTGATTTTTTTCATCAAAAAGCAAAATTGGCACACAATCGGCGGTGATAACTGCTAAAACAACATTTTTTTGATTGGTAATAATGGCATCTGCTTTTGGCAAATTATGTTGATAAAGGTGCGAAAAAGCTTGCGGACTATCGATAACCGCAACTTGGTTGCTGTGTGTTTGATGAAGAAAACAAATTTGTTGATAGGCAACATCAAGCTCTTGCAATTTTTTAGCAAAAGGTTGCTGATTTTGCAAATCTTTGGCTAAACGACAGTTTTTGCCTAAAAAATCATAAGAAATCATAATGTGTTATTATTGTTTAGGCAAACTATTAAAACCAGTTGGATCGAGTGGCATATTGCTTTCATTATAAGAATTGCCGATGTTGGCATTGTTATTTAAGATGTTTTGTTGATTTCTTTCAAGTTGTAAAGTTGGATCTTTGGGCTGAACAGTTTTAGGAGCAAAAGGATTAAATTTTTGATTTGCCTTTAAGGTAGAAACTTTTTCTTTGCCTGTGGTGTAGGTGTTGAGATTGTAGACACAAACAATGTCTGAACCACTTCGCAAAGTGAGTTGGGGCACAATTTTTTCGATAATATAATAATCACGATTAATGCGATAGTTGATTGGCGATTCGTAGCCTTGCGAATCAACGGCATAAATTGCAGGAAGATCGGTTCTTTTATCGGCAAATTGCATATAGGTAAAATCGCCATCATCAAAAACTTTAGAAGGGGCGATGGATCGTTCGCCAGTGTATTGATAGTTAAAGTTAAACTTCGACATATCGCGAAGATCGGGCTCTTCTATGGTTTTAACTTTAGGAAATTCGACGATATTTTTGTTTTCATCTTCTGGGTAAGAAAATTTGACAATAAAAATTAAATCTTTGTCGTTGATGCCTTTGGCTTCTTTCGCCATCAGTTCGAAATGATAGATTCTTTTGGCGGTGATAACTGTCATATTGGTTTCGGAGTTTTTTTCGCCAACTGGCTTTAAAAACAAGCGATTGCCCGAAGTTTCGATGAGCCAAAGAGTTGGGTCGCCCATTGAAATGGTGGTGGCAGTTTCGCCCTTGTCAAATTCAATAATTCCTTGATAGTTATAATGCCCGAAATAGCGGTAGGTTTCGTTTGGATTATAAATGTAGCTACGAAATTTTTTTTCTGAACCTAAATAGCGAGGCAGTTGAGTTGCTTGACTGGTGTTGATTGTAAAAGAGCAAAAAATTGATAATAAAAATATGATTCGATAAATCGAAATATGATAGTGAGACATAATTTATTTTTGTTTAATGTATTTTAGGATGGTGAAATTAAAATTTTTATCGTATTTAGTGATTGAGTTGTATTTGAATTTAACCCAATAGCGATAATTGTTGTTGATGATTTTGGTTTTTTTAAATTCATCGACGGTTTTGATGGTTTCAGAAAAGCTGACGATGGCAGAATCTGGAACTTGCGGTTTTACTTGAATGATAATTTTATTGAGTAAATTATCAATATTTTCTTTAAAACCAGATTTTGTTTCGGGGTAAAGAAATTCGATATTGGTGATGTTGATGGTTTTTTGATAATTTTGCCCGAAATAAAGCATTGGGCTGTTGGGGGTTGATTTTTCCATGACCTTTTGAAATTGGGTATAAACCTGATAGCTCGACATATTGCGAATCAGATCGGTTTTTTGATTAACTAACAACAAATTGGCAGAACTATAATCGAATTCTTCGAAATTTTTGACAAAAAAACTTAAAAAATGCTTGATGATAATTTGATCGGTGGTTAATTTTTTGTCGGTGTTGATTTTTTTAAGTGCCAATAAATTTGGCTGATATTTGCCTTTGTCGATAAAATTAACAAACAGCGGTTGACTGATAACTATAGGTAGTTTTAAGCGATTATGCCCAGCGGGGTAAGCAACATCAAGCATCGATTTGATTAGATAAAAAATAAAACCAATGATTAAAACAATAAAAAACAACATACTGCGATCGCTCACTGGCTTAACATAGCGAAACAAATACCAATCGAGAGAATCGCGAAAATAACTGTCATTGACTACTGTTTCTTTGATGAATTTTTGATAATCAAGAGTTTCTTGCAGGTTTAAAGAAGAATCGTTGTTGTCGACAATTGGTTTGCCTGCAACTGTAATAGAAGTTTGTGGTTTTGTTTTGCTTTTATTCATCTATTTTAATGATAGATTGAGAATTGATGCTTAATACTTTTTCTTTCATTAAAGCCACTGTGTGTTTTAGGGCATCTAAATCGGTTGCTCGAAAAACCAAAGAAGTGCCACCATCAAAAGGATAGCTACCCATAATTACCAAAGGAAACTGCTTTTGCAGGTTGGCAAAATCTTGGGCGATAACCGATTCGGTAAGAGAAATGGTGAGTTCGAGATTATAAATTTTGCTACCAACTTTTAAAATTGGCACCAAACAATCAACCATAGCTTGAAATATTTTAGGAATGCCCGCCATCACAAAAACATTTTCGAGATAAAATCCGGGAGCCGAAGAAATTGGGTTGTTGAGCAATTTTGCTTTGCTTGGCAATGTTGCCATTTTCATTCGGGCTTCGTTGACATTTTCTGGGCCGTAAAATTTGTATAAAATTTCTTTGGCCTCTTGATGGATGATTAGTTCATCTGAAAATGCTTTGGCAATGCATAAAGAAGTGATGTCGTCGTGAGTTGGTCCAATGCCACCGCTGGTAAAAACATAGGTATATTTTTTGCTTAAACTATTGACCGTGGCAATGATTTCTGCTTCAATATCGGGGATTATTCTTGTTTCTTGCAAGCTAATGCCGAGGTTGTTAAGTATTTTGGCAAGATAATTGAGATTTTTATCTTGTGTTCTGCCAGATAAAATCTCGTTGCCAATAATGATGAAACTTGCGGTTATATTGCTTAACATAGTAAAAAAATCAAGTAAAAAGAAGAAGTAAATAAACCATATTATTTACTTGATTAAAAATATCAACAAAAAAGAACAAATTTTTAATTTTTTAATCAAAACCACACTTCGATCTAAATTCCCCTTCCCGTGGAAGGGGAATTGAATATAGTGTTGGAGACAAAATTCCCCTTCCCGTGGAAGGGGTGGATTTTTTTGCGACAGCAAAAAAATACGGGGTAGTGTTGGGAGACACGGCACAATGTTGCTTCGAGCGAATCCGAGTTTTGGTTGCCGACACTACCCCGGCCGTTTCACGGCCACCCCTTCTACAGAAGGGGAATTCTGACCGAGAACTGCTATCGACACTACCCCGCCACTTCGTTTAGTTGCAGGGAATTTGCCACGAAATTCGTTATAATTACAAACTTGCTCTAATGTGTTTAGTGGCAGTAACCATAAACTCGAGAGCCTGCTTGGTTTCGGGCCAGTCTCTGGTTTTTAAACCGCAATCTGGGTTAACCCAAATTTGCTCTGGCTTTAAAACATCAAGAGCTTTGTAGAGTAGATTTTGCATTTCTTGCACCGAAGGAACTCTTGGCGAATGAATATCGTAAACACCGGGGCCAATTTCGTTTGGATATTTAAAATTGACAAAAGAGTTTAACAATTCCATTTGAGATCGTGAAGTTTCAATAGAAATCACATCGGCATCCATATTGGCGATGGCTTGAATGATATCGTTAAACTCAGAATAACACATATGAGTGTGAATTTGAGTTTTGTCTTCGACCCCGCTAGCAGAAATGCGAAAAGCATCAACCGCCCACTGCAAATAGTGTTGCCAATTTTCTTGACGAATCGGCAAACCTTCTCTTAGAGCGGCTTCATCGATTTGAATAATTTGAATGCCAGCTTTTTCTAAATCAACCACTTCGTCGCGAATTGCCAAAGCAATTTGATTGGCGGTTTGGCTTCTTGGTTGATCGTTTCGCACAAAAGACCACTGCAAAATGGTGATTGGCCCTGTAAGCATACCTTTGACAATTTTTTTGGTAAGACTTTGTGCATATTTTGCCCACTCAACGGTCATAGCAGAATTGCGGAAAACATCGCCAAAAATGATGGGAGGCTTCACACAACGAGTGCCGTAGCTTTGCACCCAGCCGTTTTTGGTAAAGCAAAAACCATTAAGTTGTTCGCCAAAATATTCGACCATATCGTTTCTTTCAAACTCGCCATGCACCAAAACATCAAGCCCAATTTGTTCTTGCCAAGCAACAGCATTAGCAATTTGTTGCTTGATGAAATCGTGATATTGTTGTTGATTGATTTTGTTAGCTTTGAAATTAGCTCGATTTTCACGAACTTCTTTGGTTTGCGGAAAAGAGCCGATGGTGGTGGTTGGCAACAAAGGTAAATTGAGATGATTTTGTTGCAACTTGCTTCGAGTAGCAAAATTGGAGTGGCGATTTAACAAACTTTTATTAATGCCGGCAACCCTTTCTTTTACTTGCTGATTATGAATTTTTGCCGATGTTTTTCTGTTGCTAATGGCAATTTTATTGTTTTGCAATAAATTTTGCTGTTTTTCAGTTAAAGTATTGTTGACAGCAGCAGCAATAATTGCGATTTCTTGCAATTTATCTTCGGCAAAAGATAGCCAAGTTTTGATTTCGTTATCGAGACTATTTTCGTTGGCAAGAGAAATTGGGCAGTGCAACAAACTGCACGAACTAGCCACAATTACTCGATTATCACCAAGAACAGCAGTTGCTTTTTTTGTTAAAGCAATTGATTGCTCTAAATTGTTGATCCACACATTTCGCCCATCAACCAAACCCAAAGAAAGAATTTGATTGTTGTTAATAGCCTGCAAGCAGGTATCTAGCTGATTTTCACCCCTTACCAAATCGATATGCACCGAGTCGGTTTGTAGATCGAAAGCGAGTTGAGTATTTTCAAGCAAACTTTCAAAATAGGTAGTGAGATGTAATTTTAGTTGTTGACAATTTTTTTTAAGATAAGAATAAGCTTGCAGGTAGACATTTATTTGATCTTTATCAATATTAGTTGCCAAAAATGGCTCATCTATTTGCACATCGCAAACCCCAATTTCTTGTAATTTAGCAAATAAACTAGCATAAACAGGCAATAATTTTGGCAATAAATTGAGTTTGTTAGAATTATCAAGAGATTTTCCGAGCAATAAAAACGATACCGGGCCAATAATTACAGGGCGAGTATGCACCCCGATTTGTTTAGCTTCTAAAAAATCTTGACAAATTTTTTGAGCATTCAAACTAAATTGCTGATCAGCAGAAAATTCGGCAACCAAATAGTGGTAGTTGGTATCAAACCATTTAGTCATTTCAAGAGCAGTGATGTCGATGCCAGATTTTTGTAGGCCTCTTGCCATGGCAAAATAAAGATCTAAACCTTGATGATTTTCACCAAAAACTTTTTTAAATCTATCTGGAATTGCCCCAAATAAAACGATATTATCAAGAATATGATCGTAAAAAGAAAAATCGTTACTAGCAATAAAATCGATACCAGCAGATTGTTGTAATTGCCAATTATGATTTTTAATTTCTGAAGCAGTTGCTTGTAGTTGCTCCCAAGAAATTGAGCCTTTCCAGTAACCTTCTGTGGCTTTTTTTAGTTGACGATCAGAGCCTATTCTCGGAAAACCAAGTGAAGCGGTTTTAAGCATAAGTTAAGTGAGATGTTATTTTTTAATGCAAGGCTTTGCTTGAAAAATATATGAAGAAATTTGTTTTATGAAAATATTTTTATCACTTTTATTTTGACTTTATTTTGGTGGAGCTAACGAGATTCGAACTCGTGACCTTTTGCATGCCATGCAAACGCGCTACCAACTGCGCTATAGCCCCGCTTTATAACTTATATATAAAAGTTTATAAAATGTTATTTTAAACATAAAACAAAAATGCGATTGAAAATTTTAAAACAAAAAAAACAAAATGCAAGCAATAAAAAATATGTCTAAAAAAGACACAATAAAAAAAAGATGAAAAAAAAATTTGACATTTTAAAATAAAACAACCAATATTGATTTTCAAAAGGATCAAAACTTTTCAATTTTGCTTCATAATAATCAAATTTAACAACATCTTAATAAAATATGAAAAAAACTTTTTCTTCTAAAAAGTCGGCTTTCTCACTAATTGAGTTATCAATAGTTCTAATCATTATCGGTTTACTAATTGCTGGTATAACTGGTGGTGCCAGCCTTATTAAAAGCTCCGAGCTTCGTTCGGTTATGAGTGAAGCAAAAAGCTATCAAGTAGCAGTAAACTCTTTTTACACTCAATACGATTCTTATCCAGGTGATACCGATGTCTCTGTGGGTAGCATTAGCAATTTTTCAGGCAACAGAAACAATCAAATTCAATATATAACTGCCAGTGGTTTTGAAGGTATCGATGCTTGGCAAGATCTAAGAGATATTGGTGCCATAGATTTAAATTTAAACTTAGGAGCTAGTGGTGCAATGATAACAGCTACAAATTCATTTACCCCTATCACCAATATTCCTGGTTCAAAAATTAAAGGCGGTGGCTGGGCTTTCGATTACAACATTTCTTCTTTACAAAATGTGGTCGTTTTAACTGGTAAAACAAAAAGTGTAGCTCTTGGTGCTATTGCTGCTGATAAAACTTTAGTTAATAACCATTTTAACAATGCAGGAACAGGTGGTACAGATGCATTAAAATGTTCCTCAGGAACACCAGCAGCAGGTGATACAGATCCTTACTGCACAGCTTCTGGCCCTAACTTTCCTGGTGGTTTAGCTCCTTTCGATACTCCGCTTACCAATGCTGCTCTTGAAGTTATTTCTGCTCCAGATGCCTATTCTATCGATTCTAAAGTTGATGATGGCAAAGCAAATTCTGGCACGGTTTTGGCTGTTAATACTAAAGCTAATGCAGTTGCTGATAATTGCTCTGGTTCTAAGGCTGATTCTTATGCTACGAATCCAACAACAACAGCAGTTGGCTCTTACGACAGATACCAAACTCCAAATGGCAACAAAAAAGTTTGTGCTTTATCATTTAGTGTAAACATCTAAATATAAACTCAGATTTAAACATCTCTTGAACCCGCTTCTAACTTTGGTTAGGGGCGGGTTTTTTATTGCCTGGAAATTGATATCGATTAGAAAGTTAATTGGAAGACACTGCACAATGCCACTTCGAGGAGATCCTACCGTGGCTTGCCGACACTACCCCGTCGACCTTCGGTCGCCACCCCTTCTACAGAAGGGGAATTTAGATCGAATCGTGGTATTTATTTATGGAATTGCTATAACACCTGCAATGGTTTTTTCTAGTAAAGAACTAGGCAATAAAAAAGAATCGTGACCGTTTTCGCTATCTATAACCACCAAACTCACTTTAATGCCAATGCTTGCCATAGCCTGAGTGAGTTTTTTTGATTCTGCTGGGGGGAAAAGCCAATCGTCAGAAAAGGTAATCAAAAACACTTTGCCATTTTTATTTTGAGCAAAACCGCTAAAAGCCAAGCTTAAATTATTGTTATAATCTGTTGCTAAATCAAAATAATCAACCGCTTTAGTGATGTATAAATAAGAATTAGGATCGAATCTTTCGACAAATCGCTTACCTTGATGATGCAAATAACTTTCTACCGCAAAATCTTTACCAAAACTAAACGACTTATGCTGATTTCTTAAATCTCGCCCAAATTTTTTATGCAAAGCAATTTGCGATAAATAGGTGATGTGAGCGGTCATTCGAGCAACCGCCAAACCTTGACTAGGAAATTTTTTTTCTGCCAAATAATTGCCACCACACCAATTGACATCGGCCATAATTGCCTGCCTACCAACTTCGTGAAAAGCAATGTTTTGCGGAGAATGATGATAAGAAGTGGCTATGGGAATGGCAATATTAACCTGGTTTGGAAAAAGATTAAGCCAAGCCAACACTTGCATACCGCCAGTTGAGCCACCAATTACTGCATGAAGTTTTTCAATGCCAAAAGATTTTATCAACAAATTTTGAGCCTTCACCATATCGGCAATAGTGACAATCGGAAAATCAAGCCCATAAGGAATTTTTGTAGCTTTGTTAAGTTCTTTTGGCCCAAAAGAACCCATACAACCGCCCAAAATATTGCTACAAATTACAAAAAATTTATTGGTATCAATTGGCTTGTTCGGCCCAACCATAAACTGCCACCAACCATCTTTACCAGTAATAGGATTTTTGTTGGCTAAATATTGATCGCCAGTGAGGGCATGGCAAACCAAGATAGCATTGCTTTTGTTATGGTTAAGTTCACCATAAGTTTGGTATGCCAAAGGAAAATTGCTAATTTCTAGTTGAGAATCTAATTGCAAAGGCTGATCTTGTGCTAAAATAGCTATTTGACCTATTTCGTATTCTTTAAAATTTGCCCCAAAATTTGCAATAACTTTCATTGATTATTAAAATGATTTTGATAAAATGTTGTTTTAATATTTTAAACATTTTAATTAATAAAGCAAATGACTAATAATTCTCTTAACAAACTAAAAGAATTTCGGATACAAATAGATGCCCTAGATCGCCAAGTGATTAGTTTATTAAAACAAAGAATGAATATTATTAAGCAAGTTGCCGAATATAAAAAAACACAAAACGAAGTTTTTTATATTAAATCTAGCAGAGAAGCCGATATGTTAAAAAAACTAGTCGCCGACAACAACAGCAACTTTTCTTCTGCTTCTATTGTGGCTATTTGGCGAAAAATTATCACCAATGCCAATATGCACGAACAACCAATTAAATTGGTGGTGCATAACCCAAAAAATAACCCAGAAATCGAATATATTTTACGAGATTATTATAACAACGAAATAGAAATTCATCATTTCGATAGCATCACTAGTGTTATTGCCGAACTACAAAAAGATTCAGCAAAAATTGGCATTTTTTCTTTACCAAACAGCCATACAAACAGCAATAACGAAGATTGGTGGATAAACATCGCCAATAATCAAGCTCAACTCAAAGTTTTTGCCAGTCTACCATTTTTACAGTTTAAAAATAATAGTATCGGCTTTAAAACCAGTCAGCAATTAGTGGCGGTTGCTCAAAAACAATCCGAACAATCAGCTCAAGACATCACTTTATTGGTGTGCGAAATAGATAAAGATTGTTCTTTATCTAAAATACAAAATTTATTTGAAAAAAACCAATTACAAGCTAATGTTTTAAAAGTTAATCAATCACAACATTTTGGCGGAGTGCAAATAATTTTAATACAGGTGCAAGGCTTTTTCTTAGATGATTATGCGGTGTTGCAAAATATCAAAAACGATAACCTTAAACCTTATATTAAAATCATCGGTCATTACCCAACCCCAATTGAAATTTAATAGTTAAAACAATGATATTATACCAAAGTTCATCTTTAAATGCATAAAAAACAAAATCATTTTTAATTTTAAATTTAGTTTAAAATCGTAGATTTATCTAGATAAATCAAGGTTTTAAATTAAAGATTAAAATTAATAAATATAAAGTTATTTATGTATTTAAAGATGAACTTTGGTATTAACCCCTTGTAAACCATAATTTCAGTTAATTAAATAGTTATTTACGATTATCGCCATCTATTTTGGTTGTCTTTTTTGGGTTGCCACTCTTCTGGTTTGATTGATGTTCTTGGTGTTTTGCCATTATTTGTTGCCGCATTTAATAATAATTCCACAATGTCTTCATGACCTTGTGAAGCAGCAATCATTAAGGCAGTTATAGTTATACCACTATCGTCCGAAATATTAACATTAGCCCCCGCTTCTATTAAGTATTCCAAAATTTCTTTATGACCTTGTAAAGCAGCAAGCATCAAAGGAGTTTGACCTTGATTTTTTTTAATATCAACATCAGCCCCTGCTTTTATTAAGTCTTGCACAATTTCTTTATGACCTTGTGAAACAGCAACCATCAAGGCAGTTACACCATTCTTTCCTAATAAATCAACCTTAGATCCTGCTTTTATTAAGTCTTGCACAATTTCTTTATGACCTTTCAAAACAGCAGCCCTCAAGGCAGTTGTGCCATTATTATTAGAAAGATTAACATTAGCCCCCGCTTTTATTAAATCTTGCACAATTTCTTTATGACCTTGTGAAGCCGCATCCATTAAGGCAGTTTCACCATTATGGTCCGAAAGATTAACATTAGCCCCCGCTTTTATTAAGTATTGCACAATTTCTTTATGACCTTTTGAAGCAGCAATTATCAAGGCATTTATACCTTCGTCATCTGAAATTTTCAAATCAACATTAAAATTTTTATTAATATCTGTTTCTAATAAATATTTTATAATATCAAAGCAATTATAATAAGAAGCAGAACATAAATATTCAGTTAAAACTTGTTTCTCCAATTTTTGTTCTTTTATTAAGTATTTAAAAAAATATCGATAATCATTTTTCCAACAAATACCAACATTAAATTTATTATTAAGAATATTTTGTAAATTTGGAAATAATTTTTTTAGTAAGTTACTAATTTCTCCATCAGATATTTTTTTAGATTCTGTCCCTTGTAATAATCGATTTAATACACAAATCTTACCTTCTTGTTTTTCAACTAAATCATCTAATTTACCCAATTTTGTCAAAAAATTTAATGATTAAAAATACTCATGTTGATAGTTAATTTGCAATAATGTCGCAACATATGGTTTAGCTATTGTCAATAGATACTTATCAATTTGATCTTCTTTTGGTTTTTTGCATATTTCTAATACTTGATTTAATAAGTCGTCCCATTTTTCTTCATCAATATTTTTGTGAAATGCCTCGATTAAATCAAGCTCTCGTTGTGCTATTTGTTGGAATTCTTTTAATGATTGCTCAAAATTATCTGTTTTAGATGGTGTGTCTAATCTAAATTCTTTTACTTCTTGAGAAGCTCTTAACCCAATTAATTCCGGTCCTAACTTTGACCCAGTTAATTCAGCATTATCATCATTAGACCTAAGAGATACAAATGAATTTTTGAATTCTTGCAATTCTTTTGAGAATTTTTTCTTTTCCTGTTCTAATAACAATCTTCGTTCTTCTTGTGCATTTCTAACCCAACGATTTTCTCTGATAGCTTTTAAAATCTTATGTAATTCTTCTTTATATTGAGAGTTTTCAGTTTTTAATAAATAATCAGCAAAATCTATGTTGCCATGTTTTAAGCACAATAATGTAGAATGTTTTTCTAAATGTCTATTTCTTAGATCATCTTTTTCTTTATCTGTATGAGAATTTCCATCACATTCAACACAATATTGAGAAATCACCTCACCTTCTTTATTAATAATTTTTATTACCACATCAGCTGTGCCAGCTGGTTTTTTGCTATAAGTTCCATCTTCGTTTTTCTGAAAAACCATTCCTTCTTTTTCAATTAAAACACAGTCTCCTATATTTATGAAGTTTAGCTTTATATAATTAGCGAGATCTGTTTGAAATTTATTTTGCTTTGCTGTGCTTTTTGATATTAAATGTACAAATTTTGTTAATTTTTCCTGATCTTTTGTATTGGGAGAATCAAAAATAGATTCTGATTCTAATAATAGTGGCTTGATTAATTTAACAATATCAATTTTTAATTCTAGTATATTGAGTTCAGTTTTATAAATTGAGTTTCCGAGAAAATGGTCAAGATCATTTGATAAAATTTTTAAAAGCTCTTGTTGCTTTTGATCTTTATTTGAACATTCTTGTGACAAAATTTTTTTAATTTCTTGCAATAAGTTTAGTTTTGTTGTCTTGTGTTCTTGAATTTGTGCAGCATTTTTTCTCATATATTAATATATTATACCATTTCCATAAATAAATACCGCATTCTAACTTTATCTTTTTGGTTAAAAACCTGTCGTTGCGATAGCACGACAAAAAAATATTTTGTTATAATGTGATTTTAATTAGTATAAATGGTATTATAGTAAAATTTTTGAAATGTAATAAGATTTTATTTTTCTAATCTCTCAAACCGCAATCGGCAAAAACCAAATATTTGTAGGTAGTAAGTTGTTCTAAACCAACAGGCCCCCTAGCATGAAGCTTGCCCGTGGCAATGCCAATTTCGGCACCCAAACCAAATTCGCCACCATCGGCAAATTGAGTTGAGGCATTGTGCATCACAATAGCAGAATCGATTTGTTGTAAAAATTGATTAGCAACTTGGCTATTTTCGGTAATAATGCTTTCGGTATGCGAAGAGCTGTGAGTGTTGATCCAGTCAATTGCCATAGCGAGATTTTTGACGATTTTTAAAGAAACAATTTTATCGAGATATTCTTGGTAATAATCTTGAGTGGTTGCTGGCAAAATATAAGAGCTTAAACTACACGATAAATCATCGCCCCTAATTTGGCATTGCTGTTCTTGCAAATGTTGGCACAACAAAGGCACAAATTGACTGGCGATAGCCTGATCAACCAACAAAGATTCGGTTGCCCCGCAAATGCCGGTTCTTCTTAGTTTGGCATTAAGAATAATTTTTATTGCCTTGTCAAAATTGGCATCGGCATGAACATAGGTATGGCAATTGCCATCGAGATGCTTAAATAAAGGTATTTTGGTGTTATCGGCAATGGCAGAAATCAGCGATTTACCGCCTCTAGGAATAACCACATCAATATATTGCGAAAATTGCAAGAGTTGTTGCAAAAAAGCTCGATCGTTGTTGTTGCAAAAAGCAACAATATTGCTGTCAAGGTCAAATTTTTGCAAAACTTGTCGATAAATATTGGCAATAGCAAGCGAGCTTTGATAAGAATCTGAGCCACAACGAAGCATCGCCACATTGCCCGATTTTATAGCAAGAGCAGAAACATCAGAAGTAACATTGGGGCGAGATTCATAAACCGTAAGCAAAACCCCGATTGGCACCGCTATTCGCCTAATATTTAGACCAGTTGGGCGATAAACATCGTAGCTGATTTTACCAACAGGATCGGGTAGATCGGCAATTTCTGTAATTGCCAAAACAAGAGAAGCAAGGCTTTTTTCGCTTAACATTAGCCGATCGATTTTTGCTGGCTCTAGATTGTTTTGCTTGGCTTTTTCAACATCGGCATTATTAGCTTCTAAAATGCTTGCTGATTGTTTTTTTATTTCTTCTGCAATCTCTAAAAGCACTTGATTTTTAACCACGGTAGACAAATTGGCAATGCTTTTTTTTGCCAAAAAAGCTTGCTTGCAAAAATCAAGTGCCGAAATATGAAAATTATTAGATTTGATCATAAGAAATTGTTTCAACGAAAGCCCCGTGATGAGTTGTTGCTCCGTTTTTAGCAGAACCAACAGTTTGGGCATATTTCCAGATTGCTCCCGAATTATATTGGGTTTTTTTGGTTTGCCATTGGGCTTTTCTGTCTTGTAAAATTTCGCTAGCAACATGCAAAGTGATGTTGCCAGTTTTGGCATCGATGGTTATTTTGTCGCCATCAACAATTAAAGCAATTGGGCCACCAATCGCAGCTTCGGGGCTTACATGGCCAACACAAAACCCCCTAGTGCCCCCAGAAAATCTGCCATCGGTAATAAGGGCAACTTCTTTACCCATGCCTTGGCCATAAATTGCCGAAGTGGTTGCCAACATTTCTCTCATACCCGGACCGCCTTTTGGGCCTTCGTAGCGAATAACCAAAACATCACCTGCTTGATATTGTTTGTTTTTCACCGCCTCAAAACAATCTTCTTCGCAGTCAAAACAGCGAGCAACTCCACTAAATTGCAATTCGTTTTCTAGCATACCCGCCACTTTTACCACCGCTCCTTCGGGGGCTAAATTGCCTTGCAAAACCACCACTCCGCCAGTTTTGGCAAGAGGTTGGCTTGGTAAACTAACTACATCTTGGTTAGTGTTGAACTGAATATTTGCCAAATTTTCTGCCATGGTTTTGCCAGTAACTGTTAAACAATTTCCGTGAATGTAGCCAGCATCAAGCAATACTTTGAGCACCATTTGCACCCCGCCAGCTTCGTAAAGATCTTTGGCAACATATTTGCCACCTGGTTTCATATTGGCAATGTATGGAGTTTTAGCAAAAATTTTACCGATATCAAACACATCAAAATCAATGCCACACTCATTGGCAATGGCAGGCAAATGCAACACCGCATTGGTAGAGCCACCAGTGGCGGCCACAATAGTAGCAGCATTTTCTAGAGCTTGTTTGGTAACAATATGCCGAGCTTTAATGCCTAAATTAATAAGATTCATCACCGCTTTGCCCGAATGATAGGCATATTCGTCTCGAGATTGATAGGGAGCAGGAGTGCCAGAAGAACCTGGCAATGCCAAACCAATAGCCTCACTCACACATGCCATTGTGTTGGCGGTGAACTGCCCACCACAAGCCCCAGCAGAAGGGCAAGCAGATTTTGCTAACAACTGCAAATCGGCAGAAGTCATAGTGCCAGCATCTCTTTTGCCAACACCTTCAAACACATCGACAATAGTAACATCGTTGCCTTGAAATTTGCCAGGCAAAATAGAACCGCCATACATAAAAACCGAAGGAATGTTAAGACGGCACATTGCCATCATCATAGCGGGCAAAGATTTGTCGCAACCGGCAATGCCAACCAAAGCATCGTAGCAATGCCCTCTCACTGTAAGCTCGATAGAATCGGCAATAACTTCACGCGAAACCAAAGAAGATTTCATACCCTGATGACCGTTGGCAATGCCGTCGGTTACTGTGATGGTAGTAAATTCACGCGGGGTGCCGTTGGCATCTTTTACCCCTTTTTTGGCAGGTTGAGCTTGCCTTGACAAAGCAATATTGCAAGGAGCGGCTTCGTTCCAAGCGGTAACAACTCCAACAAAAGGTTTTTGCAAATCTTCTTCGCTTAAACCAGCAGGATATAATTCGGTTTGCAAATTGTAAAGCATGGTTTTTCTAGCTTCGCAACCGTGTTTTTTGGTTACATATCGAGAAGGAAGATTTTGCAAATAATTGTTAGACATAATTTTATTTGATGTTAATTTTGGCCTGCTCTAAAGATTTTTCAATAAAATCTTCAACGGCTAATTTGGCTAAATTTTCGGCTAATTGCTCTTTGGCTTTTTCAAAAGGTAAAATTTCGGCTTTTCTAGTTTGTTGTAGTTGCACGATAAACCAAGAATCAACAACCGCAATTGGTTTGGTTATTTGATTTTTTTTGAGTTGTTTAAGGTTTTCAACCAAAGAAGCTGGTAAATTATCTTCAAAAACAAAACCTAAATTACCGCCTTTTTTGGCAGTTTCGGCATCAATTGAGCTTTGTTTTGCTTGTTTAGCAAAGTTGCTCGGATTTTTTAGCAATTTTTGATAAATTTCTTCGGCTTTTTTTTGATTGTCAACTGCAATATAACTGATTTTAAAATCGAGTTTATTTTTGCTTTTTTCTAGCAATTCGTTGTAGTTTTTTTGCACATTTTCTTGTGTTTTGGCGGTGCTTACTAGATGATTATAGAGTTTTTGTTTTAAAAATTCTTGCTTAAAATTTTTGACCGCTTTTTCATAGGATTTTTCTTTCTTAAAGCCCATTTTTTTTGCTTCTTGATAAACTATTTTTTGCAAGACCATTTCTTTGATAATTAATTCTTGTTGATCTTTTTTTAAATCGCTAAATTTGATGTCTTTTAATTTTTCGCTTTTACTGGCGATTTTTTCGAGTTCTAGCTGAGCTTCTGCCAAAGTGATTTGCCCTTTATTGTAGGTGGCGACAATGGTTTTTTCTTCGGTAGTTTTTTGTGAAAACATTGCACAAGAAAAAGTGCAAAGAGCTAAACACAGAGTAAAAAAAGTTTTTTTCATGGTTTTTAAAAATTAAGGTTAATTTTGGTATTAATGGCATTACTTTTAATAATATTTTAACTTGTTTTATTTTGATTTTGCAAGTAATTTTATTGATTTTTTAACAAAAAAATTGCCAAATGAATAAAGATTAAATTTAACAAAAAGAGCAGTAAAATTTTTATTAAATTTAGCCAACTAAAATAATTTAAAACACTTGCCAACAAAATTATTGGCAAAATATAAGCATAATATGCCACCACAGCACTAAACAAAACATTTGGCTGTTTAGCTCGAAAAATTGCCACAACTCCTAGTAAATTAAGTAAGCAAGCGATAAAAACCAAAAAATAAATGATATACATAAAATTATTGACAGATGGCTCTGATTCTGCTATAAGCTTTGACAATTCCTTTTAAAGAATATTCGTCGATAGCATAGGTGCCAATAGCAGAGTCACTTCTGATTCGCACTTTAGAACCGTTAAGAATGGTTTGAATAATGTTAATATCTTCTTGTTTGGTTTTTGCCCAAGCGATTTCGTTTTTGGTTTTCAGGCGAAATTGATAAGAATCGATGAGTAAAAAAATATTGCTATTTAATTTAAATTCGTAACCGCCATAAACACTGATTTCTTCACTTCGGGTTTTTTGAAAACGAGTAATCATTAGATATGGTTTTTTTCGAGAACTGTGATCGGTATCAGAAGAAATGGGGTTGGCTACCATATAACATAATTTAAATTCTTGATCTTCGGGATCGGGCATTTCATAGATCGACCAATTAAAAGACATACTATCAACTATTTGAGCAAAGGTGTTTTTACTAAACAAAACCAAAAAAAATAGACAAAAAACAAGTTTTTTCATAAATTTATTAAAAAATTCTTAATAAAGCATATTGCAAAATACATTGCAACTGCTCTTTTGCTAAACAATCTGGGAAAATATCGAGCTGTTTTTTAGCATTAGCACAAAATTGTTTGGCAATATTTTTGCTTTCTTCTAGAGCATTATATTTATGAAGCAAAGCAAGTATGGTGTTGAGATTGTTTTGATCGGTGTTTTGATGATTAAAATTATGCAAAAACAAATCGGTAATTATGGCAACATCGGCACTATTTGCCTGTTTTATCGCCAAAATAATTGGTAAAGTTATTTTGCCTTCAAAAAAATCGCCACCAATTTTTTTGCCGAATTCTTGTTGATGAGAAGTGTAATCTAAAATATCGTCGACAATTTGAAAAATCATCCCCAAATCAGAGCCAAACTGTTGCAAACACTCAATTTGTTGATTCGAAGCTTGATTGATAATGCCGCCAACCTTACAAGAAGCCGAAAATAAAACAGCAGTTTTGCCAAAAATAATATCGCAATATTGTTGGTAAGTGATGTTTGGATTGTTAGAATATTGCAATTGCAACACTTCGCCATCGGCAATAATAGAAGAAGTCTCGGCCAATAGTTGCAATGCCGTTAAGTTTTGAGTTTTCACCATCAACTGAAAAGCCAAAGAAAACAAATAATCACCAACCAAAATGCTAGCTTTGTTATCATATAAAGCATTGGCGGTTTTTTTGCCTCGACGAACCTGACTGTTATCTATAACATCGTCATGAAGCAAAGTGGCGGTGTGAATAATTTCAACCGCCGATGCCAAATAATGTTGAGCAGAAATGTTTTGATTGCCACAAAGTTGAGTAGTTGCCAACAATAGCAACGGTCTAATTCTTTTGCCACCAGAACTAAAAAGATTTTGGGTAATTTCGGCAATTAAACTAGATTTGCCAGAAGCAGACTGCAAAATTATTTTTTCTATTTCTGCCAAATCGCAAGAAAAATGACTAAGTAAGTGTTGAAAATTTTTAACAACTTCTTGATTTTGGTGAGTATCGAGCATATAAAAAGATTTTTTTTTAAAACAAGCAAGGTTAAATTCTATGATTTTTTAGTAAAAAAGCAAATGAAAATTTATTCGGCATAAAAATTGGCAGGCAAATGAAAATCTCCTAAACATTCTTGCACCAAAGCCAAAGCAACAACAATAGCAGTGTCTGCCCTTAAAATTCTTGGCCCCAAATTAAGAGCAAAGCAATTTTCTTGCTGTAAAATCAACGATCGTTCTTGCGAACTAAACCCACCTTCTGGGCCAATCAAAACCAATATTTTAGAAGCTTGATGCTTTTTTTGCAAATCTGGTAAAATATTAGTTGCTTGCTTGCCTAAGCCAGTTTCGTCGCAAAACAATAAAATATCATCAGGTTTTTTGTTGGTTAAAAATGCCGAAAGCTTTTGCAAAGGCTCAATAGTTGGCAACAAATTTCTACCACACTGCTCGGTTGCTTCTTTAACATTGGCGAAAAATTTTTCACTATTAAAATCGGCAACAACAGTTCGTTGTGTTGTTAAAGGCTGAAAATAGCCAACTCCAATTTCGGTTGCTTTGCTTGCCAAATAATCGAGTCTGACATTTTTGATTAAAGCAAAAGCCAGCACAATATTACTTTGTTGTTGAGTTTTAGCAACTTGTTTGCTAATTTGTAGCTCGAGTTGTTTTTTGTAGACAGCGACAATTTCTGCCAAAAAACTACCTTGATTTTGATTAAAAATTATTACCTGATTGCCAATATTTAACCTTAACACATTAATTAAATAGTTAAAATCACCAAAATCGAGCAAAACTTTTTGTTGCTTTTGTTGTTCTTGGTAATTAAAATTAGAAACGAAAAGCCTAGGTATTGTTTTTTTGCCGAGTTTTTTGCTGGTTAATTTATCTTTTTTTAGCATGTTGTGGTTTTTGATTTTAGTTGTTTTTGTTATCTCCACCAAATTATTATATAAAAAAATAACTTTGGCAAGATTAAAAAACACTAAACATAATCGCTCCATCTCTTTGCCTAATCACTATTGTTTTGGCTATATTTTGGTGGCAATTGCTTGTGTGTTTAGTTGGTTTTTTTTGCCTTTTCTTGCTTTATTTTTGCTTGTTGGCAATTATTTTTTATTTCTTTGGTTAGCAAAAACTAACTTTAACATCAAAAAAACACTAGAAAATTTCTTTATCAAAATACTTGCTTTCACTGCCTTGCTTGGCATTTTTATCACCATCAGCATCGCTGTGGTTATTTTTACCGAAACTTATCGTTTTTTTCAAATAATTTCACCACTTGATTTTTTCTTCACCACTCAATGGAACCCACAAATCGCCAATGTTGCCGAGCCTGAAACCCTAAAAAACTCTTTTGGCATTTTGCCAGTGTTAATCGGTAGCATTTTAATCGCCCTAATTGCCATGTCTATTGCCATACCTATGGGTATTTTTGGCTCAATATATCTCACTTTTTATAGCAATTCTTCTTTACGAAATTGGTTAAAACCAATTCTTGAAATTTTAGCAGGTGTGCCAACCATTGTTTATGGTTATTTTGCCATTATTTTTGTTGTGCCGTTTATTAAACAATGTCTAGCTTTTGTTGGCATCGAAATAGCTTCCGAAAATGCTCTTTCTTGCGGTTTGGTGATGGGCATTATGATAACTCCTTTTGTGCTATCTTTCACCGAAGATGCCTTATTTGCGGTGCCTAAAAATCTAAAAGATGGCTCTTTGGCCTTAGGTAGCACAAAATCCGAAATGATCCTTAATGTTGCCCTGCCCTATGCCATGCCAAGCATTGTTTCTGCTATTGTTTTGGCTATTTCTAGGGCAATTGGCGAAACCATGATTGTGGTTATGTCGGCTGGGTTAATTGCCAATTTTACTTTCAACCCACTCAATTCGGTTACCACCGCCACAGTGCAAATTGTCACTTTGCTTACTGGCGATCAAGAATTTAACAGCCCCAAAACACTTTCGGCTTTTGCTATTGCTTTTAGCTTATTTGTCATTACTTTTTGTTTTAATATTTTAGCTGTTTATATCACCAAAAAACTACAAAAAAAATATTACAATTAATGCAATATTCATAAAAAACTCATCTTGCATTATAAAAAAGAAAATATTATAATTTTTTGGTAAAATTATTTTTTGGTGTATTTTTATAAAATAATCACCCAATAATTTTTAGCATTTCGGCGGAGTAGCTCAGTTGGTAGAGCAGCGGGATCATAATCCGTTTGTCGGGGGTTCAATTCCCTCCTCCGCTACCATTGCTATCATAGCTCAGCGGTAGAGCACTTCATTGGTAATGAAGAGGTCGGTGGTTCAATCCCACTTGATAGCACCATCGTAGGTAATAATATGTTAGCACAATTAATCATCGGCTATTTTGCAGCTTTTTGCACTTCTATAAGTTTTTTGCCACAAGTTATTTTAATTGTCAAAACCAACAACACTTCGGCAATTTCTTTGCCAATGTATCTTATTTATCTTACAGGGGTTATTTTGTGGTTGGTTTATGGTTTTTTAATTGCCGATAAAGTGCTGGTTATTGCCAATTTTTTTACCTTGTTGTTGGCTAGCATTGTATTATTTTTTAAGATAAGAAACGATTTTTTTTGCAAAAAATAATTATCTATAAACACACGAAATAGCTTTTTCTAAGCCTAACCTCTCAATTGGAAAAACCTCTTGTACCACTGGTTTTGTAGCTGGTTTTCTTAGTATCGGTGAAATTTCTGCAACTCTACCATCAACAATAGGCACTCTTTTTTGCAATAATTCTTGATATTCTTCTGGATTTTCTTGAAGTTTTTGCAATTTTGTTTGCACTGCATTATGAATTTCTGTTATCAATTTTGGCAAAATAGCAAAATCATGTTGCCCAATATGACCTGTTGGATTGTGAGGGTTGCAACCAATCATTCTTGTTTCAACAATTGTCGCATTGTCTATTTTACTTACTCTAATTTCATAAACTTTACCAGCTACTTGCTTATGAATGGTAAAAGCAGATGAATTACCGTTTTTTTGAAATTCTTCAATAGATTTTGCAAAAAAATCTGGATCACCACATTTTTTAGCATCAAAACCAACTTTAATTGTTTCGCTATCTCGAAAAATAGAGTGTTCTGCATCTATTTTTTGCAAAGTTTCTTGTATGGTTTTTAAAATTTCCACACCAACACCGCTAATTGTGGCTTGAAGCTTATCATCTTCAACATTTGGTTGATAATCAATTAAATCTTGTTCTGCATTGGCGAAAGAAAAATTAACCTGTTCATTCATTTTAGTTATTGGATAACCAACAAAATTGCCCAAATAATTCAATTGCTTAAATATTTCTGGTATTTTAGCAACTTTTTCTTCTGTTATTTCACCTAAAAAAATATCAATTTCCATTGCATAAATCATATCAACGGTTTTTTGATAAAATTTTTGACTTTTAATTAATTCATAAACTTGCGAAATATCGTTTGGAATGTCGTCAAATTTAATCTTGACATCTGATTTTTCTTGATTAAATAACAATAAAAAAGCCAAAGCTTCTTCTGGCAACATAGTGGCAACGGTGTTGTTAATTTCATCTGGCGATATTTCTGGCAAGTTTTTTTTTAAAATTTCAACAACTAAACCAAAAGTTGCTTCATTTAAATAACTCTCTTTCGCTAGATTTGTCGCCAACAATTGAGGTTGTGGGTTAATAATTTTTTCCCAGTCAATTTCAGGAAAATCAAATTTTATACCATATTTTTTTGCCATATTTCTTCTGGGCTCGATATCAACAAAAAGCCTTTTAAGAAAAGCAATTTTTTTAAAAATAGTATCGGGCTTTGATAATTGTTGAGAAGAACTAAATTCTACTTCTATACCAGCTCGAATTGTTTCTGCACCATTCTTTATTTCATATCCATTTGCACCATTTCCCAAAAAAAAAATTTGTGAGCTAGTATTTTTTGTGAAAGCTTTTGGATTTTTTGCATCTATCTGTTGCAAATATTCTTCTGTAATAGAAACTTTATCGATTATTTTAGCAGAATCTTGTAGAGATTGTAAAAAACCACTTAATTGATTTAAAAGAGCATGTTTTTCTAAATCATCGGGTGATCTAAAGTTTGATTCTAATCTTTTATTGATCGCAGTAGATATTTGTTGAATAGTCTCTAAGAAATTCCCTTCATTTTTTATCTTTATTTTTTCGTGCTCTTCCTGCAAAACATCTTGCAAGTAAAATTGAGCAACAAAATGGGCATGTCTATATTTTTCTGCATAAGGCATTAAATCATCTATCAATGTTGCTGACATTATTTCATTTGGAGAATCAGATATTTTTTGCAATTTTTCTTTAATTTTATCGGAAAAATCTGAAGATTGCCATTTTAAAAGCAAAGGGTGATTTTTTTCGTAAAATTCTTTAAAATCTTTTCGAATATTTTGTAAAACTTCATTTTTTGAATCATTCAAAACACAAAGCACTCCCGCTAAACTAACAAAAGGCAAAATAAAATCTATTCTTGCTAGTTTATTTTCTGGTTCTAAATTTTGCCATTTATCATAAATTTTCACCAACAAGTCAATTTGTTGAGAAAATAACGATTCAACTGTTTCTTGTTTATTTTGTGGAGATTTCATGAAATTACAGTATTTTTTATTATTTTAAAATGGAAAACAAAATATTTTAATTTATTCTATCATAATATTGTAACTTAACATAAATTTAGTTGCAATTAAACAGTTAAAATGTAAAAATTTATTTATTTAATTAATAAAAAATCACCAATGACTAGCAACAATTCTCAAGACAATAAAAATAATTGGCATCCCGCTTCGTGGAGAAACTTTCCTATCAAACAACAGCCTTCTTATCAAAACTTGGCACAATTAAAGCAAACAGAAGAAGATCTTGCCAGTTTTCCACCTTTGGTTTCGTGCGACGAAATACATCAACTCCAGCAACAACTTAGTTTGGTAGAAAAAGGAGAGGCATTTTTATTGCAAGGTGGCGATTGTGCCGAAAGTTTTCTAGAATTCTCTGCCAATAACCTCAAAAACTACTTTCGCACCATTATGCAAATGACTGTTGCTTTAATGTATGGTCTAAAAAAGCCTGTGGTGAAAGTTGGCAGAATCGCAGGTCAATATGCCAAACCCAGATCTTCTGATAACGAAACCATCAATAATCAAACCTTTCCTGCCTATCGTGGCGACATCATTAACGGCATCGATTTTAACTCTTCTGCACGAGATGCTAATCCTACCAGATTAATTCAAGCCTATTTTTATTCTGCGGCTTCTTTAAATTTTTTACGATCTTTAGCTCTTGGTGGCTATGGAAATCTAGAAAAAATCAATCAATGGAATCAAGAACTTAGCCAAGGTATAAACAGCCAACAAAACATCAATCACATCACCGATAAAATTAATGATATTTTAGATTTTATGAATTCTTGTGGCATTAAATATACAGAAATTCCACAATTTACAACCGCCAGTTTTTTCACCTCGCACGAAGCCTTGCTTTTAAACTACGAGCAGTGTTTCACTCGTTTTGTTAGCGAATATAATAAATTTTATAATCTTAGTGCTCATATGCTCTGGATTGGCGATCGCACTCGTTGCCCAAAAGGTGCTCATGTTGAGTTTTTTTCAGGCATTGCCAACCCTATTGCCTTTAAAGTTGGCCCAACCATTACCGAACGAGAATTGTTAGAATTGCTAGAAATTCTTAACCCCAACAACATTTCTGGCCGAATTACCCTAATTTCAAGAATGGGCAAAGATTTGGTTAAGCAAAAATTGCCTCCGCTAATTAAAGCAGTCAAAAACAATGGCAATAAAGTTATTTGGTCTTGCGATCCAATGCACGGCAACACCACAAAATCTTCTAACGGCTACAAAACTCGCGATTTCAACCACATTTTGCAAGAAGTAAAATCGTTTTTTCAAATCCATCAAGAACTCGGCACCATTGCAGGAGGAGTTCATTTTGAACTTACCGGCCAAGATGTTACCGAATGCTTGGGTGGTAATCAAAATATTTCTGAGCTAAATTTATCTGATCGCTATCACACTCATTGCGACCCCAGACTAAATTCATCGCAAAGCATTGAAATGGCTTTTACCATTGCCTCTGAATTAGCAAAAACTCGCTAAAAACTTGCTTTTTGTAAAAAATAACATTTTAGTGAAAATTGTTATTGCATCTTAATTTATTGCTCTTAAAATATTCTTCTGGTTTAGAAAGATATTTTCATTTTAAACACAAACTTTTATCGCGGGGTAGAGCAGCTCGGTAGCTTGTCAGGCTCATAACCTGAAGGTCGTTGGTTCAAATCCAGCCCCCGCAACCAAATCGCTCAAAATCACTTTTTTGCCGAAAAAACTTTCGTTGTTATTGATATATTTATTATTATGAAAGCAAAAAAAATCACTAAAATCACTCAAAAAAATCAAAGTAAGCAAAAACTTGAAGAAAAATCTAAAAAATCAATTTCAAAAAGTAACCCAAAAATCACCGAAAAAACAACTAAACATAGCAAAAAAACCCCGTTAAATACCCAGCCAGAAGAAATAAAAATCAACAAAACAGTTTTGCCAAAAAGCAAAGATTCGTTTAATGTCAACAACTATATCGTCTATCCTTCTCACGGTGTTGGCAAAATCACTAGCATAGAGAATCTCACCATTTTAAATCAAGAGCATAAACTCTATATCATCTATTTTGAAAAAGAAAAACTCACCATCAAAATTCCAGTAGAAAAAGCCGAAAAATACGGCATTCGTCATTTGGTTTCTAAAAAAGAAATAGAAGAAGTTTTGGCTATTTTACGAGGCGGTGTAAAAAAAATAAAAGGTATGTGGTCGAGAAGAGCCCAAGAATATGAAGAAAAAATCAATTCTGGCAACATTATGCTACTTGCCGAAGTAATACGCGATCTCACCCGCGATATTCAAGATGGCGATCGCTCGTTTAGTGAAAGGCTTATTTATGAAACTGCCATTTTTCGGCTAGCAAACGAATATGCAATTATTTTTAACATTGCTCTTGATGTTGCCAAAGAAAAAGTCGTTGCTATTGCCAAAGATAAAATTACTATCGAGCCAAAAGGCAAAGATTTTGACCTTGATTTTGATGATATGGTTAAATCTCTACACGAAGAAGACGACGACGATGAAGATGAAGAAGATGAAGAAGACGACGATGAAGAACACTATAAATCTCTCGATAAATACTCGCAAGAAGACGATGAAGATGATTTTATGGAGCAGTTTAAAAAAGCCGAAAAAAATATTAAAAAAGATAAAAAATCAACCAACAAAACTGCTAAAAAATCAAAAAAATGACCAAAATTTTGCAGTTTATTGATGTTTGTAAATATTTTTATCAAGCCAATCAACAAGTTGTGGCTCTTAACAACATTAATTTAAGCATTCATCAACAAGAATTTACTATGCTAATTGGGCCTTCTGGCTCTGGCAAAACCACTTTATTACAAATCGCAGGCTTGCTCGACAACATTAGCTCTGGTGAATTAATCATCGATAACATAAATTGCTCTGTGGCAAACGATCAGCAATTAACCAATTTACGAAAACATAAAATAGGCTTTGTTTATCAATATCATCACTTATTGCCCGAATTTACTGCCCTAGAAAATGTGATGTTGCCTTTATTAATTCAAGATATTCCCAAAGAAACCGCCTATCAAAAAGCCAAAGAAATGCTTGAATTAGTTGATTTAAGCAACAGAATCAGCCACAAACCCGCACAATTATCGGGCGGGCAACAACAAAGAGTTGCTATTGCTCGAGCCATTGTTGGCAGGCCAAAATTGGTTTTGGCAGATGAGCCAACTGGTAATTTAGATAATTCTTTATCAGAAAAAATCTTTTCTTTGTTAAAAGATCTTACCAAAACCTATGAAATCGCCTGTCTTGTGGTTACTCATAATCAAGAATTTACCAAAATGGCTGACAAAATTTTTTGCATTAAAAACTCCTCTCTTATAACAATTTAACTAATTAAATCAAGTGCTGGTGGCAAATTCCCCTTCATTAGTGCAGGGAATTCAGATCGAATGCGGTACAAATTCCCCTTCTGCAGAAGGGGTGGATTTTTTTGCGATAGCAAAAAAAAACGGG
>Ga0214921_10002821_pt1 | contig 27501 bp, 23 predicted proteins | sample LL1505_MetaG_FD_177992 | JGI IMG/M metagenome (GOLD analysis project Ga0214921, IMG submission 177992) | Freshwater microbial communities from Lake Lanier, Atlanta, Georgia, United States - LL-1505 | ecosystem: Environmental > Aquatic > Freshwater > Lake | place: USA: Georgia | collected... | reverse complement strand
CCCAACCCCAACCCCAACCCCAACCCCAACCCCAACCCCAACCCCAAAAGTTCTCGCTCGAGGACAAACTCTTCATGATCTAAATTCGCAATTAGGCAGCAACTCTGTTCTTTCGTGGATTACGAAATCGACGGGAATAAGTAAAGTTCTTGAAGAGCGAAGCCAGAATTCCTTTTTACCGGCGGATTCAGAGGAGCTATCTAAAAATTTAAGGCAACTTCAAACTCAACCGGCAACTTTGAGAGACCCTATCTCCATTGTGAAGGGAGCATATAATTTTCTATTTGTACCAGCACCCTTTGTGGACAATGGAAGTTTCTTCCTTAATGCGCAGAGCTACGAGAGCTTTGTGTGGTACATCTATTATGCATTGCTCTTAATCTTAATATCCGGTTTTCTACGGAGAAAGTATCAGTTAAACCGATCGTCGATAGTGGCTATGTATTTCACTTTGGGATTCATACTATTGTCGGCCTTAGTTGAAACTAATGATGGAACTTCCGTCAGGCACAGGTCTGTCCTACTTATTGGAATTCTAATTATGCTGGCTACATTCCGCCCGAAAAATGGAAAAACTATTCGCTCTAACTTCATAAATACAAGCGATACCCCATAGAATTACAAGCATGAGTAAGGTAGCAGTTACAGGGGGAGCTGGTTTTATTGGTTCTAACTTAACTCGGCGGCTGATTTCCGAGGGGCACGAGGTCGTCGTTTTCGACGACCTGTCGACAGGGCTTATCTCAAACGTTGATCAATCCAAATGCGTCTTTCACAATGCATCGATCACTGACCCCTTGGTACTTCAGGCCGCACTCAAGGATTGCGAAACAATCTTTCATTTAGCTGCTAGAGGCTCAGTTCCTCGTTCAATCAAAAATCCCGTAGCAACACATGCTGTTAATGCAACAGGGACTCTGAACATTCTTGAAGTAGCCCGATCAAGTGGTGCTCACGTAATTTTTTCATCTTCTTCTTCAGTGTATGGCCGCAATATGCAACTCCCTAAAGATGAGTCAATGTGGCTCGGCCCAATGACACCTTATGCCGCCAGCAAACTCGCTGCGGAAGGGTACGTGCAGGCATATGCTTCCGCATATAAAGTACCAACAACTCTGTTGAGATTCTTTAATGTTTTTGGTCCTAGCCAACGTCCCGATCATGAATATGCAGCGGTCCTACCAAAATGGATTTGGCTCGCGATGCAGGGTAAACCAATTGATGTTTACGGTGATGGAACTGCTTCTCGTGACTTTACGTACGTTGATACCGTTTTGGATATTGCCTTAACAGCGATGAATGAGAGAGTTCTAACAGAAGGCGCTATGAACTTGGCCTATGGAAATAGAATCTTCCTTAGTGATACAATAGAAATGTTGAGAAAACGCTTTCCAGATTTACAGGTTAACTATGTGGGGGAGCGTTTGGGTGACGTTAAAGAGTCACAAAATGCACCTGATTTACTCAAAAAACTCTTCCCTAAGGTCCAACCTAAGGATTTTGAAACTGCGCTGACCGAGACTATTGATTGGCTCATAGAGTTTGGTCAAAGCGTTGCCAACGGTCCAGCGACTTCGGACTAGCAACCTTTTATGTGTGGAATAACCGGTGGAGTCGGGATTAGTGCCCCAAACAAAGGGCTCCTAGATGCTCAACTTAAATCGATCGAACACCGTGGCCCAGATGACAAAGGGACCTATTTAAGTCAAGAAATTAGCCTAGGAATGTGCCGGCTAGCCATCGTTGAAGTTGCTGCAGGTAAGCAACCAGCTTCAGATGCTTCTGAAAAGATTCATATTGTTTGGAACGGCGAAATTTATAACTATCGAGAACTACGCGCCGAGTTAGAACAACGAGGTGTGCAGTGCCGTGATTCCAGCGAATCTGAAGTGGTCATTAATCTTTACTTAGAATTTGGCTTAGGTTTCATCAATAAACTCAATGGAATGTTTGCCATTGCAATCCATGACTTACGTGATAAATCTCTCCACTTAATTCGTGATCGCATGGGCAAGAAACCATTATGGATCTCGCATCAAAACGATGGAACTTTGTTTTTTGCCTCCGAAGTTCGCGCCTTAATGCTGGCACGCCCAGATCGCACTTTACGAAGCGATGCGATCGCAGAGGTCATGCAGTATGGCTATATCAATGCCCCGCATTCGGCGTTCAATGAGATAGCGCAAGTGCCGCCTGCATCGGTTTTAACTTGGCATGCAGGGAAGACAAGCACTAAAAAGTACTGGGAGCCAGATTTTGATACGAAAGTTCAGATTCCATATGAAGAGGCCCTCGGAGTCACTAAGAAGCTAATAGAAGAATCCGTGTCACGACGTTTGATTTCCGAGCGCCCTCTGGGTTCGTTCTTGAGCGGAGGGTATGACTCCACAATTGTTACGGCCTATATGGCAAAGTTGATGGATACGAGGGTTCATACTTACTCAATTGGCTTTCATAGTGCACAATTCAACGAAGCCCACCACGCAAAGCAGGTTGCCAGATATCTTGATACACAACATCATGAAGAAATTCTTAGTCCTGATCCAGCTCTTGTTGTTGAAAAAATTTCTCACGTACTAGATCAACCCTTTGCTGACTCCTCAATCGTGCCAACATTTCTTTTGGCTAAATTTGCAAGTGAGAACTTAGTAGTTGCACTAAGCGGTGATGGTGGTGATGAAATCTTTGGTGGTTATGACCGTTACTTAGCTGCACCAATTCTCCAAGCTCTAAATCCAATTCTTAGACTGACTAAGTTCGGTTTGGATCTTACGAAAATACCTTTGTTAATTAATAAAAGAAAGATAAGTCGAGCAGGTTCGCAAATGAAACCCATGTCTACATTAGCGGAACGATATTTTTCAATTCAGTCACTTACTCAGAGGGGGGCGTTAAAGCGTCTACTAAATCAGACCATCTTGACTGACGCAATTTCTGTTGACTTTATAAGCCACTTTAATCAAGGGAAAAATCTCACGAAGCTAGATCAATTAGTTAGATCTGATCTGAGTTACTACCTACCGGGGGATATCCTTACTAAAGTCGATATTGCCACAATGGCTAATGGTTTAGAGCTTCGATCACCCATGCTTGATGTAAATGTTGTGGAATGGGGTATCTCACTTCCGAGTAAGTACAAGATAAAAGGCTTTGAAACAAAGCACATTCTCAAGGATGTAGCACGTTCACTAGTGCCAGCAAACTTGATTGATCGTCCCAAAATGGGCTTTGGAATCCCTAGAGCCGAATGGCTGCGCACGGGAATGAGAGAAATGGTTATAGACACCCTCACTGACACAACAGCAACGCAACGTGGGTGGTTCAACAAGCTAGAAGTTTCGAAGGTAATTGATATCCATATGGCTGGTGAAGATAAAGACAATCTTTTATGGCCAATGTTGATGTTAGAGCTTTGGGCTAGGACCTGGCTCGATTAGTAAGGAGAATTTTATAAAGATTTTCATGGTCACTAATTAACCGTTTAACCCCGAAGTTAGCGGCTGTAAACTCTTGTGCAGACACCCCCATGTTTACTCGCAATTCTGGATCGCGCCATAACTTTTCAATCGCATCAGCCATCTCGTGGACATCGAAATCAGTAATCAATCCAGTTTTGCCATCTAAAACAATCTCAGGGACCGAACCTACATTCGTCGTTACCACTGGTAACCCTGCCATACCAGCCTGAATCAGACTCAAAGGCGTTCCCTCGTTATCGCTTGTGAGTATAACTATATCGGCAGCGGATAAAACTCTTTCAATGTCGCCCTGCCAGCCAAGAACATTCACAGGCAAATTTTCACTCAAAATTCTTTTGCGGCAAAAATCCAATAACTCACCGTCGCCTGCCATAAAAAATTGAACCTCAATTCCTCGCGACTTTATCTCGCAAACAACATCTAAAAATCTGTCCGGCCGCTTTATCTGCGTGACTCGTCCGATAAAACCGCACTGTAGTTTGGAGGTAGATATTCCAAGAGATTCTTGTGCCTCCTTTTTTGGTGGCAACTTCCCTAATGCTAAACCTGGCGGCATAATCCCAAAGTTCTCTGGATTACCAACTCCAACATCTAACAAATCCTGCCTAACCTTTTCACCAACAGCTAATAGTTCGTGGGTAAATATTGCCAACAACTTCTCTGCCAAGATAATAAGAGATCTCTTAAAGGGTCCAAAGTAACCATTCAAGAGATGACCATGGAAGGTGTGTACGCGAATCGACGGATGTAAAGATATAATTGACGCGACCCTCCCTAAGAAACCAGCCTTCGCTGTATGGGTATGAATTACATCGGGTTTGAAACTTCGAATCTCTTTGACGATTCCAAGGAGTGCTTTTACGTCCCCAACCAAATTCACACGCCGCCCAAAACCCGATATGCGTATGGCAGAGACATCGTGCGCAACAGTGTCCAAATAATCTGCCTCACCGGCGGAACAGAATCCGGTGTACAAGCGCTGGTCGAACTGGCTTGAATCAAACCCTCGTATCAACCCCGAAACCTGGACCGCTGGACCACCAACATTCATACGGGCGATTAATCGCATTACTCTGATGGGGGTCGCTTCTGGTTGGCTCACTTGTCAATCTTCCCCTACATTTTGGGCAAAAGAGTTAATTTTGCTCTGAGTGCAAGAAAATCTGCGAGTAGAGGTTAGGCTTCTATTCGTGAGCGCGGAACAACCCGAAATCCTGGCCGTAATCGGCCAGGGATACGTCGGCCTGCCTTTAGCCATGGCAGCGGTAGAAGCAGGGTGGGTGGTCATTGGTGTTGATAACTTTGCTGCCAAAGTCGCCCAGATCAACTCAGGTTCTAGTCCGGTAGAAGATATATCTGATCTTCAATTACAGGCAGCAATCTCGAAGGGTGCTTACGTAGCAACCACCGATTTTTCTACAGTAACTAAAGCGTCCGTCATTACCATTTGTGTTCCAACACCACTGGATGACAAGCGCGAACCAGATCTGACACTTTTACGCAATGCAGCAACTCACATAGCCCCACACATTTCAAACGAAACTCTAGTTGTAAGTGAATCAACGTCATATCCGGGCACTCTCCGTGATGTCATTATGCCAATTATTGAGTCTTTAAAATACCAAACTTCCATAAAGATATTTTTTGCTAGCGCACCAGAGCGAGTTAACCCAGGCGATCCAGTTTGGAATCAAAAAAATACTTCACGTCTTATTGGTGCAATCGATGAAGAATCAAAAATGCGAGCTCTCGCTTTCTACGAGACCATCTGTGACGCTGCAATATCAGTTTCTACGCCCGAAGTTGCGGAGGCAGCTAAACTTCTTGAAAACACCTTTCGGCTGGTAAACATCGCACTCGTAAATGAATTCACGCAACTTTGTTCGGTGAGCGGCATCAATGTTCATGAGGTTATCGATGCCGCATCTTCAAAGCCATACGGCTTTATGCCCTTCAGGCCAGGGGTGGGAGTTGGTGGCCATTGCATCCCAGTTGACCCTTTGTACTTAACATGGTGGGCACGTCAAAATGGAACTAAAGCTGAATTTGTCGAATCTGCCGCTTCCATCAACCACACAATGCCACGATATGTCGCAGAGCGGGCCCTCGCATTAATTGATTCAGCAGTAAAAAGCCCTAAAGTTTTAATCCTTGGCGTCGCATACAAACCTGGAGTTGGGGATGTCCGTGAGACTCCAGTTGCAGAACTTCGCGACCATTTAATTTCTAGAGGTGCAATCGTGGCGTGGCATGATCCACTTGTGCAAAAGTGGGAAGGCACTAATCCCGTTGATTTAACTTGGGAATGTGATGTTGCGATTTTAGCTACAAAGCAGCCAGGCATGAATCTAGATCAACTTCTTCTGAGGGGTATTCAAATTCTTGATTGTACAAACTCACTTCAAGTTCTGCCTGGAGTTAGCTCCCTCTAAGAACCATCTCTCATCTCGGTGGCAATATCACTGATAATCCTTGAAAGATCGAGCTTCGGTTTCCAACCTACAAGTTCATTAATCAAGTCAATATTTGGCACACGACGCTCCATGTCTTCAAAACCATTTCCATAAGCTTCTTCATAAGGTATGAATACAATTTCGCTCTTAGATCCTGTTTCATCAATTATTTTTTGCGCCAATCCAATTATTGAAATCTCTACATTATTTCCTATGTTTATAACTTTTCCAATAGTGTTGTCTGCAAATGCAACTGCATTTACAGCATCAATCACATCATAAACATGAGCAAAACAACGGGTCTGTTTTCCATCTCCATAAATTGTGATTGGCTCATTTGCCAACGCTGCTTTGACAAAGCGAGGGACTACCATTCCATAGGCACCTAATTGGCGCGGACCAACAGTATTAAAGAATCTTACAATTCTTGTTTCTAACTGTTTTTCAACATAGTATGCATATGCAAGCGATTCATCGATTGCCTTAGCTTCGCTATATGACCAGCGCAAAGTTACTGGGCTTCCAACAACTCGATCATCGCTTTCTTTAAGTGAATCAGAAATATTCTTTCCATAGACTTCACTGCTACTTGTCAAGAAAACCGGTGTATTTGAGTTATGAGCCGCCTCAAGTACATTTTCAGTTCCTCTGATGTTTGTTAGAAGACTCGCTAATGGATTGTTAACAATATTGAAAACGCCCACGGCTGCGGCAAGGTGGAAGACATAATCAGCACTCTTAACAAGTGGATTCAAAACGTTTGCGTCGAGTATTGTCCCTTGAACTACTTTGAGACTTGGCGAATCTATTATTCGGTTGAGATTCGAAAATTTTCCGGTTGAGGCTGAATCTAGAACCATCACTTCATGCCCATTAGATATCAGACGTTCACATAGGTGGGAGCCAATAAATCCTGCGCCACCAGTTACCAGAATTTGCATAATTTCATTCTACTTTAGAGAAACGCTTTCTGCTTCCACCAAGAAACTTTGGATTTGCGGATCGCGAGTAGAAGAACACATCGCAGACGTGAATACACTTAGGCTTCCTCATGCCCCATGGCAATGACTACTAGCGAAAGTCTTGGGCCATTTACTCGGAATGTCAGGACAGCTAAGAAAGCAGGGATACTGTTTGTGATTTAGTCGAGCAAAATATCTAGCATCTACCTCTGGATACTGCCCAAAGAGGGGTGTGTCTAACCAAAAATCTAAAGCCCAAGATTGATGGTAGCTTCTCCACTGTTTATGTACTCCTCTAATTGATTTCTATAGTTTGTTTCACTTTTGCACTTTCGATCACTGCCTCGGCTACACAGATGGTGGCGAGACCTTCCCTCATCGTTACGATATTTGCTGACTTACCTAACACGGCATCTCGAAAATTCTCATGTTCTAAACGCAAGGGCTCTTGCTTAGATATCGCGTAACGAATCACATTACCTTCGCTTACTCCACGAAACTGTGTAACTCCATCCCACTCCGAAATAACAGTGCCATTTGCATAGAACGTCAAATCTGCAGTTAGGGTATCGGCGACAAATGCTCCATTTTCACCGGTAATGATCGTGACACGCTCCTTTAATGGGCTAAGCCAATTTACAAGATGGTTCGTGATTGTGCCGTCACTCAAAGTACCAATTATCGCCACTAAATCTTCATGTTTATGACCAGTGCGGTGTGCCGTGTGAGCTGACACAGATTTGTACTTTTGACTTGTAAGCCATGAAGTTAGATCTATGTCATGTGTCGCCAAATCCAATACAACTCCAACATCAGCTATGCGAGTCGGAAATGATCCTTGTCGCCGCGTCACAACTTGATAAAGTGAACCGAGCTGTTCAAGCCGACGTCGCGCTTCTTGTAATGCCGGGTTGTAACGTTCAACGTGGCCAACTGCACCTATCAAACCCGCGTCTTCAAAAGCTTTTGCCACAGCTTTTGATGTGACCGTGTCATGAGATATTGGTTTTTCCACCAATGCATGAATACCTGCGGAAGCAAGTTCTGAACCAACTTCTAAGTGGTAAATGGTTGGAACTGCCACGATTGCATAATCAATACCAATTGCAATTAGTTCGTTAACAGATCTAAAGACTGGGCGCCCCTGAGCGACATTATGAATATCACCCGCTGGATCTGAAACTCCAACAAAATCTACTCCTGTAAGTGATGCAAGGACTCGAGCATGATGCCGGCCGATCGAACCAATACCAACGAGACCTGCACGCAAATTCTTACGCATTAGGCGCCTGCACCGGCGATTGAATTAATTACAGAAACTATGGTTTCGAGTTCCCCTTGCGAAAGTGATGGGTGCACGGGAATTGAAAGAACCTCTTTGCACGCTCGAGTTGTTTCGGGTAATTCCATTTTTAATCCAAATGATTCTAATTTATGCACCGGAATTGGGTAGTACACGCCATTCCCGACGCCACGCTTAGTCATCTCGAGTGCAAACTCATCGCGCGAGTTTCCGGGAATGCGAATTGTGTATTGGTGGTATACGTGGACTGCACTTGGTGCAACATAAGGAACTATTACATTCTTAAGATTTTCGTCAAAGAATTTGGCATTCCTACGTCGCTGAGCAGTCCACCCAGATAATTTAGCGAGTTGCACTCGACCAATGGCTGCATGGATATCAGTCATTCGGGTGTTAAACCCCACAATTTCATTCTCATAGCGTTTTTCCATGCCCTGATTGCGTAAAAGGCGACATTGGCGTGCCACTTCATTAGTGGCGGTTGAAATCATGCCGCCTTCACCCGAGGTCATGTTTTTTGTCGGATAGAAAGAGAAAACCCCAGCAATTCCAAAAGAGCCTACGGGCCTTCCTTCTAGAGTGGCCATGTGCGCCTGAGCCGCATCCTCAATGACCAGTAAATTGTGACGAGCAGCAATAGCCATAATTTCATTCATAGCCGCTGGCTGTCCGTAAAGATGCACAGGCTGAATAGCTCGCGTACGAGGCGTGATGGCAGCTTCTATTAACAAAGGATTAATATTGAAAGTTTGAGGATCGATATCTACGAATACTGGAATTGCTCCAGTTAACGCTACTGTGTTTGCTGTCGCCGCAAAGGTGAAGGAAGGCACTATCACTTCATCACCTTGCTTAATTCCTGCCGCTATCAGAGCCATGTGTAAGCCGGATGTTCCAGAGTTAACAGCAATGCATGGTCTATCAGCAACAATTGCCGAAAATTCACTTTCAAATGCTGCAACTTCAGGGCCTTGGGCCATCATTCCTGATTGTAGAACGCGATCTACTGCTGAACGTTCCTCTTCGCCAATTAGTGGCCTTGCAGCTGGAATGAATGTGCTCATGAAGTGACTTCCACAAGTGTGTCGATAGCACTTTCTAAGTAGCGAGTCCCAGTTTTAGGACAAACGAAATAGCCAGCACCCTCATTTAGTAAGGGGACCCCTGACTTTCCTACCCATCGCATTCGCCTTGCCGGGATACCTGCCACGAGAGCAAACGCAGGTACGTTATCAACAACAGTTGATCCTGCCGCGACAAGAGACCACGCACCAATTTCCACAGGTGCAACACAGATACTTCCAGCACCGATAGATGCGCCTTCTCGAACCTTTACGCCAGTTGCTTGCCAATCGCCAGTACCCTTTTGGGATCCATCTGGATTAACGGCGCGAGGGTATTCATCGTTGGTTAGAATAACTCCAGGCCCAATGAAGACGCCAGCTTCGAGAATTGCTGGCTCATAAATAAGTGCGTAATTTTGAATTTTGCAGTTGGCATCGATGCGTACGCCGGGACCAATATAAACCCCACGACCGATAATGACATTTTCTCCAAGCCGACAATCCTCACGAATTTTTGCGTAATCCCAGATGGCGGCGCCTTCACCTATCTGTGCGCTATCCGCAACATCTGCGGTGGAATGAAAGTAGGGCATGGTCAAAGAGTACCTTTCCACATACCGATAGCTTGCCTTTCCCCTCATTCTCGCTTGTGGCGCACTCCGAAGCCCCAACGGAGTCACAGGGATTGTCTCCACCACATTGGTCGAAGGACTCGTATAAGTGAAACAGCCGTCGTCACTCTTGTTAGATAGCAAAGACCAAATGCTATCCGCAGGCATATCAGATCCGACGACACTTACCCTAAGTTCGTGGATGTTCACGAACTTCTTGCAGCCTTGGTAGATTTAAGTGCGCCAAAGAAATCAGCGAAGTTTCAATAATTGCAGTAATAGCGAATGAGTGAACAGGTTGGCCTCAAACCAAGCCTTCCGATTAACCTAAGACAACTCCTCCTGCTGTGTAGCTGGAAGGTCAGGTAAGGAGAATCACCCAGAAGTACCTGGCGTCCTCTAAAGTTGTGTCACTATGCGAATTCTACACGTGATACCAACTCTATCTAAGGGCGGCGCAGAGCACGTTGTAGTCGAACTTGCAAATGCCTCAATGATATCCGGTGACGAAATCGCAGTCCTATTGTCATACCCAGTCGATTACGATTTGAATCAGCAATTTCTAGGGACTGATATCAAGGTTTACTTTGTCTCACCAAAACAAATAGCTCGTATATTTCAACACATCAAACTTCCTTTTTGGGTTAACAAAAATTGGAAGTTTCTAGATGGTTTCGATGTGATCCATTGTCATCTTACGTTCGGCCTGATTTTCGGATTGCTTGTGTCCATCCGGCGAAGAATTAGTGGCGCCAGAAAACCGAAATTGGTCGCAACTTGCCATATGGTCGGCGTGAGAGGGAATTTGGAGCGATTTAACAGAGCGTGTTCATATTTTTTTGATTCATTTGTTCTTATGGCACTCGACAGTAGGTGGCGAAAATTCATAAAGACATCCAATCGCACGAATATTCATGTTGTGGCAAATGGGATTTCGGCAAATAATCCCACGAGTGGATTTAAAAAGTGGGCAAATGAAGGACCTGTTGTAATCGGGACAATTAGCAGACTTGAAGCGGAACGAAGGCCATTGCTTTTTCTAGAGGTTTTTTCAGAAATTTTAAAATCTGATTCGAAAGGTGAATACAGGTTTATTATTGGTGGTGATGGTGACGAGCGAGAAAAACTTGAACGCATATCTGAAGAACTAGATTTGGATACCACCTTATGCTTTGCGGGACTCGTCAAAGATCCCACCGAGTTTTTATCCAAAATTGATCTTTACGTAACATTGAATGTGGAAGGTATAACTGGAATCGCCGGATTGGAAGCGGTCTTTGCAGGTTTACCAGTTGTAGCAATACAGCTATCACCTGAATACTTAATGGGAGATTCAGATTGGATCTGGTCAAGTAGAGAGCCTAAAAATGTAGCAAAAAAAATATTGGAGTTGGCCCAAGATCCAATTGAAATTCAAAAATTGGCCACTAGGCAGCGTTTCTACGCAGAAGACGCGTACTCCACCCAACGCATGATGGACGAATACAAGAAAATTTATATGGCTTGAAGCAGTTCCATTAATTTAATTGCACTTAAATTGGAAAAAGATTGACGTAAGAAAGCCACTTTGCAAGTTTTATCCCGAAGGTATTTTCGTACAATCAAAGACCCTTCGATGATTGGATCCCTAACAGAGGAGAGATTAAATGAGATAATAGATCAAGATAAGAAAACTAATGCCAAGGGAGAAAACACTTTCTATTTCTTGTTCAATTTCAAATCACTAAATATTGACCTTTGTTGTTCAATCAACTTATTTGGATTCATTAAATTTAGCGTCCAGTCACGGGCTGCGCTCCCCATCAATTTTGCCTCCGCTCGATTGTCAAACATGTAATCCCCAGCCACGGCCATTTTTTGAAAGTCAAGGTATTTCACAAGAATTCCGGTTTCTCCCGTTTTTACAATCTCTGGGTGGCAATCAGTATCGTAGGCAACGATTGGCAATCCTGCTAGTGCAACTTCTGTTAGTGCCCTTCCCATAGAAGGGGATAGAACTAAGTCCATTCTGGGAAGTAACCTTGCCAGAGTCTCTTGATCAATGTTGCCAAGAAAATGAATTCGTCCCTCTAATCCAAGTTTACTACCCAAATCCATCAGCGAGTCTCTTTCGCTTCCATCTCCAAAAATATATAGATGCGAATTGATGGATGCTTTCATCTCTGCAAACGCTTTGAGAGTGTGGTCAACAATTTTTAATTTTTCGAGTCTTGAAACTGTACAGACCTTGAAACCCTGATGATTGATTAAATTCCTATCTTCGCGAGAAAGAGTTCGACTTGCAGATTCTGAAAAATGTCCTGGGTAAATAGCATTTCCTAAGCGAAAATATTTTACATTCTCTTTCTTCGCGCCGTAGAGGACTGCGTAATTAAAGTTGTCCTCATTCTGGACAAGAACACAATCTGCACGCCTCATGAGAAATCGCTCAAAAAATATTTCTGTTTTCAAACTTTTGAAAACTCTGGGTTGAAGTGGTTCACCAGTAAATTTTCTAATTGTGTCTGGGTTACCCCAAGAACCGACAATAAAAGGAAGGCGTTTAATTCGGGTTAATGCAAATCCAAGAAGACCGTTATAGCGAGGATCTTCAGCGCGTATAAATAGCTCTTCCTCTTGCCAAGAGAACTTGAGTATATGAGCAATCAAACCGATTTGAGCAAGTATGAAGTTCAATAGTGGGAATTTCCTCAAATGCCAATATCTACCAAACTTGGCCTCTATGAAGATCTGGGTTGGAGAATGTAAATATGTCGTGATTTTCCCATAACGTTCCCTTGAATTTGAATCTAACTCCACGGTTGAAGCGACATGAACGGTATATACAATGTCAAAGAACCCGTCTAAATCCTTAGATGTGGCGAATTCAAGTAGGTTTCTTTCGCATAGTGACTTGTATGTATAGGCAGACTGGATCACAATGAGGTTCAACTTATGACTCGCAATCTATTCGGATGTGTCCAACTGAACATTTTCACCTATCTCAATTCTCTTGCAACCAAGTAGAAATTCTCCCACTCGGGGGCAAATCTATTTCAAATGCAATGGCAAGTTCAACAAATTTTAAAATGAGGTCAAGAGCGATCTAGAGATCCCCCAATTGGCAAGAAATCAAGCCAATCGCCTCTGGAGAAGTTCCCTCAAGATAGACTTCAGAAGTGAATCTTTGGAGAATCCAGCAAAAGTCTTACGCCCTGCTTGATGGAAGAGGGAAGAGAAAATACCTGCTGGCAACAGGTATTCAAATGTCACTAGGCTTAATTGACATCATTGGTATTGCTCTTGCAGGGGTAATTGGCGTATTGGCGACGAGCAGCCTTACTCAAGCGCCCCTTTCTCCTCCAATTAAAGATGCTCTCTCAATTTTTAGCTTATCCAATCAAAGAATTGAAAATCTCATCGTAATACTCTCAATTGCGACGTTAATCTTTTTCGTTCTTAAAACCATGCTCGCTCTTTATTTTTCTCGAAGAAGTTTTAAATTCTTAGCCCATCAACAAAGTCGAATTACTTCTTTGCTTGTGTCAAAAGTACTTAATTCAGAGTACGCCTGGTTACGCAGTCAAGAGCCACACAGACTCTCCACCGCCATTATTCTAGGTGTCTCAGCTGCTTCGACGAATTCACTTGGGCAATTCATGCTGATGATTTCTGAAATTGCTCTTATTCTTCTTTTTCTTTCACTTTTATTGCTTATTAACCCACTTGTTGCGATCTTCACCGTTCTTTATTTAAGCGCCGTGATATTCATATTGAAGCAGCTTGTTGGCAGGAAAGTCGCAAGATTTAATCGCAATCTGGGAGATATGCAGGTAGAGAGTCAAGTGCGTCTATTCAGTGTTCTAAAATTGTTTCGTGAAATTCGAATCTTTAGACGAACTCAATGGTTTGAAAATAAACTAGATGGACTATCTGTACAGCGCGCTCAAAATTTTGCTAGTGACATGTGGATTCAGCAAGTCCCTAAGTATACGTTAGAGGTCGCGATGTTGGTTGGTGCTACAGGATTGCTAGCTGTAGGTAAGGTTTTAACAAGCTCCGACCAGATTGTTCCAGTAATTGCAATCTATCTAACTGCTGCTGGGCGACTTTTTCCGTCACTCCTTCGAGTTCAGAGCGCCGTCTTCAGCCTTCAAAGTCGCCAGCATTATGCATCCATGGCTCATGAATTATTTGCGGATCTTGCAATATTAGAGGGGGATTCCTCAAACATTAAATCCCAGATTTCTGTGAGGGACGCAGGGATAATGTCAATTAACGAGAATACTTCTCAAGATGAGGTGAAAAAGTTTGCAACTTCTTCGCTTCTCTTAGAAAAGGTTTCATTCCGGTTTCCTAATTCCGAGATAGATGTCTTAAAAGATCTGACTTTCCAAATCCGACCTGGAGAGAAAGTCGCAATAGTAGGTCCGTCTGGCGCAGGAAAATCAACCCTGTGTGACATATTTTTAGGGCTTTTAAATCCAACATCTGGCAACGCTGTTATTGGAACCCAGCGTGCTGCAATCTGGGTCAATGAAAACCCTGGAAAGATTTCGTACCTGCCCCAAGAAGTAACGCTAACTAACGGAACGTTGCTCGAAAATGTTTGCCTCGGAATCGAAAAAGCTGAAATCGATTGGGAGGCGTTTTCCAAGGCTGCGACGAGGGCGCAACTTAATGAAGTAATAGAACAGTTAGTAGATGGAGTGGACACACGCCTCGGAGAAGGTGGAACATTGTTGAGTGGAGGTCAGAAGCAGCGCGTGGGTCTTGCTCGTGCGTTGTATACGGAACCAGACATCTTGATCATGGATGAAGCAACGAGTGCTCTGGATGCAGAGACAGAATTTGAAGTTATGAATGCCATAGATGATTTATTTCTTCATACAACTGTCATCGTCATTGCCCACCGGCTAAGTTCAATTCGGAAGTTTCCCCGATTTATATACCTAGAAGATGGGCTTGTTCGTGGGGATGGAGCACTAGATCAAGTACGGAAGAAAATTCCTAGATTCGATAATCAACTTCTTTTGTCGGGAATCTGACAGAAAATAAATTTTACATAAGCGTACAAAGAACCATCATGTGCGGTTGCTTAAGGTCCTTATCTTGACTTTCTTGCATCTTTCGAATCGCAAACCAAATTTTTCTTAGCGTTTCAATTACTAATCCTCGATTGGTAGCAAAAAAGAACTCACCCAGCCAAATTTTTTCGACTCTAAATCCATTTTCGGCTAGCATTTTGGAAATTGATCTCGTTGAGAGACTACGAACGTGTTGTACAGAATGAAAATGAGTCTCACAATTCGGGCAGAAAATGCTGTTATCCTCAAGATTTTCGTCGTTTGGAGTGGTAAGTAATAAATATCCATTCTTCTTGAGAATGCGTCTCCACTCACTAAAGGTTTTTTGAATCTCACTATCGATAATGTGTTCGATAACTTCTAGCGCGTATATCAAGTCAAGCTCTGCATCTTGAATTACACTGGAATCAGATATTCCGATAAACCTATCTGAATCGGAAGGTATTTGAGATACGATCACACCCTGATCCAATCCAAAAACCTTGTGACCCTTCGCGACAAATGCTTTTGCAAAATTCCCAGTCCCACACCCCCAGTCGCAAATGGACTTTGGGTCCGACAAAAAATTATTGGGAAGTATTTCCCTCATTTTTTTAGTAATTGTCACCCTTGAGCCCTCTGACATCCACGCACCATGGTTTTTTGGGTTTCCTGAATATGATTTCCAAAAAAGGGCTACATTTGAGGCGTTCCAAACAATTTCTTTTCGCACAACCATGACAGTATTCCTCCCGCCCTCATTATAGTCTCTTTCCTAATAAGGTATGAAAAAAGCCACAGATGGAGGAGTAATGAATCAGTCTCAAAACCCGCTTGTTACCATCGGTCTGCCTGTTTTTAATGGAGCCGGACATTTACAAGTGACGATAAATGCAATCCTCAAGCAAAGCTATAAAAATATTGAGTTGATCATTTGCGACAATGCGTCAACAGATGCGACCGAAAAAATTGCAATGTCAGCCGCTACTCAAGATAAGCGGGTTAAATTCATCAGGAATGATGAAAATCTTGGAGTACTGAAGAATTTTACTCGGGTTCTTCAGGAGTCTTCTGGCGAGTTCTTTATGTGGGCTGCCTCCGATGATTTACATTCCGAAGATTTTATCGAGGAGTGCGTTAGTCACTTACTTGAGAATCCAAAGGCGGCACTGTGTCAAACTCATGTGGCAGTCTGTCTCGAAAGTCCGGATCGAATCATTTACCATTCGAACCTCAATTCATTCAAAGGCAAGACAAGGGTGGAGAGTCGATACAAGGAGACACTTTATAGTTTTCCTGCCGTTGCCATATATGGTCTATACAGAACCAAATTTGCCAAAAGTATTCCAGGATTCCGAAATTTTCCCGGAGGAGACTTGCTGTGGGTTGAAGAGTTATCACTAACCGGTGATTTTATTCAAAGCGATAAGATACTTTTTCAATATATTGCAAGGGCGAAATGGAATTCTTTTGAGAGTGATCTTAAGAATCTTGGCTCCCAGTCAGATATTTTTAGACACCCAATTCTTAGAGCCCTAGTCACACTTCTTGATCGAATCAAATCAATTCGCCGTTCAAAAACTTCTATCGTTACTAAAGTCCAATTAATGGTGATTGCGTTTCAATACACAATAAGAACGGTGTTTGTTCGCGCTCTATTAAAGAGCTTGGTTCGCTTAAGTTCGTTAGAGTTGAATCGAGGTTTGAGGAACAAGTTGTATTGGCAATTCTTGCACAATCCGAATATTGAAATCGTGGACCGTGAGCTATTTCAAAAACGGGTTATAAATCCTACAATTGGGATTTTATGATGGATCGTTTATTTGATGCACCGTCCCATCCCACCTCCTTGCTTGCCTAAATAGGCTTCACTAAAATACTCCTGATCCATTCAAAAATCCCCAATCAGTCCAGGCATTCGCAATAGGAAGGCCACTGGTGAACTCCGGAAACGAGTTGACCTCAAAAGTTGATGAGGGCCACTCTAAAAATTAGAAAATGTCCATGACTACTGGGACATTAAATTCACTAGATTTGGCATGGTTTAAAGATAAGGAAACCGGTCTTACTGACCGGTGCGTCATCAATCGACGCTTTCGTCCGATTTACAATATATAGACTACTTTATGCTTATGAAAGCCGTAATTTTAGCAGGAGGGCGAGGTACGCGCCTCGCGGAAGAAACACATATTAAACCTAAGCCACTTGTCGAAGCGAATGGCCAGCCGCTTATTTGGCACATCATGCAGAATTATGCAAGGTATGGAATCACTGAGTTTATTGTTCTGGCTGGCTACAAAGGGCAGCAAATCCGTGAGTACTTTGCAAACTATTGGTTACACCAAGCGGACATTACTTTTGATCTAGGAACACCAGATCATGAAGTGCATAAAGTACGTGGACTTCCTTGGAAGGTCTCAGTTTTGGATACAGGGATTGAAACAAATACAGGTGGAAGAATCGCGAAGTTGAAGGATCTATTGCATGAAGATTTCCTTTTAACTTACGGTGATGGTGTCGCCAATGTCAACATTCAAGACTTGATTGTCAAGCATTCCGAATCTAAAAATATTGTCACACTTACCGCCGTTCAACCTCCAGCTAGGTTCGGAGCTTTGAATCTTAATGGGAGTCAAGTAATAAGTTTTCAAGAAAAACCTGCAGGTGATGGTGCATGGGTGAATGGAGGCTTCTTTGTGCTGAACCCGATGGTTTTTGATTTTCTTGAAAGTGATAGCTCCTCATTTGAAATAGATGCCCTCCCCCGAATCGCGAATGCAGGGAAATTGGGCGTTCATAAGCACGCTGGATATTGGCAGCCTGTAGACACGATTAGGGATTTAGCAAATCTTGAAGAAGCGATTTCTAGAGGAGAGCTTCCGTGGGCTTGAGTCGTAAAATATGGAGTGGAAAGCGTGTATTGGTTACAGGTCACACAGGATTTAAAGGGTCTTGGCTCACGTTAATTCTAAAAAGTTTAGGAGCGGATGTAATTGGATTTTCGCTTCCTCCGCAAGGTCCTAAATCGCTCTATACATTGGCTGAGATAGGAAAAATGACATCAGATGAATATATGCAGGACATCAGAGACGAAATTGAAGTGCAGAGAGTTTTTTTGAGGTCAGACATCGACTACGTTTTTCACTTAGCTGCACAAGCTTATGTACGTGATTCAATTAGAAATCCAATCGAAAGTATCTCTACCAATGTTTATGGTGCTTCAAACGTTCTGATTACGGCCTTAGAGACAAGTTCATTACTAGGATTTACATTCATAACTACGGATAAGGTCTACAAAAATGAAAATGCAAGAATACCGTTTCGCGAGTCGGATCCATTAGGTGGGCGAGACCCTTATAGTGCTTCTAAAGCCGCTTCAGAATTACTAGTTTCATCATTACTCGCGTCAAATAATCCGCGCAAGATACCCGTAACTGTGGTTCGGGCGGGAAATGTAATTGGAGGTGGAGACTGGGGATCTGAACGCCTAGTTCCCGATTTAATTCATAGTCTGAATACCGATTCAGTGCTCCAAATCAGAAATCCAAACGCAACAAGACCTTGGCAGCATGTCTTGGATTGTTTGAATGGATATCTATTAGTGGCTGAAGCCCACTTGAGCAAAAGAGAAGATGTTCCTCACGCGTTCAATTTTGGACCTACGACTTCCTTGTCTGTGATGGACCTAATTGGTCAATTCGAAACCGCATACAATCGGAAGGTAAAATTCAGTATTTCAAAGTCAGTGATTGCAGAAAGTGACTGGCTTGAATTGGATTCAGGGTTAGCACTGAGCTATTTAGGCTGGTCACCCTCGATGCTACCAATTGAAGCGGTCATGAGAACTGCGAAATGGTACTCAAGATTAGAGGACGGTGCCAAAGCTTTAGACTTGATGAATGAAGATATATTAGACTTTGAATTTTGAGGGCAACTTTAGTCATTGCCCCCAAATTAATGTGGCTATTCCCAAACTTCCGCAGGGGGCTTGAACAGTCCTAACAAGCTCCGAAAAGATTTCGCTCAAATCCTCTTCATTCTAGGAAAAAGTCAGACTAAATTGTATAGTTGCGGTATGGCATATTTGAATGATATCGAGAATCAAGAAGAATTCGAAATAAATCGGTCAAGACTCCAATCTATGATGCAAGACGACAATGAAATTTACTTGAAGTGTATGAGTTTGTTCGTTGAGCTAATGGAATATAGATACGTTTCCAGTAAAAACTGGATGGGGATTCCGATAGTAAAACTCCCAGAAGATATTGTGGTACTGCAGGAGTTTTATTTCGAATATAAACCAACAGCAGTGATCGAAATAGGAGTAGCTAGAGGTGGAAGTGTGGCGCTAGCAGTGAGCCTTCAAAAAATGAATGACCTTAAGCCAAACGTTTTGGGTATTGATGTAAAAATATTCGATCATACGCATGTTGCCATGAAAGATTTTTTAGAAAAGGATTTTTTAAAGTTAGTTGAGGCTGATTCCACTTCAACCACAGCAGAACAGGAAATAAGAAAATTTGTTGGAGAACACGACCAAGTTTTTGCTATCTTGGACAGTAATCATTCACACAAACATGTAGTCAAAGAATTAGAGCTTCTAGACAAGTGTCTTCCGGTCGGGTCTGTTGTTCTTGTAGCTGATGGAATTATTGAACATCTCCCAGAGCGCCAGGACAGACCTTGGGGGAAGGGCGACAACCCTCTTACCGCAACTCGAGCTTTCCTCAAAGAGAATTCACAGTGGTCCACCTTAGAAAAGTATTCAAAGAGATCTCTTTTTTCAGAATTTCGTGAAGGGTGGATCATAAAAGTAAAATAAGATTTCGATTGCATGAAGTTGTAATAGAAGAAAAAGAAAGGACATGAGGCATTAATAAACAAGAAGATTCTTCTCAATTGCGGGTAATCCAGACAAAATTAGGTGGTTGTTTTGTTTTGCAATTCCCAGAACATCGGGATACGCGAGGGAACTTTTTTAGGAAGTATTGTGAAATTGACTTTGAAAATAATCAATTGAACACCCAATGGCAGCAGACAAATTATAGCTCAAACATCAAATCAGGGACTTTAAGAGGATTTCACTACCAGACAGAGCCCTTTCAGGAAATTAAATTAGTCACATGCACGAGCGGTTCGATTTACGATGTCATTCTGGATCTGAGGCCAGAGTCAAAAACTTTTATGCAGACTTTTTCTGTGAATTTAACATCAGAATCCAATACTTCTATATATATCGCGAAAGGTGTTGCACATGCATACCTATCTCTGGAAGACAACACATCAGTTATTTATCAGGTTTCTAAAAAATATTCTTTGGCCAATACAAGAGGAGTGAACTACCTAGATCCTAAATTAAAGATAAATTGGCCCTTAGAGCCTAAGTTTATTTCTGAGAAAGACATTAATTGGGACTTCCTTTAAAATCATTTGTAGCCTACTGACCCTTACGTAGCCTCAAGAATTCGAGCACTTCAAGTTCAACTTTAAGGGCATTGGAACCCCCATCAGAATTGGTGATGGAACTTCTCAAATATTTTTGCAATGAAGATATTCGGGGATCGGCAACTCCTTTTTTTGGTTTCGCTCCGAAGGGTGTTTCATCACTATATATCGGTGCAGGGAAATCGTTCAGGAATATTTCAAATCTGAAATCAGATTCCTCTAATTTCGCATAAACTTCAATTACATTAAGGTCTAACACGCTCAAAAATGATATTTTATCTAATTGGCTAACCTTTAGGCTTGACATCCGGAAACCTAATTTCAAAAAAACAGGAATAAAATGGATAAGAAAAAAACTATCTATTCCGCCACCCAAGTCGACACTCGCCTTCCAAGAAGATTTGGGTGAAGGGATCGACCAATGAATCTCGATTTTGTTTCCGTTTGTAGCAAGTATTTGCGAAATAGCCTCAAACCATTCAGTGTGCAAGAAGAGATAGCCCAAGGAAAAAGACAATTCAGAATTACCTAGGAATTCTAAAATATGCTCTGAATCTTCTATGGAACTTGTTAAAGGCTTTTCAAGGAATAGATGTTTCATCTCTTTAAGCTCTTGAGAGTATTTCTTTAGAAACTGGAACTGCAAATCTGGAGTTCGAGCTAAAACAATCGAAGAGCAATATGAAAGCAGAATATCTTCTGACGACACGTATTCAATTCTATTTTGGAATTGAGTCAGTTCAGGCCGAGACTCTATGCTTTCTTGATAGCGGGACAAAGTTGCTACATTCCAATCGAGTGAAAAAGCTGCTGGCAGGTAACCGTAAACCCCGAAACCGCTACCCAACACTCCAATTTTCACGGCTATAACGTTGCTATAAGTTTAAATTCAGGGAGTGGGGACCAAATGTTTCCTTTATAACCTATTTCCTTTAGATAAGGTACCAATTCATAGGCAATATGCCAGGACCATAGAATCATGTTCTGATTCTTTTCCGAACTCAGTTGTACATCTGAAACGATGGGAATTTGTGTTCCTGGAACACAGAATCCGATTTTTGGGGAGTTCGGATGCTCATAGACGGAACTCATTTTTTCAGTGTCCATTTTTAGACTTGAGTACAACATTACGGATCGTGCTGGACAACTCTTACCAATCAGTGCCCCATCTTTGAGAATTGAATCCAATTTTTGGTTTGAATCATGTAACCACATATCATAAGTCCTTTGGACACCTTCAAACCTCTGCACAAAATGATCTTCAGTTACTATAGAAGTATCATTTGTGTATTTTGGGTTCCGACTTAAATAGACGCGTATATTTCCACCGTAGCGCTTAGGAAACTGGATACTTTTAATATCTATATTTAACTTTTTCGCAATGTGTAAAAATGATTCAGCACTATACGTTCTGATATGTTCAGCATAAAAGGTATCAAATTGGTTTTTTTCTAACACAGCACCAAGATAATGGTTTTCGATTACAAGTAGATTATTATCATCAAGTAACATAGATACAGCTTCGATAAGTGCCGGGAGATTTTCAATGTGCGCAAAGACATTTGTAAAAGTAATAATGTCTGGAACTCCATGATTGGCGATTATTTTTGAAGCTGTTTCTTTCGTAAAGAATTCACAGTAAGGATGATCGATTCTTCCAGCTGTATCCAAAACTGCATGCGTCGGGTCGACTCCAATAGTCTCAGCATTAACTTTCTTCTTAACTAATCCAAGAAGGGTTCCATCATTGGCTCCTATGTCGAGAACCTTAAGGTGATCACTTGAGCCATAAAACTTAAGAGCGTTATCAATCAAATCGTCCATCCCGGAGACGACATCTTTCGTTACTGAGCCTCTGTAACGGTATTCGGGGAAAAACAAAACTTCCTTTTGAACTGGGTGTAGCTGATGAGCCGTGAAACAACATGAGCATAATTGAATCTCTTGACGATATTTAAGAGCGGAATGGGAGGTTCCAATCCGATACATATCATCATTAAGTGGATGTGATCCCAAATCGATCGTCGGCCCAACTAGCAGTGTTCCACAAACTTCACATGTCGTGACCAAAATTTTCTCCGTTCAGTTGGAATTCGATGAGAAATGTATATTAATTTTAGGGAAATCCACTCTCATATCATAGAGCAAGATTTCGGGCTTTACCCAAATCAGAGTTTGAGTATGTCCTAATTATACTGATAGCAAGACTAAGACCAAAGGAATCTGAATGTCTATGAAGTGAGAATTTTAATGAATTATTTGATGATTAAACCTGGGCCCCATGCAGTTGTTAGTATGGAGGCATTGAACTCCTTAGCAAAATTATTGAATAAGTTATTTGTGTACCCGTAACCAGAATAGGCGTAATCATCAATTAGTATCATTCCCCCGGGCAGAATCTTTCCCCAAAGTTGCTTTAAACATTCAATTTCAATTTCGGGTGAATTCAAGTCAATGTGGATGAAACTTATGGGCTGTATTTCGGTTTGATTCAAGGTATTAGGAAGTAAACCTTGGTGTATTTCAACATTTGAATAACTTGAAAACGTCTTCTTAACCTGGTCAACATTCTCAGCGTAGTAGATGTTCTTTCCATATTCATTCTTTTGAGAATTCTTGTTGTCGGTTGCGCTAGGAACGAAACTGTCAAAAAGCAGGACTTGTGTTTGATTTAAATCCGTTCCAAGATATTCGAAAGATGCCAATACAGTGGTCATAAAGTATCCTTTGGCAGTTCCTAATTCTACAAAAATCCCTTTTGGGTTTCTTCTGAGTGCACAGTCCGCCGCCCAAATAGCTTGGTGTTGTCGCATATAAATCCGATAATCAAAACCGCCCGCAGAAATTGATTTTGAAAGAGCATATTTAAATCTGGGCTCACTTAAACAATTTAGATTATGGATTGTTGCGACACCATCAAATTGATAAAGATATTTTGGGCGCCTTGCGAGAATGTGTCGAATCAGGACCGCAATTGGCCTCAGAATTTTGGGAATCGATTCAATTTTCGAATGAGGATAGATAGTTTTGTCAAAATATTTTTTAATATGCTCACTCCTTAGAACTACCTAATTGAAATCATAGGAGATGTCAATTATTCATTTCGTAACGCCATGCAGATTTACCCTTAAAAGTGAAAACTTTTTCATTAACTACGAAAGTGTGGCTTGGGCCGGGATCGAACCGGCGACCTAACGATTTTCAGTCGTTCGCTCGTACCAACTGAGCTACCAAGCCAACAAAGATCTTGCTAGTAGTTGCCCACCAGTACGTATGGCACACAAATAAATTTGCATACAACACCAAAACCTTTGCGACCCGGACGGGACTTGAACCCGCGACCTCCGCCGTGACAGGGCGGCGCGCTAACCAACTGCGCTACCGGGCCTTAAGTAATTGATAAACATAAGTGGCTCTTATGTCACCTTAAAGCCTTTACTTCAATAAAACTGGTACTGCGTGCCCCCAACGGGATTCGAACCCGTGTTACCGCCGTGAAAGGGCGATGTCCTAGGCCCCTAGACGATGGGGACGTTCTAAGGCTTCGCAATCTTACCTGTCATTGAGCGTGGGGCCAAACTCAATAATTAAGCACAAAAGAGCCGCTATCCCTTCGGATGAGGGGTAGCGGCTTTCTTGTTTAAAGGTTTTTGCTGGCTTAGTTAAGTGCCCAACGAACAGTGATCGTCACCGTCACATCTTGCTCACCTAGATCAATCTGCACTGCAGAGTCTGCTTCTGCCTTTGCCATTGGGAAAGGTGATGAGTAGACAGGTGAAGATTGCTCTTCAAGTGAAAGGACCTTGCCAATTGACGTGCCAAGAAGTTTTGCATAAGAAGAAGCTTTTGATTTTGCGTTAGCTACTGCTGCTGCTCGTGCATCTTCTGTGGCAATTGCTGGGTTAAGAGTTGTTGGTACTACTCCACCAAGTTGGACGTTGTCGCCACCTGCAGTGACAACTGCTTCAATGATGGTGCCAGCCTTTGATGCGGTGCGGACTAGAACATCAAATGATTGTGATGCTCGGTAACCAGTAATCTTTGTGCCAGTCTCTTGTGTCCAGTTGTATTCAGGATAGACAGAGATATTGGCAGAGCGGATGTCTTTAGTTGCAATTCCTGCATCCTTAAGCGCTGCGCGCACAGCTGCTGCTGATTTGCTGGCAGATGAAAGTGCAGCAGCATTTGTTGAGGCAAGGGCTGAGACTGTGGCGTTAAAGCGAACAGCATCTGGGACAACAGAGATCGTGCCAACACCTGTGACGGTGATGAAGCGGTTATCTGTGGTGCCAGCGCCATTTGCTGGGATTGCTAGGGCTACAACCCCTGCGATTGCAGCGACGGTGAATAGGTATGTGATTGTGCGAAGTTTTGTTAGTTTCATGGGACAAGTATCTCGCATTTGTTGTGATGGGCGTTAGTTATTGCTGGGAATAGTGGGAGAATTACTGGGTGAGCCAATTCTTAAGCAAGTGCGATGCATCGGTAATGGGTGATGCCGCGGCTGTTTTGATAAGTGGTGGATTAGTGGCCTTTCCAACAGAGACTGTTTATGGGCTTGGCGCAGATGCTTGTAATGCTGCCGCCGTTGCGCGCATCTACTCAGTTAAGGGGCGGCCTGCAGATCATCCTTTGATTGTGCATGTGCCATCAATGGATTTACTTGGTGATTGGGCAGCTTATGTGCCCGCATATGCAATTGCGCTTGCTCGTGATTATTGGCCAGGGCCAATGACTTTGGTTGTTACGAGAAGTGATTTAGCTGCAGATTTTATTACGGGCGGTCAGGATACAGTGGGTGTGCGAGTGCCCAATCATCCTGTTGCATTGGGATTACTAGAAGCCTTTGCAAGAGCCGGTGGCAAAGGCTTGGCAGCACCAAGTGCTAATCGCTTTCGCAATGTTTCACCAACTACGGCCCAAGCTGTTAGTGATGAGTTAAGTGATTATTTAGGGATGAATGATGTGATTCTTGATGGTGGGGCCTGCGCAGTTGGTGTGGAGTCAACAATTATTGATTGCACGGGTGATGTGCCAAAGATTTTGCGACCAGGTGCTATCACAGAAGAAATGATTGAGCACTCCACAGGTTTAGATGTTTTAGATGCCGATGGTGTTGCAATACGTGTGAGCGGCTCACTGGAAAGTCATTACTCACCAATAGCAAAGGTTATCTTGGATCAATCCCCCTTGGCCGGTCAAGGCTTTATTGCAATGGCAGATCTTGCATCAGCTGCTGGGGTCGTAAGACTTGCTGCGCCAACAACACATGAAGAGTTTGCAAGGGTTTTGTATTCAGCGCTGCGGGCTGCAGATGAGCAAGGGTTAAACACTGTTGTTGTTGCTCAACCTGGCGGCAATGGCATAGCTATTGCGATTCGTGACCGGCTAAAGAGGGCGGCACATAAGAACTAAGTTCGAGCAGCCACGTCCGCATCGACCATTAATTCGGCAATCTCTTTCCAGTGTACTTTTGCTTTCCAAGAAAGTTTTCTTTCAATCTTGGATGGATCGCCTACTAGAGCATCTACTTCTGTTGGGCGTATGTATCTCTTATCCACTTCAACATGGTTCTTCCAGTCGAGTCCGACTCGAGAAAAAGAAGCTTCAACAAAATCACGAACAGTAGCTCCTACACCTGTCGCAACTACGTAATCAGTTGCTTGGGGCTGCTGCAACATTAACCACATTGTCTCTACATACTCTTTTGCGTATCCCCAGTCACGTACGGCGTCTAGGTTTCCAAGAAAGAGTTTCTCCTTAGAACCTGCCGCTATGGCTGCAACCGCGCGAGTAATTTTACGAGTTACGAAGGTTTCACCACGGCGAGGTGATTCATGATTAAAAAGAATTCCGTTTGTTGCATGGAGTCCATAGCCTTCACGGTAATTAACAGTGCACCAATAGGCCATTAACTTGGCTGCGGCATAGGGACTTTGAGGCCTAAAGACACTTTCCTCATTTTGTGGAGGTGGGGTTGATCCAAACAACTCGGAGGTACTTGCTTGGTAGAAGCGAGTATCAATTTCCGCTGATCTAATGGCTTCCAATAGTCCAACCGCGCCAACAGCATCTACTTGGCCTGTGTATTGGGGCATTGAAAAAGAAACCTGAACATGTGATTGTGCGCCTAAATTATAAACTTCAGTTGGATTGATCTCTCGAATTAGGTTTGTGAGCCCCACACCATCAATTAAATCGCCGTAGTGCAAAAATAATTTTTGGTTTACGTCATGTGAATCCTGATAAATATGATCAATTCTATGTGTGTTAAAAGATGATGATCGTCGAATAAGTCCATGGACTTCATAACCTTTGGAAAGTAACAACTCTGCAAGGTAGGAACCATCTTGTCCTGTGATACCGGTAATCAAGGCGATGTTTTTGGTCAAAGTCTTGCCTCCCCTTTTTGTACAGCATCCCTGTACCAGTCGATTGTTTTCTTAATACCCTCGGGAAGTGTAATTGTTGGCTGCCAACCTAGAGCTGAAATTCTTGAAACGTCCAAAACTTTTCTAGGCGTTCCGTCTGGTTTCGAGGTGTCCCAAAGAATCTCACCCTTAAATCCAGCGGATTTAGCGATCAATAATGAGAGATCCTTAATTGATAGGTCATGACCAGTACCCACATTTAAGTGCTGGGATTCATCGTATTTTTCAGATGCAAGCATTACGGCGCTAGCTAAATCATCCACATGAAGAAATTCTCTAAGTGGTGAGCCGGTTCCCCACAAAGTCACAGAGGGTTGACTAGCCGCTTCTGCTTCAACAAACTTTCTAACCAACGCGGGCAAGACATGTGAATCTTGCAAATTGAAATTATCGCCAGGTCCATAAAGGTTTGTTGGCATTAATGAGATCCAGCGGTGTCCGTACTCTTTTCTGTATGAATTAACCATCTCGATACCGGCAATTTTGGCAATTGCATAGGCAGAGTTTGTTTGCTCAAGTGGGCCTGTCATTAAATACTCTTCTTTAATGGGTTGTGCGCAATCGCGCGGATAGATACAACTTGAACCAAGGAAAACAAAGTTTTCAACTTCAACCTCAAATGCCGCTTGCATTAGATTGTTTTGAATCCTCAAATTGTCTGATAGGAATTCAACTGGCTTGGAATTATTAGCACCTATTCCACCGACT
>Ga0214921_10002819_pt1 | contig 27515 bp, 27 predicted proteins | sample LL1505_MetaG_FD_177992 | JGI IMG/M metagenome (GOLD analysis project Ga0214921, IMG submission 177992) | Freshwater microbial communities from Lake Lanier, Atlanta, Georgia, United States - LL-1505 | ecosystem: Environmental > Aquatic > Freshwater > Lake | place: USA: Georgia | collected... | reverse complement strand
AAATCTCGTCGGCGAAGCGCTCGGGGAATTCGTGATCGAAGCGCTTGACCAAGGCAACGCCCTCCTCTCGGGTAATATCGCCTGAGCGGATTTCCTGGGCCGCATCGTAGCTCGCCCGGCCGATGCCGAACTTGACCCCGGTGGTGTAGTAATGGAAGTCGTCGATCCGGTCGTCAATGCTGTTGTACTTGCTGTAGGTGCCCGGCGTGCGCTCCGGCGAAGCCTGGAAGCCGCCGTGCTCGACCGCGTAGTAGTAGCAGCTCTGGGGGTGCCATTTCAGGTAATAGCCCAGGTAGTGGACCTCGACCTTCTGCGCCTCGATCTGGTGGGGGTCGGCCGGCAGGTAGGGGATCAGGTCCTGCTGCTCCAGGCCGAAGTACTGCTTCAGGTCGGGGACCGGCACGCCGCCGAGGCTGACCCGCGACTGGTCGGCCGCGGTGAAGTAGGACCAGTCACGCTTGGCGGAGGCCGTGTCGCCGATCGGATTGCCATACTCGGCCTCGTTCTCGCCGAAGAAGACCAGGGGAATGCGGTGGAGTAGCGCCATCTTCGGCGCTAGGGACTTCTGCCCAAGCATGAAGGACTGGAAGGGGTGGAACAGGTTGTCCACCGCCAGGCGGGTGAGCAAGCGGTGCACTCGTCCGTTTGGGGTCGACAACAGGTTGTCGTGGCCCGCGTGGATCCAGCTCTGGAAGTTCTTCCAGCCCCACTCGGTGTAGACATGGGGTGCCCAGGTGACGGTCAGGGGGTGCATCCCGTACTTGGTCCGCAGGATGTGGGAGGCATAGAAGCTGTCCTTGCCGCCGGAGCCGGGGACGATGCAGTCGTAGTTACCGTCCTTGCTCCGATGCTGGTTGCACAGCTCGACCAGTTGCCGCTCGCGCTCCGCCCAGTCGATTCCAGACTGCTTCTGCTCGGCGAAGCGGCAGGCGTCGCATACTCCTTCGTCATCGAGGTTGATCGTCCGCTTCTTGCTATCCTTGACATGGTTGTACTCCACCGCGGAATTCGGCCGCTGATTGGAGATCACGCAGCGAACGCAGTAACGGACTTCGGCAGGAAGGCCGTACTTGGTCTCGTGAGCAAGGGCATCGCCAAGGTAACGAGAGTGGTCGATCTGCTTGGGATAAGGTATCTTTTCCATCGTTCTTTTTCCAGTATTAAATTCAATTCACTTCATCTGTATTTTCTGCCATGGCGCGAGCAATGCCCTCGCGGGTCGGGATCGGCGGCGTCCAACCCAATTCTTGGCGAATCGCGCCGGTATCGATCTGCAGCTGCCCAAGCAGGCGTTCCGCGTCATCGCCGCGACCGATCAGTTTGGCGCCGGCCCGCAACAACCACGCCGGCAGCCACCACAGGCGCGCCGGCCGACCGGCGCCGCGGGCCATTGCCCTGATCAGGTCGGCGGTGCCAAGATCATCACTATCGGCGACCAGGTAGGTCCTGTCGGCAGCCTTCCGATTACCGGCGATGCATAACAGGGCGGACACCAGGTTGTCGATACCGACATAACTGCGCGGCGCGGTCGCTGCCGCCAGGGGCAGCGGAATCCCGCGCCTGACGAAGGTCGCCAGCCGGCGAAAATTGCCCCGCGCGGCCGGGCCATATACCAGCGGTGGGCGGATGACAGTCCATTGCATCCGGGTATCCCGGGCGAGGTCGCGCAGACAGGCCTCTGCGAGGGCCTTGCTCCGCCCATTGTCATCGGCCGGCTGCAGCGGGGATGTCTCGTCAACGACGCCAGGACCGCGTCCGTGGACGGCGATCGAGCTGAGGTAAACGAAGTGCCCGACCCCCACGGCGATGCCTGCCCCGACCAGGGCCTGGGTCAGCCCGATGTTGACTTCGTCATACTCCCGAGAGTGGGCGGCCGGCCGGTGGGCGACCCCGGCCAGGTGGAGAACACAATCCACCTGCTGAAGCAGGGCGGTCCAGTCGGCCCGCGCGGGATCCGCGACGATCACCCACTCGACGCCGGGCCGGGCCGTGTCCTGCTGCCGGCTCACCGCGCGCACCTGCCAGCCCGCCGCGGCGAAGCCCGCGACGCACGCCCGCCCGATGAAGCCGCCGGCCCCCGTGATCAGAATGCGCATGTTCAGAAGTTACGGTACTTGCGCCAGGCATTGAGGGCGTAATGGGCGAAGCACCAGGCCGCCACCGGCGGCGAGAGGCGCTCGATTTCCCGGTAGGTGCGCCACACCATCTTTGCGGACTTAGTCTTGTTCCGAGAAACCGATTGCCCTAACACGCGATAACGCATGAGATCCAGCTGAAGGCCGCGCGCTTCGCACCCTCGCTTCAACAAGTCGAGCCAGAGCACAAAGTCATCGTAATAGGTCTTCGTCATTCGGAAAGGCCCCGTGAGGTACCGATCAACAATGACCGTCGAGGTTGCAATCGCCGTGTTACAAAGCAGTCCACTATAATCGATATGGTCGGGAATCTTGATCAAATGCCCCAGCGTGCTTCCATCCTGGTTCATGCGCCGGAATCGGGTGTAAGTAATGGCCGCCCCGGTATTGCGCATGAAATCCAACTGCCTCGAGAGCTTCTCCGGCAACCAATAATCATCACTATCCAGAAATGCGATGTATCGCCCTTTGGCAACCTCAATAGCTGCCTGGCGCGCCATTGCCGGTCCGCTATTCTCTTGACGAATCAACCTAACTCTGCTGTCTGCATCACAGTAACCCATAACAATAGCGGCAGTCTTGTCGGTCGATCCGTCATCGACAACCAACAGCTCCCAATCGGACATGTCCTGACTCTGGACAGATTTGATTGCCTCTCCAACGTAGCTGGCCGCTTGGTAAGCTGGCATGACAATTGAGACAGTATTGTTTCCCATGGTTAACCCGATGCACGAGCACTGATTTCAGAACTCTTCGCTTGCGCCAACACCTCTTTCAGAGAGAATGCAAAAAGCAGATGGAGAAAGACATTTGAAGGAAAATTGGATATTTGATAGTGCACCAAGCTACTGGTAAACATTAACGCGCCAGTAACTATCAATGCATGGACTGCAAGGTTGCCACTATGCCAATTAGCTTTTCGCAGGAAAAGTAGAAGAAAGCAGGGATAGAGAGAAAACAAGGCCCCAGCTAACCCGAAATTATATGCAAACGTTAGAAGCGCCGAATCTAATTGACGATAGTCTGTCGCACTACCTCCCCAAGAGAAAGAGAAAGAGCCTAGGGTGCGCATTCGAAACGCGATGCTATCGGACGCCATTATTCCCGGTTGACTTTCGCTCATTATGAGCGCCGACTTGAATCTCAAATCAAGTGGCACCCCGGGAAATGAAAGAATATTCACCAGACACGTGACAAGTGCCCACGAAACCACTGCGGCAACTATCACATGCAGCCAATAGCGTCGCAGCCTCTTGGAGGGATGGTCCCGCAAGCTCAGTAATGAGAAGTAAACCATTACCACCATCAGCAACGACAGGTACAGGAAAGATGCGGAAAGGTACACCGATAAGAAGACAAGAACCAAGCAAGCCCAACGCTGCATCGCATTCATTTCATCGAAACGCAACGATACGAGAATAAACAGGAGAAGTGAGAACAGAGATGCGGTATTTGGATTGCCAGTGGAGCCGAACATGCGGAGATCGCCGCCTGGTGGTTTGTAACCATTTTCAAATATGAAGTAGATCAGCACGCTGATCAGAATCGATACAAACAATATTGCGATCAGATGCCGGATAAGTCTCTCATACTGGAGATCAACAAGCGAAGCCAGAAAGAAAGGAGCCCACATATACAGCACAGCATTCTTTATTGACTTGATCCAACCAAGGTCAAAATTCACCTCGCCTCGTCCAAGCAGAGAGAAAATGCAAGCGAATAATAGGACAGCCGGTATGCAAGTTATAACAAGCAGCTGATGCCGCGGCAAAGACGAACTAGAGTAGCCTGCAAGCGCCAACACCATCAGCCAAGCAAAATCCTTAGCAATCGATGGCCAAGCAGTCATTTCTGGATTGGTTATGTTGCCGTTACTTGAGAGAAATAGTAGGGCTCCAAAATTGCAGGCCAGCAAAAGCCACGCAGAGAGAACGGATGCAACCGGTAATGCTACGGAACGAGGGTGGGCTTTTTGCATCTGTTCGCCTATTGCCCGCTCGAATCAGCAAAAAATTTTCGCCTTTTGGAGCGGGGGCACTTCACAAAAGCAACCATCTTCGGCAGAGGTTTCTTGATACTCGGCATGCTGAAACCAGCGCCTTGCCCAATTACGATTCTCATTTAAGGATGATGTTCAAAACGTCCACCGCGACAGGCATTGAAGTCAGATTTTGCGCATGACGAGATATCCGACGTCTTATGGGCTTCAAACGAGGGCATTTCACTCTTGAGGACGGCCCTTTGGCCGTTTTCGGACGCACTCATGCCTGCCCCCGCTGCAAAAGCCTGCTTCTGACCATCCAGATATTGGACAGCGCAAACAGTGTGATGAGCTGCGCGGTGTTTTTCTTCAAGCCCCGGTAGCGCACCTTGACGTGGCCGAACTGGCGTTTGATCACCCGAAACGGATGTTCGACCTTAGGACGCACGCTGGCCTTGAGTTTTTCGACCTGTTCGCTCAACTCGCCCCAAGGCATGTGCTTGATGGCTTTGCGCTTGCCCGGTCGCATGGCCACTTGCCAGGCCACACCCGTGGCCTCGGGTCGCTTCTCGGCGCCTTGGTAACCGGCATCTCCGAAGACGACTTCTTCCTCACCGTGCAGCAGGGCATGGCCTTGGGTTACGTCGTTGACGTTGGCCGCCGTGCCAATCACGCTGTGTACCAATCCGGAATCAGCATCGACAACGATGTGCGCCTTCATTCCAAAGTGCCACTGGTTGCCTTTCTTGGTCTGATGCATCTCGGGGTCACGCTCGCCGGTGCTGTTCTTGGTCGAGCTGGGTGCGGCAATCAAGGTGGCGTCCACTATGGTGCCGACTTTGAGCAGCAGCCCGCGGGCCGCCAACTTGGCATTGATGACTTGCAGGATATTGGGGCTCAGGTCGTGTTCTTCGAGCAGATGCCTGAAGCGCAGGATGCTGACGCGGTCAGGAATTCGCTCGGTGCCGCTGATGCCTACGAAGTCACGGTAAAAGCTGGTCTCGAACAACGCTTCTTCGGCCCCCGGGTCCGACAGGCCAAACCACTGTTGCAGGCAGTGAATGCGCAGCATCATTGCCAGATCAAACGGGGGGCGTCCCGTCTTCGCCAGCGGTGCGTGCGGGGCAAGCAGTGCCAGCAGTTCATCCCACGGCATTACTTGCTCCATCTCATCGAGCAGGATTTGCTTGCGCGCGCGACGCGTGCTCAGATCAAGGCCAAGGTCCTTTTGTTTCATGCTGACATTGTCTTGGCACCGGCTACATCGCACCAGCGGGTTTGTGCGGGGTTTTGAACATCATCCTTAACTTTGGCCCCCAATGAGGCACGCCCTCATCGATCGAGCGAATGTCGCCACATTCTCATCGGACCGCTCGTAGAGCTCACCAGCATAGCTGGCGTCCCATACCGACTGGAAAAATGGCAGCGCATGATCGAGACTGGACTTCGTTGGCTCACCTAGGGCCAGAGTCAGTGCGGCCTGCAGATCAGCCAAGGCACGAACCCTGTGCACAAGAGAGCAGGTGTCATAAAAGGCATTGCCGAGTACGATGACAGGCTTACCATAGAGCAAAGCTTCGGTGCCGGATTTGGAATTTACAGTCACCACAGCGGCTGCAGCCGCCAACACCCAATGATTGTTGACGCCAGGTGACAGCATCGTGAGATTGTCGTGACGATCGAAAAGTTCGCGAATGCGATGCGGACGAACTGCGCCGACGAGTGCCGGGTGCTCCTTGATCACCACCCGGCAACCAAGCGGCGCCACTCGGCACAGGTAATCAATAAGGCTGAATTGGTCCAAATATTCAGGCGACCGAATTGTCAATGCAAAATCGGCAGGCACATGAAGTGGGTAGTAGATAAATGGCTTACTACCCATGTCGCCCGAGTAGTAGCGGGAGTTCCTTCTTGAGCTGACGAACATGCGGAGATGACGGGCGACGTGTCCGCCGATGTGCTCGAACTCCTCCCTCTCGCCCCGCACGTATTTCGATAGGATTTTTTCAAGCAGCCGGCGGTAGTTCTTGAAGTCCAGCAACTTCTTGCTCGCCTTTCGATAATGCAGTCGATCCTTGGCCGGAACCACAACCGATTGGCTCTTTACGATTTGCTCAAGAGTCGCCCGCACCTCGTCTGACGCAGATACATACGAGGTCGTCACGATGGGTGCCGAGAAGGTGTTTGGCGTAAAAAATAGCCGCCCGCGGAAGAATGATGGCTCGATGAACCAGTTGTCTAGACTGTGGCGTCGGGCGGCGAAATATGCTGCGAGCACGGAGGTAAAGCCCCCCAGCTCCTGGACAACGCACCAGCGACCGCCACGCTCCAGCAAACCACGCAGGATAGTATCCATGGCTGTCAAATGACCTTTGAACTTGCGCTCAAGCGCCTTCGTTTCTGAGAGTTCGTAGGCCGCCTTCTCGTGTCCAAGGAGGAGAGCTGGATTGTGAATGCCGTAGTCGTCGAAATGGACCTGGTCCGTGGAGCCGACTTGATACTCGTACGGGTTTAATGCCTCGCAGCCATGCCCCCGCAACTCCCTGACTGCCCCTTCGTGGAAGCACACGTGCACGATCCCGTGTCCAGCCTGCGCCAGGCTTTTACCCACCATCTCGAAAAAACGGCTCTGGTTTTGTGCGAGGCTGACGAATACGATATTCAGTTTGCCAGTCATGACTTACGGATACTTAAGCTAGAAAGCGCCTGCCCAGCAATAGGGCTGCGCAGAGGGTTGACCTGGAGTTCCGGACCATCATCCAACTGGCGGTAGAGTGCGACCATTTCACGGACAGCGGCATATTCGATGTGTTTCCCGCGCCGAGCGCTTTGCAGTCTTTCCACCGCCAACGATGCGAAATGGCTCCCGGCAACCAAACTTAATCCGCCCAACAAGAACTGCCGGAAGCTGGGGCGGATGCGTCCCCCGCGAAGCACTGCACTCAGACTCCTGCGCGCACCCCGTGTTGTCTTCCCTCCCCTGGAAAGGATAAAGTCCGCGACGCGCTCGGCTGCCCGGCCGTCGCTCAGGTGGTACCAAGGCTCGATCTCGCGCCTGGCCTTGATCAAGTCGTATCGAGCGCCACGAAGCAATGGGTCGCTAATCAATGCCAGCAAATCATACAAGCTGGTCGCATTGCAACTAACCCGCGAAGGCAATGGCGCATGCCGGCGCATGATTTCTGTATTCAGAAACTCCATCGAGATCGGCATCTTGCCCATCCGGGCTGCATCGACCGAACTGCCGCAGTTCAGGTGTACGACGCACTCGGCCCCATGGATCGCATTGAAGATATCGCCCTTGCCATCGATGATCACATTCGGTACGTCTGCGAAGCGCTCTCGATACACAGCTTCGTTTTCGAACGGATGGGGGCGAATCTGCACCGTTCGGCCCGGCACGGCACGTGCAATCGCTTCGACGACATCTAGATAGCGGGGAAAGACGCTATGCAGCTCCGCGAACAAGTTCTGAACGTAGCCGGCATCCCACCCCTGCTCACGAAACAGCCGCTGCTCGTCTGCATCCGAACGTGTGAAAGCCGGATTGATTGCGGAAAAGTTCGTATTGACGAGAATGAAGCCTGAACGAGCATATGTCAGGAGGGAGGACCATGGCAGATTGCAAACATCATAACGGGGGCAGCCAGTCAACGCCAGACTTGCCTCATCCACACCAGCGAACTGTCTGAAGGCGTCGTAAACCGCTTGGCCCCAAAAACAGTAATCATCAACCAAGTCAGCCAAACCGGAGCTACGGAAGCTGGCAGCCCAATTGCTCGGCGAATCAAAGCCGGACTCGGACAAGACGCCACCCTCAGTGTCGAGCACCGCAACGCGAATACCCAAATCCCGATAACTCTCCAGCAATCCTCTGTTGCTCTCCCTCGCATAATTCAGGACGACCAAGTCAGGGGCAAGTAGCGGCAGGTCGTATCCCTGCTGGTACATAGGTACAACGAAGATCTCTGCGCCACGTTTCGCCAATTGATAGGCCAATAGCACCAGCCCCCGCAAATCCCTGCGGGGATTGTCGACAATGAGCGCAATGCGCGGTGATTGACAATGCCCGGACAAATCAACTCCTCACTGGTAGCATCTGAAGATCAATTTCGACTTTTTTGCCTGCCCAGCAATTGGCTTAGGTTCAGTAAGTCACTCCGGCCCACCGCAGCAAGTGCCACCAGGAGACTGCCCACGATGATCACCGCTATCTTGACTAGGACGTCTATGAGCAGACCAAATGTTGGCAATTGGTTGCACAGGTAAAAAGTGGCCAGTCCGATTACCCACATAGCGAAAAAACGTATTAGCGGGAACGGCCGCGGATAAACCATATGCGCCAGACCGATCTGGATGGCTGCGCGTGCCCCGGCGGTCAACGCCACAGCTTGTGCGGCACCAGTTGCACCGTGTAAGGGCACCAGGAGCCCCAGGGAGAGGATCGCGACACCCACTTGCACCACCGAGACCAGTGGCCAGTAGAGCGATTTGCGGGCTAAATCCAATCCCCTTCCCATCGCAGCAGTAATGGACTGAAGATAGAGAGCCAGTACCACCCACGGCACGAAAGCATAGCTTCCGGCATATTTCGCGCCAGCCAGGATCATTAGGAGCTCTTTAGACAGCACGGCGACACCGAGCGCAATCGGCGCTAGTAATGCAACGTAGTAAAGGGCATAACGGCTAATCAGGCGCGGAGCATCCTCTCGCCCACCGACCAGCCGAAACACAAACGGAAACCACGCGGACTTTAGGCTTTGGTTAAAGATATTGAAGCCGGATCCCAGTTGCTGGGAGACGTTATACAGGCCCAAGGTGGAAAGCGAAACGTATTTATCGAGGAAGTAACGATCGAAAAATCCTGTGGAACTGTCCAATATCGTTGTCGGTAGAGCGGGCAGGCTGTAGCCGGCCAACTCCCGCAACACTTTCCCAGGGCGTCTGAGAACTCCGCCCCTCAGCATCGGCAGAACCAGCATCAAACTCCACAGCATGATGGCAAGCAGAGAGCCCAACATATAGCCGATGACGCCGCCAGGACATGCGATTATCGCAACCAAGCTGAGAGCCGACTGCGTCAGGATGATGCCCGATGAGCAGATTGAGTACCTCTTTACTCGCCCCTCTACACGCATAACGCCCAAGGGCACCAATGTCATGGCCGAAAAGTAGGCAGACCAGACGGAAATGATGAAGTACGGATTGGCCGGAAAGGTTTTGAAGAGCGACTCAAACAGAGAACCAGATGCAGACAAGACCAAAGATATGCCCGCCCCCCATACTGCCACCGCTGCCAACACCGTCGCCGCCTTTTCCTTGCGCTCATGCGCCTCCCATTCCGGAAAGAATCGCATCACAGCGTCATGCATTCCGATCGATATGACAGGTATCAATAGGCTTTGAAGAACTTGCATCACGCCTAGGATGCCCAAGTCGGAGGGCGCAAGAATGCTCCAGACAACGGGCAACAGCAAGAGCATTACTAGCTTAGAGAACGTAATGCTCATGCCGTAGAGAGTGGCCTCTCCCAGCATGGAGCCAAATCGACCGTGTGGTTCCTTCACAATCGCAGACACTAGTGCCTATAAGCGCTCACAGATGATGGAAATGGAAGTCGCCAGACTTATACCATTCCGCTGTCAACGGGGCAGCTTGCGCGCAAGTCGTCAGATCAATCACCATTCGATCATGCTCTTGCAGCTGAGCATCGATGTTTGGAAAGTAGTCCTTGAACCTTACGACTTTGCTTCCCATGGGAGGTAGACGTTCCAACTCGGCCCTCGCCACGGTCTTCCTGTTCGTAGCGCTTCTTAGGGTAAGCATATCTTTGCCGCCCGGCGATGGAGCCAGGTTGGGATTGGTCAGCATAAGTCCATGCTCTGCAATCTGTTCCGAGTACTTCAAACCCACGTGATGGATCGAGCTAGCGTGCCGGGATTGGGTGACTCCCTCCAATTCATGCATCATGCCGCGCGCAGAATTGGCCCGATCCCAGGTAACATAAAAACTAGTGGGAATGCTGGAGTTGATCTTGAATTTACCGGTCGCTAGTTCTTCAAGGTTAGCCATGGCTACCGCAGCGACGGCCACAAGCCCGGATCGGGTGACACCCAATTCGCAGGCGTTTACCTGTGCAGTCGATCCCGGCGCGACCTCCTGCTCATGCACCTTCACCTCGTTCCCGCTCTCGTCGTGAAAGACGACCAGCAGACGCGCCACTATGCCTTGCCCCGGAAAGACCTGTTCATAGTAGTTGAAGAAGGACAGAATAGTGTTCCATTCATCCCCCACCAAACAATACTGTGACGTGAAGGCGTATCCAGGGTGCGCACTCATCAGTTCATTTAAGTGAGACATTGGCGCGCCTTCAGAGGTAGTTGATGATGTTGGTATGCGCCGGGCGCGAGTGCTCAAGAGAGGCGAGCTGGCCCGATCGATAGCGCAGTACGTGGACGGATGCGAGTGAGGCTCCGGTCAACATTGAGACGGAATAACCAATGCCTCCGGCAGACGCAAGGAATTCTTCAGCGTTAGGGAACAACTCAAGAATGCTTCTTTCGCTGGCGGCGTGAGGTGCGATGTCGCCGAAGGTGGTTTCGAGGAACTTCTCCGGGTTGACGTGCAGGCGAACAGTGGGGCGTACAGTCTTGTCGTAACCCAGTTCACTGGAATGATTGATGAGCAACAGTCCCGATACCCACCGCGTATTGACTTCAATGCGAGGATTCAGCCCAGTGAAACCGACGTGCTTGTGCCCGGCATTCAAGGGCCTGGCAAAGAAACCCGTGCGATAACCTGCGGTATAGCCCGAATCGGTGACCCGCAACGTGACGTTTCCGGGCGAACTCTGCCATCTGTCTGCCCGCCCATGGCTAGACACCAGAATCAAGCTGCCATCCTGAATCGGTACGTTATGGCTGCGGAGCCAATCATTGACGTTTAGGTAGAAGAAGTCACCGGCTCGGTAGGCGCCCGGCAATTCTTCATGACACATCATCTCCCCCTGCCTGTTCACAAAACAGGCCTTGAACGTGAATGGACGCGGAGCCAGCATATGCTTGTAATTGCTCAGTACTGCACGCCAAGGCGATCTCCCGCGGGCGAAGTGATACGCGGGAGCAACGATCCGCCGCAAGTTCAGCTTGCGATCGTCCTGTACAGTAAAGTCGACCTCATTGAGGGCGTTGCCAAAAATCGGCAGGTTCATTCTTGGCTCGTGCTGCTGCCATGCCTCAAATGGGATCATCTCGGCCACCTGTTCTTTGAGTAGAGGACTTGGCACCAAGCCAGTCTGATAGATCGAGTTGGGTCATCGCTTGCACTGCCTCGATATCCTTAACGAAAGAGGCCATCAGAGACTGCATAGTCTCGTCCTTCAAACGGGGCTTATTGCCTCGATTGAAAGGAGTCAAATTGGCTTTGAGCATTCTCTGGTAAACGCCCCGGGCCACGCCCCTCGGAAGTAGTACGGACATCATGCGCCGAAAGACTCTGTATTTTGGGTGGAACAGCAAACGCGCAAGTGCGAGTGACTTCGGCTTTCCGCCAGGGTTCTCGGCAATGTTTGCAACTTCCGTGGGGCTCAGCCCCAGCCACTTCAGAAGCTTATTGACCTCGACCTGCTGGTTACGGACAAAGTCCTCAAAAAGAATGAAGTAGACGCGCTCACGCGGAAAATATTTTAGCACCTCTGCAATTTGAGGAGCGTAGGTGCTGCGGTCGAGACACCCATATTCCAATCGATCCCAATCGGAGCGCTGAATCCGTTCTGCTTCATGTTTGCACATTTCTTCAAAACTTTCGCTGTAGCGACCATAGGTCATCCGATACAGGTACTGCGAGAATGCTCTTTCAACCGGATGTCTGAGCATGACAACGATTCGAGCGTCGGGAGCCAGCTGATGGATATTGCGAATTCCGTTTCTCGCATACAAGTAGATCGGGTCAGCTTCAAAGTGGAGAACCTGATCTTCTCTGGGGTTGAAATAGCTCTCAAAGTAGAACTCCAACCCTTTTTCGCACAACTGTGATGAAACAAAAAAGTCTGTCTCTTTAGGATTGGAGCCAGCTATCCCAGGATGCCGAGCGAGAGCCGTATGAAGACTGGATGTGCCCGCCTTGGCAGCCCCTACGCAAATGATCAACTGTCTCTGCTTTGTTACTATCGCCAACCTCCGCTTGTCTGAACACGCGTTATCACCAGACGCTCCTCCCCCCATCCATCACCACGTTTTGCCCCGTCATATAACTTGAGGCATCTGAGCACAGGAATTGAACGGCTGCGCGGTATTCATCTGCCCGTGCCATCCGTCCCAGCGGAATCAAATGCGACAGGCGGGCGACGAACTCCTCGCTCTGGCCGTTTAAAACGCCGCCGGGGGAAAGCGCGTTGCATCGCACCTCCGCTTCGTGCCAGTAGGTTGCAAGGTAACGGGTGAGGCCAAGGAGAGCCGTCTTGACCACCGGATAGGTGACCGGCTTGACCGGCTGCCGGTCCTCGGGCAGCCCCGGCTTGCGGTAGAGACGCTGGTCCGGGGCGAATACCGCCAGGTCGGATGCGATGTTGAGGATCGTTCCACCGCCATTGTCCGCCATCCAGCCGCCGAAGGCCTGGGAACAGAGGAATGCCCCCGTGAGGCCGACCCCGAGCTGGAAATTCCACTGATCGAGTGGGAAGTTTTCTAGGCGCGAAGTCTCCACCACGCTGTCCGCCTTCACTTTCGGGTCGACGGCGGCGTTGTTCACAAGAACATGGACACCGCCAAAATTCTGCAGCACTGTGTTGAGGCCAGCGTTCACGGAAGCCTGGCTGGTGACATCCAGCCTCAGAGCCATCGCTTGTACTCGAGGGAACTCGGCGCGAACCTTGGCCGCTTCGACCTTCGCGCGCTCCATGTCGATGTCCGCGATCACGACGCTGGCACCGATTTCCGCTAGCGCTAGCGCATGTTGCGAGCCTAGCAGCCCGGAGCCGCCTGTAATCATGGCCACACGCCCGCTCAGATTGAAGGGTTTTGGAAGTTGCAGGGTAGTTGGGTTCATGATCTTGTCTGTCCACCATCCACGACATATGTGGCTCCAGTGACGAAAGACGCCATCGGCGATGCCAGATAGGCAACGAGCCGAGCCACGTCCTCGGGGCGGCCCAGGGTGCGTAGCGCCACTTCGCGCTGCAGCATGGCATTGACAGCAGCACCGTCGGCGGCGAGCTTTCGCTCCCAGGTGGAACCGGGGAAAAGGATGTTGCCGGGGGCGACGCTGTTGATGCGCACGCCTCGATTGCCCAGCGGCCGCGCCGCATTACGCACGTAGCTCTCCAGCGCCGCCTTCGCAGCCGCATAGGGTACCGGGCAACCCAGAGCCTCGATGCCACAGATTGATGAGATACAGACCACATTACCGGCCGAATACGCGAGCGCATCTGTCGAGGCCCAAACCATCTGCGTACTCGCATGCAGGTTGATGTCTAGCATGTGCCGCCATTCCTCAGGTGTTTCCTGCCCGGGCGGAACTGATGCGCCGCTGCCCGCGTTGCAAACTAGCACGTCCAAACGACCATGCTGCGACAGAACCTCGCGCACTAGGCGCTGGCACTCGATTGGGGCGCATACGTCGGCGACGATAGCGGAGGCATCGGGCAGCACAGCCTGTGCCTGCTCTAGGCGACCGGCGTCCCGTCCGTTCAGGACGACCGTGGCGCCTTCTGCCGCCAGTATGCGAGCGATGCTCAGACCGATGCCGGCCGACGAGCCGGTGACCAAGGCTACCTTGCCGTCGAGTTCAAGATCCACTTTGCTTCCACCAAGTGCGCGTCATGTCGCGGTAACGGGCGAGCGCACCCGCGTGGTTGTTGTCGTCAGCGCGGGCTGTCTGCAGGATGAAGTGGCCGGCGTAGCCAAGCTTGCGCAGCGCGCCGAAGGCCGCCGATAAGTCCGCGTCGCCCGTTCCGAGCGGAACGGTGGCGCCGTGCAGCTTGCGGTCCTTCACGTGCACGTTATCGATGCGTTTGCCGTAGCTGCCAATCTCCTCGGCGGGCGAGAAGCCCAGCGCGGCACTATTGCCGATGTCGTAGTTGATGCCGAAAGCGTCCCGCGGCAATTGCTCGATGAACTTCGCCAGCCTCGCCGGCCCGAAGTCCGACTCAAAGACGATCTTCATGCCGGCACCGACAAGTCGCTCCCGCAGCGGCAACACGCCTTCCAGCAGCGCGCCCTCATGTTCCGGAGTTTGCAGCGAGCCGTTGTCCACCAGCGGAATGAGCACATAGCGGATGCCGACATTTTCCGAGGCATCGAGGATGGCACGCAGGTCCGCAAGCAGGGCCTCGCGAGCGGCCCCATCCACTTTGTAGAACGGAGCCTGCATGAAGCAGTCGCCGGTGAGCGACAGCACACGTACCCCGTGACGAGCCGAGAGCTCTCGGATGCGGGTCTGTCCGGCTGCCGTCATAAGCGGGTTCTCGTGCAGGCGCTCTTGGTCCAGCGTCCATTCCAGCAGGCCGAGTCCGAGCGCCTGCGCCAACGGGAACTCGGATTCCCAGTCGCGCCAAGGAAAGGCCTGGATCTTTCCGTCGATGCGGTCGCACAGCCGGCCTTGCATGAATCCGATTTCCATCAAAGTCCTTTCGCGGCCCAGCCGCCGTCGACATACAAATCAGTGCCCGTCACGTAGCTGCTTGCTGGTGAGGCCAGGAAAATCACCGCGCCTGCAAGCTCCTCCGGCTCACCCCAGCGTCCAAGCATGGTACGTGCGGCACGTGCTTCCCGGCGCATGGGATCCGCATGGCTGGCCTGCGTCATCGCTGTGCGAACATAGCCGGGTACCAGGTTATTCACGCGAATACCTTGCGTGCCGTGGTCAAGCGCAAGCGCACGGGTCAGCGCCGCTAGGCCTCCCTTGGAGGCAACGTAGCCAGGGTTGCCAGGAAAGCCAAGCGCCGCACCAATACTGGTGACGTTGATGATGGAGCCGTAGCCACTACGCTGCATGAAAGGTAGCACGGCGTGGCAACAGTCGAATACTGCAGTGAGGTTACAGGCCAGTGTCTGACGAAACGCCGACCACGGGTCTTCCACCGTCTGTGTGGGTAGCGTGATGCCGGCCGCGTTCACCAAGATGTCGATCCGCCCTTGCCCATCAAAGATCTCCTTGACCAAGTTGCCGAAGTCCGCACTGTCAGTGACGTCGCAAGTTCGATACAGGAAAGCTGCCGCGTCGCCTTGCGCAGCAGGCGAGCGGCCAAGACCGAACACGGTGGCGCCCACGCTGGCAAGACCCAGAGCGACAGCGTTGCCAATCCCGCGCGAGGCGCCGGTGACGATGGCCACGCGGCCGTCCAGCCGGAACAGGTCGGTCGGCACGCTCATATCCGGTCCAGCCCGAAGCCGCGCATCATGGTCGCGCACAGCTCGATGTCCTCGGGATTGTCAATCTGGAACATCTTGTGCCGTCCCATCACGAACAGGCCGATGAGGCCCCCCAGCCGGTTGTTCTCGCGTCGCAGCTGCTCCGGACGGAACAAGTAGAAGGACCCGTTCTCGAGGTAGCGCTTCTCGATCTGCTGGCGGCGCTTGCGGTTGCGGTAGTCGTAGTTGACCGATTCTGCGCCACCGTTCTCAGCTATGCGCCACGTGAAGAAGTCCTCCACTTCGGCCACCGACAGCAGCGAGTCGAAGCCCTGCTCGCGCAGCATCTCGAGGCCGCCGTCAAGGTCCAAGGACTCGCGGATGGGCGACGTGGCCTGCATGGCGACGACGAGCCCGATAGCCACGCCCTGGGCTTCGATCACATCCAGCGCATGCAGCCAGGCCGATTCCGACGTGGCCTGGTCGCCGGAGATCTCGGCCGGACGCCGGATGGGCCGCGCGCCGAAGGACTCGGCGACCGCCAGGATCTCGTCATCGTCGGAGGTGACCCAGACCGAATCGATGTGGCGCGCATTCCTCGCCTGCAGGATAGACCACGCGATCAGCGGCTTGCCGCAGACGTCCACCAGGTTCTTGCGCGGAATGCCCTTGGAGCCGCCGCGCGCCGGGATGATGGCGACCGTGGCGCTCACCGCGCGCCCTCCCGCTCAAAATACATGCTTTCCACCAGGCCGCAGAGGATGTGGCCCACGAGGATGTGGCACTCCTGGATGCGGGCGGTTTCACGCGAGGGCATCCGCAGGCACTCGCACAGTTCCTTCGCGGCGCCGCCGGTTTCACCGGTGAGGCAGACGGTGCGCAGTTCGAGCCGGCGGGCCATCTTGATCGCCTGCAGCACGTTGGGGCTGTTGCCGCTGGTGGTGATCGGGATGAAAACGTCGCCGGGCCTCGCCACGGCTTCGAGCTCACGCGAGAAGACCTGGTCGTAACCGTAATCGTTGCCGATCGCGCTGATGGCGGAGCTGTTGGTGGCGAGCGCCAGCGACGCCAGCGGCGCGCGGTCGAACTTGAAGCGCGACACGAACTCAGCCGACAGGTGCTGCGCATCGGCGAAGCTGCCGCCGTTGCCGGCGAAGATCACCTTGCCGCCGGCGCGCAGGCTGTCGTGGCAATCCTGCGCCAGCTTCGCGAGCTGCGCCACCAGGCCCGCGTCCCGCAGGAGCTTCTGCTTGGCGGCGATCGAATCCTCGATCTCGCGCACGATCAGGGCGAACGGGTTCACAGCGTGCCCTCCAGGCGCTCCAGCGCGATCCAGAAGCCTTCGCCGCCGTTCTTGTGGCCCTGCCAGATCTCGGGGATGAAGGAGGCGCGCGGGCTGCCTGCCTTGAGGATGGCGCCGAGGCGGTCGAAGTCGATATCGCCTTCGCCGACCTGCAGGCCTTCGCCATTGAGGTCCTTCGCATCCCCCAGGTGTAGGTGTGCCGTGACTGGCGCCACCTTGGCGGCGAAGTCGTAGAAGTCCACACCCAGGTGGTTACAGGTCAGGCGGCTGTGCGACACGTCGAAGCACATGCGCATGTCCAGGCGCCGGCACCAGTGCACGATCTCGTCCGCCTTGACGAAGATGTTCTGGTAGCGCTGGCCGCCGAAATGCCAGGGGAAGGGCGCCATGGTCTGCGGGATGAGCTCCACGCCTTCGAGGTCCAGCTCCTGCAGGCTGCCCGCGAAGCGCTCGTAGTAGCTCTGGATCGCGCTGGCCAGCAGCGGTTCGTCCATGGTGAAGCCGCCCACGTTGGCGACGATCATCGGCCGCTGTTCCCTGGGGAAGTACTTGCGCAGCCCCCGCGTGATGTCGATGACGCGCTGCGTCTCGCGGATGGAGTCCTTGCGGTATGCCTCGTCCGGCGTTGCCAGATCCATCAGGCGGCTGCCGGAGAACAGCTCCGGCGCATGCACCACGAAGCCGGCGTCATAGGTGCCGCGCAGGTAGTCGGCGGGATCCAGGTCCATGTCGGAGTACGACAGGTGGAACTCCCACAGGTCCGGCGAGATTCGCGAGGCGTACTCCTGGAAGTCGTGGTAGCGCACCGGCACGCCCCAGGGACGCTCGAAGTTGTAGCAGCGCGGCTCCACCCGCGTGTCCGCCAGGTCGGAGGGATAGAAGAAGTCCTCGTCGCGCATGTCGCGCGCCAGCTTTCGGCCCAGCAGCTGGGGAAGCTTCTGCGGGGACAGGCCCTGACCCGGGCTGCGGATCTTGATATCCTCCGCCTTCAGCACGGTGCCGGCATTGAGCGGCCTAGCGGCCACCAAGCTCTTGCCCAGGTTCTCGCGGTTGATCATTTCGCCCTGCGAGAGCTTGCGGGCCTCGCCGGTGCCCAGAGCCAGCTCGATCTCGCGGATGCCGTCGATCATCGTGTGGAACTCGGCTTCGGTCAGACTAGCGGCGTGGTCCGGCCCCTCCATCAGGCGATCGAGCGTGAAGTGCCGCTCGATGATGCACGCCCCCAACGCCACCGCGGCCAGCGACACGTTGATGCCGCGCTCGTGGCCCGAGTAGCCGACCAGGGGATGGATCTTGCGTAGTTCGGCCATCCAGCGCAGGTTGATGTCGTGCAGCGGCGCCGGGTAGGTGCTATTGCAGTGCAGGAGCGCGTACGCCACCGACCGAGCGTCCAAGAAATCGACGGTGGCGCGCACCTCCTCGGCCAGGCTCATGCCTGTGGACAAGATCAGCGGCTTACCGGTGCGCGCCAAGACCTCCAACAGCGGCAAGTTAGTGAGGTCGGCGGAGGCCACCTTGTAGGCGCGCACGCCGAAGTCCTCCAGCACCGCAACGCTGCGCGCGTCCCAAGGCGTACACATGTACTCCACGCCCCGCTGGCGACAGTAGTCGAACAACTTGCGGTGCTGCTCCACGCCCAGCTCGAAGCGGTGCAGCAGGTCGACGATGTACTCGGTGCCCAGGTCCTCGCCATCTTTTCCCAAGCTGCGCTTGCGGTATACCTCGTCGAGGTGGCGCATCTGAAACTTGGCGCAATCCGCGCCCGCCACGATGGCGCGATCGACCATGTCGATCGCCCGTTCGAAGCTGCCGTTGTGGTTGTTGCCGATCTCGGCGATGACGTAGGTGCGGCCCGCGCCGATCTCGCGGTCGTTGATCTTCAGGGTCACTTGCATTCCATTTCGATGTGGTTCCTGCCCTCGCGCACCGTCCAGGCGCGCAGCCCCTCCTTCTCGAAGCGGAACGGCTGCACCTTCAGCCCGGTGGCTTCGAGGTGAGACATTAGTTGGTGCTTGTAGAACGGCGGCACGTAGAAGAGGAAGAAGCCGCCGCCGCCGGCGCCCAGTAGCTTGCCGCCCAGCGCGCCGTTGCGAATCGCGCCGTCGTACAACGCGTCCAAGCGCGTGTTGGATATTTTGCTACTGAGGCGGCGCTTGGTCTGCCACGCCTCGTCGAGCGCGTGGCCGAACTCGAGTAGCCGACCGCGTAGCAGCAGGTTGCGCATGCGGTACGACAATTCGACGTTGTTGCGCACCAGAATGCGCACATCGTCCTGCTGCATCTCGCGGCGCTGGTCCTCGTGGATATCGCCGGACTCGTGGGTGGTGCCGGTGTCGCACAGTAGCAAGCTCTCTTCAAGCTCCAACAACGTGTCAGGGTGGATGCGCAGCGGATGAACAATGTTCTGGTCCATCCGGAATTCCATGAAATTGAAGCCACCGAACACCGTTGCGTACTGGTCCTGCCAGCCGCCCGCCACGCCCAGGTGCAGGCGTTCAGCCTGGTAGGCGAGTTCGGCCAGCTCATGCATGTCCCACTTGTCGCGGCGAAACTGATTAAAACAACCGAGGACAGCAGACGACACTACAGCAGAGCCTCCAAGTCCTGACTTCATAGGAAAGTCGGAGTGCAGATAGAGCTCAAATCCAAAGTCTGGGCTGATTGCTTTTAGGATGGCTTGCAGGAGACCGAAGCATCCCTCTTGGCTCAATGCGGTCGAGAGGTCTTCCGCTTCCAGCGACTGACCGAGGTCGCGCGAACTTATTATGATTTTACTGTCGCCTCGAACTCGGAGTGTCGCGTGGCTATACAAAGAGACCGTGGTGTTGATGACCGCACCGCTGATCTCTGAAAAATAATGGGTAAGGTCTGATCCGCCCCCACCAAAGCTGATGCGTACAGGCGAGCGCGATCGAGCATAGACCGCCTCCTCGAGTTGAACTGGCAGATGTTCGCGACTGACGACTCTAACGAGACGACGATCCTTGTCAAGAATCGGGATGAATCGGATTCGGTGGTCAAGCTTCTTAATTAGCGACTCACGTGACGTCGCTGGCGTCTCCCAGACGAACGTGCGATTGGCGCAAGATGCGATAGGTTCATCTAGCGTACCACCTTCAAGGAGGCGGCGCCTGATATCGCCATCTGTCGCCAGACCATTGACGGCACCTTTATTGTCAATCGTTAGAACAATCCCGTGATGATTGCCTTCGATTTTGGAGAGTGCGTCGCGCATCGATGCACCCTCGATAATCAGGAAGTTACTTAATTGCACAGGCCACCCTCACGTCCGCTCTCCTGCCAGCGGCAAAACCTTAAATAATCTGCAGGAACCCCAATATCGATGAAATTTGATTCCAGCGGAAGCACCTTCAGTTGTCTAGCTGCAAGCAATTCCGGGAAAACGTCTTTTTCCAGGGACAGTCGCTGTCCATTCCATTTTCTGAAATGCTCTGCTCGGAACAGCCCCATTCCGGCGTTGATCCATCCTGCGCCCCTGCTTTCGCCTTTTTCGCGGAAACCGCACACGAAACCAGCATCATCGATGTCCACCAGCCCGTAACGAGAGACTTCATCCTGCCTGACGACGACCATCGTGTCCGATCCAGCGTTAGCGAGCTCGCGTACACCAGATCCAAGCCAGGTATCTGCATTGGTCACAATGAACTCACCGTCAAGGCCGAGTTGCCTTACCGCATAAGCCACGGCCCCTCCCGTATCCAGCGGCTGGGGCTCGACGATCGATTTCACTTCGCAACTGGCTAGCAGATTGCTTCGTCGCTCCTCTATGAAGCAGTCGATGAGTTCTGCCTGGTGATGCAGCAGAAACACGAAGGACTGGACACCCTGTGCGATCCAGTGTTCGACCTGGTAGTGCAGGAACGGCGTTGAACCAACGGGCGCTAGGGGCTTCGGAACGTCCTTGACGACGTTCCGAAGCCGGGTCCCCAAACCTCCCGCAAGAATTAGCATCTTCATCGCTGGGCCAGCGTTGTGACGGCGCCCTCTAAGCACGGGATCACATCCTTGAGTTCTCGAACCGGCAAGTAATCTAATCCCGCGAGTTCAACAAATGTATTGTCCGAGAATAGAACATTCGTCCCCACGCCGGCTGTAATCCCGGCCAGGATATCGCTTGGCTTATCACCAACAAGAACCGAATCCTCCAGCGACAGACCAAGTTCATGCTTTGCCCTGAGGATCATCCCGGGCCCAGGCTTTCTTGTATCTTCATCCTTCCGATACTTACCAACCCCCGCTGTCGGGTGATAGGGCGAAAAATAAACACGGTCGATGGGCGCGCCGTGCTTTTCGAATTGTGCACACATCCAAGCCGACAACTCGTGGAATTGACCCTCCGAGTAGTATCCGCGCCCGATTCCTGCTTGATTGGTGACCACTACCACGCGGTAGCCCGCTTTACACGCAGTCCTGACTAGATCGAATATGCCATCGACAAAATCGAAGTTTTCTATCGAATTGACGTAGCCATGGTTGACATTGATCACGCCGTCGCGGTCTAGGAATAACGCGCGCTGGCCGGCGACGGGCAGTAAGCTCATTAAACGATCATCTCGCGGAAGTATTCGATGGTGCGAGCCAAACCATCCTCAAGCTGTACCTTGGGCGTCCAACCGAGCTTTTCACCGGCCAGAGAGATGTCTGGCTGCCGCTGACGGGGATCGTCCTTGGGTAATGGCATGAACCGTAACTTGCTTGATGAGCCGGTGAGACGAAGCACCGTCTCGGCCAACTCGATCATCGTGAACTCCCCCGGATTGCCCATATTCACTGGGCCAAGAAAATCCACCGGCGAAGCCATCATGCGAACGAATCCATCGATCAAGTCATCCACATAACAGAAACTTCGAGTCTGCCCCCCTTCACCGTAGATCGTGATGTCGTCACCACGTAGTGCCTGTACGATGAAGTTGCTGACCACACGACCGTCGTTGGGATGCATGCGCGGACCATACGTGTTGAAAATCCTTACGACCTTGATTGACATCTTGTGTTGCCGCCAATAATCGAAGAACAGTGTCTCGGCGCAGCGTTTGCCTTCGTCGTAACAACTCCTCGGGCCAATCGGATTGACGTTGCCCCAATACGACTCCGCCTGCGGATGGACGTTCGGATCACCATAAACCTCACTGGTCGACGCCTGAAACACGCGAGCCTTGGTTCGATTGGCAAGGTCAAGCACGTTGATGGCCCCCATGACGCTGGTCTTGGTGGTCTGTACCGGATCGAACTGGTAATGGATTGGCGAAGCCGGACACGCCAAGTTGTATATCTCGTCCACCTCGACATTGATGGGTTGCGAAATGTCGTGGCGCAGCAGTTCGAAATGTGGATTTTTCAGAAGCTGAAGTATGTTGTCGCGAGTTCCGGTGAAAAAATTGTCAACGCACAGGACATCACAACCATCGTTAAGCAAACGTTCGCAGAGATGCGACCCCAAGAACCCAGCGCCACCGGTGACCAAAACTCTCTTTTTTATTGAATATCGGTTGAACATTTTAATTCTCACGAAAATAATTTCGCTATTAAATCAATCGGCACCAAATAAATCCCGCGTATAAACCTTGTGGGCCACATCATTAAGTTCATCAGATTTTCGATTGGCGATTATTACGTTTGTTTCTCGTTTAAAGGAGTCCAAATCATTGACAACTCTAGAGTGAAAATACCTTGCGTCCTTTAGAACTGGCTCGTAGACGATTACTTCAACGCCTTTGCCTTTAATCCGCTTCATCACCCCCTGAATGGCTGAAGCGCGAAAGTTGTCACTCCCCTGTTTCATCACCAGTCGGTAAATACCGACGACTGGCACTTTGCCTGAGTTGCCGACTTGGCAAAGACGGACCACTTCGTTTGCGATGAAGTCTTTGCGCGTGGTGTTGGATTCAACAATCGCGTAAATTAGGTTCTGTGGAACGTCGCGATAGTTAGCCAACAATTGCTTGGCGTCTTTAGGCAGGCAGTAGCCGCCATAGCCGAAGCTGGGATTGTTATAGTGCGTACCAATACGCGGGTCGAGACAAACGCCGTCGATGATCTGGCGCGTGTCCAGGCCATGGGTGGCGGCGTAAGTGTCGAGTTCATTGAAGTAGGCGACGCGCATGGCTAGGTAGGTGTTAGCGAAGAGCTTGATCGCCTCAGCTTCGGTACTGTCGACGAATAGAGTCGAAACATCTAGTCTGGCCGCACCCTGCTTGAGCAGATTGGCGAAGGTCTCGGCTCGCTGGGAGCACTCACCAACGACGATGCGGCTGGGGTTCAGATTGTCGTAGAGCGCCCGACCTTCGCGCAGAAACTCAGGGGAGAAAATCAGATTCGGCGTGCCAAGGATATGCCGCGTCTTAGCCGTGTAGCCGACCGGAACGGTGGATTTAATTACCATCGTCGCATCCGGATTCAATGCTATGACGTCGCTGATGACGTTTTCGATGGACCGGGTGTTGAAGTAGTTGGTCTCGGGGTCGTAGTCGGTGGGGGTGGCGATGATGACGTAGTCGGCGCCGACATAGGCTTCCTGTTTGTCCAGCGTAGCGCGGAAATTAAGCGGCCTGTTCTTGAGAAAATCTTCGATCTCTGCATCTTCGATCGGTGATTCCTTGCGATTAAGCATGGCAACTTTCTCGGCCACGATATCAAGGCAGACTACCTCGTTATGCTGGGCGAGCAGGATGCCGTTGGAGAGCCCCACGTAGCCGGTTCCAGCAACAGCGATTTTCACTGCGCGCCGCCCTTCTCAGAATTCATCTCGGCTTTCAAGGTCTGGATTTCGGCTTGCAGCGTTTCATACTCGGCCACTTTGCGTTTCAAAAACTCCGCCGTCAGCTTGTATTTTTCAGCCGCCCCAGCTGGCGTGAGCAAATAGGCATAGCGCAATTTATTTTTGCTTTGGCTAAAGTTTTGCATCTTGACCAAGTCTTTTTCAACCAGAGCCTGGAAGCAGAAATTGATCGTGCCAAGCCCCACCCCCAGATCCTTGGCCAACGCGCGCTGACTGACCTGAGGTGTCTGCTGCAAACGGCGCAGGACTTCGAACTGGATTTCCTCTTGGAGACCAGCCAATTTCTGAAGTGGGGATACGAGGCTCAAGGTGATTTTGGCACGCTACCGCCGTGCCGTTTCACGATCAGCAAGCGCGGTCAGCGGGATTTCCAACAGGAAGTCCGGAGCAATAAAGCGCGGCAAAGGGTTCAACCGCGAGTTCAACGGACGGACAAGATTTTGCCACACCGTCATGACTTTGAGAAAGGTTTTTGCTAAAAAGGCAATAACCAGCGCAGGTTTCTCAACTCGCCTTGCGCAGACTGGCCGGTGCGACACGCACGGCCACGGGCTTGCTCAGGATCTCGATCAGCACCATGACCCGACGCTCACCATCGGCCATTTGGTAGATGCCTTCGATGCCGGCAAACGGTGCCTCAGTCAGGCGCACGCGCTCGCCCTGCTTGAACAGCCGCTCTGGCTCCGTCTGAACCGATGCCTCTTGCGTTCGCAACAGTTCGATCAGGTCATCATCCACCCGCGCGGGTTCGATCCCGAAACTCACGAGACGGCTAACGCCCTTGGTCGAGCGGATCGGCGCCCAGCTCTTGGCCGAATCACCCTGACCCAAGCGGATGAACAGGTACCGCGGAAACAGCGGCTCGTCCGCAACGGTTAGCAGTCCTTGGCGGAGTTTCTCGGAGGGAATCGTCGGGAGGTAGCACAGATAACCCTGTCGCTGGAGGTTGTCGAGAGCGCACTTTTCCTGCCTGGGCTTGGTATGAACGAGATACCAGTACATCGCCACTTCCGAAGGTTATCTTTATTGTCAGCATTTTACCCTTCGGTATTGCGGCGCGGCAATGACATTTCCATCGCTCAAATGGTTTGGGTTTTCTATTCAGTGGCGGCGTTATCTCCTGGCACTGGGGTTTCGCTGCCATTTTCGGAATCAGGGTGGGTGTTGTCAGTGGTAGGTGGGGCATCGCTGTAGCGGTTGCTCGTCGAGCTGGCCGTAGTCAAAGAGCTTGACGCGGGCCATGAAGCCGCGGCGCGTGCGCGGGCAGCGCTGCAAGATCTCCTGCGCTTCGCGGCTGCCTCGACGCCAGTTGGGCGTCACCGTCTCGATCGACTCGATGCTCGAGAGTTCCTTGACAATCTTGTCGCTCTCGTTGTCGGTGATTAAAGCGCGTAGCGCGCGCAGGCCGTCAGCCGTCGCCATGATGAAGAGTTCGTCCACCCGACCGACACCCACGACAGGGCAGGTTCGCTCCGAGAACAGCCGCAGCGGCCGGTGTGATTTGGCCGTCGCCTTGGCGATCACCTTCACCCGAACCGGTGCTGCGCGTGTCTTGCTCAAGTGCGGCGTGAGCGCCTGGGTCACGGCCTCGACCTGATTGTCCAGTCGCTGGCGATAAGCCATGTCCACGTCCCGAAACGGCGCGCCTGCGCCGCCACCGCCCATCACCGGCCGCTCGATGCCTTGGTTGGGCATGATCAGCTTGATCGGCAGCCGCTCGCCGCTACGCGGTGGCCCTTCAGTTGCCATGCTCCTCTCCCTCTGTCTTAGTCATGCGATGCACTGTCGCCTTGGACAGCCCCAGAAGTTCGGCCAGCACGGCCAAGCTGTAGAGACGGTCATCGCGAGCTCGTAGCAAATGCACCAGCGCATTGGCATCCTTGCCCTGCAGTTGACTGGCAAATCGAGTGCCCTGGTGGTCCAGGGCCAAGTTAAGCAAGATCGGGAAGATGTCCTTGAGGCTCTCGGGCTGGCCGCTGGCCATCTGTCTGCGGCGCAGGCGCGCGGACGTTTCCCTGATATCGGAGCCGGTAAAACCTTCGGATAGGTCTGCCAGCACCGTCAGGTCGCGCTCGCTGAAGCTCAGCGGCCCCAGGAAATCCCCCCACATTCGCTGCCGCTGCCCTACATCAGGCAAAGCCAGCGACACGCGATAGGTAAACCGCCGCCAGACTGCCGCATCGAGCAGGTTTTCGTGGTTGGTGGCTGCCAGCACGATGGACTGACCGCCCAAAGTATCGAGGTTCTGCAGGAAGCTGTTGACCACCCGCTTGAGCTCTCCCATTTCTTGGTCGTCTCCACGTACCTTGGCGATGGCGTCGAACTCGTCCAGGAACAGCACGCACGGGGTCTTCGCAGCGAAATCAAACAGGGCACGGATGTTCTTGGCCGTGCTGCCGAGGAACGAGGAAATCAGCCCATCGAGCCGGGCCACGTACAGGTCGAGTCCCAGTTCATTGGCGATGTGGCGCGCCAAGCGGCTCTTACCAGTGCCAGGCGCTCCATACATCAACAGGCTCATGGTGCCGGCCAGATCGCTCGTCTCCGCCAGGGATCCATGGCTTTTGGCCACGCTGACGAATTCATGGATCACATCCCACTGCGCCTGCGTCAGTTGCAGCGGCGGCTCGTCGCGGCCGCGCAGCTTTACCTGTTCGACCAGAGGAAAGCGGCTTTCAGAGTCGATCGGCAGCGCACGGGCAAACCGGGCCTCGGCCGGACGCAGTTGGTGGTCGTTTTCTTCGAGAGCTTTGCGCAAGCGGTTAGCGGTGGTGGCATCGCCTGCCGCCTCCAGCTTTTGGGCCAGAAAGGCGGTGTAATTGCGCACCTTGTCCACATCAAGACGAAGCGCCCCATTGACGATACGGACGAGCTCACTTGCAAAACGAATATCATTTATCATGAGACGATCTTATTAAATCGATGGACAGATGTCAATGGTTTTGGGACGATTTGAGCGTTAATTCGTATGCGGCAGCCCGGATCGTGCCTGCACGAACCTGGCCTGTCGGCATGTGGGGCGCTTAAGTTTGGTGATTTGGGTGATGAGATTGCGAGGGCGCAGGAGCACACTTCAAGGTGTGATCCGGTCGTGCACCACGATGCATGTGGCGCCCGGTTGGGCGCCGACTGCCGGCCATCGCCGCTGGCGCGCCATAGATGGCAAAGCCTGCGGCGCGCGCGAAGAATCGGCGCATGCCGACGTACTCCATTCCCGAGCGCATAGTCGCACGACCTTCGCTACCGTGAGTTGGGAAAGGTAGGAAACAACTTTGCTCCACACATGCAAGGAAAACAGCAGCTCTCGGCAAGTCACATAGTGGATGCGCATCAGCACTTCTCCGATCAGGCCTAGGTGATCAAGATACGCCTGCATCGCCGACTAGCTCGTGCCGAGCGCTAGTCCGGTGCCACCAAGTGTATTGTCTGGGGTGGTGTCAGCTCTCAACGGAAGCTGTCTTTCGCCACCGAACGTGCCACCGGCTGGTCACAGCCTTGAACGGGCATTCATCCCGTCAACGCGGCAGACAGCCCCTGATTGTCAAATGCCGCACCTCAATGCACAAACAAAATTTTCTTTCGGTCGCCGCCTGATAGTGGTTGCCAACCACAACAAAACACATCTAACACATTGATATCAAAGGAAGTCGCCTCGAGAACGCTCGCGTGACGAATAGAGAAAAGGGAGAACAGAGAGGCGTCGGCTGGGGCAAAATCGTCGACTTCACAAGGCGGCGCTCGCGAGGCCAAACCCTGAATCCACACCAACAGTGGCGTTGCGGGCGGATACGAAAAAGCCCGGAGCGAGTCCGGGCTTTGATGTGTGGTGGCCGGGGGCAGAATCGAACTGCCGACACTACGATTTTCAGTCGCATGCTCTACCAACTGAGCTACCCGGCCAAGCGAGCGCGCAGGGTACTGGTCGAGCGTGTGACAGTCAAGTCAAACC
>Ga0214921_10002818_pt1 | contig 27517 bp, 24 predicted proteins | sample LL1505_MetaG_FD_177992 | JGI IMG/M metagenome (GOLD analysis project Ga0214921, IMG submission 177992) | Freshwater microbial communities from Lake Lanier, Atlanta, Georgia, United States - LL-1505 | ecosystem: Environmental > Aquatic > Freshwater > Lake | place: USA: Georgia | collected... | reverse complement strand
GCCCGCGGTGAGCAACGCCGCCCCCCTGTTGCGAGCAGACCGGCTCTCGGTCGCGTTCCCGGCGGGGAAGGGTTGGCTGCGCGCGGTGGATGAGGTTTCCTTCACACTGGCAGAGGGCGAGACGCTGGCGCTGGTCGGTGAAAGCGGCAGCGGCAAATCGGTGACCGCGATGGCTGTGGCAAGGCTGCATGGGCCGGAGGCGCGGGTCAGCGGCCAGCTCGGCTGGACCACGCGCGACGGCGAAGCACTCGACCTCGGAGCGCTGCAGGGAGAAGCGCTGCGGCGCCTGCGCGGGCGCGACATCGCGGTGGTATTCCAGGACCCGGGCAGCGCGCTCGACCCGATCTTTCGCGTCGGCGACCAGATCGGCGAGACGCTGCGCCACCTGCGCGGCGTCGGACGGCGGGAGGCGGCGGAAGGTGCCATCGCGCTGCTAGAACGCGTCGGCATCCCGGATCCCCGGCGTCGCGCCAGCGAGTATCCCCTCCAGCTTTCCGGCGGCATGCGGCAGCGCGCCGTCATCGCGCTCGCGCTCGCCGGGCAGCCGCGCCTGCTGGTGGCGGACGAACCGACCACCGCGCTCGACGTGACGATTCAAGCGCAGATCGTGGAGCTGCTGCAAGACCTGCAGGCGCGGGAGGGGATGGCGATGATCTTCGTCAGCCACGATCTCGGCCTCGTCGCCGGCCTCGCGCATCGCATCTGCGTTCTCTACGCCGGGCAGGTGGTGGAGCAAGGGCCAGCCGCCGAGGTGCTGGCGGCGCCCCGCCATCCCTATACCCGTGCGCTGCTCGATTGCGTGCCCGAGATCGAGGGCGAGGCGGTGCCGCCGCGCGGCATTCCCGGCCGAATGCCCAGCCCCCTCGCCCTGCCGCCACATTGCCGCTTCGCCGATCGCTGCGCCCTTGTGGAGGACGCTTGTCGCGCGGCGCCCGTGCCGCTCATCGCGGTGGCGCCGGACCGGACGAGCCGCTGCTTCCGCTGGGCTGCGCTCGCATGAGGCCGCTGGTCGAAGCCAGGGGTCTGACCATGGAGTTCGGCGGGCCGAGCTTCTTCGCGCCGCGCCGCCGGCCCGTGCGCGCGGTAGCGGGGGTGGACCTGACCATCGCGCGCGGCGAGGCACTCGGCCTCGTTGGTGAAAGCGGCAGCGGCAAATCCACCATCGGCCGGCTGCTGCTGCGCCTGCTGCGCCCGACCGCCGGTGACGTGCACTTCGATGGTGTGGACATCACCTCGCTGGATCGCGGCGCGTTGCAGCCGCTGCGGCGACACATGCAGATGGTGTTCCAGGACCCCTTTGGCAGCCTGAACCCGCGCATGACGGTCGGCGCCGCAATCGCCGACGGCATGCTGCTGCACCGCATCGCCCGGCGTGGTGAAGCATCGGCGCGGGTGGCGGCACTGCTGGCACGCGTCGGGCTGCCGCCAGAGACGGCCGCGCGCCCACCGCGCGCGCTCTCGGGCGGGCAGCGGCAGCGTGTCGCCATTGCCCGGGCGCTCGCCGTGGAGCCGGACTTCCTGGTGGCGGACGAGCCTGTCTCGGCACTCGACGTCTCCGTGGGCGCGGAGATCCTGGCGCTGCTGCGCGAATTGCGGTCGGAACGCAGACTCGCGCTGCTTTTCGTGTCGCACGATCTCGGCGCGGTGCGCTCGCTGTGCGACCGCGTTGCCGTGCTCTATCTGGGTCGAGTGATGGAAGAAGCGCCGGCGGAGGCGCTGTTCCGCGATCCGCGCCATCCCTATACGCGCGCGCTGCTTTCGGCCTCACCCAGCCGGCCAGGCCGTCCGCGCGGTCCGCGGATCGTGCTGTTGGGCGAGATCCCGAGCCCGGCGGCGCCGCCCTCGGGCTGCGTGTTCCGCACGCGCTGCCCGCACGCGCTGGCCGCATGTGTGGAGCAGGTGCCCGCACTGCGCGAACTCGCCCCCGGCCGCCGCGCGGCCTGCATCCGCGACGATCTGGTGCTGCCATGATGGAACGGCTTCTCGTCATCGGCGGGGGCGGATTTGTGGGCAGCCGGGTGCTGCGCGCGGCCACCGCCCAGGGCATCGCCTGCGCGAGTTTCGGGCCGGCGGGACGCGACCTCGCCGCAGACCTCGCGATCGAACGCTTTCAGGGCGAGGCCGAGGAGAGCGGCGCGCTGGCCGCCGCGCTGGCAGGGTTTCGGCCTGATGCCGTGATCTGGGCGGCTGGCTACAACCCCACGGGCGATGGGCTGGCGCGCACGGCTGAAGCCGATGCCGCGCGGGCCGTTGCGGTGAATGCCGGCGCCTTCGCCGCCGCCCTAGCCGCCTGCGCTGCCAGCGGCGTGGCGCGCGTCGTGCAGTGCGGCTCCACTGTCATATTTGGTCCCGCATCGACCTACGGCGCGATCCGGGTGAACGAGACCGCCCGGCCCGCGCCGCGCACCGCCTACGGGCTGACCAAGCTGATGGCGGAGCAGGCGGGACAATGGGCGGTGGATGCGCTCAGCCTCGATGTCGTGACGCTGCGCCTGCCCTTGGTCTTGGGACCAGGCCGCTGGTACGCGGGCGCGGCGGGCGCCTATGCGCGCATGCTGCGCGCGACAGTCGATGGCACCGACCTGCGTGAGGAAGTCTCACCCGTCGCCTTCGATGTCGTGCATGGCGACGATGCGGCGGCAGCGCTGCTGATGCTCGCGGCACGGCGCGGCCCGCCGCGCATGCTGAACATGGCCGGGCTGACGACGAGCCTGCCGGACATCGCCGCAGCGCTTTCGCCCAAGGTGCGAGCTGTGGTCGTAGCCGCGCCCGCTGCCTTCCCGTTGGTCGATGACGGCGCGCTGCGCGCGCTGGGCTGGGCACCGCGACGCGGCCTGGCCGACATCCTGGACGACACGCTCGCCGAAATGAGGAGAGGCGCATGAGCAATGAGGCAAGGTTGGCGAAACTCGGCATCACGCTGCCGCCCGTGACCCCGCCGGCCTACGACTACGTACCTGCCATTGTGCATGGCGGGCTGGTCTGGATCAGCGGGCAGTTGCCGCGCGCGGCCGATGGCTCGCTCCCGCATCTGGGGCGGCTGGGCGAGGAGGTCGATGTGGAAACTGCGCGCAAGGCTGCGGAGCTGTGTGCCTTGCAAGCTCTTGCGGCGCTGCGAGCCGCGACCGGCTCACTCGACAACGTGGCACGCGCCATCAAGCTGACGGGCTTTGTCGCCTCGGCACCCGGTTTCGTTGAGCAGCCGAAGGTGATCGACGCAGCCTCGAACCTGCTCGGCCAAGTGTTCGGCGCGGCGGGCCAGCACGCCCGGAGCGCCGTGGGCGTCGCCATGCTGCCGCGTGGCGTGCCGGTGGAGATCGAGTTCGTTTTCGCCCTGAAGGACGCTTGAACATGGCCTGGCTCGAACTGGCGGAGATGACGACGGTCGAATTTGCCGCAGCCAGGCCGCGCATCGCGTTGCTGCCGGTGGGGGCGACGGAACAGCATGGCCCGAACATGCGGACCTCCACCGACTACGTGATCGCCCACCGCATCGCGCAGCGCCTGGCCGAGGCGGTGGGACCGGAGGCGGTGGTGCTGCCGCCGCTGCCCTACGGCCTTTCGCGCCACCACATGGGCTTCCCCGGCACGATCACCCTGTCCGAGGAAACCTTCCTCGGCTGCTGCTTGGATGTCGCGCGCAGCATGAAGGCGCATGGCGTTACGCATCTGCTGCTGGTGAATGGCCACAACGGCAACACCACCGCGCTCGCTGTCGCGGCGTCCCGGATCCTGTACGAGGTCGGCATGCAGACAGCGGTCGGCTTCTACTTCCAACAGGCCGCCGACCGTGTGAAGGCGCATGGCAAGACACCGCGCTTCGGCCATGCCTGCGAGGTCGAGGTCTCCGTCGCGCTCGCCATCGCGCCCGAACTGGTGCGGCGTGACGCGCTGGCGCCGGGCGAGATGATCGCGATGGACCTGCCGCTCGGCACCAACGAGCAGCCCTTCTTCCTGCAGGTGCCGATCCCATTCCACGAGCAGACGCGCAACGGCGTCTTCGGCGATGCGCGCCTCGCCACGCAGGAGGCCGGCGAGGATATCGTCGCCACCGCCGTCGCGCGCACCGTCACCTTCATCCGCGCATTCCTGCAACGCTGACCCAGAACAGAGGAAGAGAAAGACGATGTGGACGCCTTCGATATGCCGCCGCGCCGCGCTGCTCGGCACCACCGGCCTACTTGCCACACACGGCATGCCCCTGGCGCAGGGCGCAGCACTCGACATCTACGGCCCCGCTGACCCGCAGGCGCGCCGCGGCGGCACGCTGACGGTCGCAATCGCGAATGAGCCGCCGAACCTCGACCCGTTCCACCAGGCCGGCGATGCGCGCACCGCCGTGACGGTGCTAATGTACCAGGGCTTGATGTACGAGCACCCCTCGGGCGAGGCGCGGCCGCTGCTGGCCGAGAGCATGCAGATCTCGCCGGACGGTCTGACCTACACCTTCCGCTTGCGACGCAACGTCACGTTCCACACCGGCCAGGCGATGACCTCGGCCGATGTGAAATACAGCTACGACTATATCCGCGACGCCGGAAACGGCAGCCCAGGCGCCGCCGATTTCGGCACCATCGCAGACATCACGACACTGGACGACCACACGGTGGTGATCCGGCTCAGCCGACCGAACGCATCGCTGCCGATGACGCTGACCAACCGCTTCGGCAGCGTCGTGCCGCGCGATACCTTCGCGGCAGCGAATGCGCGCGCGCGCCTTTCGCAACAATCGGTCGGCACCGGTCCCTTCCGCCTCGCGGAGTTCCGCCCGCAGAGCCACATTCGCATGGCGCGCTTCCCCGAGTACTGGGAAGCCGGGCAGCCCCATCTGGATGCCATCCTGTTCAGCGTGCAGCCGAATGCGGCCAGCCTGGTCCAGGCATTGCGGAACCGACGCGCCGACATCGCCCAGCTGCCGCGGCCGCAGGATGCGGAACAGCTGCGCGACGTGCCGGGCCTGAATATCGGCACCGCGCCCTCGCTGCGCCAGAACTCGCTCGACCTCGACGGCAACTTCGCGCAGCTGCGCGATGTCCGCGTGCGCCAAGCCATCGCGCTGGCGATTGACAAGCAGGCTGTAATGCAGGCCTCGATCGGCGGCCATGGCACGGTGCTCGGCACCACCGTCGCCGCCATGCAGGATAGCTGGGGCGCCCCGCTCAACGAGCTCGCGACGCAGCGCCCGAATCTCGACCGCGCCCGCGCGCTGCTGGCCGAGGCGGGACATGCGGGCGGCTTTGCGCTCGATCTTGTCAGCATCATCGGCTTCGAGTGGATGGACCCGGCCGCGGTCACCATCGCGCAGCAGCTTCAGCGCGTCGGCATCCGGCTCAACATCCAGCGCGTCGAGCTCGGCGTGTGGCTGAACGCCTTCCGCACGCGCAACATGCGCTTCACCTTCAACGATTGGGGCACGCAGCCGGATCCGCATATCCTTTACTACCGGCACTTCCGCAGCCCCCCGCAGGGTGCGGATTTCCGCAACTGGGCGAATGCGGATGCGGACCGCCTGCTTGACCAGGGCATGGAGACGTCGGATCCGGCGGCGCGCAAGCGGATCTATCTCGACCTGCAGAAGCTGATGAGCGAGACGGTGCCGACCATCATGCTGTTCTCGCCGAACCTCGTTACCGTCACGCAGTCGCGCGTGCGGAACTACGCGCAGCACCCGACCGGCTGGTGGTTTGGCTTGGCGCGCGCCTGGATCGCCGCCTAAGGCAATGCTCGGCGCACTCGCTGGCAGGCTGGGCGCGGCGATGGCGACGGCGGTGCTCTCCACCGCCGCCGTGTTCCTGCTGATCCGCGCCGTGCCCGGCGACGTGGTGGGCGAGATGCTCGGCCAGAGCGCCGGCGACCGAGCGGCGGAGGGGGCGCTGCGCGCGTTCTTCGGCCTCGATCGCCCGCTCTGGCAGCAGTATATCGGCTGGGCGGGGGATGTGTTGCGCGGCGACCTCGGCGAGTCATGGCGCCAGGGCATGCCCGTGGCGGGCATCGTCGGCGAGGCTTTTCTGGTCACGCTGCAGATCGGCCTGGTCACGCTGGTGGTCTCGCTGCTGGTGGGCGTGCCACTCGGCATCGTCGCCGGCGTGCGGCGGGGGCGCTGGCCTGATCTGGTGGTGGAGGCGTTCTCCCTCGTCGCGCTCTCGGCGCCGGTCTTCTGGACAGGGATGGTGCTGCTGATCGCGACCAGCACCTGGCTCGGCTGGTCGCCGCCGCTGATCTATGCGCGGCCGGGCGAGAACCTCTCCGACAACCTGGAGAGCATCGCGCTGCCGGTGCTGGCGCTGGGCCTGCTGCAGGCGGCGGCCTATGCGCAGTTCGCGCGCCAGCAGACGGCTATTGTGATGCGCCAGGATTTCATCCGTGCGGCGATTGCGCGCGGCCTGCCGGCGCGCGTGGTCTACGGCCGGCATCTGCTGCGCAACGTGGCGATCCCGTTGGTGACCTTCGCCGGCGTGATCCTGGTCCAGATCCTGGGCGGTGTCGTGGTGGTGGAGACGCTGTTTGCGATCCCGGGTCTTGGCCGCACGCTGCTCGCAGCGATCCAGGCGCGGGATTATCCGGTGCTACAGGGCGCGCTGCTCGTCGCGGTGCTGATCGCGCTGCTGGTGAACCTGCTGGTGGACCTGCTCTACGCCACCATCGATCCGCGGGTGCGCGGCGCATGAACAGGCGCGCGCGCATCGAATACGGCCTGGGCCTAGGTCTCACGGGGCTGCTGCTACTGGTTGCCATCGCGCCTAGCCTGTTCGCCGGCGCGCCGGACAGCGTGGACATTGCAAGGCGCCTTGCCCCGCCCTCGGCGGCGAATTGGTTCGGCACGGATGAGACGGGCCGCGATGTCTATGCGCGCGTCGTGCATGGCGCGGGGACGACGCTCGGGATTGTCGGCGCTGCGGTGCTTCTGGCCGCGCTGATCGGCGGCGCGGCCGGCGCAGTGGCGGGCTTCTTCGGCAGGCTGGGCGACATGGCCCTATCGCGCAGCGCCGATGCGCTGCTCGCCTTCCCGCCGATCATCCTGGGCGTGGTGATTGCCGCGACACTCGGGCCGGGCGCGTTCAACCTGATCCTGGCGCTCGGCATCATCTACACGCCGGTGTTCTTCCGCATCGCCCGCGCCTCGGCCCTCGGCGAAGGCGCATGCGCCTATGTGGAGGCCGCGCGCGCGCTTGGCCACGGCGAATGGGCGGTGCTGCTGCGCCATGTCGCGCCGAACGTCCTGCCGACGGTTCTGCTGCAATGCGTGATCCTGTTTCCGCTGGCACTGCAGATCCAGGCCGCGCTGGGCTTCCTGGGCCTCGGCGTGCCGCCACCCACCTCCGACTGGGGCGCCAGCCTGCAGGAAAGCCGGAACTATCTCACCTCGGCTCCCTGGCTCTCGATCTTCCCGGGGCTAGCCCTTCTTGCGGCCGCGCTGGCGGCGCTGTTGCTCGGACGCGGATTGCAGGCACGATCGTGATGCGGCCCGCCGAGAGCCGTGATCCAACGCGAAAGACAGCAGCCCGCGTTCAGCCGGCAGCGCCAGCATCTCGGCCCGTGATGCCGTCGCCGCGGCATCCCTTGCGACGGGTGGTGTTCATGAAGCCGGCCAAGCTTGGCGCCACCACCTGCGGGAGCAACTGGATTGTTGGACGTGGTCCGTGGATCAGCAAGACCGTTGGGACCGCAGCCATCCTCGAGGTTCGACTGACCTGACAAAGCAGGAGCGGGCCGGGCCTCCTTCCCGATCACGAGCAACGCCACCATACGATCACCACCGGGCGGCGGCACGGACAAAGAAAAGGCGAACTCGCTGCCCGTGCAGTTCGCGCGGGAGCTCCCCGCTGCCCAACCGGATTTTTCGGATCATCGAGCAACTTCAGAAGGCAACCATCGCGTTGACTGTCGGCCAGCTGGTGTCGCTCCGACATCGCTGATGGACAGTGTGCCGCTACGGTCGAAAGTCTCCGTATCAGGATCATGGAAGGGAATTCTGGCGCGCCTTTCGAGTCCGCGTCGGTGACGCCCTCGATGTCTCTGGCGAAGCACAGGAATGCAGAGGCTTTCTGTTTCACAATATAGAACATGCTATCATGCTGGCGGTAAGGATTTCGCTTGCACAATATCTTTTGCGGCGGTTAGCTTGCGTTCAGAGGAAACGAAAGTCTAACCGTGTTCTGCATTATGGAACAGCCTAGCCGAGGCCTCGAACCGGTCCCCTGCATGCGCTCAGCTGCCAGGCAGGCGCCCGCCGATGCGTCCGGTGATCGCGGCGGCGGCTTCGCAAACGAAGGGAGCCAGTTCGGCAACCCGTCTGACGGTCAGCCTCTCGCGCGGAGCGGTCAAGCCGACCGCCGCCACGGGAAGACCCTGCGCGCCGAAGATCGGCGCGCCGATGGAGTTCACGCTGTCGCGCCACTCGCCGCGATTGGTAGCGAAACCCTGCCGCCGCACCTTCGCAAGGTTGGCCCGCAGCGCGATCGGGTCGGTGATGGTATGGCGGGTGAAACCCTGCGGCCGGGCGCAGGCCTCGGCGACCAGCGCCTCGGGCGCGTAGGCCAGCATGGCCTTCCCGGTGGCAAGCGCATGCAGTGGCGCGCGGATACCGACATAGCCGGCTGTCCTCCCCGCCGGCGGGCTTTCGATCCGCTCGATGAAGACGGCATGCGCGCCGTCGAGGATGACGAGATTGACCAGTTCCTGCGTCTGCTCGGAGAGTCGCAGCAGATAGGGCGCCGCGCGGTCGCGGATATCGACCCGCGCCATGACCTTCTGGCCCAGGTCCCAGAGTTTCAGCGTCGCGGCGTAACTGCCATCGGTCGCGTCATGTGCCACGAAGCCGCTGGCGACCAGGCTGCGCAGCAGCCGGTGCGCATTGCTTTTGGTGATACCGAGTTCCCGGGCGATTGCGGTGACGCCGCTGCGCCCATCCGCCCGCGCCACGGCTTCGAGCACGGCCAACCCCTTGAGGAAGCTCCTGTCCATGGTGCGGCACCTCCGTCGCGCGTCTTCCGCTCCTTGGTATTCGCCTGATGACAGGCGGTCAAAGCAACGTGTCCCGCCGCGGCGTTGCCGCCCTGCTGGCGGCACCGTCGGTAGCACATGCCTCCGAATGGCCGGATGGGCCGCTGCGGATCATCATTCCTTATCCGCCGGGCGGCGCGAGCGACGGCGTGGTGCGGCTGCTGCAGCCCCACCTCCAGGCCCGCCTCGGCGTACCGGTGGTGATCGACAACCGCGCCGGCGGCGGCACCACCATCGGCACCGGGGCGGTGGCGCAGGCGCGCGACGGACGGACCTTTGGCCTCACGACCGACGCGATCTCGGTCAACCCCGCCATCCTGCCTGAGATGCCCTATGACACCTTGGGCGATATTCAGGGCGTCATGGAGATCGGCACCGCGCCGCTGCTGCTCGCAACCGCTACCGGCCGCCGGCCCTGGCGCGACGCTGCGGAGATGTTGGAGACCGCCCGCCGACGCCCGGGCAGCGTTTCCGCCGGCACCAGCGGCGCGGGCCTGAGCAACCTTTTCGTCGTGCTGGCCAGCGCCCAGACCGGAGCAGGGCTGCTGCTGGTGCCCTATCGGGGCGCTGGGCCGTTGCTGAACGACGCGCTGGCCGGGCATGTGGACCTGGTGGTGGGCACCACCTCGGCGCTGGCGCCGCAGCTGCGCAGTGGCGCGCTTCGCGCGCTGGTCCAGGCCGGCACCACCCGCGCCGCTCTGTTGCCGGACACGCCGACCTTTGCCGAACTCGGCTTCCCCGAGGTGGTCGCCGAAGTGTCATGGGGCATCATCGCCGCCGCGCGCACAGCGCCGGCCGCCATTGCCGGCATGCATGCAGCACTCGCCGCAGCGCTCTCCATGCCCGACGCACGGCAGCAGATTGAGGGCGCGATGGCCATGCGTGTGATTGCCTCAACACCGGCCGGATACACCCGGCGGATCGCCGCCGACATCGAACGCTGGACGGCGCTGGTGCGCCAGTACGGCCTGCGCGTGGAACAATAGGAAAGGGTCTACCATGATTAACCGTCCGGCCCGGATGACGCCCGTGACCGATCGCAGCGCCTGGACCCGCGCCGATGTGGAGCGAGACCGGGCATGGCTGTTCCAGCTCACTCCGGCCTGGATCGAGGAGATCGACCGCGGCGTGGCGCAGCTGCGCCGGCTGGGCCGGAGTATCGACACCATGGCGCGCGAGGATTTCCCTCTGCCGACCCTCGCCGTGGAACTGAACCGCCGCATCTGGGGCGAGGTCTGCACCGGCCTTGGCTTCAACGTCATGCGCGGCCTGCCAGTTGAGCGTTACAGTGATGCCGAGGTGGGTATGATCGTCTGGGGGCTCGGCCAGCATCTCGGCCCTGGCGTCTCGCAGAATGCGATGGGCGACAAGCTCGGCCACGTCTTTAACCAGGGCAAGGATTACGAGGCGCTGAACGTGCGTGGCTACCAGACCAGCCACCAGTTGAAGTTCCACACCGATTCCGGCGATGTGCTCGGCCTCATGTGCCTGCGCAAGGCGCGGGAGGGCGGGCTCTCCTCCATCGCCAGCGCGATGACGGTGTTCAACACCATCCTGCGCGAGCATCCTGAATACCTACCCACACTCTTCCACGGCTTCGAGTTCGACCGGCGCGGCGAGGAGACGCCCTTCCAGAAGGAGGTTAGCGGCAAGCTGCCGATCTTCTGCGAGGTGGATGGCGATCTCTCGATGCGCTACGTGCGCCAGGCGATCAAGACGGCGCGGCCGAAGCTCGGCATGCCCTTCTCCGACATCGAGGTTGCAGCGCTCGATTTCCTCGATTCCGTCGCAGCGCGGGAGGAGGTAAATTTCGCCATGATGCTCGAGCCTGGCGACATGCAATGGGTGAACAACTACACGGTGATGCATTCACGGACCGAATACGCCGATTGGCCCGAGCCCGGACGCGAACGGCATATGCTGCGCCTGTGGCTGAAGCTCCATGGCTATCGCAAGCTCGACCCCCTGCAACTCGACCTCGATGACCAGTCAGGCTGGAGCCGGCGCGATGGCATCCTGCCGCGCGGCTACACCATGCGTGACGGGCGGCTGCAGGCCGCCGAATGAACCTACCGGAAAACCCAGACACCTTCGCCGACAGCCCGCTGTCGCGCGTGCTGGCGCAGCCGCTGATGCTCGGCCTCTTCCTGCCCATTCAGTCCGGCGGCTGGAGCGCATCCACCCTGCCGCGCACCACAGATTGGAGCTTTGACTACAATGCGGCGCTGACCCGGCAGGCGGAGGCACTGGGCTTCGACCTAGTCTTCGGCCTCGCGCAATGGCCGCCCAAGGGCGGACATGGCGGCGAGATGCGCTATCGCGAGACGTCGATCGACAGCTTCATGACTGTGGGCGCTCTGGCCGCAGTGACGCAGCGCATCCTGCTGATCTCCACCGTGCATGTGCTCTACGGGCCCTGGCATCCGGTCCACATGGCGAAATTCGGTGCCACGCTGGACCATATCTCGGGCGGCCGCTGGGGTATGAACGTCGTCACCGGCCATGTCTCGACCGAGGCACGCATGTTCGGCCAGGTTAGGGCCGATCATGAACGCCGCTACGAGATGGCCGATGTCTTTACCACCCGGCTCAAAGAACTCTGGTCCGCCACCGAGAACCTGACCGTCGATGGCCCCTTCTGGGCCATGGAGAATGCCTTCGTCACGCCCAAGCCGCGCTTCGGCCGGCCTGTGCTGGTCAATGCCACGGGCTCGCCGGACGGCATCGCCTATGCTGTGAAGCATTCCGACCTGATTTTCATCACCAGCCCGGGCGGCAATCAGATGGCGGAGGCAATGACGACGTTGCCGCCACACATCGCCCGCATCTGTGCCGCAGGCGCCGCGGTGGGCCGCAAGCCACGCACTATCATCAACCCGATGATCGTCTGCCGGCCGACAGAGCGGGAGGCCATCGCCTATCGCGATGCCATCGTGGACGCCGCAGATCCGGGTGCTGTGGAAGGCTTTGCTGGCGTGATGAAAAGCAGCGATGCCGTGGCTTGGCGGGAAGCGAAGCGACACTACCGTGCGCTCGGAGGCAACCTGCACATGGTCGGCTCGCCGGAGCAGATCGTGGAGGGCTTCATCAAGCTTAAGCAGACCGGCATCGATGGCGTGCAACTCACCTTCTTCGATTTCGCGCCAGACCTCGCCTATTTCGGCGAGGCGGTGCTGCCGCTGATGCGGCAGGCCGGGCTTCGGGTTGAGATCAGCTAGGCGGAGAGACATTATGATCATCACGCGCCGCATCCTGCCGGCCACCCTGTTCGCACCGGCGCTCGCCTGCGCCCAAGGCGCCGAGTGGCCCAACCGTCAGGTGCGCTTCATCAGCCCCTTCGCGGCCGGCGGCGCGACGGACATCATCTCCCGCCTCTATTGCACGCAGATGGCGGCGCTCACCGGCCAGAGCTTCGTCGTCGAGAACCGCGTGGGTGGCGGCGGCATCGTGGGGACCGAAGCCATCGCGAGGGCGGCCCCCGATGGCTATACGCTAGGGCTTGGTAGTATCGCTGTGCATGCCATCGCGCCCACGCTCCAGCCAAGGCTACCCTTCGAGGCAGGGCGCGACTTCACGCAGATCAGCGGCCTCGCCCGCAGCCCTAACATGCTGGTGGTCAATCTCGACGTGCCGGCAACCACCTTGCCCGAGCTCATAGCGCTGATCCGCGCCAACCCCGGGCGCCTCGCCTATGCCTCCTCCGGCTCGGGCACGACGCTTCATCTGATGGGTGCCTGGCTCGCCCAGGCCATTGGTGGTGAGATGCTGCACGTCTCCTACCGTGGCAGTGCGGCCGCGATGGTCGATCTCTACGCCAACCGGGTGCAGATGATCTTTGCCAATATCCCAGACGGCATTGTGCAGATGCGCGAGGGCCGCGCGCGCGCCATTGCGGTGACCAGCGCCGAGCGCAACCCCGCAGTGCCCGATGTACCGACGATGGCCGAGACCATTCCAGGCTTCGTGCTGCTGCCCTGGAATACGCTGGTGGGGCCGGCCGGCATGGCGCCCGGCCTCGTCACGCGGATCAACGCCCTCACCCGGCAGGTGCTGGAGAGCGTGGAGATGGCGCAGACCCTCGCCGATCTCGGCTCCGGTCCCTGGTGGTCCACCCATGAGGAAGCGACGAGCTTCCGGGAGACGCAGGCCGCGATGCTCGCACCTATCATCCGCGCATCAGGCGCAAGGGTGGAATGAACAACGGACCCATGCCCGCTTCATGCGTCCTTTGCCCACCGCCCCATCTTCATTACACTTGAAGGACTCATGTCATGGCTGCAACCGCGATGCTAACGCCGCAACAGGTCAAGGCCGCGATCCGCGGCGACGGGGAACTCGCCCTGCTCGATCTGCGTGAGGAGGGGGCCTTCGCCGCGCAAGGCCATCTCCTTTTTGCCGTTCCGGTGCCACTCAGCCGGCTGGAACTGGTGATCGATGGGCTCGTGCCGCGCCGGGCAACGCGCATCATTCTGGTGGATGGCGATGGCACACTTCTCGGCCGCGGAGCGGCCGTGCTGGCGCGCTGCGGCTACAGCGATGTCTCGGCACTCGCCGGCGGGACCGCAGCCTGGGCGGCCGCGGGCTTCGAGGTTTTCACCGGCACAAACGTGCCCAGCAAGGCATTCGGCGAGGTGGTGGAGGTCGAGACCGGCACGCCGCATCTCTCGCCCAGCGACGTTGCCCGGCTCCAGGCCGAGGGCGCCAACCTCGTCGTGCTGGACAGCCGGCCCATCGGCGAATTTGTAACCATGAGCATTCCGGGCGGCATTGACTGCCCAGGGGCCGAGCTGGTGCATCGCGCCCGTCAAGCTGCACCGGACCCAGGGACGCTGGTCGTGGTCAACTGCGCCGGCCGCACCCGCAGCATCATCGGCGCGCAGTCGCTCATCAACGCGAAGCTGCCCAACCGCGTCGTGGCGCTGGAAAACGGCACCATGGGCTGGGAACTGGCGGGCCTTTCCCTGGCGCATGGGCAGACCTGCACCGTGCCGCCGCCGGAGCCGGCGAACCTTGACTGGGCGCGCGCCGCTGCGGCCGATCTGGCCCGCCGCGCCGAGGTGAGGCGTTGCAGCCCAGCCGATCTGGCCAGCTTTGGCGCCGAGCAGGATCGCAGCCTCTTCATCTTCGACGTGCGCAGCCCGGATGAGTATTTGGCCGGCCACATGCCGGGCACGCGCTCCGCCCCCGGCGGCCAGCTTGTGCAGGCGACTGACCAATATGTTGGCACGCTGAATGCGCGCATCGTGCTGGTGGATGCGGAGGAGGTGCGCGCCCTTATCACCGCCTCCTGGCTCGTGCAGCTCGGCTGGAGGGACGTATTCGTGCTGGAAGGCGGACTTGACGGCGCGCTGGAGACGGGTCCGGAACCGCGGCTTGTGCCGGGACTGGGGGCGCTGCGCCCGGATTGGATCGACGCGACGGCGCTGCATGCGGCGCTTGAGGCGGCCGGCACCGTGGTCTTCGATGTCGGCAACAGCCGTGCCTTCTGTGCGGGGCATATACCCGGCGCCTGGTTCACGCCGCGGGCGCGCCTGGCCGAGGCGGTCGCAGCGCATGCCGGCGCGGCCGGCATGATCGTGATCACGGCCGACGACGTGTCCCTGGCGATGCTGGCCGCCGCGGACCTCGCCGGTGGCAGCTTGCGGGTCAGAACGCTGCTGGGCGGCAACGCCGCCTGGCGCGCGGCCGGCAAGCCAGAAGAGAAGGGCGGCCAAGGGCTGCTGAGCCAGGACGACCTCTGGCTCGCCCCTTCGCAAGTCCCACCTGAGCAGCAGGAGGCGGCGAAGCGGGGCTACATCCAGTGGGAACTTGACCTGCCGGCGCAGATCAAGCGTGACGGCGATGCGCGCTTCCGCGTGTTGCAGCCGGTATGACCGGCCCAGGCCGGCGCGCCGCTATCCTGGCCGGCGCTGCCCTGGTGGCGCCGCCAGCCTACGCGCAGGCTTGGCGGCCAAACCAGACGGTTCGCTGCATCATCGGCGCTGCGGCTGGCGGGACGCTCGACATCCATGCCCGCGCCGCCGCCCCGGCGCTGACGGAGCGGATGGGGCAACCCCTGGTCGTGGAGAATAATGGCGGCGCTGCGGGACGCGTCGCCTCCGCACTCGTCGGGCGCGCGGCGCCGGATGGGCAGACGCTGCTGGTCAGCGCGGGCGACGGCATCGTCATCTCGGACATCCTCTACGGCCGCAGCCAGGGCATTCTGCGGCAGCGGCTGAAGCCCGTCACGATGACCATCCTCGCGGCGCAACTCCTGGTGACGCATCCGCGCAGCGGCATCCGCCGTGTCGAGGATTATGTGGCCCGCGCGCGCATGAGCGAGGGCGTGACGCTCGGCGTGCCGGGCTATGGCGGCATCGCGCACCTTATCAGCGAGATGGTGTATCGCGGCCTGGGCGGCATGCGCGTGGTCCAGGTGCCCTATCGCGGCGGCGGCCCGGCGACGCTCGACCTTCTGGCCGGGCAGATTGATGCGATGATCATCACCCTGCCCGCGGTGACGGACCATGTGCGGGCCGGCCGGCTGATACCACTCGCCGTCTCAACGCTGCGGCGCGACCCGGCCATGCCGGAGGTGCCCAGCATCGCCGAGACGCTGATCCCGGATTTCGACGTGCCAAGCACCCAAGGCGTCTATGCACCGGAAGGCACGCCGGACCGCATCGTGGAGGCCTGGGCCCAGGCCTGGCGCGGCGCGCTGCAAACCGAAGCCGTGGCGCGCCGACTGAACGACCTCGGCTTCGTCATCGCCGCGACGACCCCGGCCGAATTCGGCGCGTCAATGGATGCGGCAGAGGCGCGCTTTACCGAGGTGATCGCGGCCGCCGGCATCCGGCCGGAGGACGCCTAGGCTTCGGGAATGACGCGCCCATTTTAAAGCGCCTGATGCCGCGCCACATTCACGGTTGGTCTTGGCGGCGGCCGTCCCGGTTGCAGGCCATTCGACCAAGCTGGATAGCCAAAGCCCCCTTTCAGCCAACAATACGGCGCAGATGATAGCGTGAAACATCTCTGGTTCGACGTTCAATCTCTCTGCCATGACCTTGTCGGTCGCAGGCAAATTTCGGCGTCCATCGAAGCGGTAGCAGGCTAGACCCAGCCTATCGACCTCTAACAGCCTGCAACACTTTCAGCTCCGGCGATGCCTCCGCCTCGCGCAACGCTGCCTCCAAAGCATAGCCGATCATATCCAAACCGGCGTCACGGCGTTCGAGCAGCGCATAGGTGAGGCGGATTTCCGGTGCAAAAGGACGCACCACCAGCTCGCGATCATTCTCGGCGCCGCGTAGCGGATGCATAACAGCACAGCATAAGCCCGCGGCGACCAGGCCAGCCGCCATGGTGGCGGTATCGACGGTGAAACGCCGCCGATAGGCTGCGCCGGCCGCGCTGAAAGCGTCATCCACCGAGTTTTGCAAAATCGCCCCTTCCGGAAGCACCGCAAGGTCACAGCCATTCAGGTCCGCCGGCGTAACAACACGGCGGCGGGCGGCGGGATGCCCCCGAGGAAGCAGGCAGATCGCGCGGGCCTCACCATAGGGGCGCACCCGCAGGCGGTCGCTCCCCACCGGCAGCACCGTCAGGCCGAAATCCGCTTCGCCAGCCGTGAGTTCGCGCAACAGATCCGGGCGAAAACGAAGCGCGACCTGAACCTCCATCTCCAGGTCGGCAAAGCGGGTGAGTGCCGCCTGAAGCGCACCAAAAGCGAGGTTGGGCGTGGCGAGAATGCGGATGGCCGGGCGCTGCCCATCCCGCAGCGCGGCGCCCAAATGGGCCAGACGCCCCGCCTGGGTTACCATAGCCGCTGCGCGGTCGAGAAAGATCAACCCCGCCTGTGCCGGCACCAGCCGCCGCCGCTCACGAATGAAGATCGAAAACCCCAACTCGGCTTCCAGCACCGACATCAGCCGCGAGAGTGCGGGCTGGCTGATGCCCAGGCGCTTGGCGGCAGAGGTAACCGACCCCGCATCGCGGATGGTGACGGCCGCGCGGAGCAACTTCAGATCAAGCCGGGGAAGGTTACTCACATATCGATCCTAATATGAAATCATGTTATTTTATCAGCTTGTGTCATACCATCTTTTGTCCCCAGGCTCCCACATCAAGGGAGGACGGTCGAACATGACCGAAAGCTGGGACCACATCGTGGTCGGCGCCGGTTCGGCCGGCTGCGTCGTGGCGGCGCGGCTGGCGGAAGCGGGCGAGCGTGTGCTGGTGCTGGAGGCAGGCGGCGATGACCGCCGCCGCTGGGTCAGCATGCCGCTGGGTGCGGGCAAGCTGCTGACGGATGGAAGCGCGGTGTGGCGTTTCACCACCGAGGCTGATCCCGGTGCTGCCAATCGCCGGATGATCTGGCCACGCGGCAAGCTGCTGGGCGGCTCAAGCTCCGTCAACGGCATGCTCTGGGTGCGTGGCGACCCGACGCGCTGGGATGAATGGGGCGCTGAGTCGCCCGGCTGGGACTGGCGCAGCGTGGCCCCCACCATGCGCGCGATGGAGAACACAACCCTGGGCGACCCGCAATTGCGCGGGCGTGCCGGGCCGGTGAACATCGAGCCCATCACCGCCGCGGATGGCCTCACCGAGGCCTTCATTGCTGCCTGCCAGGCCAGCGGCATCCCCGCCAACCCAGATTATAACGGCGCGCAGCATGAGGGCGTGGGCCGGCTTCAGACCAATACCAAGCGTGGCCGGCGGCAAAGCATGGCGAGCGCCTATCTGCGCCCGGCCCTGCGCCATGCGGGGTTGAAGGTCGAGACAGGCGCGCTGACCCGCCGCGTGATCTTCGAGGGCCGGCGGGCCATTGGCGTCGAGTATATGCAGGGCGGCGTGTTGCGCACGGCGCTGGCACGGCGTGGCGTGGTGCTCGCGGCTGGCGCGATCCAATCGCCACAATTGCTGGAGCTTTCGGGCATCGGCGATGCGGACCGACTTCGGGCGCTGGGCATCCCCGTCGTCGCGGACCTGCCTGGGGTGGGCGAAAATCTCTCCGACCATTTCCACATCCGTGTCACCTGGCGCAGCCGTGGCGTGCTGACCGTCAATGACATCATGAACCGCCCTTGGCTGCATGGGCCGGCGCATATGTTGCGCTGGCAACTTTTCGGCACGGGCATCTTCGCCACCGTTTCGGCCACCGCGCATGCGCTGGCGCGCACGCTGCCCGACAGCACGCGGCCCGATATGAAGCTGCAACTGCACAAGATCAGTGCCGCCGATCGCACCGGCTTTACCAAGGGCACCGGCCTCGATCCCTTCAGCGGCGTCTCGATCGGCTTTTTCAATCTCTATCCGGAGAGCCGGGGCAGCGTGCACATCGCCTCGGCCGACGCACTGGCGCCGCCTCGCATCATCGCCAATTTCCTGGCAACCCCAGGCGATGAAGCCGCCGCCATCCGCGGCCTGCGGCTCGCCCGCGAGATTGGCCAGCAGGCCATGCTTCGTCCCTTCCTGATCGAGGAAACCCGCCCTGGCGGGGCCGCACAGGATGATGCCGCACTCCTCGCCTATGCGCGGGAGGTGGGGCAGACCAGCTACCACCCGGTCGGAACCTGCCGCATGGGGCTGGGCGCCGATGCGGTGGTGGATGCGCAATGCCGGGTGCATGGCGTTGATGGTCTTCGCGTTATCGATGCTGCCATCATGCCCTTCCTGGTATCCTCCAATACCAACGCGCCCGCCATCGCCATTGGTGAACGCGGTGCGGCGATGATTCTGGCCGAAAGCAACGCCCGGGCGGCGGCGTGAGCGATGACCTGCCCGCAACGATAAGGAGACGCGAGATGACCGAGACCGAGGCAGCCGCCATCGCGGTGCTGGACCGCCACATCGCGGCGCTCAACGCCCGCGATGCCCAGGCGCTGGCCGATACGCTGCATTTTCCACATTACCGCCTCTCGCAGGGCCGCATGCAGTGCTGGGAAACGCCTGACAGCTATCACGCCGATTTCCTCGCCCGCGCCGGGGATGGATGGCATCACAGCGCCTGGGATTTCCGCCGGCCGGTCGCCACCTCAGGCGATAAGGTCCATCTGGATGTGCAATTCACCCGCTATCGGGAAGATGGCGGCAGCATGGGCAGCTTTCGTTCGCTTTGGGTTGTCGCCAAGCTGCATGATCGTTGGGCGGCGCAACTGCGTTCGAGTTTTGCGGCATGAGGGCGGTCTTTATCGCGCTGGCACTCCTCAGCGGCCTCGGCGTAGCCGCCGCGCAGGAGCGCCCGGCGGGCTTCCCCTCGCGCCCGGTTCGGATTGTTTATGGGGCACCGCCGGGCGGCCAGGGCGATCTCGTCTCGCGTTACCTGGCCGAGCGGCTATCGCCGCGCTTCGGCCAACCCGTGCTGGTGGACAACCGCCCCGGCGCCAGTGGGGTTGTCGGGCTGGAATACGTGATGCGCCAGCCGCCGGACGGCCTGACACTGGCTTATGGCGCGGCCGCCTGGGTGGTCTCCAACCCGGCCCTGCAACCCAACCTGCCCTTCGACATTCTGCGTGATTTCCGCCCCGTGGTGCGCTTTGGCATCCCACCGCAATGCCTCTTCGTTCGTGATGGTCTGCCGGCGCGCACCGCGCAGGAATTCATCGCCCTCGCGCGGCAGCAGCCCGGGCGTCTGACCTATGCGAGCTTTGGCATCGGCAGCACGAGCCACCTGCAGATGGAGATGCTCAAGCACATCACCGGCACCGATATGCTGCATGTGCCCTATCGCGGCTCAGCGCTCGCCATGCAGGAATTGGCGACCGGGCGGGTGGACGCCTTCATCATCGATTTTGCGCCTGCACGACCCTTCATGGAAACCGGACAGGCGCGCTGCCTGGCACTCACCGGCACAAGGCGCTGGCCCGAATTCCCTGACTTCCAGACCTTCGAGGAACAGGGACTGCCGCTGAACCTGATCGGCTGGCACGCGTTCTTCGTCCCGGCGGCGACCCCCACGCCCATCGTGAACTACCTGGCGGAGGAGGTGATGCGGATCAGCCGCTCCGAGGAAGGCCAGGCAGCGCTGATGCGCTTTGGCCTCTTTGCCACGGCCGATGGGCCGGAGGAGACGGCACGGATCCATCGCGAAGATCTGGAGCGCTGGCGCGAGGCGGTGCGCATCTCCGGCGCCAAGCCGGAATAGCCGGCCGCCGGGGCCGATTAAACAACATCACAAGGAAAAGTGACTTCCATGCCGAGTGCCAAGAACCTGATCGTCATCATGTCCGACGAACACAACCCAAAGGTGGCCGGCTATGCCGGACATCCGGTGGTGAGCACACCCGCCCTCGACCAACTGGCCGCTTCCGGCACGCGCTTCACCGCCGCCTATACACCATCGCCCATCTGCGTGCCGGCGCGCGCCGCCTTCGCAACCGGCCTGCCCACGCATCAGACCCGCGCCTGGGACAACGCCATCGCCTATGATGGAACGATCCCGTCCTGGCACCGCATCCTGCGCGATCGCGGCCATCATGTGACCTCGATCGGCAAGCTGCATTACCGCGGCCATGCGGAAGAAGATTACGGCCTGAGCGAGAGCATACTGCCCATGCATATCGCGGGCGGCATCGGCGACATCACCATGCTGGTGCGCGACCCCGATGATGTGCGCCTCACCGGCAAGAAACTCATCGAGAACGCCAAGCCGGGCGAGAGCGACTACACTATCTACGACCGCCGCATCGCGGCCGAGGCGCAGACCTGGCTGCGAGAGGTGGGCGCGAAGCGGCATGACAAGCCATGGGTGCTGTTCATCTCGCTCGTCTCGCCACATTTCCCACTGACCGCGCCGCCCGAGCATTTCTACAAATACGCGGGCAAGGCCCTGCCTCGTCCGAAGCTCTATGACGATGAGGAACGCCCGATGCATCCCTATGTGGCGATGTACCGCCGCAAGTCGCATTATGATGCGCCGATGCAGGGCGAGGGCGACGTGAACCGGGCGCTCGCCGGATATTTCGGGCTGGTGAGCTTTCTCGATGAGCAGATCGGCAAGATCATGACAGCGCTCGGCGAGGCAGGTCTGACGGACAGCACGCGCGTCATCTACACCAGCGACCACGGCGATAATCTCGGCACGCGGGGGCTTTGGGGGAAGGCCACGATGTATGAGGAGAGCGCCGGCATCCCCATGCTCATCACCGGCGCCGATGTTCCGGCGCATGCGACCTGCGCTACGCCCGTGACGCTGTGCGATGTCTCAGCAACCATCCTTGACGCCGTCGGTGAGGGTGATGCCATCGCGGAGAACCACCTGCCCGGCGCATCGCTGCTCCGGCTGGCCAATGCCCCGGCCGAAGATCGCGCCGCGCTGTCGGAATTTCACACCTATGGCCCGGACGCATTCTACATGCTCCGCACGCTGCGCCATAAATACGTGCATTACGTCAACGCCCCGCCCCAGCTTTTCGACCTTGAGGCCGACCCGGAGGAATTGAACGACCTGGGCACCAGCAATGCCGCAGCCGGTATCCGCAACGCGCTCGAGGCCCGGCTGCGCAGCATCCTGGACCCCGAGGCAGTTGATGCCCTGGCCAAGGCCGACCAGGCGGCGATGATCGAGCAGCATGGTGGCGAGGCGGTGATCCGTGCCCGCCCGCCAGCCGCCTTCACGCCCGCCCCCGGGGGAGGCAAGCACTGATGCTGCGGCGGGCGCTTCTGGGCACGATCCTGGCCGCGCCCGCCGTGGCTTTTCCTGATCGGCCGTTGCGTATCATCGTGGCCTATCCGGCCGGTGGCGGGGTGGACCTCATGGCCCGCGCCGTCGCTCAGCGCATGGGTCAGGCGCTGGGGCAGAACATCGTCATCGAAAATCGCACCGGTGCGAGCGGTACAATCGGCGCCCAATCGGTGGCCAGTGCCGCGGCCGATGGACACACGCTGCTCTTTGCCACCACCAGCGAGATGTCGCTTCGCCCGCTGCTGGAGAGGCAATTGCCCTATAATGCCGACCGCGATTTCGTGCCCATCGCGCTGCTCGGCCGCACGCCTGTGGTGCTGGCCGTTCATGCCGGCTTGCCGGCGCGCGATGTGGCGGAACTCATTGCCCTGGCGCGCGCGCGGCCCGGGCGGCTCAGCTATGCTGGGACGGGCAATGGCAGCCTGATGCATCTGACGGGCGAGCTTTTCCTCGAACGCGCCGGCGTGCAGATCCTGCATGTGCCCTATCGCGGCGCAGCGCCCGCGGTGAACGACACGGCGGCCGGCCAAGTCGAGTTGGTCTTCAGCGGGCTGCCACCCGTGCTGGCGCTTGCGCGGGATGGGCGGTTGCGCATCCTGGCCGTCTCAACGCCACAGCGTTTCGCCACGATCCTGGAGGTGCCGACGATGGACGAGGTGGGCCTTGCGGGCTTCGACATGTCAAACGCCGTCGGTCTTGTGGCCCCACGCGGCACGCCCGAAGCGGTGATCGCCACCCTCAATGCCGCCGCCAATCTGGCGGTTGCCGATGGGGGGGTGCGTGAGATTTTTCTGCGCAATGGCGCCGAAGCATTGGGCTCCACGCCCCAGGAATTCCTCGCCTATACGCGCAGCGAGCGAGCCCGCTTTGCCGAGACGATACGGCAGACCGGCATGCGTCTGGATTAGTAATTCCTGTCGCATCATGACGGGAGGGTGGCGATGCACAACGTCGGAAGCCCGGCCAAGAAACGCGAATGGCTCCGCTGTCAAATATTCAGCCTGGAGACCGCTTGTACCTAGTCGCACCTCCTCCGCCAATTCACATGCGAGCCACGCTCTCCGCCTGATCGACCGCCGCGCTGAGTGGCAGGTTTCCTGGGGTTTTTGGGGCAGACCTGTTGACTGGCCAGGCGCGGAGAAGCCCGAAAATCGCTCTCCGGAGGCCAATTCTCTCCGGACCTCCTGACTTGGGCGTTTTAGTACGGAACTCAAAAACCTAGGTAAAAGGCCGGTTTTAGCGCGGTCGGCACTTCCCCTGGTTCGAACCCCACTTGCCCAAAATCCGTACTTCGAGAGCGAACACTTTGGTACGAAGCTGCGATCCCGAGGCAAGGAGCAGCACAAATGCCATTAGCAACCACGACCGCAACGCGTCCTCAAGACGCGAGGTGCTGCGCGACCGGAGGCAACGTCATTGTAGAACTGGCGATTCGCGGTGAGCGGTTATGGCCGCACTTTGTGCACGTATGTCGTTTTGTCGATACCCAGATGGTGAAGGAAGGTCTTGAAGACGCCAGGGCTCAGCAGCGCTACCGTGATGCCAACAAGGAGAAAGTCCTTGCCAAGCAGCGGGAGCGCCGTGCGGCCGATCCAGTAAAGACGCGCCTGGAGGGGCAGAAATCCATGAAGCGCTGGAAGGAGCGTAACCCTGCTGGGGCGCCTTGAGTGGGCACAGCGAGGTCGTCGTTCAGTCTTGGCGTGACCGCAGGAGGCTGAGGTCTATCGACCCATCCAATCGCGCCAGGGCTGCATCCAGACGGTCAAGCTCTGCGACGAATTCCTGGCGCTTCTTCGCCTTTTCCCCTGCCGGCAGCCAGCTGGCATCCAGGCCGGAGAGGGCGAGGCGGCGCGCCTCGGCCGGGCCCCAGCCGCAGCCGGCAAACACCGTGCGCCAGCTATGGCCCAGATTGGTGCCGAAGATCGTCGGGTCGTCAGTGCCGAGCGAGATATTCAGCCCGGCATCGAACATCGCCTTGATCCGGGCGCGGCGCGGTGCCCGGTTGGGGGCCATGCCGCTCCAGCAGGCCATGGTGAAATGCACCTGCTCGGCCGCCGCGCGGGCGACCACGGCGGGGTCGGCCAGGATATTGTAGCCATGGTCGAGACGGTCACAGCCCAGCGCGTCGCGGCATTGGGTGAAATGCGCGGGTGGGCCTTCGAAGAGGGTCTGATTATCCTCACAGACATGGGCGGTGCGGCGGTAGCTGGCGCGGCCGGCCTGGCGCCAGGCCTCGACCCAGAGCAGCGGCGGACCGGCGCGTTCGGCACCATCCAACCCCACGCCCACCACTTTGTCCCGGCGATGCTGGGCCATCCAATCCAGCATTCGCAGGGCCTCGCTGGGCAGGCAGACGCTGCGATCAATGCAGGCAATGAGCAACGAGGAGACGCCAAAATCATGCTCAGCGCGGTTCAGCCCGTCGATCAGCCCATCAACGATTTCGGGATAGGTGGCGCCATTGGGCGTGAAGTAATGCGGGTTGAAGAAGATTTCGGCATGGCGGGTGCCGCCATGGCGGTGGAGATCCTCGATGCATTCATAGGCCACACGGGAGAAATCCGCCGATCTCCGCAGGCTCAGCGCACAGAGCCGCAGGATGTCCAGGAACTCATAGAAAGTGTTGAAGGGATACATTTCGGAGGCCGGGCGCGGCAATTGCAGGCCGTTTTTCGGCGCGAGTTCGGCCAGGGTCTCAGCGCGAATGGCGCCGGCGATATGCAGGTGCAGTTCCACCTTTGGCACTGCATCGAGGTAGTCAGAAAAATTCATGGTCGGGACAGGTTCCACAGGAACATGGCGGGGCCGGGCAGCACGCCCTGCAATTCTGCCCGCCACGCTGAGGCGGCGACGAATTGCCCGAGCGGCATGTAAAACCCGGCCTCGGCAGCGCGGCGATGCAGCTCCTCTGCCACAGCGCGGCGGGCGGCAGCATCTGGGGCGGCGGCGTAGGCGGCACGCTGGGTTGCGATGACCGCATCATCAGCCCAGCCGGCAAAGCCACGGGCGAGGAAGGGGTTTTGTAGGGGCGACTGCATATCCGGCACAGTGTTGGTGGTGTGAAAGAGGTGCCAGCCCTCGGGCCGGTTGCGGCGGCCGAACCAGGTGTTGAGGTCCATCGTGGCCAGTTCGACGCGGAAGCCCAACTGGGTCAGTAGCCCCTGGCTGACCAAACCGAGAGCGGCGATGCCTGGCGCATCGCCGGGGTGCAGGATGGTGATGGAGCGCGAGAAATCTACGCCGGCAGCGACCAGTGCAGTTCGCGCCGCCGCCAGATCCGGCCCGCGCGGCATGCCGGCATCGGTCTCCATGGGCGTGCCGCAGCCGAACATCGACAGGCAGCGGCGCTGGAACTCCGCCCGCGCTGCCGATGCATCGAGATAATCCTGCTGGTTCACCGCCAGCATCACCGCGCGGCGCACCCGCACATCATCGAAGGGGGCGGCAGAATGGTTGAAGCGCATGATGCCTTGAAAGCCGGTGGGGCTGGTCACCTGCACACGCACGGCGCGGTTGCGCTCCAGTGTGGGGAGGTTCTCGGCCGGCACACGTTCCAGATAGTCCACCTCGCCGGTGGTCAGCGCGGCGACCTGGGTCGCGACATCGGGAATAGCCAGCAATTCCACCCGCTCGAACCGCGCCACCTTGCCGCCGCTGGCCCAATTCGCGGGCTCTGGCCGCGGGCGATAGGCGGGGTTGCGGGTGAGGACGATGCGGTCACCGGGGCGGTATTCGGCGGTGGAGAAACGATAGGGGCCGCTGCCCACCATTTCGGTCACCGGTGTGCTGGGCGGCGTGGCGGCGAGGCGGGCCGGCATCATCATCGGTACCATCGCGCCGGGCTTGGCCAGTGCCTCCAGCACCAGGCCGAAGGCTTCGCGCAGGGTGAAGCGGAAGGTTTTGGCGTCCAGCGCTTCGAGCGAGGCAGTGGCGGCGAGCAAGGCGCCGCCCAGCGCATCTCTGGCACCCCAGCGGCGCAGCGAGGCCACGCAATCCTCTGCGGTGACGGCTGTGCCGTCATGCCAGAGCAGGCCATCGCGTAGGGTGAAAATCCAGACCAGGCCATCGGGGCTGCGGGTCCAGCTTTCGACCATCTGGGGCTGGGGCTCCCAGCGGTCATTCATGGCGAAAAGGGTGTCGAAGACCAGATAGGCGAAATCGCGCGTGGTGAAGCTCGTGGTAAAATGCGGGTCTAGGATGCGGGTCAGTGTCTCTGGCACCACACGCAGCGTGTCTCGCCGGCTGGTCTGGGCCTGGGTCTGGGTCTGGGCCGGAAGGGCCAGCAGCAGGGCTGCTAGAAGAAGACGGACACGCATCAAAGACTCCTGTATCTACCCGCTGCAAAGCGTGGGCGGGCGCGCGCGCGGGGTCAACCGGCGCAGCCGATGACGCTCCAACGCTTCCTCAAAGCGGATCACGAAAACCTCCCAGAGCTTGATTGTCCGACGCATCCGACACCCCTAAGACCAGGTGTCGAACATCCAGGACATTTCACCCGCTCGATAGGGCAGACAGATGACGCGCTCCCCACAACCAGGCCATTTGCAGTTGCTATCGCTGGCGAAACACCGATACGCTCCACTGTCGTTGGCCAGATCGGCTGGTTATCCAGGGAATGTCCGCTTCTTTGTCTCGACTGCGCCCGATGCGAGAGGTGCCAAGCGGCGTTTTCGCACCTATTAACCAACCATAAATGGCGGAAAATGTAAATATTGGAATGACGCCTCAGTCGATGCCATAAAAAACTGAATTTCGCAGTCACAATATTTTTTGGGAGTGTTTTTATTTTGTCCGTAATTTACAATACAATTGCTCAACCACTACTGGATTACATTAGTTTGATAGAAGCTGATAGAACTACTACTTCTAGTAGTCTTGACATAAATCTAAATTTGGCCGCTGATTTTTTTGGCGATCAACCCAGAATTATAACGGCTAATTATGGATTTGACGGCTATATAAGCGTTGCAGGCCTGCAAGGTACCGGCGCTGATGCGCGTGCGGCTGCTTACCAATACGGGGTGGCCTGGGAGTTGATTGATCCGATATTGGGCGCCTCGCCTCGAGCATATTATTCTGGAATGGGCGATTCCGGATTTCAGTCTACTTACGGGTTTGCTGCGTTGCCGCAGGACACGATCCCAGTTGTCTTTAGCCACCCCGTTCTAGGCGACTCATTAAGCCCTCAGGATTTTCGGGTTTTGCTCAATACCGGAGAGATTGTCACGCCGATTACTTCTAGTTTTTCACCGAATTCTGAATTTAACGAGAGGCAGACTGTTGTACTTTCTGGTGACTGGGGCAACCGCCTTCTTCCGGGTGAGAGTGGGTCTCGCTATCCAATTCGTGTTACGGTTTTTGATGATGGATCGCCCCTTTGGCTGGTGACGAGCGGCGGACTTGTATCGGCGGTCGGGCTAACCGTAGAAAGCTTTAATCCATATGTTGTCGGAAATGGCCCCAGCATTTTGGCAGCTAAATTGAATGCTTATTCCGATCTAGGTGAGGGGAACCCAGCTTGGCTCGCCAGTTCGACAGCAAATAGCGGCTTCGATCTTTACGGCGAGCAGGCTATGTATCGCCTTCGAATTTATACGAGCGCCGGATTTTCCGCCGATGGAATCGCCAGTATTTTGCCAACCGATTTTTCAAAATTCTTTCAGTTGCTGGCTAAAGATGATCATGGTAGTGACGTGGTTATTAAATTGTCCGGTCTCGATTATGACGGCGGATTCAACATTCGTAGCGAACACCACCGATGCCCTGAGAGGTTTACGGTGGTGCGATGGCAGTTCAGAGATTTCGGCTGACGGTGGTTGACCGTACAATCATCGAGTTGCGGCGGCGAGACGG
>Ga0214921_10002817_pt1 | contig 27519 bp, 45 predicted proteins | sample LL1505_MetaG_FD_177992 | JGI IMG/M metagenome (GOLD analysis project Ga0214921, IMG submission 177992) | Freshwater microbial communities from Lake Lanier, Atlanta, Georgia, United States - LL-1505 | ecosystem: Environmental > Aquatic > Freshwater > Lake | place: USA: Georgia | collected... | reverse complement strand
GCTCCCAATGCTTCTTCTTCCATTCTCATGGGCAATACTAGTCCTTCTATTGAACCTTACCGTGCCAATGCTTATCGCCAGGATACTCTATCGGGTTCTCACTTAAATAAGAACAGGTGGCTCGATGAAATTATTCAAAAGGAATCAACCAATAATAAAGAAGGTTGGGCAGATGAAGTGTGGTCAAGCATCATTGCGAACGATGGTTCAGTTCAGCACTTGGATTGGATGGACGACTGGTCAAAAGATGTTTTCAAAACTTCTATGGAAATCGACCAGCGTTGGGTCGTCCAGCATGCAGCAGACAGGCAAGTATATATAGACCAAGCCCAGTCATTGAATGTATTCTTTAGACCAGATAGTCATATCAAATACATTCATGCTGTTCACTTCCAAGCATGGAAGCAAGGATTGAAGACTATGTACTACTGTCGTAGTGATAAGATTGCTAAGGCAGATAAAGTTTCCAAGCGTATTGAGCGTGAAGTAATTAAAGAAATTGACCTTCATGCTTTGACTGAAGGTAATGATTGTTTGGCTTGTGAGGGGTAATATGATTAAATCTATAGATCAATTATATCATTGGGATTCATTTCTAACTCAAGAAGAATACAACGCAGTTTGGGAAGAATTTGAATATTATAATTGGACACTTTCTGGGTTCGCAGATAAACCAGAAGATGATGTCCAAAGGAAATTTTGGTACAAAGAATTAAGTGGTGCTGGTTATACTAGGTCTTTATTTAAAATAAAAACTGAACAATTCCTAAACAATAAAATTATTACAGAGAGATTGTATGGTAATGGCCAAGCCCATAGTCAATCTGGATGGATACACAGAGATATTGAAAAGGATCAGCGAGGAGAATTTGGAACATTAGTGTATTACCTACATAAAAACTGGAAACCTGTTTATGGTGGTAATATCTATTTTTTAGATGATTCTGAGAATATTACAAATACATTTTTCCCAAAAACAAATTCTGCTATATTATTTGATTCTAAGGTTAATCATTTTTCAGCTGAGCCAACTGTTTACTGTACATCTCAACGAATAAGTATTGCATTTAAATTTAAAATTAAAGAAGCCAGTGATGCAGAAGAAGTATTACTAGACTTTTCACAAATCCCAGAGAGACCTCCATTATGATAACAAAAACAAAATCTAATTTGATGGATCAACGCACGTATTTTAAACCATTCAACTACCCATGGGCATATGATGCTTGGTTGAAACATGAACAAGCGCATTGGTTACATTCGGAAGTTCCAATGGCAGAAGATGTTAAAGACTGGAAAAAGAAACTAACTAATGAAGAAAAACAATTCCTCACAAACATCTTCCGATTCTTTACGCAGGGAGACATTGACGTTGCTGGTGGTTATGTTAATAATTATCTACCTTATTTTCCACAGCCTGAAATAAGAATGATGCTGATGGGCTTTGCTGCTCGTGAAGCATTACACATTGCTGCTTACTCGCATCTGATTGAAACTCTCGGTATGCCTGAATCAACTTACAATGAGTTTCTTGAATACCAAGAGATGAAAGACAAACATGACTATGTACTTGACATTTCTAGTCGCAATGGTACTATCGCTAGTACTGCTGAGCATATTGCTGTTTTCAGTGCCTTTACTGAAGGCATGCAGTTGTTTAGTTCTTTTATCATGTTGCTTAATTTTCCTCGTCACGGAATTATGAAGGGAATGGGTCAAATCGTTACTTGGTCTATCGTTGATGAAACGATGCACTCAGAAAATATGATTCGTTTATTCAAGGAGTTTATCAAAGAGAATAATGAAATATGGAATGATGACCTTAAAGGTAAAATATATTCTATCGCTGAAAAAATGGTGCAGCTGGAAGACAAGTTTATTGACCTTTGTTATGCCAATGGCGACATGCGTGAATTATCAGCAGCAGATGTGAAACAATATATTCGTTATATCGCCGATCGTCGCCTGATCTCATTGGGTATGAAGGGTATCTTCAAAGTTAAGAAGAATCCACTACCATGGGTTGAGGAGATGATCAATGCGCCAGTACATGGCAACTTCTTCGAGAATCGTGTAACTGACTACGCCAAAGGCGCATTGTCTGGTTCTTGGAATGACGTGTGGGGCAAAGCAGCATGATAGAATTATACAAAGAGATCCATGAAACTCGAGATGTTTATAATGGATCTGCTCTGATATTACATGCTCAATCTATCAAAGATATTATTGATATGTTTAATATAAAAACTATGTTGGATTATGGATGCGGTAAAGGTAAACAATATAGTGAAGAAAAAATCCATGAAGAGTATTTTAGAAACATTCAACCCGCAATGTATGACCCTGCTGTCAATCAGTTTAGTGACTTACCAAAAGGTAAATTTCATTTAGTTATTTGTACTGATGTTCTTGAACATATCCCTGAAGAAGATCTAGATACTTTGTTAAAAGATCTTTATAGTAAAGCAGATAATGCAGTGTACCTTGGTATTTGTAATATCCCAGCTAATACATTTTTATCTGATGGTAGAAATTCTCATATTACATTAAAATCATTCGATTGGTGGGTAGAAAAGATATTACCATTTGCTAAAATCTGGACACAGGTATATGTATATGGTACTGGACGTGGAACAGCAAGGTTAGAAAACAAAACAATAATAATGAGGGCAGAAAAATGATAGTAAAACAATTTCAATGTCCATCATGTGAAGCTGAAGGTAAGATTACCGTAAAGGGTGAAGATTTCAAATTTGAGGATATTGTGTATTGTCCTTTATGTTCTGGTGATATTTACGAAGAAGAGGACCTTGACGAAGAGGACTAAATAGTCCACTATGTGGACATTTAATAATATAATCGTTGAAGAGTTGCCAGAAGACTGCGTTGGCTTTGTTTATTTAATTACGAACAAAGTCAATCAGCGCAAGTATATCGGTAAGAAGTTAGCCAAGTTTGCTAAAACTACCTATAAAACAGTAACTCAAAAGAATGGCGTAAAGAAGAAGAAAAAGATACGTAGCAAAATTGACTCCGACTGGATTGAATACTATGGGTCAAGTATAGAACTAAATAAAGATGTTGAGGCTCTGGGGAAAGATAACTTTACTCGAGAGATTCTTTTTTATTGTAAATCAAAAGCTGAGTGTTCATATGTTGAAGCACGAGAGCAATTCGGGAGAAAAGTATTAGAATCGGACGAATACTATAATGGGCAGATATCTGTTCGTGTTCATGGTTCTCATATAAAAAACAAACTATGACATATCTACTATTCGGTACAGCATTAGCATTATCAGCTTGTGCTGCTTATTATTCTATTATGGGATTGGTTGCGATTTTCGCAGCTGCAGCCATTCCTATTTTCATTATGGGATCACTACTAGAGATTTCTAAACTTGTAGTGGCATCGTGGATTTATCAAAATTGGAAAGAAGTTCCAAGGCTAATGAAGTATTACTTTACTACAGCTTTGGTTATTTTAATGTTGTTAACATCAATGGGTATATTTGGTTATCTATCAAAGGCTCATCTGGATCAAGCAATACCAACTGGTGATGTGCAATCAAAACTTGCGCTAATAGATGAAAAGATTAAAACCGAAAAGGAGAATATAAATGCAAATCGTAAAGAACTTACTCAACTGGATGCTCAAGTTGATCAAACCCTCAGCAGAACTACCGAAGCCAGTGGAGCAGATCGCTCCATCGTTATCCGAAGAGCCCAGCAAAAAGACAGAGCCAGAATCCTCAACGAAATCGGTGCAGCGCAAGCCAAGATCGCCAAGTACAACGAAGAACGTGCGCCAATCGCCAGCGAAGTCCGCAAAGTCGAAGCAGAAGTCGGACCAATAAAATATATTGCTGCACTTCTTTATGGTGATAATCCAGAAGTTGATGTATTAGAAAAAGCAGTTCGTTGGGTTATCATTCTGATTGTTATGGTATTCGATCCACTGGCAGTGTTATTGTTAGTAGCTGCAAACTGGCAACAAAAACGTAACAAAGAAGAAACTGAACCAAAAGAAGTTTTTATTGATGAAGGTGAGTTACCACCTGTACCTGATGAAATTAATAAAACAGAAATAAATGAACCAATTCAAGTTAATATAAATGATGAAGTTCCAGTTTGGGAAGAAATGCGTGTCAGCATTAAACCTGAAGAGCATCCAGTAGAGCATACTGTTACTGGTTATTCACCAGCAGTAGTTACTGATGAAGAATTAAATATCACTGTTGAAGATGGTAAAGACTGGGAACCAAATCTTTATAATCGCCTTGAAAAGCGTGATGAGTCACTACCTCAAAAAACTCAATCATTTCTAAATAAAGCCAAAGAAGTCTTTTCCAGTATTGGCGTAAAAACCATTGAAAAAGAAGTTGATGATCTGCAAAACAAAAAACCTAAATAGTTGATAAGAATAACTATAATGGGTTTTACAAATGGCAGAAACTACAGTAGAAGCGAAACCACTTTCTCGTTCTGAGAGAGAAGCGCAAATAAAAGACAAAGCTGGGCTAGTAATCTGTATTCTTGCAGCATTACTTGCCATCAACACATTAGTTGGTGGTTCTAATTCTAGCAAAATCCTAAACAACACAATCGAAGCCAATAATACTTGGGCATTCTATCAAGCCAAGTCAATTAAACAGACTTTGGCTGAACAATCACTTGATGATGCTAAATTTCGTAGTGATAAATCTAAAGTTGATTACCTACAGAAGAAAATTGATAGATATGAATCCGATCCTAAAACAGGAGAGGGAAAAGTAGAATTGATGGCAAAGGCGAGAAAACTCGAAGCTGATCGAGCAGAAGCCAAAAATCGTAGTCCGTTTTATACATACGCTGGTAGTTTGTTTCAAATTGCTATCGTTTTGTTAACTGCTTCTATCCTCGCAGTTAACAACAGAATGTTTCATGCTAGTATTGGTGTTGGTGTGTTTGGTGCATTATTGATGTCACAAGCACTTTGGTTATGGATACCGTTCACCCTATAATTTTGTTGAACATCTTTGTTATGAAAACCAAATCATTCTTAGATGGATCCATTAACACTCTTTGCTTTAGCGAATGGGGCAGTCTCGGCTGTCAAGGCAGGGTGTAAACTTTATAAAGACATTAAAGGCGCAGCTGGCGATGTCAAAGAAGTTCTCAAGGATCTCGATAATCAATTTCATAATGCGTATGAAGCCAAAGGTAAATCTCCTCCACCTGAAGCAAAGAAACAATTTATTGAAGAGAAAAATCGTGTAGTAGAATTAAATAAGAAAGCCAATGCTGAAGAGCATACTGGAATTTATCAAGAGATTGGTAACCACCTTGGCGCATATTATGATAACTACTACAAATGTATAGCAGTATTTGAAGAAGAAGAAAAACGTGCCAAAACACAAGTCTATACAGGTGAATCTAGTTTAGGTAAACGTGCTCTTCAACGTGTATTAATGAAAAAACAGTTAGAGCAAATGGGCACTGAATTGCGTGAGATTATGATATATCAAAGCCCACCTGAACTTGGTGCTTTATATACTGAAGTTGAAGAAATGATGTCCGAAATGGGCAAAGAGCAAAAAGTTTTAATTGCTCAGCAAATGAAACGTCAGGTTATAGAAGATAAACGCAGAGCTGCAAGAAAAAGACAAATGACTGAACAGGCTATGTGGGGTGTTGGTGTTATAATTTGTGTTTTTGTTTTCTTCTTTATGATGATGTTAGTAGTAAAATCTCGTCAAGAAATGTACCCACAATATGGTAATGAGTTCTTCCCAAAGACAGAAGAACAACGAAGAAGAGAAGCGTTACCACAGGTATATGTTGGACGCTAAATATAACATAACAAAAAGAGTGTTTAATCACCAAAATGCTAGATACAATAAAGACAGCTTCTACTACGTTAAAAGAAGCGCAGAAAATAGGTAAAGACCTTGGCTCTGTTGTTTCCGATCAACAAGCTGATATGGAAGCTACTGTACAAAAAGAACATAAGAATCGTGTTACAGCTAGACTAGCTGAAGCTGCTCGTAAAGCATCATTAGAAGTAAGGGCACTTGAGAAGTTTGAAACTAAACATAAACATGAGCAGGAACTTGAGAAATTAAAAGCGGACACCATTCGTAAATATGGTAAAGATGCTTGGGCTAAAGTTGAAGCAGAAAAATCCCAAATGGAAAAAGAGCGTCAAGCAGAATTAGCAGCAATGGATGCAGATAGACATAAACAACTTGATGTTTTTTGTTGGTGTATGACTGCTGCAGCATTAATAACATACTTTTTAAAATTGTATAAAATATGAGACTAGCGCAAATGGTTTTAATTTTAACTCTTGTAGTTACTACATTTTTGATATGGCTAGAACATCAAGTTAAAATTGTAAATTAAGGAATATAATGGCTTACTCAGACAAAGTTATCGACCACTATGAGAATCCACGAAATGTGGGTTCTTTAGATAAAAATGATCCATCGGTTGGTACTGGAATGGTCGGAGCACCAGCATGTGGTGATGTGATGAAATTACAAATAAAGGTCAATGACCAAGGAATAATTGAGGATGCTAAGTTTAAGACTTATGGTTGCGGTAGTGCTATTGCAAGCAGTTCATTGGTCACTGAATGGGTTAAGGGCAAAACACTTGACCAAGCAGGACAGATCAAGAATAGTGAAATTGCAGAAGAGCTTGCGCTCCCTCCAGTTAAAATACATTGTTCTATCCTAGCCGAAGATGCCATCAAAGCAGCAATAAACGACTATCAATTAAAGTGTTCATGCTCATGATTACCGTAACACAATCCGCAAAAAAACAAATTGATGAAATCTTAATGGATGATGTATCAATGAAATATGTAAGAGCATTTATATCTGGTGGTGGATGCTCTGGGTTCAACTATGGGTTTACTCTTGAAGAAGATAAACAAGAAGATGACCTCGTTATTGATAGTCTTTTAATTGATCCAATGAGCATGCAGTATTTTGACAATGCTACAATAGATTATACAAGCAACAAACTAAAAGGTTCTCAGTTTGTTATATCAAACCCTAATGCAAAATCTACTTGTGGATGCGGGAGTTCATTTAGCGTATGAAAAAACTTATACTACTATCATTAGTTCTGTGTTTAAATGGTTGTTCAATTATGGCAATATCTGCCATTTGGCCAAAGCCACACGACCCTGTTATGTTTGATAATCTAGTATCTACAAAAATTGCAATTGAGAAATTGAATTGTGAAGATAAAAACTGGACAGACGCAGAAACTAAAATTCAGCATCTTAAGGTATATACTGAGTTGAGAAAAGATCCTCAGGCTACATCCATTGCTCAGCTACAAGAAGCAATTGGTAAAGCCAAAGCATCTGACAAAAAATTGTTCTGTGAGTCAATCCTTAAAATTAATAAAACTAGAATAGACGTCATAGTAGACGCATGGAAAGGTAGATAACATGCTAGAACAATTAAGAGAAGTAGCTGGACTTGGTGGTCCAGCAGCTGTATTGGCAAATGAACTTTTAGTTTTGCGCCAGCAATATGAATCACAAGAATTATCCCTAGAAGAATTTCAGTTCTTAGTTCAACAAGTAGCTGAAGTAAAAGCTGCCCAAGAACTAGCGTCTGATGAACAAGCACTTCGTTATATTGTATCAGCAGCCAATGCAATAGCAATGGTGGTATGATGAAATACCGCACGATATTCATAAGTGATGTTCACTTAGGTACTCGTGATTGTCAAGCAGCTAAATTAAATAATTTCCTGAAACATAATACATGTGATACTCTATATTTGGTTGGGGATATTATTGATGCTTGGAAAATTCAGCAGAACAAGTGGCGTTGGAAGCAATCTCATACTAATGTAGTTCGTAGAATCCTTGGTCACGCTAAACGTGGTACAAGGGTTATATACGTTGCAGGTAATCATGATGAATTCTTAAGACCAATGATCCCATACGGATTTTCTTTTGGTCTGATTGAAATTAAAAATCAAACAGAACATATCGGCGCAGATGGTAAACATTATCTAATAACGCATGGCGATCTATTTGATGGTATTACTCGCCTTGCTCCATGGCTTGCGTTTCTTGGTGATAAACTCTACGACTTGGTTCTTGACTGGAACTCTCGTTTCAATTGGGTTCGTCATAAACTAGGATTTGGCTATTGGTCTTTGAGTAAATACTTAAAGCATAAAGTAAAGAAAGCGTCTGACTTTATGTTTCAATTTGAACGTAATCTTGCTGGTTATTGTAAGAAACGAGGTTACGATGGAGTCATTTGTGGTCATATTCATCATGCTGAAATCAAAGAGATTGGTGGCGTGATATATATGAATGATGGTGACTGGGTTGAGTCATGCACTGCTCTTGTTGAGCATCATGACGGTAAATGGGAAATTATAACTTGGACCAAGGAGAACGACCATGAAAGTTCGCAAGATAGTAAAGAAGATGTATCAAGCGTGTGTGAGCCACGACAAAATCAAAGAAAAGAAGATGTGGTTAAAAGCGTTGAAAAAATCACTAAAGCATAAACACACTCAAGTAGTTCGATGACCAAAAAGATTTTAATTGTAACTGATAACTTACCTGATCAAATCAATGGTGTTGTTACGACCTACAAGAATATTGAATCGTGTGCGATTCGCGATGGTTATACTGTGGATTATATTGATCCCAGGTGCTTCCGCTATGTTGATTGTCCTGGCTACAACGAAGTCAAGATTACCTTCCCGTGGAAAATTTGGAAGAAGATCGAGGAGATTAATCCAGATCATATCCACATCGCCACAGAAGGTACTTTGGGTTTGTGGGCTAGAGCATATCTTTCAAAACATAATATTAGGCACAATACTGCTTATCATACTAAGTTTCCTGAAGGTTTAAAAAAGTTATTTGGTATACCAGAATGGATCACTTGGCGATTTGTTCGTTGGTTTCATAAGCATAGCGGTAAAGTTCTAACTACTACTGACACTATGGTCAAGGATTTAAAATCACATGGATTCGATGGAGAAGTTATTTCTTGGACTCGTGGTGTTGATAGAGAAATATTCAATCCATCACATAGACATGATAATATCAATGGGAAATATTTGCTGTGCGTTTCACGTGTTAGTAAAGAAAAGAATCTAGAAAAGTTTTTTGAACTTGAATATCCTGGATACTATAAGGTTATGGTTGGTGATGGACCTATGTTTGAAACATATAAGAAACAGTATCCTGATGTGATTTTTACTGGATTCAAAACTGGTGTTGATCTAGCGAAATGGTATGCAAATGCAGAAGTGTTTGTATTTCCTAGTCAATGGGAAACCTTTGGTATTGTTATGATTGAATCAATGGCATGCGGTACTCCAGTTGCAGCATATCCATGCGATGGTCCACTTGATGTTATTGATCAAGCGGAAACTGGTTTTATGAACGAAAACTTAAAACATGCAGTTGATGCATGTTTGCAACTAGATAGAGAAAGAGTATTAGAAGGTAGTCAGCGTTGGACATGGGACAATGCTTGGAAAATATTTAAAGAAAACCTAGTAGAGAAAACATGAAACACCTCGCATTGTTTATGCGCCATCCAGAATGTTCTGAAGATTGCGCATATGCAATGGTGCATGCGCTTTCAAAAGACTATCAAATACGAATATTCGAAGAGAAGGAATTAGATGATGATACTTTCTTTGACAATCTTGATGTTATTGCTTTTCCTGGTGGGATTGGGGATAGTGACTCGTATCTTAATTTCTTCACTAGAACAAGAGCGAATCGAATCGCCGAGTTCATATCAGGTGGTGGTCACTATCTTGGTATTTGCATGGGTGCTTATTGGGCTGGACAGCGTTATTTCGATATACTTACTGATGTCAACCCTGTTCAATATATAAAACAACCAAACGCAGATGTTAAAAGAAGCTACGGAACAGTAGCTTCAGTCACATGGAACGACCAACAAGAGAAAATGTATTTCTATGATGGATGTGCGTTAATTGGCGATGAAACTAAATTCAAAACAGTTGCACGATATTCCAATGGTGATCCCATGGCAATCATACAAGGTAGGATTGGTTTGATTGGTTGTCATCCAGAAGCACCAAAGTATTGGTATGAGAAACCTTGGCAGTATATAAATAAACACTATCATGATGGAAGACATCATGACTTACTATTAAACTTTGTAAATGAATTGGTGGAATGATGCACTCGCTATATAAAATTCTGTTAAAACTTTGTCAGATCCTTGCTTGGCTACTGGCATTTTTTACCATCCCAATTATGGGTGCTCTTTGGGTAGTTTGCACGCTATCCATTGCGATTACTTTGCAAATGTTGCTAGTCTTGCATCCTGCTCTTGGGCGCAAGATAGATCGGATGTTTGAGTCTCACTTCATAGACCGACTATTTCCCTCTAAATAACCCTTTAGTATTAACAACTTACGAATCCCCTCACTTTCTGAGGGGATTACAACATTTCGCTTTACTTTCATTGCATGATGGGGTATAATAGTTGTATAAATGATGAAAAAGTGAGGTTTATATGGCTGCAATGAAAGAACTTTGGGAAGAAATAAACTATCTTCTAGATACCACGAAATGGTCTTGCGAAGAGATATCAAATTATTGTGGTTGCCCAATTGATTGGGTAAATGAAATTGTTGAACAGCGTTGGAATGAAAGGGTTGAAGCATGAATATGATTATTGAAGAAATTGATAAAGTTGAGTATCGTGGTGAAATTTTTGATCGCACTCATGGTAGTCCTTTTGATCGTGGTTCAGCTGATAGTCATTACAGTCGTCCACAAGACCCGCACTGGTATCCAGAGGGTTCTTATCGTGGCGACCGAGTTGAATCCAAAGATATGAGCATTGCAGAAATGCGTGCTTACTTTATGGGTTATGAGTTTAATGAAAGATTTGGTGATAAAAAGAATTATGAATAAATTTATGAAGATGCATGAAATTAATGAAGCGAATCGTGAGATCCTGTTGATTACGCAAGAAGAATGTGCTGAAGTTACACAAGCCATCAGTAAGGTTTTTAGGTTTGGGATGGAAGACCACCACAAAGGTGTTTCAAATCGTGAACACCTAGAAGAAGAAATTGGCGACTTGATGTGCATGATTGACCTTCTGATTGATTCAGGTATGGTCAGCGAGTCAGCTGTAATGACCGCAAAGAGTGAGAAGATGATGAAACTTCAAACATGGTCCAGTATTTTTAAGAAGGTAGCATGAGCGAAATTAAAATTCATGGCGTAAGTAAGCGTCAAAAGCGTATGTTGAATATCATGTGGAATCTTGATTCAGAGGAAGACTACTTTGAGTGGTATAATTCCCTTGATGACAATTTGCAGAAAGAAGCCGAGTTGTTGCAGCGTCTGATCATTATGGCAGAACTTGACAATGAAGTGCGCGATACAACTGATGCAAAAGAACTTTTAAAGAAATTTGCTTTGTAAGAGAAAGAAATGTATAATAAACGAATGAAACCTAGAGATCCGATTGCAAAAGATTTGCGCACTCCGAAATACCGTCAGCGTAGAGAAGAGAGCAAGGTTCAGTACATTCGTCAACCAAAGCATAGAAAGGCAGACCATGGACTTGGAATATGAACTTCACAGAGAAGGTTTAACACGAACAATTAAAATCAAAGAGCATAATGTAAAAACAAGTTATGAAACGATTGAGTTTACAATCAAGAATAAATTAGTCGATGCAAAAGGCAAAATTATAATTGATGGTGGGCATACATGTTTCTTTGAACCAAGAGAATTCAAAGAATTTTTTGAACCAATTATTAATGAATTAAAAGTGAGATTAGATAATGACAATGCAAACAGTATTCAAAACAGATAAAGAATTCGAAGAGTTTAAAACATGGACACTAGGAGTTCTACATGACACCAACGTCAAAGATTTGTGCGTTACTTTCACCAAGAAAGATGGTACCGAAAGAGCCATGCAATGTACCCTTATCGAAGGTCGAATCCCAACCGACAAGATCCCCAAAACTACAGGGTCGCCTAGCACGTCTGATGGATCCGCAGTTCGGGTCTTTGATACAGAAAAATCCGAGTGGAGATCTTTCCGCTGGGACTCAGTAACTAAAGTGGAATTTACACTATGAAATATTTGTTAATACTTGGGTTTGTTGTTCTTCTGCTTATTCTTGCGCCAGTCGCAACCATTTGGTCATTGAACACATTATTCCCAGCCCTCAACATTCCAATCGGTTTTGACACTTGGTGTGCTGCATTGATTCTTGGTGGTGTTGTAGGTGGCTCAACTGGTCTCTCATTTAAATCAAAATAAGGATATAACATGGCAGTGAATACAGCAAAGCGTAGAGCAGCAACAGCGAAAGCCGAAGCGTTCATGAAAGGTGATGAGCGAGTACTCACACAAGATAACTACATGCGTGATTTGCTCCATGTCTTAAACTATTACAACTCTAATAGCGATGACAAAGATAAGAAGAAGTGGTTCATTAGTCACTATGCTAAGATCGATAAGAAAGTAGCAGTTGAACTTCTTAAAGTTGATGAGTACCATTTCCGTACTCCAGGTATCCTTGCTCGTTTGATGGATATCGGTTCTGAACTTCAAGATGCCGAGATGAAACACTACAATGAAGGTATTGAAAAACTACTGGCTCAGATTAAAACTCGCCAGAAGTCTCAAGACAAACAAGATAAGAAAGATGCTGACGCTGCAAAAGCTGCTGCTCCATCTAATGTAATATCAATTCAACAAAGAATGGAAGAGAAAGCCCATGACTTGGCTGGTGAAATTGAAGGAGCGATTGATGACTTTGTGCTTAATGGTTGCAAGTCCGAGTTTTCAACAAAGAATTATTTGCTGGCGAATCAAGTGGCTGGACCGATTGCTAAACGCATTGGAGAGTTGTTTGTTGGTACTGCCAAAGAAATTGAGGAAGCCATTGCAGGGGTTGATGAACAACTTGTAGAAGGTTACTCGCATTTTACCAAACGTGAACTCAAGAAGTTTGCTGAGTTTGTCGAAGAGATTATTGCTGACTGTCAACAAATGGTTCAAACTGCCAAAGCCAATCGTGCTCCAAGAAAGTTGAAACCAGTGTCGCCTACTAAAATGACTGCTAAAATGAAGTTTATGCGAGAGTTTCCAGAACTTGAATTGAAGTCAGTGGCTCCAGCAACAATCATTGGGTCAAGCGAAGTATGGTTCTATAATACCAAGTATCGTCGCTTTGGTGTCTATAAAGCAGAGAATGGTACTGTCTCAGTTAAGGGAACTACTATTATTGGTATCTCTCTTGCTGAATCTAAAGCGTATACCCTACGTAAACCAGAAGAATTCTTTAAGGGACTTGCTCTAGGTAAACGTGCTCTATCAAATGCAATTAAAACACTCAAGACTAAACCATCTCAACCAAATGGAAGAATTAATGAGGAAACTATTATCCTCGGAGCATTTTAATGGAGTTTACTTATATCGCTGATGGTATAGATGCAGTTGTTATCGATAACTTCTATACACAAGATCAGTTAAAAGAAATTATGCTTGAATTGAAGTGGTTAACAAAAACTTCAATAATGTCTGATGAAACAAAATTAATTGCTGCCATGCAAGGTAATGAAATTTTAACTCAGAAAAGTGGTGTTTTTTTAGAGTTTGTTTTTAAAAATTGGAAACATTCAGCTTTAATTGCGCATGGCATGAAGCAAACTTCTGAAGAATTATTGAAGAAACCTCTTCTAGAGTTTAATACAATGTTCAAAAGTTTATTTGATTGTAATGTTAGATCTCATTTACTATCTTATTATGAAAATTCGCAGTATTATAAACCACATAAAGATGTTACTTTTTTTACATTATTAAATTATTTTTTTATAGAACCAAAACAATTTACAGGTGGTGATATTATATTGTATTCATGTAATTCAAATAAACAAGTAACAATAGAACCAAAACATAACAGGACTGTTATTATTCTGTCATCAACTATACATGAAGTTACTCCCATAAAAACAGATTATGATAAATCCTTAACAGGCAATGGTAGGTATTGTAATGCCATGTTTTTAACCAGCAAAGATCCAAGAGAACAGCAGGCAATAAATGATTCTAATTGACTATTCACAGGTAGCCCTTGCTGCCATATTAACTTTTCAACGTGAGTTGAAGGGTACTGAGTCTGAGGTTAAAAATCTCATTCGCCATGTAACCTTATCCACAATCAAATCATACAAGAAAAAGTATGGCAAGGAATATGGTGATGTAGTTATTTGTTGCGATGGTCGTAAGTACTGGCGCAAAGAATTCTTTGAATACTACAAAGGTATGCGCAAGAGCAATCGAGAGAAATCTGATCTTGATTGGGGATTGATCTTTGATACTCTATCAGAGATGCGTACTGATCTTGCCAAATATTTTCCATATAAAGTCCTACATATTGATCGTGCTGAAGCGGATGATATCATTGCAGTAATGACTAAGTATGTTCAAGAAAATGAATTGGTTCAAGAAGGTCTAGTTGAAGAATCACAGAAGGTTCTAATTCTATCTTCTGATAAAGACTTTAAACAGCTACAACTTTACCCAAATGTGAAGCAGTGGTCGCCGATGCAGAAGAAATATATTACTGCAACTAAAAAAGAAATCATTGAGCACAAAATTGAACATATTGTCAAGGGTGATGCTGGTGATGGAGTACCAAACATTCTAAGTAAAGACAATGTATTCATGGAAGGTGAACGTCAGAAACCTATGAGCGCAAAACGTCTTCAAGAATTCTTTGAAAATGGTTTCAATGCTTGTAAGAATGACGAAGAACGTCGCAACTGGCATCGTAACGCAACTCTGGTTGACTTTGACTTTATCCCTCCAGATGTTTCTAAAACCATTATTGATGTATACCTAAATAATAAACCGACAGGCGATAAGATGGCTATTATGCAATATCTGATTGATCACAAATGTCGTTTATTGTTAGATGAACTAGAGGATTTTTAATATGCGTAAGTATGTAACTCAAATGCTTGAAGAGATTCAAGCAAACCCTTCTGCGATTGAAACATATAAGGGTGATGCTGTATTGAAATTGATTTTTGAATATGCGTTTGATCCTTCAAAGAAAATGATTCTTCCTGAAGGTACACCACCATTTAAACCTGCAGATGAGCCGTTGGGTATGACACCAACAAATATGTTCAGTGAAATGCGCAGGTTGTATGTTTTCTGCCGAGCAGATTTGTCAGCACTAAAGCGTGAGAGTTTGTTTATCTCTATGCTTGAGGGATGTCATCCTACTGAAGCGGAAGTCTTGATTGCAGTCAAAGACCAGACACTACATAAAAAATATCCAAAGATCACACGAAAATTGGTAACTGATGCTGGGTTCATTCCTCCATTAGAAAAGAAAGCCAAAGAAAGTGCGACATCTTGAAGATGAAGACAGAGACTTTATTTTATTCCTTCTAAGTCTTGAAGAGGATGAGTTCAAAATGATGCTCAACTCTATGGACGAAAGAGAAGCCATGGTAGTGTTAAACAACATTCAACTTGCAAGAGAAGAATTGTTTGATGATATGATGGAGAAAGAAGGAATGAAAGCTGCAGTTGATGTTATTGCAAAAATAAAATCAAAAATGACTTGACTTTAATCAAATTCTGTAGTATAATAATACTATGGAGGATTTATTATGAAACCTGTGATAGTATTATGTTTCGTTGCAACTAATGCAATGGCTCTTGACTTCAATTCTGAGTGGGCGAAGTTCGATAACGACTTTGCAAAACTCAAATCAAAACCTGTGATGCTTGCGAGCAATTCGCCAGTTGTAGTCACACCAATCCCTGCAGTTCCAGTTGAAGACAGATCGATTGTTCTTTTAGATAAGAACACTGAATCTAATGTATTGCAACAAGTTGATCCTAAGTCACCAAACCGACTTGGTTTCAAATTGTCAGATCCTAATATGCGGGATCGTGTAATAGAAGCATACAACAAACCGAATGCAGTAGTGTATTCATTAACATTGGAATAATATATTATGAAAAAATTGATTTTAGTAGCAGCAGTTCTAGCGTTATCTGCGTGTAGTACAACAAAGGTAGCATTAGATACGCCATCATCAGAAGCAGTTAAGTTTACTCAAGACTTTGGCAAGGTTGAAGTAACATTCAACGACAAAGGTGAATGGGAATCACTTAAATCTTCTGCAACATCAGCAGTACCTATCAATGTTGACGCTGGTCTTGAACAAGGTATGAACGTGGCTCATATGCGAGCAAAACGAAATATCGTTGAGTTTATTAATCAAGATCTAAAATCTAAAACAACGACTGATGCAATTACGAAATCTCTATCGAAGAATATTTCGGAAGATGATGTTTCAAGTAAACAACGTGCAGCAAATATCGCTGAAGAGATTACCGAAAAGATCTCAGTTGAATCTAATGGTATCTTGAAGGGTGTCTATGTTCTAGAACGTAAAGTTTCTTCAGATACAAAGTATGTTGTTGTTACAGTTCAAGTTGATAAACGATCTATGAATGCAGCACGTCAATTACGTGTAGCAATGGGGAACTAATATGAAAGCATTTATTTTAGGAACAATCTTTGGTTTGGTTCTAGCAACTGTTGGTTTCAGTGGTATCGCTAAGATGTTGGACAAAGGTGTAGATACCGTAAAGACTCAGTCTCAAGAACTAGCAAAATGAAACATTCGTTACTACTACTCTGCTTAGTTGCGAGTTTATGTAATGCTGAGGAAGTTATCACTACAGGTTATGGTGATACATTTGAATCAGCATTACGTAATGCTAAAGTTGCAGCAGTTGAGAAAGTAACAGGTACTTGGATTAACAGTGAACATAAAATTCGCAATGGTAATCTGACTGAGGATATAGTTCAGTACAATGGTGGTGTAATTAAGAAGTATGAGGTTCTCTCATACAACAATAATGAAATAAAAATACGAGCCGATGTTGATGTCATAAAAGACAATCGAGTTGGTACCAAGACTGCTAATATACCTGAGTCTATGCGTGCTGGATTAGCGGAACGACAAGCAAATTCTGATTTAATTTATAAAGCAGTAAAATCGCTTGATAATAAAAACAAAGCATTAAGATTAGATGTAGCTAATATAGAATATGTAAACAAAGGATCATCGACGCAGGTATTCGTTTCTGGTAAATTAGTTTGGATTCCAAAGTGGCAAAGTGATGTTCGTTCATTGGCTCAGACCATAGATAGGAAAAGTTTAGAAGATTTAAAACTCGCAGAGCGTGTTGCTGGTGGTGCATTAAATGCTGCATTTCCTTCTGCAGCCACGTTTGGTTTTACTGCAATCCTTAGTAAAATGGCAGAGCAACAAACTAATAGAACTGATGATAACACTATTTGTTTTTCACCATACAGAAACTATATAATTGATGACTGTTACATTATTGGTATTGACTTTAAAACATTCACTGATTATATGGATATAAAAACTATTGGTATGAGTAATGGAGTCAAGAAGTTCTCCATTGCAATAGGTATAAATCGAACTGCGTTCTATGAGAAATTCGAACAGAATGCGACAAAGAGTAGCTACCTTGGTGGTCGCTATAAAAACAGTACGTTAGCAATTTACACAAACCAAGAGATGGATATAAGTTATTCATTCATGGTTCCAACCATCAGATTGTCAGAAATTGACAAATTTGAATTCATTATTAACTAGGAGATTATTATGCCCAATTGGTGTGACAACACATTAACAATTACCCATCCAGATAAATCAAAACTTGATGTTATCGCAGAAGGTCTTGGTAAAGATTCAAATAATCAACAACTATTCAATGTCATTTACCCAAACCCAAGTGGTGAATGGGATTACGAATGGTCAGTAAATAATTGGGGTTCAAAGTGGGACGCTAGTGTTCATGACTGGGAACGACAAGATGATAATACTATTTGGGTTTCGTTTGATTCTGCATGGTCGCCACCAATTGCTCTATATGAATTTATGCAGGGCGAAGGTTATACTGTAGAAGCAATGTACTGGGAACCTGGTATGGGGTTTTGTGGAGCATGGCGTGATGGATATGATGACTTTTATGAATATGATATTAGTGATCGCGATTCATTAGAACAAATCCCCGAAGATATTTTAGATTTTACAGCATTAATGGAACGCCATGAAGACTGGGTTGCTGAAGAACAAGCAGAAGAAGAATATCAAGAATACCTAATGACAGTTACTGATTGGTATCCTGTTGATGTTAACCCTGCTCGTGTTGGTGAGTACGAAGTTACTGAAGCAGGATCTCCAAGCTGGCCATTCTACAAGAAAGTTCTTTGGGATGGTAAGAAATGGACTCTGGATGGTAAGAAATATAAAGTTGGCACATGGCGTGGCTTGAGAGAAGATCCTAATGTTTTGGTTTAAAAGAAAAGAGATTGTTGTTGATGCGTTTACAACCCATCGAAGCGTATATGAATTATATAAACCTGATAGAACAATCAAATTTTTTCCTGAAGAAATAAAAGCAATCCCAAACTACTACGAAGAAGTTGATGAATCAACTAAAATAACAAGAACAACAGGAACTATTCGAAAATGTATTGGGTTGATAGATTATTATAAAACTGGATTCATAATACCAATGTGGACAGATTTTATTTGTCAACCAAAAACAGCAATGACAAAAGAAACTGCGATCGCTATGGTTCAGATGCCTTTTTATTACAACACGCATGACAGAAAACAATATCCTGGAATGTTTCAAGATTATATCCACGTCAAACTAACAAGCCCATGGTTATTCAGAGAAAAAACTGGAGTGAAGTTTATGTGGAATTCACCTATATGGAATTTGCATAATCACTTAAAACACTTCACTGTTGTTCCAGCTGTAATTTCTTTTAATTATCAATGTCAAACAAATGTAAATATTTTCATTGATAAAAATTCAGAAAATTTTACTATTGAATCAGGAACACCAATTGCCCATATTACTCCAATCACTGAACATATGGTTACAATTAAACATCATTTAGTAGATGAAAAAGAAAATTCAAAAATTGGAATCCCGAATGAGTTTTCTGAACTAAGACCTGAACGATATACTAGGTGGGTAAAAGAGAAACAAAAATCAGAAAGTAAATGTCCATTTGGGTTTGGAAAATAAATGAAACAAAAATGGATTGATGCATTCATGGACACTGCGGAGAGATTCGCACAGTTGTCCAGTGCAAAGCGATTGCAGGTCGGTGCGGTTGTCGTAAAAGACAATCGTATCATCTCAATCGGATATAATGGTATGCCATCTGGATGGACAAACGAATGTGAATATCATATAAGTGAGTATAATGAGATTACAAAATCTTGGTATCCTACTGGTGAAACAAAAACGAAAGATGAGGTTATTCATGCTGAAGCAAATGCAATTATCAAATTGGCTCGTGATGGTGAATCAGGCAATGGTTCCAGTTTATTCTGTACTCATGCTCCTTGCATCGATTGCGCTAAACTAGTCCATGGCGCAGGTATAAATAACGTGTATTACCGAAATTCATATCGGGATACACGTGGATTACATTTTTTAACTAACTGTAATATTGGAGTGTATAATGTTTCAAAGTAAATTTTATGAAAAGGCAATGCGTAGTTTAGGTAAGGTAGTTACTTGGCGTATTTTAGTAACTATCACTAACTTTGTTGGTGGTTATCTAGCATCTGGTTCTTGGATGGTTGGCTTGGGAGTTGTTTCGTTTGCTCTTGTTGTTAACTCAATTCTTTACTTCTTCCATGAACGTGCATGGAATCGTATTGATGCAGGAAAAGAAATCAAGGCTGAGTAATGAACCCTCTTATTAGAGGATGGATATGGAATATCCCCTTTTATCCTTGTTTGTATGGGAATACCAGAATATTGAAAGATATATTCTGGTATGACTCATCACAAGAGGATGAGTTTACAAAACACACTGATGCTTACGAGATCCTTGTTCCTGAGTTTCTTATCCACGCACCAGAATACGCTATAAAATATGTAAGGGATAACAAACAAAGAATTATTTCAAATAGAGATTATGTTATTATAACTGATCATAATGGGAGATGGGGGTTGCGCCCCAATATTCTTCCAGTAAGATTGAGGTTGGGTGAATGATTCAGAACTGTATTATACATAGATTACGTGATGATAATATTATTAATTCACCTAAGTTGGATCCGTATAAATCAGAGCATTTTGATAGAGTACTACCAATCTATCAAAAACTAAATCTAGAGCAGTGGGACATGGAAGATGCTAGAATCCATCAAGGTAATATGGATATGTTTCAGGATAGAACTAATACTATACCACACTATCTTAAATTAGCAAAATATGAACCAATTCCTGAGTATGATCCATCATTCAGAAAAACATTTAAACAGATCTGCCATGAGACTGCTCTGAAAATAGTAGCAACTGGTAAGAAGATTAATATTTCTTGGTCTGGTGGTTTGGATAGTACTACTGCTTTATTTTCATTAATGGAAGTTGCTGATCCAAAACAACTTAAAGTTTTTTGTAACTACAGTTCTATAATTGAATCTGCCAATATGCTCGAGAAGTATATTCTTCCAAGAGGTATTGAGGCTCATCTGTCAGTTCCATTAATGACTCCATTGTTTGATGACGGATTAGTTGTTAGTGGGTATCTTGGTGATCAATTATACGGTAGATATTTTACGCTAAAACCAGAAGAATTTACTATGGCTTGGGAAGATTATCTAACTAATGATCAGGTAGAATTAGTAGGTTCTATGTTAGAGAAATGGCCAGGAGAACCAGTAAAAACTGTCCCTGAGTATTTGTCGTTCATTGAATTAAATTCTAAGTGGCAAATGGGTAAGGTAAATCGTCAACGTGCACTTCCAGGTGCCGAGCGATTCCTTGCTTTTTATGACAATATAGATTTCCAGAAATGGTCTATTGGTAGGTATGAAGAAAAGTTTTTATCACCTGATCCAAAGACTTATAAATGGGCATCCAGGAAATTTTTAAAAGATTGTGGTTTACAATTTTATGCAGCAAATAAAACAGTTCAGACATCCCACTACCATATTGTTGACCATCAGTGGGTCATGGACTTGATAAATGGTACAAGTTTATATAGAAAGGATTTTTTGTGAAAAAGATTATGTTAATTTTGTTGTTCCCTTTGATTGCGCATGCATGGGAACCAAATCAAAAGCAGGTAATAACTATGTTACTACCAACAACAGCAGGATCTGGTGGAGAACTAACAGCACGATTAATTTCTAAACATATTGAGAGTAAAGGTATTGCTAATTTTTCTATTAAGAATGAAGCAGGTGCTGATGGTAATATCATGCTTAGAGATTTACTAGAAGCAAAGCCAGATGGATATACAGTTGGTATTCCATCATGTGTCAGTGGTTTTTTATTTTCAGATTCACACTTCAGCCATGTAATAAAAAGAAGTCCACTTGAACTATCCTTTGTAACAAACATCGGCAAGAGTCCAATGGTGTTTATAGCCAGCAAAGAAAGTAAAGTTAACACTCTACAAGAATTAATCGCAGAGGTTAAAACTGGCAGAGACATTAATTTTGCTGTTGGTGGATCTGCACATTATCTAACTTTCGAGTACTTTACACAAAATCTAAAGATAGATAAAACCAAAGTTATGCCAATAACATTCAAAGGTCCAGTCCCAGCAGCAGTAAGTGTTGCACAGTTTGATGGAAAGACAGGAACAGAGTTTGGAATCATGCCAATTGCACCAGCACTAACAATTATAAATTCGGGTAAGGTTAAGATGTTGGCAGTTGCAGGAGAGCGTAGATTAAAAGGGCTCCCTGATAATGTACCTCTCGCAAAAGATTATGTTCCAGGATTAAATATGTATGGATGCTGGAACTTTATGCTACCACCGAAGACTCCACCAGAAATAGTAGAATGGTATGTAAAACAGGTGGTTGAGGCGATAAACACTGATGAGTATAAGAAGTTTATGGAAGATAATTATATCTTCTTAGATAAGAAATCTATTGGTCCAGAAAATACCCTAAAGGAAATGGTAGACTTAAGAAAACAATGGAAACCTTACGTAGAGTCGCTACCCAAGCCAAATTAATTACTAAATAACATATATCCCAGCGTCTTTGATGACCCAGCGACTATTACTAACCGTATCCCAGCGTTAATAATAACCCAGCGATCAAAACTTAAACTATTCCACAAAGGGAAGAAAATGAAATCAGCCAAAGATTTTGTCAAAGAATTGTCAGCATCAAACGAAGCCTTATTCAAAGCCAGCGCAATGCAGGTTAAGGCATATTTCGAAAGCCAACCAAGCAAGGAAGTCCTTGTAGACCACTTTACTGGTCGTATGGTTAATGAGCGTATGAATCTAATTGAAATCTCCAAGAAAATCGCAGAAGCACCTCTAAACATGAGCACTGAAGAACTTCAATTGCTCAGCAAACAAGCACTCGATGAAGCCCAACACTACCGTATGGTAAAAGAAGTTATTGAGCACATTACTGGTGAAGAAGTTGACTTAGAAGCAGCATCTGCATCTTGGGAAACACGTATCCATAATAAAGGTGCTAGTTTGTTAGACAAGTACGAAGCGCAAACTGATGAGTTAGCATTAGCATTGTATCAAACAATCGCTGAAGGTCGCGCAGAAGCAGTTTGGAACCAAATGGCAGAAACCATCGAAGATGAATATATTAGTCATCGTTATGCCAAGATCGCTCGTGATGAAGGTTTCCATAGCAACATCGGTAAATGGAAATTGGAGCAGTTAGTAACTACTCCAGAAGCGCAAGAACGTGCCACTGAAATGGCAAATCAAATGCGTAAAGACTTGTACGCAATTTCTGCTAAAGGAACTTCATATCTTCCAGAAGCAGCTGCAATTGTTGAACAAGCATACAACTATAAATATGAGCCATTGGCTGCTTAAAGTTAGGGAATTCTGGTTGGAGGTGTGGTGTTTGAAAGAAATCTACAAACACCCATCGAACACTGGACTAAATTAATATGGAAAAAACTAAATCTATCCTAAAGAAAATTTGGGTATGGTCTACTAGTTATGAATCCGATGAAGCATTTATTATCCGAATGAAGAAAGAGTATCCAAATGAATTTAAAAACAATTGTTATTGGTAGTTTATTAGTTGTATCATCCACTGTATTCGCTCAGTGGCAACCAACAAAACCTATTGAAGCGATAATGGCATGGACACCTGGAAGTGTAAATGAATTGTCATTCCGAGTATTAGCCAAAGAAGTTGAGAAGAACACTGGTGCTAAGTTTATTATCATCAATCGTCCAGGCGCAGGTGGTGTTATCGGCACTGAGGAGTTGAGTAAGAAACCAGCTGATGGTTACTCTGTTACCAATGTATCAGTTCCAGGTATTGCAGCAATGGACAAAGTTCAAGTCCAAGGTAATGGTCGTAGTTATACTACTGACAGTTTTGTTTACCCAACACACATTGCATCTAGTCCATTCGTGATTGCATCGCACCCAAATGATCCAGCTAAAACTCCTAAACAATTCTTAGATTCTTTAAAGAATGAGAAAGTTTCCATTGCTGCATCTGGTGGCGCACGTTTAGTTTATGAAGGTATTTCTGCCAGAGTAAAATTTACAGAAGGCAAAGATGGAGTAGTTAGAGTTGACCATAAAGGTCCAGTCGATGCTCTAGTCGATGTTGCTAGTGGCAACGTGCGTTATGCGATCGTTCCATCTCTAGTTGCAAATGCTCTTTACAAAGATGGTCGTATCAATATTATTGCTCTAAGTGCTCCACCCCCAATGCGCCAATTTCCTGGAATTCCATTATTGGATACTGCGCTACCAAACTTCAATATTACAGGAATGTGGGCTCTTATGCTTCCAGCAGGTACTGCAAAAGATGTAGTTGAGTGGTATACTCGTGAGTTTACTAAGGCGATAAAGTCGGAAGAAGCAAAGGCGATTTTCTACGAAAATTTACTCCTAGAAAGACCAGAATTACAGAATCCAGAATCAATGAAAAACTGGATAGTATCCAGAGAAAAACAGTGGCAACCTCTAGTTGAGTCGGTTTTATCTAAAACTAACCAAAAGTGAGGCGATTTTCGTTATAAATAAATGTATTGGGAATGGTTCCCATATTTCAATAATCTTTAACTTTTATACTTAAAGGGTAAAAAAAATGACTGCAACAGCTAAACCAGCAAAAGAATTCCTAGACGACCTTTGGGAATCGTTTATGCCTCTACATAAAGTAGCGGAAATCCAAACTAAGCAATTCTTTGCTAATAAGCCATCTAAGAAAGAACTAGAAAACTTCTTCCATATCCGCCTATCAAATGAGCGTATGAATATGATTGAACTTTCTAAGAAAGTTTCCGAACTCCCAGCACTTACTGATCCAGAAGAGTGCCGTTTGCTTTCTAAGCAAGCATGGGACGAAGCCGAGCACTTCCGTATTGTTTACGAAGTTCTTGAGCATCTAACTGGCGAAAAGCCAGATCTAGAGAAAATCTGGGCAACTTATGGTAAAGTTGACGTACGTATGGGAGCATCCCTAGTACAGAAATACGAAGCCCATGGTAACCCAATCATGATGCACTTGTATCAGTATATGGCTGAAGGTCGTGCTGCTTCTGTATGGCAGACTATGGCTAAAGTTGCTGGTGATGAGTTCATTCAGAAGCGTTATGATCGCGTTGCACGTGACGAGAAGTTCCACAGCAATATTGGTCGTTTGATGCTTGAGAAGATCGTTACTACTCCAGAAGCACAAGCTGAATGTATGTCTTTGGTTAAAGAAATGGTTTGGGATCTATTTGAGTGTTCATGCACTTCACTAGGTGACTTCAAAACTGCTTCTGCTGAAGTACAAGAAATCATGTTGAATGCTTATGGCGAACCACATCGTGACCTTTGCGTTGCGTTCAATGGTAAGCAAGCAGCAACTGTAAATCCAAATGAGGCTGTAGCAGCGTAATTTAATTTACAATTCGTTATGAAAATTTTGATTTCACAGAGGGATTACCATATCCCTCCAAATAATTTTTTATTCGATTGCCTAGAGAGAAGCTGGTATTCTTTTCTAGGCAATCATCATTTGATCCCTCACGGTAATATCGGTAAGGTAGATGAGACAATTGATTTTGATTGTCTTGTTCTATCTGGTGGTTCGGATAGCATCGCACGTAATATAACAGAAAACAATCTTTTCTATCACGCAATCAAATTAAAGAAACCAATCCTCGGTGTTTGTCATGGAGCATTTGCTGTCAATGAGTTATCGGGTGGTGTGAATCAAATCGACTGGGATATAGTTCCAGCACATGATCATACAGATCATGAAGTAATAATGGATGGTAAGAAAATTGTTGTTAACAGCTATCACGGTCAAACTATTACTCAGTTAGGTAAAGGTATGATACCTCTTGCAATACATGAACCAGATCAAACAATTGAAGCATTCAGACATGAACATTTGCCAATCTTTGGTATTGTGTGGCACCCAGAGAGAATGGAATCTCCAGTCTTGCCAGAAGCAGTTGCAACTTTGTTAAAATAAAACTTGACTTTAATCAAATAGTACCGTATAATAGGTGCTGTAGTGATAAAAAAACTCCTAAATAAACTATGACCCTACGAACTGTAAGGTTATTAAAATTTCGCTTTACTTTCAATCAAAACTGTAGTATAATCAATCTATGAAATCGTTAAACATATCCAGACAGCTGAATAAGCATCTACCACTCTTAAGTGGCTGGACATGCACACGCCCAGAGATTAATGTATCATATGCGTTTGATCGAGGGGGTTTTGGAAAGTAAAGTAAACAAATAAAAGTTTATTTCCCAAAACCCTCTACCTGAAAAGTTAGAGGGTTTTTTGTTTTGTAGCCATCGTGCTTATTGTTCTTTAAAAATTTGCGTACCAAATGTTCCCGAATGGTGTAGTGGTAGCACAACAGACTTTGACTCTGTTAGTATAAGTTCGATTCTTATTTCGGGTGCCAAATTTGGAGGTATAACTTAGTGGCAAAGTAGTAGGCTTTTAACCTATTAACCAGAGTTCGATTCTCTGTACCTCTACCAAAGTTTTCTTTGGGGTGTCTATGATGTAGTGGTAGCATTAGGGATTGTGATTCCCTCCGTATGAGTTCGATCCTCATTAGACACCCCAAAGAAAATTTATGCCAAGGTAGCTCATCAGGTAGAGCACCAGTTTGAAGCACTGGGTGTGGTTGGTTCGAGTCCAACTCTTGGTACCATATTCCTCGGATAGTTAAATGGTATAACAGACGCTTGATAAGCGTCCATCACAAGTTCGATTCTTGTTCTGAGGACCAAATGTTTTTGCCCTATTAGTATAATGGTATTACACCTGTTTTGTAATCAGGTTACGGCAGTTCGATTCTGTCATGGGGCACCAGTTTTTATCCGAGTGTAGCGCAGTCTGGTAGCGCATCTGGTTTGGGACCAGAGGGTCGCAGGTTCGAACCCTGCCACTCGGACCAAGTTTTGGGCTGTTAGTGATAATGGGAGCACGCTGGCTTTGCACGTCAGAGGTAAGAGTTCGATTCTCTTACGGTCCACCAAAATGTATGCCTCGTTAACTCAGTGGTAGAGTGTCTCCTTTACACGGAGAAGGTCGGCAGTTCGAAACTGTCACGAGGTACCAGATATGCCCGATTGGTGAAATGGATGATCATACTGTGCTACGAACGCAGAGGTAGAGGTTCAATTCCTCTATTGGGTACCAAGTTATGGAAAGTAATGCAGCGGGGTTGGTCCTGCGACCAGCCTTGAAAACTGGGTTCTCAGAAATGGGATGGGGTTCGACTCCTCTGCTTTCCGCCAAATTATAGAGAGTTGGGTGAGTGGTTAAGCCAGCAGTTTGCTAAACTGTCGTTGAGAAATCGGCGCAAGGGTTCGAATCCCTTACTCTCTGCCAGTGTTATGCGGATGTGATGGAATAGGTATACATATCAGACTTAAAATCTGAGTTCTGTGGGTTCAAGTCCCACCATCCGTACCAGTTTTTGCGGCATTAGTATAATGGATAATACAGTAGGCTTCTACCCTACGAATGTGGGTTCGATTCCTGCATGCCGCACCAGTTGTTGGGCTTGTAGCTTAATGGTAAAGCAGTCGACTCATAATCGATTGAGTCTGAGTTCAATTCTCAGCGAGCCCACCATATGCCCCGATGGACAAATTGGCAAAGTCGTCTCTCTCAAAAGGAGAAATGTTGTGAGTTCAAATCTCACTCGGGGTACCAAGTTATGTAGGTGTGAAGCTGAATGGTTAGGCTACGGATTGCAAATCCGATTTATGCAGGTTCGATCCCTGTCACCTACTCCAAAATAACCATACTTGCAATAGGGGATTAAAAATATCGCTTTACTTTTATTAAAAAGTGGCGTATAATAAAGGTTCTTAGTTGATAAAGTTATCTAAAAGTCCTCTCTAAGTCGTTACGTCAAGTCGGACGCATGGGGCAATGGTCTTA
>Ga0214921_10002816_pt1 | contig 27521 bp, 20 predicted proteins | sample LL1505_MetaG_FD_177992 | JGI IMG/M metagenome (GOLD analysis project Ga0214921, IMG submission 177992) | Freshwater microbial communities from Lake Lanier, Atlanta, Georgia, United States - LL-1505 | ecosystem: Environmental > Aquatic > Freshwater > Lake | place: USA: Georgia | collected... | reverse complement strand
TGGTCGAAACCCATGAAATCTCAAGGGTTGTTGTAGGCCTACCCCGTAATATGGACGGCTCCTATGGCCCTGCGGCAGAAAAAGTTCGGGATTTTATTTCAAAAATCCAAGGTAGTATAGGCATCCCAATCGAAACCTTGGATGAGCGCCTTACGACGATGCAAGCCTCTAAACAATTATCTCAGATTGGATTGAACCAGAGAGATTTACGCAAGAAAATCGATAGCTCATCTGCCTCTCTTATTCTTCAACAATACCTTGACCGAAAAAGCCTTATTCCCTAGTTATTCCCTTCTATGCACCTCGGAGGCATTTTGAAAGGGAAGAGCTGTAACTTGGCTAAAAGCTTAAGTTTATTGACAGTTTTATTCACTTTTTCAGCCCTCGCCGGAGATGGCGATTTGGCTATCCCCTCCTCGGACGTAAAGCTTTCAACCGTTAAATCCAAGGACACATCGGAACCGGAAGACCTCTCCAGCCGGCTTTTTCAGGAGGACCGTATCACCTTGGAATTCATGACCGGCGCCATGTTCTCCCCTTGCGGCCTAGGCCCGCACGAGCCCGTCTATAACTACCAACAGAACAACGTCCGGTTGGGATGGATGCTGGTTTCCCCGGACGACAAAGAAAACCCATTCCGCGACACCCCCTTCCGAGGAAATTTTGAAGCCCTATTTGAGACCACGGGCTCCTATGTATGGGAAACCTTCGGCACCTACATGGTGGGAATTACCGGAATCGTCCGATACAACTTCGTCCAGCCCGGCTGGATTGTGGTTCCCTATATTCAGGGCGGGGCAGGTGTGATCTATACCAACGCCAGAAACTGGTCGAATCAGGAAGCCATCGGCGGCAACTGGGAGTTCACCCCGCAGTTTGCCGGGGGCCTCAAATTCCTCATCGACGATAACTTCTCCTTCAATATTGAGGGAGCCTTTCAACATATTTCCAACGCCAATACCTCCGCCCGGAATGAAGGCGTAAATGCCTACGGTGGCTTTGCCGGTTTCACCTACTACTTCGATAATCTTTGGCTCGAAGACGGCCACCATTGATCTTTTCATGAAGACGGCTCCGCACCGTCTCCTGCTCGCCTATCGGGGCGAAGACTTCTTTGGATGGCAACGACAAGATCCCGAACCCACCGTCCAACTCGCCCTCGAAATCGCACTTCAAAAAATATACGGATATCCCGTTCCCGTAGCCGGATCGGGTCGGACGGATCGTGGCGTCCACGCTCTCGGCCAAGTGGCCTCCTGCGAAATCCCACCCACTCATGCCCCAGCCACTTTGGCCAAAGCGCTGAACTTCCACCTCCCCGCCGGCGTTCGGGCGCTTTCCGTTCGGCGAGAAAAACCTGGCTTCCACGCCCGCTTCTCCGCCAAGGGAAAAACCTATCTCTACCGCATTGCCAACACCGACCCCCTCCACCCGCTCGAAATCGGACGAGCCTGGCACCTCCCCCGTCCCCTCAATCTTTCCGCCATGAGAAAAGCCGCCAAACTTTTCACTGGTCGACATGACTTTGCCTCCTTTACCTCCAACCCAGGATACGAACGCAAATCCACCATCCGCCGGATCCGCACCATTCGAATCGTTCGAAAGAAAAGCGGAATGATCGAACTAACCTTTGATGGGGACGGGTTTCTTTATCGCATGGTTCGAAACCTCGTGGGCGCCCTCGCCAAAGTGGGCCAAGGCCGTCTTGGCCCCGCTGACCTCAAAAAAATCCTCCAAAACCGATCTCGTGCCGGCGCCCCCCCCACCGCACCCGCGGAGGGTCTCTACCTGCTGAACGTCAGATACTGATCAAAGCGCCTCACCAGGCGCAAAACCGAAAACAGTCGGCTCCATTCCGAAGCCCATATGACTTGTCGTCTCTAAGGCAAAGAAACCGCCCCGGCCAGCAAACTTAGGTCCCAGCGAAATACGGGCCCGATATTATTTGTCATGGACCCAAGCCCAAACTGCAATCACGGATGCCAGGACGAGAATCAGAACAAAAATAACCCGCACCTCAAGCAATCTTCCGGCGGGAATTCCAGCTCCCGCATGACGGTTCTTACGTGAACCCAGTAAGATCTTGAGAAAATGCCCAGGGCAGAATGACAGCCTAAGCCTGCTTTCGTAAGCAACGATTTGTTAATTTTCCACGTCACTTTTCCCCGCATACCTCGATGTTCGAAAAAGACTTAGAACCGCAAAGAGGCGATCAAACAATTTTGTGGTCCTTGTTTTGCTTCCATTGCCTTTCCTAGTGATTTTTGGGATTAAAATTGACCCATGCTAATGACCAACAAGAGTTTATAAACTTTATATCCAGTTTTCCGATGACGATAAGGGTTGAAAAGGGTTGTTAAATAGATGTTTACAATTTGTTGTGGATGCATGGAGCGGGAGATACCAAGGGTGGAGTTGAGAGACAAAATTAGGTTATGGGCAGGATTTGCAACAGCTTACCCAGGCAGTTTTGCAGGATATTGTTGCTGGGTTCAGTGGCTTTTTTTTGGGAAACTGAATTGCTGGCTCAACAGTTCGGCGGAATCCGTGGTCAGGTCATCGAGTCAGATTTTGGTCAACCGATCGGCCGAGCCTCCGTCACGATTCTTGACACCCCTTTTGGAGCCATGACGGATGATCAGGGTAATTTCACCATCTCAGGCGTTCCCCCAGGCATCTACTCCATCCAAGTCCGGGGGTCAGGTTTTCTCCCAAAGATTGTGCCAGAGGTCTCGATCGTCGGGGGTGCCTACAACGAAAAACGAATTGAGGCCATCGCTGAGATCGAAGAGATGGAGGAGCTCGTCGTTCCTGGTGAAATTGAAAAATCTTCCGAAACCGGCCTCCTCGCTGAACGACAAGAAATCACCTCGGTGGCGGATGCCATCGGGGCTGATCTCATTGCGAAAGTGGGAGCGGCCACGGCCGGATCCGCGATGAAACGAATGGTGGGAACCTCCGTGGTGGACGACCGCTATGTGGTGGTGCGAGGCCTTTCCGACCGGTATGTGAACACGTTTCTCAATGGGGGAAGACTTCCCTCCTCCGATCCCGACAAAAGAGCTGTGAATGTGGACCTTTTTCCCGGCTCCGTCCTCGAGAGTATCTTGACCAAAAAAACCTTCACCCCTGATATGCCGGGTGACTTTACTGGAGGCAGCGTCGACATCCGAACCAAGGACTATCCGGACAAGCCCTCCTTTGGTGCCGGATACACCATGGAGTACAATTCGCAAGCTAGCTTTAATCCTAACTTCCTGACCTACAATGGCGGCGGCACAGGCCCCTTTGGATTTCGGGCCAACCAGCGCTTAATCCCGGAAAGTGTAACCTCATTAGGGCAGAGTGTCCTGCTGGACCCGGCGGCCGGCAGGTCCCTCAATGTGACCGTGCCCGGCGACCTGGAAAAAGCCGATGCCATCAACAATGCCATGCGCCAGATGAATCCCACCGTCGCTGTCACCAACAAGACCGTAGGTCCCAACACCACCGTCAATTTGCAGGGAGGCGACAGCGTCGATTTCGGGCCCGACCAAAAAGCCGGCGTTCTCGGTGCCTTTAGCTACCGCAAAAAATTCAGTTACTTCACCAACGGAGTCCGTAACAACTACGATGCCTTATATAATCCCATCAGCAAACAAGGCCGCTTGATTCCCCAATTTGAATTTGCGCAGACTCAAGGCAAAGAGGAGGTACTTTGGGGGGGCCTTATCAATTTAGCAGGCCAGCCCGCGAAAGATCATCATTTGGGAGCCAATTTCATGTACAGCAAGGCCGCCTCAGATATCACCACCTATAATGTTGACCCCGCAATCACTGACGTTAACTACCAACAACAAAATATTTCGTACGGCGAGAGGGATCTCCTCTATTTTCAGGCTCGCGGAGACCACCTCATCAAAGACGCACGCAACCTGAAGGTTGAGTGGAATGGGGGACTTGGCCAATCGAGCCTGACCGAGCCTGACAACCGTGTTTTTCAGAGCGAGTACAATCCCAAAACGGGTATTTATTCCCAACTTCCCCAGCAGGAAACGCTAGGAACTTTGTCCTCCGATCCCCTCCAACGCTATCAAAGACAGTTAACGGATAATTCGTACTATACCATCGTAGATTTCACCATTCCTTACTTTGAGGAACCCGAGAACAACGACAGCGACTTCAAAACGGGTTTTTATTACGACTATGCAGGCCGAACCTATAACCAGTGGGCGGGTAGTTACTACTATGGACAAGCCAACGACCCCGAATACTTAACCTATGGTGGCCCTAGGGATCCATCAGGGGGCAAAACTTGGGCCGATGTCTTTCTTGATGATGACCGATCTGGGTTGGTCAACCCGGCAGGAACTCCGCCCCCAGGAAATGACAAGCCTCTTTCTTGGTCCCTCACCGACTCCACCGGGACCTCCGGATCTTACTATCAGGGAGAACAAAACATTACCGCCAGCTATGCGATGACGGATCTACGTTTGTTTAAACAATTGAAATTGACCGGCGGAGCCCGCTTTGAGAACACTTACCTCGAGACTTCGGGCATCCCAGGCAACAATTCAGGCCTTTTCCCATCCTCCAGCGGTGTGATCAAACAGCTCGACCTTTTGCCAGCCGTAGCCGCCACCTTTGAATTGGCCAAGGATATTAACCTAAGATTTGCCTGGTCTCAGACCCTTGCTCGGCCTTCTTTCAAGGAACTTGGCCCTGTCATCACCCAGGACTTCTCTTCGAGTACGCTCTTCATTGGAAACCCATCTCTTCAGCTCAGTCATGCCAATAACTACGATTTCCGCGCGGAATGGTTTCCCCGGGCCGGTGAAGTTCTCGCTGTCAGTCTCTTTTATAAGGATCTTTCCAACCCCATCGAGCAAAGTATTTTTGTACAGAATGGAATTCAATACTATCAGTACGTTAATAATTCCCATGCTGTTGTATGGGGGGCAGAGTTCGAAATCAGAAAACGCCTGGATCAGGTTGCCTCATGGTTGAAAGATTTCTCCGTGAATTTCAATTTCACGCAGATTCAAAGTCAGGTGGACCTCACCCCCTACCAACAATCGCAACAGGCGGTCATCGGCCTTTTCGAGACCACCCGACCTCTCCAGGGACAGCCGACGTACATCACCAATGCTGGGCTGGACTACAATAACGTGGCCTACAATTTCTACGCTGGCCTCTTTTTCAATGTCACCGGCCCGATGCTTTATGCCGTAGGCGCGGATCTGCCCAGCATTTACGAGCAGCCCGCCCCCAGCCTGGACTTCAACCTCACGCAAGGTCTCACCGAAAACTGGAAGCTCACGTTCCGGGCCAAAAATCTGCTCAATCCCATTTACCGCCGCACCATCACCTATAATGGGGCAGAGTACGACTATTCAGCCTACAACAAGGGATGGGATATGAGTATGAATGTTTCCTATGGTTTCTAAATTTAAATTTCAACGCAAACACCGAATATCACCGCATTCTAAAAACCAATCTTTGAATAAGCTTCAGGTAGTTCTGCTTTCATTTTCGTGATTTTCTTCAGCGTTGGTCCGTCGGGCTTGATTCCTGCTTGGGCATGTGAGAGGAGGTACTGGATCACGCCGACAGCCCTGGATCTAGGATTTTGGTTTTTTTCTGCCTCCGCGAAAGCCATTGTCCACCAAGCATTTGCCTGCTCCATTAGGCCCGAATCAACTGCGGCAACTGCCATTTTCCCCAGCACATCCATCTGGAAGTATGGAATCACGTTTTTTTGGACTGCTAGAGTTTCCTTTTCGAGCAAATCTTTCGCCCGTTTCTCATCCCCTAATTTCTTGTAAACTCCAGCAAGCTCGATCGCCCAACTGTATTTGAAATCGTAAGCAGCAGGAATTCGATCTAATTCAGCCTGGGCTTTTGGCAAATCAAGAGCTGCCCAATCCATTTTTCCTGTCACAACTTCCCAATGGCAAAGGGATGCCCAATAACCCACCCTGTCAACAGAAGGAACGTTTGGTATTCTGCGTCTGGCCTCCTGAAGCCAAGTCGCTGCTGTAACCTTATCCCCCCGCTTCCATGCAGCCTCCAAAGCTTCAAATATTTCTTCCACTGTAACATTTGGGGCAGCCTGATCACCCGAAGTACCATGAAGATCCTTCACGCCTGCATAAATATCCTTTTCAGCATCGGATGATCGTTGAGCCATACTCGATATTTCTCCACCAGAAACATTTGCAAATGAAATCCGCGCGTTGGCGCGAGTTTTGTTCTCATTTGTTTGAACCTGCTTAAACCATTTCTCGACCAGATCTTTACGATCAAGGCGATGAGCCAAATCCATCAACTCAATGAGCCCAAGCTCACGGAATTCACCCACTGCGTAACCAAGAGAGAGCTCCCCCAACTCCAGAGCCGTGCGAGCAATTTTCGTTTGTTTTTGATCCACGGCCGATTGGCCGATCTGACCGAATGTGATCGCCCGGCGATAATCTTCAATCATGCCGGCAACAGTTATAGCCTCCTCCCACATGCCCGCTTCCTGCATGGCAAGCGCCACGGCGGACTGCATCTTGGACTCTGTATCCCGGTCATGACGCACCAACGGGAGCCACTCCTTCGCTTCCCGTAAACACCATTTCTTGGCAGGCGGAACGCGGGACTTCGTACAACCCGACAACATGATCGGGATGAGTAGGAACAATAAAATTGATGATTTCATCCTAAAAAGAAGAGGGGGAGGCTGTAGCCTCCCCCCCCGGTTCAAATTGGACAAACCCGATTTACATGCAAATCACTCGATAAAACGCAGGACTGGTGCCGATCGTGGTTCCTGCGTCCGTCACTTCCGCATTCCCGCCGGTACCCGTCACGATATCAATGCAGACGTACTGCTGATTGTCGGTCGATTTCTCAACTCGATACAAACAACCGGTTTGCGTATTGAAAGTGACTTTCGGGTTCGAGCCCGAAGCTTGAATACTGACGGTAGGGACGATGGCCAAGGAGCCACTAGTGAACATGCCAAGGGTGGCTAGCTTGGTCCAGCCGGCTGCCCAATTGCTGTCACGCATCGCACCAACGAACTTGACGGGGTTTCCGTCCTTGTCGGCACGAACCAGGCCTCCACGGTTGGGGAGGGTAATTCCTCCGTTTTTCGCAGCAGAAGCCGTGCTGCGGAGGTCCAGGCCACTCAAACGGTGAGTCAACGGAACCGTCAAACCGGGATCCGTATTAAACACGTTGCCCGAACCAGCCGCCGTCAGGACGCTAGATACGTCAACATAGCTAGCGGCGTTGTACTTACCATTTGCTCCAAACAAGTTTCCGGCGTTGTCCGCTCCACCAGTAGCGGTGGGATTCGTCCAAGTACCGGCACGGATGTTAGCTGCTGTGTTACTCGCAACTTCCAAGAGTGCGCATCGATACCAGATATTTCCTTTGAACGAGCTATACTTTTCGCCATCGGTCGTGGCGGTGCCAGCACCAGATATCCCTTCATCGCCATAGAGCCCGTTATTATCATTCAGGAAGAAGTTTCCACCGTTGTAGGCAAGCTGGACTGCGATTCCGCCACCGACGGCGTCCATAATCACGCTGTTATAGAGGCGGAGCGCGCCAGAGTTTTTCATCAGAGGCCCGCAATTGTTAGCTCCTGTGTTGTTCACTCCCCTGTCTCCGTATCCGCGACCAATCATAGTTGCATTGGCAATGGTCTGGAACGTAAAGGGCTGCATGGTGATAACACCGGTATCGGAGGTCGAAGGCTCGGGTCCGTCGATTTCGCACATATTATCGCCAATATTGGCTGCCACGCGCCCGGTTGTCGTGTTCAGAGTAGCGGCATCCATGTCGTTCTGAATTTGAACCCAGAACTGAACGTTGCCACGGTATCCCTGATCGGTATCAAAACCATCGTCACCACCGAAGGCTCCGATGCAGTTTTTAGGCCCAACTTTGCCACCCCAGCACTCGATATCGTCGTCTGCGTTGTTGAAAGATTCGCAGAATTCAATGGTCGTGCCACTGCCAACGCCACCCAACGAGTAGCCATTGATCTCTTTCGCCACGGCGAGCAAATAGCCACCATAGTTGTTTTGCATGAAGCGAAGACATCCAGAGTTGTCAGTGTCATCCAACCCGCCATACATCGCGCCGACTCCGATGGCCTGTAGACCTTCCAAGTATTGACGACCTTGGCCACCATTATTCGTAAGAGAAGCAGAGCCAGTAGGATCAGTTAACGCAGACAGGGTTCCAGTGTAGGTTCCGTAGGCAACCCGTCCCCTGCCGCACATCATGATGCCTCCCCACAAGCTGTCCTTGTCGAACCTAGCGTTTCCAGTATAACTCCTGATCGACGCGGCAGCCGCCCCGCCCGAGTAATCATACTGTGCAGCATCAGGACTGCCGACGAGTGATCCATTTTCCCGAAGCGCTCGCTGACCATTGACGACCGTAACCGTGGTTCCCCCAATGGATTGAGATCCAGATGTGATGCCGTAATTTTCAAAAGGAGGAACCGTTTCCAGTCCGCCTGGTACGTTCACGTCATCAATGGAAGTAAAGATGATTGGGGCGTCTGCCGTGCCGCTGGCAATGAGCTTGGCACCATTGCTGACAACCAGCGTGCCGGGATCGGAGGGCTTGGTAGGGTCCGAAACATCACCAACGACAGTGTACACTTCACCACGCACTATGGTACCAGGCTCAATCGTCACGGTGCAACCGCTGGCGATGAAGGTGATGCGATCGAGCACATAGACCTTGTCACGAGTCCAGCGTTGATCGGTTGTAATCGTTGTATAGGAGCGACCGTTGACAGTATTCTGGGCGCTACCTCCGAGGAAGCTGACGTTGGCAAAGGTGGTGGCCTTTGCGTTTTGTGAAGCAGCCATCCCGAGGGCGGCCAGCAAGGTGAGGAAGAGTTTGTTTTTCATGGTTTGTATTCCTTTTTATTGGTTCTTGGATAGAGATGTCGTTAGATTTTTCTCTTGATCTGCCGAACTGCTGTCAGGGTTAATGCACCCACAACAAAAAGGCAGGCAGATGATGGTTCTGGGACCGAGGAGGTGGTCAAGGTGCCGTAGGTACCTTGGGACGCATCGGCCGTCCCGTAAACTGCTGTCACCTGATCAGCCGAAAGACTGATGAAGTCATAAACTCCAAAAGGATACGAACCCGTATCGGCGGGGTTTCCCCACTGGAAATTGAGGTCAAAAAGTGCAATCGAATCGATCGTGGATCCGGTGGTGTGGGTAACCAAGGCCAACGCCTGGTTGTTCTGTGTGCTACTCCAAATACTATTCACGGTCGCCATGCGATAGAACTGATCCGCATCTGTGATGTCCGCACCGACCACACTGTTCCAATTTAATAACGTCCTAGAGTTTGCGGCATACCATGAGGCAAATCCCGCGGCCCCATCAGCGCTGGTCTTGGTGGTGAGTGAGAACAATCCATCGTTCAGGGATCCAAAAGAAACGTTAAATGTGTCCGCTGGGTTGAATTCACCAGCTGGTCTGGTGATTTTTGACAGTAAATTGGCGGTGACCTCCGTTGTCTGAGCGAAGGAGAAACTACTGAGGGCAAACAAGGGGAAAAGAGTTGCTAGTACCTTTTGTTGGATGGATTTCATGTGGGGTTTTCCTTTTTGTGTGGGTTGAGGGTGGTTAACCATTCTTTATCCGAAAAAACATCCGATTCGTCCAGTCGGTGGTCGAATCGACACCAGGGTTGTCGAAAGTCACATCAAAACTGTTGCTATTGGCGACAGTCAAGCTGGTGGTCCTCCAAGTGTCTGTAAGCGAGCTTTTGTACTCCAAGACGTAAGAGCCGTTCGCACTAACGGCGAAGGTGTGAGTGACGGTGGTTTTTCCGTTGCGATAGACTGGCACGCCAGCGGTGATGAGGCGAAGGGTGGGTGTCGCGATGTTGGGCACGCCACCGGCAGCTAAAGTGGCGGTCTTTACACCACTGTCCGTCACCTTACCCAAAAGGGCTGTGACCCCGCTGGCTGCATCGCCTGTGTCAACCATGTCAACGGACAGTTCGGCACCGAACCCGGACGCCGGAAAACTCGTATTGGAAGCAAAGAGCCCATACTGGATACCGCCCGGTGTGTTTGCAGGGGTTTTGAGCCAAACAAAACCAATTTTACCCACCAAGTTAATTGAGGACCCACCGATGAGTGGATCAATATTGAAGGAACTCCCAAAGCCAGGCCCTGCTGATGTATCGTTGGGCTGCCAGCTGAGAGTGAAATCACCAGTTCCCCCAGCGACAGTGCTGGTTCCAAAACTATACCACCCGTTGTCGGTCAGCAACGACTGAAGCTTTGCATCGGTATTAGCTGCCTCAACAGCTGTCCTGATATTCGCCAATGATGTGAAGGCCGAGTTTTTATAGAAAATCCCAAAATCGACCAATGTAGCATCCGGCAGGACAGTCACATTATCTGCCAGCGTATTGCCGCCAAAATAACCACCTACCGTCAACTGGATCGTAGCCGCTTGACCAGGTAGCAAGGAATATGCGAGCGACATTAAGGCGCCAAAACATATTTTTGTTATTTTGTTCATGATTTCTATCCTTCTTAGTGATCCATTCATTCTCTAACTGAAGACCTTTCTTTCTGAAATCCTATGGAGTGTACTGTGGGGCTATTGTCACCACAGTGTCCGTCGTGCCCGCAGGCGTCACCAGAACCGAAGTAAACTTATCAATACCAGGGTTGACACGAGTACTACCGCTGTAGGCGCTTGGACCATTCGCGTTAGAAGTTCCACCAATTTTGTACGTAGAAAATGCACGGGTCGTGGTATTCCACACTCCGTACTGATCTGCCGCGCTGGGCACCGAAGCACCACGAGTGGGAGAGGTGGCGGGGATGGTGGAGGCTGTAAATGTGGTGTTAAAAACGCTCGGATTCGCAAGGAGCGTCTTGGCCCCGTTGGCGGGCACAACCAACCGGGTCCGGGCCGTGCGGAAATCCCCCGAGAGGTTAAAGGCAAATGGAGTGGGTTTTCTGTTCACGATGACAAAACCTTTCCCCAAACCCATTGGGGCATGGTTTTTGGGCGAAGTGGGCGAAGCACCCCCATTGGCTCGCCAACTGTACGCACCTAACGTCGCATTGACATAATAGGTCGTTAAACCACCGGTCGCAGAATTGAGCAGTTGCACTTGAGCGTTCACTCCGTTTGCCGTTGCGGTTAAGCCTGATCCGAAAGGATTGCTGGCGCTGGCGACGCCCAGCATGGTGGACAGAGTCCAGGATTTGCGAATGCCAATTTTGGAGTTGGCTGGAATACTGAAGGTTGCAGGCAATACGCCCTTCACAGTGATCGATGTGTCCCCCGTGCCACCCACCGCCTCCATGATGAGGCCGATGGCTTGTCCATCCAAAACCTCCACAATGTACCATTTATCCTCATTCTCATCCGTGTTGTTAAAAGCCGGGAAACTGGCGGAAGAGGCTTCCTTGACTACCGTAAGCACTGTGTTGGATCCACTGGTCGAGGTCGAACTCACAGTTGCCGTATATTCGATCGGGCGCGCATAGGGGGTTCCCACGCAGGCAGTGGTGTTTCCCGGGACGGTCGCTTGGGAAATGCCGACGGGATCGGCCAAGCCTGCTTGAACATTTCCGGCATAACTTGCAACGAGCAGAGGTAAGAGGCCAGCTGCAAAGATGTGATGAATGTTAGTCATGCTTTTCATTTTCATAAATACGAACTCCTTGGTTTTAATGTTAGTGGATCCATGCGTGTTGAAATTGAGTTTAGCGAGTTAGATTAATTTGTTCGATTAAGTCTTTTTATCAACCGATTTTTTGTTACATTTATGTGGCTAATTTTGAATCTGGCCGTTGATTTATAGGGCTTTATAAAGACTGCCATCCTTTTGCCATATTGATGGTCGCCGGTAACGTGATCAAAGCGCCCGGAAAATGTTCGGGTTGCACTTGGCGGTTTCGATCGAGTCCTCGTTGTTTTTTTGTGTCCGCCGAAATGCGACAATTTAACGACAATCCACTGCCACCTAGCCAATGCCCTCGCTCTGTGCTTAAGGTTCTTGGATGGGAAGTCCATCTACGCGCTCAGCATTTCTAAGTCATCCAAGGTCCTTGGGTATTCTGGGTGTTGCACTATCGCTTCTCTGGGTATCCCATCCCGACACGCTACATTCTGATACGCTATCCATCTATTTTCCCCCTGCCCTCGAGGCAACGACTGGACTAAAAACTTCGAACGACGGTTCTTTGAACGGCTTTATTGTCCGTGCGGGGGCGCTGACTGTCACGGCCAGTCAACTCATTAGCAATCTGGCCGGCCAAACGACCTCTTCGGCAATCCTAACCACTATCGATAATTCCTTTTTGGAATACAGCTCATTTCCCATGGCGGATGCTTATCTTAGTGATCCCAACCAAGCCATCGTCACGCTCTCGGGCTCGATGAACAACGCCAGCTTCAAAGGCAAAGATATCTACCTCCTTTTTTACAACAACGCGACCGCGAGAGGGGCGACCGAAATGGGAGTCTTTCGGATGGCGAATCGGATGGATGACCCGGATCTGTCGACCGGGATTTTCCCAACGGGCAACAATGCAACGGGGGGAAGGGAATCAAACTTCTATTTTGCGGATCCTGACACAATCCTGGGCCCAGAATCTTTTCTTAACGTGCTCATTGGCCAGTATAACGTCTCGAACAACAGTTTTGCCTTGGGAGGTCTATTGGGCGGGATTGGGCAGATTTTTAATGAAAACAAGACCTCAGCGGTAGGGTCGGCCTTCAGTGAGGTGATCCTCAACAATTTTGGGGCCAACTCCTTTTCCGCGTCCGGGCTGCCGGCGGGGCTTTCCCTCAACCCCACCACCGGGCTGATCACAGGCACCTTTGCGGCGGGCACCTTCACAATCACCGCGAGCAACAGCCTGACGAGAGCTTCCGCTTCCAAGACGCTGACGTACACCGCCTCCCTCCAGCCACCGGTGATCACCGGGATCGTGCCCAAAAGCGCGACCTTTGGCAGTCCCGCCACCATCACCATCCAGATCAACAACGGGGCCACGGCGGTGAGCGTGAGCGGCCTGCCGGGCGGCCTCACCCATGCCGGCGGCGCCAGCCTGATTATCAGCGGGACCCCAACTGTGGCGGGCACTTTCAACCTGGTCATCACGGCCAGCAACGCTGCCGGCAGCGATACCCAGACCTTTCCCCTGACCGTCCAGCCGGGAGCGGCTCCAGCCATCTCCTACGCGGGCACGCTGAACGACGCTGGCACCATCGTGGCCACCCAAAACCGAGCTTACTCCAACTCCACCGACCCCAACCTGCACCTCTACCGCTTTGTCACCGATCTGGACGCCGATCCGATCCGCAAGCCGGTCTCCTACACCCTGCCTGGGAACGTGGCCTCCGACCTCAACAACATCGGCCTTTTCCTCAACCCCACCAACGGGGTGCTCTTCGGAACTCCCATCACACGGACCAATCTCACCCTGCCCGTGACCATCGCCAACGCCGCCATCGGCGCCACCAGAAATTTTATCCTAAACGTCAAGTACGCGGCCCCGCAGCTGGCCTCCACCACCGCCACCGCCACGGTGGGCAAGCCGATCAATATCCCGCTGGTGTTCACCGAGCAGAGCCGGGTCACCTCCCTCCAGCTGACGACCGTGCCTCCCCTGCTGCAGGGCAAGGTCGTTCTGAATGCCAACCAACTGACCAACGCAACCCTTTCTGGGTCCTACTCCGGGGCACCGATCAGCGAACAGCTCGTGCTGACCGCTGGGAACGAGGATGCCACCAACAGTAACCTGCGGTTCACGCTCGTCCTAGAGGCGGATGCCGGCAAGCCGAACCTAAGCAGTGCGACGACGGTGGCGGGGAAGGTGGGTCAGACGCTGAGCTTCCAGCTGACCGCCGACAACAGCCCGACTTCCTTTGCGGCTAGCGGTCTGCCGGCCGGGCTTTCCCTGAACACTGCCACGGGGCTGGTTTCCGGGGTGCCGACGGAGGAAGGAACCTTTGCGGTGAGTTTCTCCGCAGCCAACGGCAACGGGACGGGACCGGCGCAAACGGTGAGTTTCACCATCGACCTGGATCCGCCCTCGATCACCAGCTCGTCGGTGGCTCTTGGCACCGTCGGCTCCTCTTTTTCCTTTACCTTGAATGCTTCCCCTAACCCGACGGCGTTTCAGATCAACTCGGGCACGTTGCCTGGAGGCTTGAGTTTGAGTTCTGATACGGGAGTGATCGCTGGAACGCCTATGGTATCAGGGACTTTTGTGGTGGGGGTTCAGGCTCGTAACTCGAAAGGGTTGGGACCCGTGAGTACACTGACATTCTCTCTTGCGGGCATCCCTCCAGCAATCACCTCTGTTCTCACCACCACAGGCAACGCCGAACAACCTTTTAGTTACCAGATTGTTGCGAGCAACGAGCCCACCTCCTACTTTGTGACAGGCACGTTGCCCAACGGGTTGAGCTTGAACCCGAGCACGGGGCTTATTTCCGGCACGCCTACCAGTGTTTTTGAAGGCACCGTGACGATTACAGCTACGAACGCGTCGGGCAGTGACAACGAAACATTAAAAATTGTGATCAACCCAGTGGTGGTGATCCTGACATCGACCGAGGTGGCGGGCACAGTGGGTACACCGCTTTCCTTCCAGCTGATCGCCAACCCATCGAACGATCTGGTGTATTCAGTCGGGACGCAAAAGTTGCCCAGTGGCTTAGAGATCACGTCCACCGGCTTGATTACAGGAACTCCACTGAGCGCAGGATCCAGCGCGGTGACGCTGAAGGTGGTGAGAAGGGGGCAGATCACAGAGGACAGTCGATACACGAAGGTAAATTTTTCTTTCGCAAACCCAGATTTTGTGGCGCCGGATGCGGTCGACGGGGTGCTGACCTTTCGAGCAGGAGAAGCGGGGCGATCGACCATTTCGGCTCCGGCCAATTTTGTGATCACCAGCGCCGCTACGGATGGGGTGCCCGAGGGCTTGAGTTGGGACGGAACGGCCCTGGCAGGAAGGCCGACGACCGCAACCCGGACGGATGCGATGAGCAAAATTAGTTTAACGGCCAGCCTGACGACGGCTCTTGGAACTGCGACCTTGAAATCCGACTTCCTTGTCCGAGTGTCTGCGACTGCCGCCAGTTTAACCTTGCCAGGATCTGTCGAGGTCGAAGTGGGCAAGGAGACTCGCATTCCATTAACCTTCGGGGGAACGGACGTAGCTCTTTCAGCCAGTGGCCTGCCGCCAGGACTATCCATTATCAATGGGGCTTTAAGCGGAGTGAACACGTCCATAAATGGGCCAGCGGAGTGGCGGGCAACGATTTCAGCGGATAACTCCACTCTAACAGGAGGCGCCAACCGGAGCGAGGTGCTGGTCATCAAGCTGTTTAATCCACCCCCTGTCCTTTTGTCTAATTCCCGCAAAATCCTTACGGCGGCGGGACGTGGCGCCTCCCTCAATCTGAACTTCGATGCATTATCGGTGGATCGAGTTCGTGCCCTACGGTTGCCTGCTGGGGTAAGTTTGGTGGACAAAATAATTACTGTGCCCTCAACTTTGGGGGCTGGGGCTTATACGATTACGGTGATTGCGGAAAACCAGCAGAGACCAGGAGACATCACCTCCACACTGCAAGCTCCAACGGGTGACGTGCGAATTTTTGTAGATAACGCAGCCCCCACGGCTATCGCGGCCGCGGTGCCCACGGCCGCGCAAGCTGCCCCCAATGCCCCCGTGGAAATTAAATTGATTCCTGATGATTCTGGAGCTCGTGTTGCGGGCTACGGGTTGCCCCCAGGGGTGACGATCGATCGTGAGACAGGCATAGCTTCGGGAACGCCAACCCAATCGGGAAATTACAACGCCACGGTGTTTATTCAAAACGGCAAACGGTGGATCAAGAAAAAGTTTTCTTTCTTAGTGAAATAATGAATATGAAAAAAATTCCTTTCTCCACCCTTCGTCCACTCGCAACAGTAGCATTTGCTATCGTGGTGCTATCGCCCGTCTCACTCGAGGCGGGCATCATGACCCAACTCAAGGCAAAGCTTCTCTCACTCAAGGGAAACAGTGGTGTGCCCGCCCAAACCCCCTCTTCAACCCCAAGCGCTCCCGATCCCACACCTGTGGCCGTGAAAACTATCCCACCCCCTTCTCTGCCCCCGCCGCCCGAGGTTTATCCAGATCCTCTTCTCCAGTGGGCATCGCAAGAGTCGGTCGATCAGTCTGTCACCCTTGAGGGACGATACCTAACCGAGGCTATGGGAGTGACTGTGCAAAATCCGCCCGCTTCAGTAGGAACGATTGCGAATGGAGAAAAAATTGGGGCGGTACTGAAATCTGACCAGCCCGCTGAGTGGGTGAATCTCTTGCTGAGTGGACGGCACTATTTTCTGGAGATAAGTGGCCCCTCCCAACATCCTTGGGTGGGACATCGCCTTGAAATTGATGAGGGTGCCACGCGAGCGTTGGCGGCAAACCAAGTACGCTGGGAGGCAGAAAGTTCGGGAAACACGCGAGTGCCAGATGCTTCTCTTGCGGGTGCAACATACCAGATTCGGCCTCATGTCACATTGGGCGAACTTTTTGCAACTAGTTGGGAGCACCGCTGGCGCTACCAGCCGAATGCCCAGCCCATTGGGGTCAGTTTAGGCCGTCCTGGGCAGAGCCCATTGGAGTTGGAAATTCGGGGTGGATCGAATGGTGCTGGAGTACTTTGGCTCAGTGGTGGTCAAGTGGTGGTGCCAGAGGATCAGATTGTAGCTCCGGGAGCTGGCTTCATTGTTCGATTTGCGGCGCAACCCGGCTTGGGAAGTGGTTTAGCAGGGGAGTCACGCAACTTCCCCTGCCGTGCCCCAATCGTGGCAGGTTGGAACTTATTGAGTTACCCCTACCCAAAGGATTTGCGTCTCGGGATCGATTGGCCTTACGCGGACGCCAAGGCTACTGTATCCAGTGATCCCAACCAAGCGGATCGATTGATCACCTTTTTTTCTGGAGTGCAAAAGGATTATGGCCTGTGGTCATCTCCGCAAGGCCCCCGTTGGAGGCTCATCAACCGAGCCACCTCCTATTGGCAAGAGCCCATGGAGTTGCTGGAAAAAATTCCTACTGGGTACGGGTTTTTTCTACGCCGGATCAAACCTAACCCACACCACGTATTTCTTCCTCCTGTTCCCTAAAGTTTGTTTCATAAGATCTAAAAAATGGGTTTTGGTGACATTTCGAAGACTATTCACACGTTCTTTTTTGTCTCACTGTTAGGGACTTGAAGCCTCTTTTCCCCATTTCAGCCTCACTGCATGTGCCGATGGGGTGTGTACTTGTCTCTCGCTATTTTCGCCACGCACTCCGTATGGGCGGATGATGCGGCGAATCCGCATCCTCTCTCCAAACCTCCATCTCCTCTAGCCGATCCCAATCCGGAGCTGGTGGATCAACCCATTCCAGGAACGAAGCCCGATGACAAGATGACGGTTGACGGAAGAGTTTCCATTTCCGGGGAAGAGTCAAACCCGCTTACCCCATTTTATGTGCGGACTGGAATCGGACTAAGCTTTGTCACCACCGTCGACTATCCCGACTTTGGACTGAGCGGGGACGTTCCGATGCAACCTGGATTTGCCACGGGGCTCATGTTAGGCGCCCAGTTTCACGAGAACATCGCGTTCGAGATCGAAGGAGGCCTCCTTTACAACTCGGTCTACCAAAACCAACTCGAAGGGATTTCCGCTACGGACATGACCCAGGTGACGAACATCCAACTATTCCAGGTCCCCATGATGGGAAATTTTATTTTTCGGACCGACCCGTTGGCCGACTCCAAGATTCGCCTCGTGGCTGGAGGTGGTGCAGGAGGAATTTTTCGCCAAGTGTTCATTACGGGAGGTCCGAACGACGTCACCCGCAGCCAAACCGTCTCCGCTTTCCAAGGCTTTGGAGGAATCCAGATCAACCCGGGAGTCCCCGATCTGATGGTCGACGTCCAGTTCCGCTACCTGAATTCGATCGCGGGACAATCGATTCCTTCGATGTCACTTTTGGGGACGGCCACAATTCGTTTTTAGCATAGATGCGGATGATGCCTCACGCAAAGGTCACCAAGGACGCGAAGGAATATGGGAAATGGAGATTGGCCCTAATACGTCCCGTAGTTGCGGGACACGGATTTTGCCCCTCCCTTTGCGGCCTTAGGAGACTTAGCGTGAGATGAATCCAATGCCTCAAGAAAAGGACGCCATGCCGCTCACAAGGGCATGGTGCTTACTGATCATGATGTTTTTTGGTGGATCAAATCTTTTTGCCCAGAGACTGTCCCTGACGGACGTGCAGGCGCAGCCCGTCACGGGCCCTGGCCCGGGACTGCGAATTGCCCTCGGTGGCACGGTCGATTCTGATATGTCGGCCGCCCAGCGTGATAATCGGGATTATCCGCAGACGAACATTAATCCCCTCTTCGCCACATCGGTTCCGTTTAATGGAACGATCAGTTATGAGTCGATCGGGTTCAACCCAGGCTTCCGTTTCGATTTTGCCCCAGGTTACCGCCTGAACCAGTGGATCAATTTCGAGTTTGAGACTGGCTGTATCTACAACACCGTCGAATCGTACACGATCACGGGAAATGGAACTTTTACGGGGGTCAGCGGAAATCCCAATCTCAATGGAACGATGAAGCTGGATGCGGAAGGATATCTGTTGCAGGTGCCGCTCATGGTGAACGTCGAGTTTTCTTATCCGATCGGGGACGGGTGGCGACCCTTTGTGGGTGCCGGGGGCGGGGGCATGTTCCAAAAACTGACCGTCAGTACGATTTCGGGAACGATCAACTATCAGGGTGATTTCAACCAATCCAACTTCATGGGGGCGTGGGAAGCCTTTCTGGGATGCGGATACCAGGTGGCGCCGGGATTCGATGTCTCGATCGCCTACCGGGTGAACGGGGTGCTCAGCCCAGATTTCGGGGGCTACACCATGCAGAATTTCTACACGCAAGCGGCCGAGTTTGAGATGAATTGGAGATTTTAGCCCCTACAGGAGGCGAGGCGGGCCCTGCCCCGCAGGGTTTACTGATAACAGGTTGAAGGTAGGGGCGGTTATCCCCTTCTACCTTGTTATTGATTCCGATCTTAAAAGCTCAAATCCATTCGCCACTAACCCAAGAGGTTCCACGGGTACCTTTGGGTTACTCACACTTATTCCTATCTCGTTCGCATCGGGAACGAATTGTCACATTGCATTTCTCGCATCACCACAACCCTCTTTCACTATTAAGGAGATGCAAATTGCTTTGGTTTTTTTTACTGCCATATGCCTATGGGCTTTTTCCACCCATGCACAAGACAGCCCGGGTCGCCTAAGGGTAGCCCAATCTTCGATTGCTACTGCCACAAACTCAATCGCAACCAGTAACGCGCAACCCGCTCCTACAGTCTCACCCGCCACCAACAACCCCACGACCGTCACCAACGCTTCCACCGATGGTTCAAACCTAACCGACGCGCCACTTCCCGAGATCGCCAACCAGCCTAAAATCATTGCTCCGGGTCAGCCTCAGGCTGCGGAGGGACTCAAAGGACCCCGCGATGGCCATTGGTATGTAGGCGCAAGCGCAGGGGCGAGCCTTCAGCAGTTTCAAAGTTCTGGCACCGTAACAGCGGTGGGTTATCCCTCCTTGGAGGCTGATTCGAATTCAAGAATTGGATTGGTGATGTCGGGAAAAGTTGGATACGAGTTCTCCACCCGGGACGTTCAACTTGCTTTTGGTGGGCCCGTTCCCATGAGAACCGCGCTGGAGTTCGATATGACTTACTTTGCCTACCGTTTAAAGCAGCCCGTCACTGCAACAGGAGGCGGAAATGTTCTCGGATATGAAAACGGGCAAATGTCGGGTTGGGTCCCCTGTTTGAATGGCCTAATTAAGTTCGAGGAGTTGCCCGTGGTTCCTTACTTTGGCGGCGGCATTGGGGCAGGCATTTTAAACTGCAACAGCCATGTCCTCAATTACGACCAAAGCGGCGTTCAGGTTGTCACCGCCGACACCAATGCGACCAACACCGTTCTTGCTCTCCAAGCCATCGTAGGCCTCGAAAGGCATCTGACGGAACAATTAAGAATCTTCGTGGAATACAAATTCCTAGGCCTGATGGACGTTCAATTTGCATATGGAAATAATAGCGCGGTCACCAATCCGGGAAACGGAGGATCCAACTCTTCAAATAATTACCTAGCCCAGCAAATCGTTGAGGCAGGACTGAAGTGGGATTTTTAAGAATGAAGCTACCTCCGGCTCTTCTTTTGGCCTCATTTTTTCTTTTCTGGACTGCTGCCGCACAACTTTTCGCCCAAACGAACGCCATTGCTGCAACGAGCCCATCACCCGCCGCGACCCCCGCGATCAAAGTCACCAGCGAAACTGCGCCCATGATCGAGGCCACCCGCGAGACATTAACCAAATGGGTAGAAACCAAGCAGCTCATCTCCAAAGAGAAATCAGAATGGACTTCGGGTAAGGAAATTTTGGAAGATCGGATCCGTTTAGCTGAAGCCGAGACCACAACCGTCCGAGACAAGCTAAAGGAGATCTCGATTGCCGTGGCCGAAGCCCAAAAGAAACGGGACGAGTTGGCTGCGCAAAACGACAAGCTGAAGGCAACGGCAGAAAGATCGAAAGCCATGGTGATCACGGCCGAAAAGAAACTTCGGCCACTCCTCCCTCAACTGCCCGAACCCCTACGGGAAAAACTCAAACCGATTATCGCCCGCTTCCCCGAGGATTCAGAAAAGTCGACCGCCTCCTTGGCCGAACGACTCCAAAATGTCCTGGGGATTCTCGACCAGGCCAGCGCCTTTAACTCTACCGTGGCCAGCGTCAAGGAGTTGCGCACCTTCCCCGATGGGACCCGCGCGGAGGTCACCACCGTATATCTGGGCCTGGCCCAAGCCTACTACACGAATCGGGAAGGCACTTTAGCTGGAATTGGGCATCCAGGACCGGATGGTTGGGTCTGGAAACCGGACAATGCCAACGGAAAGAAAATCCTCCTCGCCGTCCACATTCTTGAAGGAAAGGAAAAGGGGGCTACCTTCATCGATCTCCCTGTTAAAATTCAATGAAACATAACCACCTCACTCTGTTGTCTTGGCTGGCCTTGGGTGCATTCGCATGGGCTCAAGCCCCTGCGGCCTCCGATGCCAAACTGGATCTCCGAGCCCCCTCCGCCTCCTTCGTGGCTCCCCCATCAGCCCAACCTGCCGTCCCCGAACCCACCCCTGCCCCCTCCACTCTTCCCCCCGCCCCACCCAAAGCGACCGATGTCCTGGGTGCCGCATCGACCAAGGCAAAAGCTGACTTGGATGCCGCCCTAAAAGAACTGACGGCTACACGGGAAAAAATCTCATCCGAAAAACTTCCTCTCAGCAAAAAACTCTCCCTTGCCGAGGATGACTTGGCCCTAGCGCGAAAAGAGCTCGACCTTGCCCAGCGGGCCCGCGACATGAAGAACCTCGACCAATCCTCCCTGAAAGCGGAAATCAAACAGCGCGAAGAGGAAAACACCTACATGCTGAATCTCTTGAACGAATTCGGTAGGAATTTTGGGGAAAAGAGCATCCACATCTCGGAACGATCGGGCCATCGCGAAAAACTGGATCTGGCCAAAGCCACTCACGAAAGTACGACAGCCTCCCACGAAGACAAATATAAGGCCTCGTTCCGGATCGTCGATGCCGCCCTGACCAGGATCGAAGACCTCCTCGGCGGACACAGCTACCCGGGCGTTGCGCTGGACGCTCAGGGAGGGTTGGTCGAAGGTAAGTTTGCCCAGATTGGCCCCATGGTTCTCTTTTCTTCTGCCGACGGTTCAGTCGCCGGTTGGGCTTCGGAAGCCAAAGGATCCAAAGAAACCGTCCTCAAAGGTGCGGAACATTCAAAAATCTTTGGTCCCGCCTTTGCCTCCATGATGGCGGGTGGAGAGGGCATTATCCCTTCCGACTTCACCATGGGACAAGCCTTGAGAAATTACGGCAACAAAAATTCGATCATCCGCACCTTTATCCACGGTGGACCCATCATGTGGCCTCTCCTCTTTGCTGCCATCGTTGCTGCCGTTGTCTCCCTCGAACGCACTCTCTTCATTGTGTCGGAAAAACGCCGCCAAAATCCTGAGCAGGTTGAAAAGATTTTTACTTTGGTGGAAAGCGGCAACCAGCCTGCGGCCATCCAGGTCGCGAACGCGTCCACCGATTTCGTAGCTCGAGTCCTCGGCTTTGCTCTTGCCAACGCGAACCTTTCCATCAGCCAAGCCATTAGCAAGGCCAGTGCACTTGAGCTAAAACGCTTCAGTCGCGGACTCCCGATCCTCGATACCATCATCACCGCCGCCCCCCTCCTCGGACTGCTCGGCACGGTGACGGGCATGATGAACACCTTCAGTATGATGGGGGGAGATGAGCTAGGAGCACCTGCCGCCATCACGGGTGGTATCGCCGAAGGTTTGATCGCCACCGCCTTCGGTCTTCTCGTCGCCATCACCTGCTTGTTCCCGAACAATTATCTGAATGCTCGAATCGAATCAGCCCAACACGAAATGGAAGATGCGGGTCGCCGACTCGAACTGATGCTGATGGCAGAAAAAGCCTTCGAAAGAGCCAGTCACTCCCACGGAGGGGATCACGGAAATCCTCCTCCCGCGCCCCGGTCCATCCCCCCCTCACCTCCTCCTGCACCCCCCCCAGCTTCAAATGGCTCGCGCTTGGGACAGACCCCCGTTCAACCTCCACCCCCTCCCCCGAGCGTACCCCCAATTCAGGCCCCACCCTCCACCCCGGGAATTAATCCACCGTCTGGGAAACTCGGCCTCAACCTTCCATTCATCTTGAAGCCTAAATCGAGCAACCCCTCCACAGGAAAGGCCTAAGAAAATGGCAGGCGGAGGAGGCGGTGTTTCCAGAGGGGGGCGAAAGAAAGCCCGGATCGAGATTATTCCCCTGATTGATATCATGTTTTTTCTCCTCGCCACTTTTGTCATGGTCTCCCTCTCCATGGTCAAGAATGAGGGAGTCTCCGTCATGCTTCCCGGTTCCAGCACCTCGGAGGCCAAGGAGAAGGACGATAGCATCACCACGGTCTCCGTGGCGGAGGGTGGGGATGTCTACATCAACCAGGAAAAGGTCACCATGAGCCAACTCCCCCTGCGCCTATCCTCCATCAAGGCGTCCAATCCCGACCCGAAATTCACGCTCAACGCCGACTCCCGGGCCAATTTTGACAAGGTGGTCCTGGTGCTCGACGAGATCCGGAAGCTGGGTGTGACCAAAATCGGCATCTCCACCAAAACACGCCAATGAGCCCCGCTGCACCCCCGCCTCCCCGGCCGTCATCCCCCCCTGTTCCCGTTCCCAAGTTCCAGACCCGGAAGGAGTCCAATCTCTACCCCCTCTGCTTTGCCGCCATCTTTGGTTTTGCCCTTTTTTTGGTGGTCGTCGTCGGTGGTATCCTCTTTCCCGTCTCCAATTTCGAAAAAAAGAAGAAGGTTGAAGCGGAGCAGGAGCTGGATATTTCCAACTTAAAGAAGCCGGACACCGAACAGCCGAAGGAGGAGGTGGAACAGGAAAAAGAGCCACCCCCCCCTGCCCCCATGATGGAAAACGTGAATATCGCCGCACCCGCCATGGATGATGCCCCCGCCCTCTCTCCGATGAGTTTGAGCGATCTCGAATCGGCCCTTGCCCCCGGAGGAGGAGGCGGAATGTTCGGCGGGGGGGGAGGTTTTCAGTCGGGGCGGATTGGCGGAAAAGGCGGTGGAGGAGGGCTGGGAGCCGACATGGATCAGGCTTTCTCCATGGCCGACCTAGATCAAAAACCCCGTGCCGTTTACCAGCCCGCCCCAGTCTATCCCGCCGCCCTTCGCTCCCGAAAAATCGATGGCGTGGTCACCGTGATTTTTGTCGTCGATGCGAATGGTCGGGTAGCCAATGCCAAAGTGGAAAAAAGTTCCGACCCCGCCTTTGATAAACCTGCACTCGATGCCGTCCGAAAATGGAAGTTTGAACCTGCCATGAAGGAGGGGCGTAAGGTTTCTTCTAAATTGCGTGCCCCCATCCGGTTCGATACCAAAGCCTCTTCGTGAAAAAGCCGCTTCTTTATTCCCTTGTCTATGTTCTACCCCTGCTGGTGAAAGCGGAGGATCCTTCGGCTGCAGATCCCAAACCCGCTCCCGGGTCTCCCGGCGCCACCCGGGCCGCGGTTATGCAGATCTTTGCCGATCCGGACTTCCGGAAACGTGCGATCGAGAATTTTAACCTGCACAGCGATTTGGAGCCCAAACTCCCCCCCACGGAGAAGGAGGCCTTCACCAAGATTGCCGACCTGGCAGCCACCGATGTGGTCAAAGCCTACTTTGAATTGAAGTCGAAGGTCACGGCAGACTCCAGCGCGGTATTTGATTTTACCCTCGGCTCCATCGCCTACCAACTCAACCGGCCCAACGAGGCAGCCAAATATCTGGAAAGTGCAACCCGTAAATTCCCCAACTACCTAAGGGCCTATAAAAATCTCGGGTTGATCCAGCTTCAGCAGGGTCGGACGGACGAGGCCATCAAAAGCCTCACCCGCTCCATCGAGCTTGGTGGGGGAGACGGGAACACCTTCGGGTTGCTTGGCACCGCTTACATTTCCAAGGAAAACTTTGTCGCGGCCGAAGGCGCCTTCCGGAATGCCCTTTTGCTCCAGCCCTCTACCCCGGAATGGAAGCTCGGCCTGGCTCGCTGCATTTTCCGGCAGAACAAGTACGCCGAAGCGGTATCCCTCATGAACGATCTGATCGAGCGGCAGCCTGACAAACCGGAGTTTTGGCTTCTCCTCGCCAGCGCTCATCTGGGGCTCAAGGAGCCGGTGGCCGCAGCCACTTGCTATGAGATGATCGATCGATTGGGAAAATCCACCCCTGACACCCTAACCTCCTTGGCTGACATCTATCTCCAGGAATCAAACTACCCGCTGGCGGTGGAAACCTATGTGCGAGCCATCGATCTCAAACCCGGCCAGAAAATCGACCGACCCCTTCGCGCTGCCGAAGTCATGAATGCCCGAGGGGCTCCAGCGGAGGCCGGAATTCTTTTGGAAAAGTTGAAAGTTTATGGAGGCGCTAATATCGAATCCGACAAAAGGAAAAAGATGTTGAAGCTGGAGGCCAAAATCGCCTCCTCCCAAGGAAAGTCCGCCGAATCTGCCGCCGTGTTGGAGCAGATTCTGAAGGAGGACCCGCTGGATGGGGATGCTTTACTGCTCCTAGGCCAGCACTATGCGAAAACGAACCAACCGGAAAAGGCAATCTTCCTCTTTGAACGTGCGGAGGGGATGGAGCCTTTCGAAGCCGATGCCAAGGTTCGCCACGCCCAGGTGCTGGTCACCTCAGGGAAATACGAAGAAGCGGTCCCCCTCCTGAAGCGGGCTCAGGAAATTAAGCCTAGGGAAAGCATCGCCCGCTACCTCGAACAGATCGAACGACTGCTCAAAACACGCTCCAAAGGCTGAGTTGCGGTGCTCACCCACTCCTCTTGATTTTCCAGAAACCTCCTCTTATTTGAAGGCATGAGGAGGGTGACTCATTTTCTTTTGTTGGTTTTGATTTCCAAGGCGATGGCCGTGGTCGAATACTCCACCTCCCTTGAACAAAAGGCTCGTTCAGGGGATTATCAGGCTCAAATGGATTTGGCGATCGCCTATGAGCAAGGTCGCGGCATCACGAAAGACGAGCGCAAGGCGATGGAGTGGTTCCAAAAGGCCCGAGAGGGCGGATATCCGGATCAAGAATTGGCTCAGCTGAACCAACAGAGGGTGGCTCTCGCCAGCTCGAGGATCGAAATCGCTGTCCAAACCTATCGCACCCAAAATGGCAACCGGCTACCCATGTCTCTATCTGAGCTTTCGTCCTCTGGAATTCTTTCCGAAAGCCCAAAGGATCCATGGGGTCGGGAGATTGCTTATGTTCCTGCAGCGGATGGCAAGACCTACTCCCTCTTTTCGGTCGGCCCGGACGGTGCTCCTAGAACTGCAGACGATGTCGTTGCCCTCCAGTCCGGACCCACTTTGGATGTCGAAACCGCTGCAGGAAGCGAAGAGCCTCCGATGCCTTGGTGGAAGATTTGCCTTCTCAAGGTCTGGAGCTGGCTGACCTTCTGGCGCCGCTAATCCTTTAGCGGCTTCCTCTCATATTTCTCTCTACTTACTAGCATTTTGTCTACTCGCCAGCGTTTCCCTTTCTCGACGTGGCTCCCTTTGCCCTCCATGCCAAAGGAGTGTTATCTTGCATTTTTCTTATTTGCCTTTCCTTGATGGCGGGAGCGATTTCTCAGGGCCAAACCCCGATGTCTGCACCTGCGCCTGCCCCAGTTGACGAGGAAAATTATATCCCCCCCTGGAAGAAAGATGAGCCCAAGGAAGTCGAAGGATTCGACTGGTATGTTGCCCCAGCCTTGGGCATTTCGTTGATTCGCGATACCGACATCAATCAGTTCTCTGGATCCACCAGCGGAACAACGGTGAGTAGCGGTGCTGCTACTTTGGCTTTTAACCCGGGTTTCCGTATGGACTGCCCCGTCGGAGCAAAGATTACAGATTGGTTTGCTCTCGAATTCGCCCCCGGCTTCATGCTTAACACGATCCAGTACATCCAACCGACGAATGGATCTCTATCGATCGGTTCGCAAACTGTTTCCCAAGGAGGACAAGGCTCGCTTGTCGGCGATTATTATCAAATCCCGATGCTTGCGAACTTCCTTTTCACCATTCCGATCCATCCCCAGTTCACGATCTCAGCAGGATTTGGCGTGGGAGGCATGGTATCCGCAGCCCAAACGACTTCACTCCAAGGCGTCTCTCTCGAAGGCTCCGACGGAATTAGTACCGCTCTTTCCTTCGCGTACGCCGGCCAGTTCGGGCTCGATTTCCCTTTTTCGGAGAACATGCAGGCGGGCCTTTACTATAAGTACACCGGAACGGGAGAACAGGATTTTACGGGCGGCAACTTTTTCCAATTCGTCCAAAATAACAACGGGACTTCAACACAAAGCGTCGAAGGTTACTTCCTTTATCGATTTTAGTTTCCTCTACAGGCCGCCTGGACCTTTTCCCTCAGTTCCCGAGTTGCCTCATTCGCTTCCTTCCAGCCTTTCTTATCGCAAGTATCTGATGGTCTAAAAAGGGTCCTTCCAAATTTCTCCACCGATTCTACCGCCCCCGCCCACTCCTTTTCGGGCATCTCCGCCAATGCATCCCTCGCAATCTCCACGCAGGCGGGGTTGTGGCAGATCAATAAGATTTCCTCCCCTGCCCGGATCGCCTGCCGGGAGGCCTCCGCACTGCCATAACGGTTGGCAATCGCTCCCATCTCCAGGTCGTCCGTCATCACCAATCCCTGATAACCCATCTTTTCTCTCAACAACCCGGTCACGATCTCACGATTCAAACTCGCCGGCCCCGAACCCTCTCCCCAAGCGGGAAATTGTGCATGGCCCACCATGA
>Ga0214921_10002815_pt1 | contig 27523 bp, 22 predicted proteins | sample LL1505_MetaG_FD_177992 | JGI IMG/M metagenome (GOLD analysis project Ga0214921, IMG submission 177992) | Freshwater microbial communities from Lake Lanier, Atlanta, Georgia, United States - LL-1505 | ecosystem: Environmental > Aquatic > Freshwater > Lake | place: USA: Georgia | collected... | reverse complement strand
TTTTTCGTAATATTCTTCACTTTTTGAATATGGATTTTTTTCAGTATATTCCCATAACCATAGTTTTGGTTTATAAATATATAAAAATCTATTATATTTCTTTTTAGGATGTGATTTACTTTCATGATGTAATCCAATTTTATCACATAATAAATGAATATGTTTTCTTTCTTCTCCATCTAATCCTTTCAAAACAAGCGTTTCCTTATTTATTTGATTTATATGTATCCTATCAAATAATGGTTTTTTATAATTAATTTCTTCATTATTTATAAATGTTTTGAATATAGTTAAATACATATCATTTTTATCAATTTCAAATTTACTTTCCAAACTATCCCATAATAATTCATAATAAGGTGAATTATAAATTTCATCTTTATAATTTAACCAATTTTGCCTTATGCTTTCACTTGAAATATCTTTTAAGGTATTCATTATAAAATAATAATAAAATATATTTATGTTATTTTTATATAAAATTAAGTCGGCGTTTTAAATGTGCAAAGGTGTAAAAATTGGTGATTTATATTCAAAAAGTAGTAAAATAGAAATATCTAACATTACTCATCCATATGATTATATTAAAATGACGAATTGGATAGAAAAATTAGATTAATGAGCGTTTTACACGTTTGGACATTTACACCTTTTCTCATTTTAAACGCCCATTATTAATGGAACAAAAAACAATTTAAATGTAAATATTTAATATAACAAAATGTATAAGCTCATTTATTTTTTACTAATAAATAGAACATTCTCTAGTCAAAAAATTTTCATAAGGAATACAAAATTACCAATTTGTTCAAAATGTTTACATTTTATTGAACATACAAATAACTATCCATATGACCCAATTCCAAGTGATAAACAATATGGTAGATGTAAAAAATTTGGTGAGATAAATATGATTACTGGTGAAATTGAATACGATTTAGCAAGAAATTCTAGATTAGATGATAATAAGTGTGGAAAAATCGGTTCAAAATATACTGAAAAAATCCAATCTTGATATATTTATAAATGATTTACATCAATTATAAAATTGATTTAAATTTATATAATATAATGCATATAAACTACCATAATGCAGACAGTTGAAACATATCTAAATTCTTTACCTGAAGATATATCAACTATTGATATTAGTTGTAAGGGTATTACATCTTTGCCGAATTTAACCAGATTCAAAAATCTAGAAATATTACATTGTTATAATAATCAATTCACTTCTTTGCCTACTTTACCGCAAAATTTAAAAATATTACATTGTTATAATAATCAATTAACTTCTTTGCCTACTTTACCGCAAAATCTAAAAATATTGTATTGTGATAATAATCAATTAACTTCTTTGCCTACTTTACCACAGAATTTAGAATTATTACATTGTTTTTGTAATCAATTAACTTCTTTGCCGACCCCACCGCAAAATCTAAAAGAATTATATTGTCATGATAATCCTATTTCCAAAATAGTAAATAGCAATATTTTGTTTCAAAGAATAAAAAATATACAAATATTGAATCATTTTCGTCATTTATATTATTGTTTAAAATTTAAAACACATTTTAGAAAATGGTTATGGGAAAAAGTAAGACTACCGAATGTAAATAAATTGTATAGTCCAACTTATTTAATTGAAAATTTAGGTGATGAAGATGATTTGGAGACGGTATTAGATAATTGGAAATAATAAATAATCGGTGTTTATAAAGTTGAATAACTTATATTTGGATCAGAAGACGTAAGATTGACTACATTTATTGTAGTAACATCATTATCGTTTTTATCTTTCTTATTCTCATTTTTATAACGTATATTTTCATTCATACACTGAAATAATTTTTTTTCCAGATAGTTTACCTTATCTTCCAGCTGAGTGTTTTTTATAGTGAGCTGCTGAATGATAGAGCTCTGTTCGTTGACTTTTTGTTGCAAAATCTTTGGATCCGACATCATACTTATTAGGTTTATGGTCTCATTATATTTATTCTGTTTGTCCATCTCTTCTTTAATTAAGGTTTCCCTCCTTTTTCGTATGGTTTCAAGTTCTTTTATAACATCCGGTTTATTTTCTGGTCGTCCAGGTTCATAACATTCAAGTATTCCGTCTATCTCTTCCATAAAAAAAGTTAAAATGTTGGTGTCGGAAATCATATCTTGAGGGGTTACAGACGTCTCGTGTATGTTTGGATCTCCTGTATTTTTTAGCAACTCTTTTTTGTCGAACGAGTTGTGGTTGTGCGAGAATACCAGGATGGATTTTAAAGGGTCCAACTGCACGAAAGGTATAGTGTAATTCTTTAGAAATGCTTTTTCTTCGGCAACTGCTGCATCTTCATTAAACTTTGTTTTTTTCAATAGCTCTCGCCTGAATGCAAAGGTTGCTGCCGTGGCGTGAGTTTGTCCATACGGTCCAAACTGCAACATTTTGTTAAGGTGTTTAAAATAGATGAACATTGCACTGGAACCTGCACACAGAGCCTTTGGATATTTTTTCAATCTTTCTACGGCGTGGCTGACACGGTCTGGTGGATAGTAGTCGTCGTCGTCCATGTAGACAATGATTTCACCGGACGATTTTGCATTGGATAAATTTCGTTTTTTTCCAAGGGTCATCTTTTCTTCGTATTTAAAATATTTCACTTGTGGAATGTGTGAAACCAAATCTTCGATTTTATCTGTGCCGTCATCTATGATAATCCACTCTAGTTTATCTTTTGGATAAGTCTGGCTTTCAAAACATTTAATCATCATTGGAACGAATGGTCGACGGTTGAATGTCGGAGTGCATATACTTACGAATGGTGTTTTTTTAGGCATTTGTTTTATTTACAATATATATTTAAGTTGTTATTTAACTAAAATTTTAGAATATTTTTTATGAAATTTTTTAAGTTCATCCATAAAATTGTCATCGTTTATTTTTGGTATTTTATTTTTTTTATTTTTTTTACCTCCAACTAACTTACTTGGATCTGTTGGATTTTGTGGGATTGCCTGTATTTTACCTGTTATTGGCGGTGCAGATGGTTCTGGTTGTGCAGATAGTGCTGGCTCTCCTTGCTCTCCTTGCGGCATTGGTGGCGCGGATTCATTTTGATATGGATCTGATTGTTGCTTTTCTGGTAGTGCAGATGGTGCTAGCTCATCTTGCGGTGGCAGCATTGGTGGTGCGGATGCATTTTGATATGGATTTGGATTTTTGCTGTCTTGTCTTTCACTGTCTTGACTTCCACCTGCAATTTCCGGACCTTTATCCTCAGAATAGTCATTTGTGTCTTTTGTTTTTCCAAGAATGATAGGTTTTTCGTTTACAAATGGCGACGTTTGTTTTATATTGGTTTGTCCCATTTCATACCGTTTATCGTATTCTGCGGGTACGCTTAAGTCAATCCTTTTTGTAAACAACAAGAAGAGAATAATTATTAGAGTGGTTCCTGCGACAGTGCTTCCAAAATATTTGTTTGCGTGCGTTAAAACATCCAAAGTAAACATTATGATGACTTGGTTCTTGTGATAAAATAAGAATGACCAAATCAAATCAATAATGGTTTTGGGATCTCCCACATCTTTATCTTTGTTATCCTTTGTTTTTAGACGTGCAGAAGAGGATAAAATTGAGAATAATGTAATAAAACTAAAGAATATACTGATCGGAAAAATCAATGGAAATATTAAAGTAAAAAAAACAAACGTGAATATAATAATACAAATAATTCCACCCAAAAATTGCAACCATTCGTAGAATGTTATTCCTTTAGTAAATCCATCAGATCTTCTATTTTTTAAAAACCAACCTAAATTATAGAACCAAAAACCTACAATAGATAATGTATTTACTATTACAGATAGAATTAAGACACCTATTAATATGTAATGACCTATTATGAACAATATGAATTCCGCAAAAGTGTTGTCTATAAATGAAAAAAATCCTTTGTATAAATAAAAATTACACCATAGCACATCCTTTATTACAGAACATAACATAACCATAACGAACCATTGGTTTTTTTTTGCAATCTGTTCTCTTAAACCTGCTATAGCTCCGTCAAGAATGTTTCCTGGATCAAATGAAATTTTTAAAGATACTCTTTCGGATGCCCAAGGAAAATTAGAAAATATGTCCATTTCTCTTTTTTTTATCGGAGGGTCTTCATACGTCCCCTTAATTTGGTAAGGATATAAATCTCTGTTTAATGGCATTGTCCTATCTGCTTGAACTGCCTTACAAGAATATACTAGTAAAAAACTTAATATAAAACATATTATTAACGTTAATACAGAATTAAATGTAGCTACAAAAAAATTCTTTACTTTTGTTGCAGTATCTTCATTCTTTTCTGTATCGGTTTTGTTTTTTTCATCCAATGTTGAAGTATCAGTTGTTTCTGTCATTGCTTATACTAAAATAATATAAAATATATACGGGTTTAATTTAATATTTATCTATATTAAATGAAAAACAATTTAAAAAAAAATATATTTTTAGCACTGGTCTGCATTGTTTTATTTTTTTTAATATTTAAATGGATAGGTTTTTTATTTTTAAACAATTATATAGTTGAATGCTTTACAAATGAGAATTATACACATACAGTAGATTTACCATTAACCACTACATATTCTTGTCAAAATTTCTGTAATTCATCCTCCAGGTGTGCTATAACAGGTCAGCAATGTTTAGCTGATATAGATTGTCCGGGTTGCAACCCTGGTTCAACAAATAAAGAATATAAAGAAAGTGAAAACATACCTGGAAACGATGACTCTGGAAAATTGACAGTTGGAATAACCCCACAGTATTCCCAGTTGACGAATGGATATGGAACAAAAGAAAGAATAATTACAAGCGATTTTTATTCTAAACCACCGACACCAAACTTTGGACTAGACCTATGGACGAGAGAATTTCAAGAGGAGGTTGCCCTTTTCAATAAAAGATATAAACCAAAGGATGACTTATATAATAATTATAATAGTTATAATACCTATAAGGGTGTCCCTTTACAACGATACAGTTTATCGGGTAGGTTCATAGACGATGGCCCATTTCCGTCGAATGCTAAATTAGATTAGAGGAATCGTCTTATCTACAAACACCTCTTTGGCAATTTTCTTAATGATCTTTTCCTCTTTCTCGTATTCGTTCTCTCCTTTTCCGCCCATAGACTCAATGATAATCTTGTTATACTGGTCGGCATACTTGGACGTAATCTTTTTGTATTCAGGATACAGCTCTTGAAACGTGTTTATTAAGTGAATATTTTTGTTGGCGACCTTCCTTACCATCTTATGCATTTTTACTTTTTTATCATCCTCTTTCTCCCATTTGTCTTCATCCTTAATATACATCGTTTCTCTCTTTTTATCGGTACAATGGATCGGTCTCTCTGTCACGTCCAGTGAATTTAAACTTTTTATGATGATGTTTGAGATACCTTCAATGTAACCCAATTCTCCAACCTTTTCTAAATCGGTAATCTGTAAATGGAGGGAATCAACAAAATCTGTAATGTTCATTGCATTCTTGCAAGTCTCATTCAGAAACACGTTAAGATTAAAAGTTTTGTTATGAAAATTATTGTTGGTGGTGTTGTGTGTCCCATTTTTTAAGGTTTCCAACATTATATTTTTAAACTCGCTGTTCTCTTTAATTAAGAGCATTATGAGGTCTTTGTCTGATACTTCTTTTTCTTTATTTGCGCAACTATTTGTGCAATTTTCCGGAAAATTAGGGACATTTATACATTTTTTTTTGTGTTTCCATAATCCGACACGGGATTTATATTCTTTTTTACAATTGTCACACGTAAAAATATTTTTGTGGAGATTTTCTGTTAACAAAGTGTTAACAGATGTTAACTTTTTGTGTTTTGCTGTCAACAGATGTTTTTCATAATCTTTCTTGTTACGAGAATTGGTTTGACATTTTTCACAAAAAAAAAGTGGGAAAAAAAGGGATTTTTGTGTTAACATTTTCCTATAATTAGTTAACACAAAAAATCCCTAAATTTTTTTTTAAAAATATTAAAAAAATTTATCGTCACAAAAATGAAAATTATTTTTTTGGGACCTTACCATAAGATTTTTTTATGGTCACAGAAAAGTTTTTTTGCGTTTTTTCAAGAGAATTTCAGCTTTTTCGATTTTTGGACATTTTTTTTGTCCATTTTTGAAAATCCCAAACACTTTTCAAACAAAAAAAACGCGTGTTTGTTGAAGGCCTTTTTCTCATTTACACTGAAATATTGAAATATTCAAAGTATTTCAATATTATACAAAGCAGAATGCAGTGAGAAAAATTAGATTGCATACAAAAGGCCCGCATTTCCGCCAATAAATATCACCATATTTACGCGTTCTTCTATGAGATACATGTTGAAGTTGTAATCGTATATCCGCCAAGTGGGCTTGTTTATGCCGACAATGTCACCCGTCACTGGGTCGCAAATCGTGAGCACTTGTGCGTAAGGGTCCACCGGTGGACTAATTGTGGTGACCTCAAATTTTACGGTTGTAAAACGGCTCATATTCATTGCCCCAGAGGGTTGCATTTCAAAATTACGAGTGTTTAAACAGAAATTGTAACAGTATAATCCATCCGGAGCATTCCCATAGGTGCGAACATATTTTTCAATATAATTGAAAACACCATCCGCCAATAAATTTTCTCTGTATTGTCCGTCCATGAGTATACCGAGTGCAATCAGAATGTATTGTATATTCTGTGGATTGTATATCCCAGTAACGTATAAACCACTCGGTGTCCCATCTGGGTTTGTCCCAGGTCCAATGGTTGTAGGACCGAATGGGTCTGGGTTTGGAAAAGAACCCGTAGAAGGTGCCGGGGATACACCCTGTGGCATCGTATTGAAGGTCCAGTTTGTGTAATTCGACCACTGGTTCCTCAAATTCACGTCACTCCTCTGAAAATAAAACATCCAACTTATAACCATACCCATAGAGTCAACGTCAATCGTATTCTGCCCAGTGACGTTATAGTAAGGTCTCTCGTATATCTGTTTTATCAAATATTTCTGTTCATTCTTTGCAAACACTTCAGACTCGTCGTTAGAGAGAAAACAGTAAGTGCAGTTCAAACTGATGTTGGCATTCCACAGAGTTCTCGTGTCCACATAGGATACAGGTCCCAAAATCTCGTCTGGAGGGGTCTGAAGAAACCTGTACAACTGCATATAGAACTGGTTGAAATTGGGTGCAACCACCGGATAGTTGTTTGCGTAATCCATAACGTCCCTTATGGTAAACCACTCGTTGATCGGACGAAATGACACATTGATCTGCAGCTCATTATACTGTAGTGCCACCAAAGGGAACGCCTGATAGGTTTCCATTGTAAACCACGCGCCGAGCGGAATGTAGAGTGTGCGACCGTTAATGGACGGCTGAGCTCCAGCAGGGTTGGACGTATAGAATGCATTGGGGTAAGAATTGTTGCGTCCGTCATAGTTTGCCGGATCGTATAGCTCAGGTTCACTACCAATCATTTTATTGAAAAGCTCCCTTTTCTGTCCTGAAAAATCACGCAACACGGATGCCAGTATATATTGACCAGAATACTGCTGCAATATCTGGCTCCCACAAGTGATGGTAATACGGCTGATAATCTGCGCACCAAGATTTTCAATCCATTTAAATTCGTAAGGCACCCAATCTGTGTAAGTAACGGAGCCGTCCGGATTTACCACCTCTTGGGGAGGCATTATAGGGCTCCAAATGTTTGGAAGGTTCACCAAAATATAGCAGTCCATCAGAAGGTCACTGTATCTTTTTACTTTAAACGTAAATGTGGATTCAGTGGTTAAATTTAGGGTAGGTGTCCCTTCATAATTCAATGTAAAATTTTGTTTTCCCCAGTTTGTATATTTTTTATAGGTTGTCTTCCAAAAAGTTTTAACAGGGTTTCCATTCAAAATAATGTTTTGTTGTCCTATAGCCACTAAATTTAAAAGTCCACCAGCCATAACTATATAATATAATAATATAGTTATTTTAATTCTTTATCATAATAGATTTAATAATAATAATTTTAATAATATAATATATTAAGATTATTATGTCCGGTTCATCCTCATCCTCATCCCCAACAAACAATAAAATGTTTTCAATGGAAGACATCACCAAAATGAATAATAAAAATACGGGAACATACCTTGTTGTGATAATAGTAGTTGTCTTGGTGTTGTATGGACTATACAATTATTATATTTATACCCTCAATGGAAGAAACTGTGATTTTATGTCTTCCACATACTCAGACTTGGATGGATACATCGTGCCTATATCGAAATCTGACCCAGACTGTTCCGGTAATATGTTTGATTATTACATAAAGACCGCCTACAATGCCTGTTCTGGAGGGAGCTATCGAAACGACTTCGTTGACGTATGCAATCTGAAAGCGGTTATACGACAGGGTGTTCGCTGTTTAGATTTCCAGGTGTTTTCATTAGACAGCAAACCCGTCGTCGCAACAAGCACCTCATCCGATTACTTTGTGAAAGAGACGTTCAACCACGTTTATTTTAGTGACGTTATGCGGATTATTAATGACTACGCTTTTTCGGACGGAACATGTCCTAATCCGACTGATCCAATCATCATCCATTTGAGAATATTTAGTACAAACCAAAAAATGTTTGATAATCTGACAACCATATTTAGCGAATATGACAAAATGTTGGGACGTCAATTTAGCGATGAAACTGATGGGGAGAATTTAGGAAAACGACCCCTCACTGATTTTATGGGAAAAATAATATTAGCAGTGGACCGTTCCAATACGGCATTTTTAGAAAGTTCAACTTTTACAGAGTTTGTCAACATTACAAGCAATTCTATTTTTATGCGAAGCTACCGATACTATGATATTGTAAATAATCCGGATGTAGCCGAACTTACAGATTTTAATAGGTCTGGGATGACGATTGTTCTTCCGGACAACGAAATCAACCCGTCTAATCCGAGTGGATTTCTATGCAGGATGTATGGGTGTCAAATGGTTGCAATGCGTTACCAATATGTAGACAATTTTTTGTTGGCGGATACTATATTTTTTCAAAGGGGAGGGTATGCATTCGTGTTGAAACCACCAAGGTTGAGGTATATCCCTCTTGAAATAAGAGACCCTAGACCTCAAGATAAAAACCTCTCTTACGAAACTCGCACTTTCGGTAACGACTATTTTTCGATGGATATTTAGATTTTCAATTTTATAGGAGCCATTCTAACAGGTTGATGTCGCCATTCAAATACTTTTTAGATATTTTGCCTGCTAAAAGACGGTATAAAATTCCACGCCTCACTTTTTTTATATTGTTATACTCAGAAATGAAACGCAATATATCAACAGCCGGGGTCCAGTTGTTGTTGCACGATATGGAACCACAGCAGAGACAATTTATGTTGTAGTATTTACGCAGTTCGTTCAATGTTTTTGGAGATTTAACTTCTAAATATCTTTTGAAGTGAATATGGTTCACAGAAACTGTCACTGGAGGCCTGAATGGATACTCGTGAGAAATGATAAATTGATACAGGTCTGGATCATATTTATTGCTTCCTTCAGGAACAACTGTCAGCATAAACGTGTAATTGTCATTTTTTCCTCCTCCCCTGTATTCCAAATCGATGTATGCACCCATTTTTGACAGCTCTTTGATTTCATTTGTAACCCTTCGTTTGAAGCTACTTTCATTAACCTTTGACAATTCTGCAAGAGGTTTAACTATTGAAGATGAAGACATTGTTGAAGACATTGTTAGTTATAATTGTTTTATATAATTTAATAAATGATATCAATTTTATTATTACACATTCAAAATCAAAAATAAAATAGCTCCATAATATATAGATTTTTAATGCAGAAAAAAAATGTTTGTAAAGGGTTAACTTTTGAAGATTGCGAATTAACCATATTGCGTATGGCAGTAGACAAGTCGGAAGAGAGAATGGGAAAACGCGTTGTAAATTCAGAAGACATTAAAAATATTATTAAAATCGTTGAAGTCTTTATACAAAAGAAGAACCTCATATGTTACGGTGGGACGGCCATCAACAATATTCTTCCAGAGAACGACCAGTTCTACAATAAAGAGGCAGAGATCCCAGACTACGATTTTTTTACGACCCGTGCACTCGAAGACGCCAAAGAACTCGCCAACATATATTATCGCGAAGGGTTCACCGATGTGGAAGCCAAGTCGGGTGTCCACCAAGGGACATACAAAGTGTATGTGAATTATATTCCGGTTGCAGACATTACAGACATCGCAAAGCCTATTTTCAACGCGATGAAGAGGGAAGCCATACGAGTGAACGGAATACTGTATGCACCGCCGAATTTTCTGCGAATGAGTATGTTTTTAGAGTTGTCCAGACCAGAAGGCGACATCAGCCGATGGGAGAAGGTTTTGAAACGCCTCACACTATTGAATAAAAATTATCCGTTGACTAATCACAGCTGTCACAATGTTAATTTTCAGAGACAGATGGAGGACAAGGAGAATATTGAAAATGAAGAAAAAATTTACGAAAATATCAGGAATACATTCGTAAATCAAGGGGTTGTATTTTTTGGAGGATATGCAGTGTCATTGTATTCGCAATATATGCCTAAAAATTTGCGTCTTAAACTTGAAAAAATAGCGGACTTTGACGTTCTCTCTAACGATCCTGAGACAACTGCACAAATTGTAAAGGAAAGGTTGAAAGATATCGGAATTACAAACGTGAAAGCCGTCAAAAGGCCCCCCATTGGAGAGATTGTCCCGCTGCACTATGAAATCCAAATTGCAGGAGAGACGGTTGCCTTTATATATAAGCCGATTGCGTGTCACAGTTACAACATTATTAATATTAAAAGACAAAAAATAAAAGTTGCCACGATTGATACTATGTTGAGTTTCTATCTGGCGTTTCTTTATGCAGACAAACCTTACTACAATGAATTCTTAGAGAGAATTTTGTGCATATCCAAGTTTTTGTATGACGTCCAACAGAAAAATAGGTTGAAACAACACGGACTGCTGAGAAGGTTTAGCATTAGCTGTTATGGGCATCAGGAGAGCCTGGAAGAGATACGTTCACACAAGGCTGAAAAATATAGAGAATTAAAAGAAAAGAATGACAAAAAGGAGTTTCAAAAATGGTTTTTAAACTATAAACCGGATGATTTAAATAAGAAGAATAAAACCAATTCAACAAACAGAACCATAAAAAAGAGAACCATAAGAAAAAGGACCAAAAAAAATAAAACGAACAAAAAATAAAACGAATACAATTAAAATTCAGATCTCATATAGCCAGTTGTATCATAATAACTGGTATTATTTGTATTATTTGTATTATTTGTATTATTCATATTATTCATATTATTTTCCTGCACCATATTTTTTACATTGTTTTTAGTATTATAATAAGTGTATGTAAAAATACCAATCAAGATAAGTAATGCGGCACCAATAGCAAGATAGAAAAGGTATCCATCGTTCATAGTGAACGGTTCTAAAAGAGGCAAGTTATCTGTCATTTCATTTGCCATTTCACTTGTCATTTCACTTAGTCCAAACTCAGAAGGAACATCAAGAGGTATTTTAGAAGAAGGTATTTCTATTTCAGTCATTGACGACACGATCGTGTTGACAGGTTCTGTTAAAGAAATGTTACCTAAAGAAAAGGTAGAGTCTGTGATATCAATAGAATCCATATAAATAAAATAAATATAAATACTCTTTTATTTAAACTCACTAAATAAATGAATAATGAATAAAAATCTGTTTACACACAATAATTTGATATTAACAATATATATATATCTTTGAATATTGTGGTAAACAATTTATAAAAAATGTTGTCCGCATTAATTGTATTGTTTATACATTTTTTTAAAAACAACAAAATAAAAAAAAAGCAACACAACATTTTTTCAAAAATTAATCTTAACCTGTAATGTAACTTATACGTATAGGACCAATCGTTTACATAACTACACATAAATGTCTCGCTGTTTTTTGTAAAAAAGATGTGTATATCAATGATACCTGACACGAGGCGATACAGATTGGTTTTTTCATTTTTGATACTAAATTTGTAACTTAATTTATCCATTCCAGAAAGGTCTAAAAAAAGTATCTTTCTGTTCTCTAAAGGTTCAAAAATGTACGGATTAATTCCATCCACATATTTATTTAAATACGTAATATTGTTGTCTATTATAAATGGGCAAAAACTAGAACGAACTATAGTTTCAAATAGCTTCTTTTCGTTTGAAAAATTAGATTTCACCTTTTTTTCACCAGTAATGACGTTATTGTATGTAACGTAGAGACGGTCGTTTACAATGTCGCACACATTTTCAGGAATTTCCCCCTTTAACAATTTTTTTAAATTCTTATAAATTTTTAAATTATATTTTTTTTTAAAATAAAGAACCATTTTTTTATAGAGACTAGACGTCAAATCTAATTTGTCTATCAAGTATAATAACCCCAACACAGAGCCAATGCTACACCCAGAAATCCTTTTTATTTTTATTATATTTTGTTTTTCCATCTCTTTTAAAAAATAAAGGGCACCTATTGTAAAACTAGCGTTGAACACTCCTCCGTCGAGAACGAGGTCTATCTCAATCGGGGTTTCTGTATGTTTTATTTTATTTGGTAGATTATCTATAAAAATTTCTACGAGGTTAGAGACAAAATCTAAATCTAAATCTAATTCCATAAATTTATTTTAATGAAATAATTAAAATAATTAAATAAAACGAAAATATATACAATTCAAAAAATTAAAATTAAAAGTTAAAGTTAAAAAGGTGCAAAATATGTGGTTATTTTATTGAACACATAGAATACTAATCCAAACAACACACTTTTAAATATTAACCCATTAAAATTCATGTTTCCGTCTGATTTGAAAAAGATGGGAAGATAGACAAACAACCAATTTTGAAAGAATGGAATCTGAAATAACAAATACAGGACCGCTAGGAGCAAAGGGGTCTGTAGTTCATTGTATACGTCGTCCAATGAATTTGCGGTCTTCACCTGTTTGTTGTATGATTGTATGATATCTTCTGTTTTTTCAGTATGTTGAATGTAGTCAGGGGGTGGCGGAGGTACATAATTTGGCTGCACTTGTGGGTCGTGGCTGTGTCCAGTGGTTGTCATTTGGATGTCTCGTGACGGCAACTGAGTGTATCCATTCTGGCTAGCCTGTTGAAGACTGCTTACGATCTGGTTTATGGTAGTTTGGTCTAAAGATACGCCTGATCCTGGACCTGGACCTAATTCCTGGTTCCCAACATTCTCTGCTGCTGTCAATGTTATTCCTGAGCCATTTATAGAAACAACCGGATCAACGGGTAAATCTAAAATGTTTGTGGATACATTCATAATTATTATAAAGGATGAATTAAATAAATATGTAAAAAACGCAAACATTTTATTCGAAACTAACAATTTTAGCATTCATACTGCTACATTTTGTTGCTACAGGGTTGTATTTAAAACATTTTCCTGTGTCATTCTTGTATATTTTATCTTTAAATTCATTTAAAGATGGAGCGTGAAATATGATACAATCTTTATCCTTGCATACTTTTCTAAAAAGGGAAGCCAGACCAAACCCTAAAAGAATAGACATTAAAATTTTTCCGGTTCCAGTATGGACGAATTTTCCTAGATTAACTGCCATATAATATTATAAGAGTTTCTTTTTTCACGTGTTTTTTATTGTGATCTCTAAAATGTGTTAGGCTTGCATTGGGATCGCCGAAATATGTTTTATATCTTTCGGGCAGTCTACAATCTCTTCAACAAAATGGAAACAGTTGTCCGCCTTGTCCTTAAACAATATTTTATCTACATTCTCTGGACTAGGATAGATATAGATGGTTTTCATCTCTGGTCCTAAAATATACACAAAGAAAAGTCCGATTGCAAAACTGAGTAAGAATATCGGGAGTGAAACATAGTTGAAAATCATTATATAATAAATTATTATAATAATTATAGTAATTTAGAGGTAGCCATTGAATTTAACCAATTTGGAAACTAGATTGTCCATAGCATTCGTCAACATACTGTAATTTTTACCACCTTCTGTTTCACTGTATAACGACAAATAGTTGGTCTGCTCCTCGGGAGACAACATTTGGAAGGCTTGGTTGTAGACATTTACACCAAAATCCGCACTGCCATCGGGTGCGGTCTGTGGCGGAACAATGAGGTTTTGTGGTGTAATAAATGTGCAGGGCTGTCTTTCTTTTCTTGCAGCAACACATTTGGATACAAACTCTTGTGTCCATTCGTGGTCGGATATAAGTGCGGTTTTAAGTTCTCTAGACATATTTGACCATACACTGTCGTATTCAGGGACGTTCCATTTTACACCATCTAATCCATCTCCATAGATTGGTTGAGGAATTATATCTGTTATAGATCCCGATATAGTCTCTGTAGATCCCGATATAGTCTCTGTAGATCCCGATGCAGCACTTGACGTAGTACCCGTATTTGGACCCGTGTAATAGCTTACGTCGTATGCGACGACAGTATCCTTCGAACCATAAAAAGAAAGGTCTTCAATACTGTATTTTTCCTGGATGAGGTTACGTGTCTTTGTATCCTCGTTGAACCATACGTAATTCTCGCTGTATTTTAGTTTTTGAATATGGTTCAGAAGAGGGGTAAGTTCAGTGACATAAATCTCTACTGCATCGACTGCATATTGGGTTTGTCCAGTATCATTCATTCTCTTTATACAATCCTTTATCCTTTGAATTACGGTGTATGAGTTTGCAATGGATGCATTCAGTTCCTCGTGTTTTTCTGGGTTGTCTACAATTTTGTGGTAGCTCTCTAAGTAGTCACTGTAGAAAGAATTTAAAATTTGGATGTGTTCACGGTTGCTTTCAAATTTTTCAAGAACTTGTTCAGAATTAAGTATTCCAAAGAGCAAGCTGTTCTTATCCCTTATAATTTCATTGCTGGTTTCCTTTAATTCTTTCTGATAGAAGTCCAACGTCTCTGTCATCCGTGTTACGGTCGCCAGACGTATTACGATTTGTAGGTTGCAAGGGTCTGCCATATTACCACAAGAGGCTTTCAATTCTCGGTAAGGATCAGTTTTGGACGTTTCTGGAACATACACGGTAGTAAAAAGGGTTCCTCCAGATTTTTTACAGTGAATACATTTTGGCTTAAGTTTTTTATACTCCATTTTTTTTCCACGTTTGTCTAAATAGGCGTTATTTATTATTTTTTTTTTTTGTTCCATCATCTGTGTTTCATACTTGCTTTTAAGTTTATAGTATTCATTGACAGCTTCTTTCACATCGGGAAGTGTAGACATCTATATATTATAAAATAATTTTATTTGTTTCAGTATACTTTTATAAAGATAAACATAAATCACATTATTTAGAGTGGATGATGTCATATTCATTCTCCCATGTCGGTAGTCCAGTAATGAGTTCTTGATGGGCGATACGTTTTGCCTGTTGAAATTTTTGTATCTTTGAAAGTATGTATTGTTGTTTTTCTTTATTTTTAATTTCAATTTCTACAGGGGTCATTTTACCTTTGTACTTATACAACAGAATTAATGCTAAAATGATGATGAAGATGAAGAGTAGCCCCGCATTGAAAATAGTGTTGTGAAAATTTTCACGCACTACGTGACACTGCTTAAGGGTTTGATGCAAGAAATATTTTACACCAGGTTCTGTAAGTTTAGGTTTTGAAAAATCGTCATAATTCATAATAATAATAATATTGTTAAAATTATAAATTAAATTATACATATTATCTATATATGTCGTCAAACCCTTATTCAAATTTTGATATTTTTTTCTTCTTAATTGCTACATATTTTTATTACCAATATTTTAAAACAGAATTAACTTACAGCGACACGAAAGAAAAGGGTAAATATCAAACATATTTAAGTAACTCTAATATTGCTATATGTGTCTATATAACCTTTATAATATTGTCACAGAGCATAGTAAACAGCCTCTATAAAAGTTATAACTGTGGTGGAAAAGCTTCAGAAGTTTTTTTAAAAGTAACTTGGATAACATTGGCTTACTGGATTTTTATTTTTGGTATAATGATGGTTGTATTGATAATGAAACCTTCACTTAAGAAACCTTTTTCTGATGTTTTTGGATATTACTGGGTATCCTATTCTGCCAACACACTGATAACAGAATTGTTGGTTGCTACAGATGTTGAAGCCACAATGAAAAAAGAGGGACAAGGACAACCTCTAACAGAAGACCAGAAGACCGTAATGCAACAGACCGCGGATGCAATCATTAAAATTTGTGGTAACAGCGACATACTCATCAACAAGATAACCCCACTTAATTTTGACGAATTGTGGGATATGTTGACCCCGCTTATGAAAGATGCTTACAAGACTGATAATCAAACTGAAATGTTGGGACCTGACAAAAAACCTGTATTGGATGACGAAGGCAAGTCCATTAAAGTAAACTTGAGAGAAAAATACAGGGGGGATTTGTTTAAATTAGTGGTATCCAAAGATACCATAGGAGAAATGGTATGGTATGTATACACTGGAATAACAACCATATCTTTTATAAAGCTGATGATTTCTTCTATGAAATGTCAAAACAGTCCTGAAACCATAGAGAAAAATAATGAAGCCATTGAAGAAGCACAGAAAAAGGCAGATGAGAAGAGAGAAAAGTTGGAAAGCAAAACATACACATTGTAAAAAGAGTAAAATGTAAAATGTAAAATGTAAAATATAAATAATATTCAAAAAATTTATATTTTAGTATACAATTTTATTGTAATAATTTATATAATATAAAACTGCTAAATAGCATAAAATTCCTAAAACAATAGAGAGAAGCCATATAGGCAATATTGTTTTGTTCTTGTATCCGATCCCAAATTCACGTATGCTCCCATCCTTGTTGTATAAACAGGCTGGTTTCATAAACTGTATGGATCCAAAAAGAAAAAGAAAAAGGACAACAGCAACAAGTGTAATATTTTCTCTAATATAATTATTATTCATATTATATAATGTATATAAACAATTTATAATGTAAACAACTAAAACTAAATATCTAAAATATTACACTAAATAAAAATAAACAATATAAATGTCAATAAATGTCAATCAGTATTCTTCTTCGTAATCATCGTATTCAGGTGAGCCGTTACCGTCGGTGTTCCCATCATAGTAGTCTTCCCCAAGGTAACTCATATCGTTCGCCTCATCTTCAATATCTCTGACCACTTCCTCCTGTTCCATATAGTCGTCCATAAGCAGGTTCATATTGTCGTCTGTGGCATTCCGGTCTAACCTGCGTATGTTTCTTTCGGCTTTCGTCATCTCATCCCTGAAATCACGTTCCTCATCGTAGAAATCTTTGTCCAAGGTAGTGAGCCCTTTCTGCATTCCCTTGGAATACATACCGAGTTTATTGATTTTTAGTATGGTGTCCGCATTGCGTTCTTCATCTGTCATTCTCTTTAGCCGGTCAGTGACCATATCTTTCTCTTTCTCTCTAAGTTTGAAAACACGGTCCTGTACTTGTTCGTATGAGGTGTCTATTGTCTCCTTTTCGTCGTTCATAATGCTGACAAAACAGAGGAACAGTTCAGCTACCTTTTGTCGGAGTTCACTCTTGTTCCCTCTCAGAATGGTCTGTGACCCGGATACGATGTCGGAACGTGTCTCTACGTCTTCCAAGTGTTCTACGGTAAAGGTTCCTGCCGTATCTTCGTCGGTATCTTTTCTTTTTCCAGATTCTATGACCAACATCTCATCTTCGTCGGACAGCTCAATATAGTTGATAAAAACGCGTAACAGGTAGTATTCGTGCATCATACGGCTTGTCCTGTCGTCAAACAGTGGTTTAAGTGTGTCCTCGTCCTCTTCATCTCCTTGTCTTTCTCCTTGTCTTTCTCCTTGTCCCTTTCTTATGCTTGAAAACGCAGGAGTGGCATTCGAGATAAGAACCAGGTTCTGTGCGGTCTGTTGTATTCTGTAAAGGAGTGAATACAGTGTGTTTACTTGGTAAAAGGGCTTAAATTTGGAGTGGTATTCGGTGATATATTTTTTGATTTTATTGGCGTGGCTGCTGGAAAACTTAAAATAGTCAGGAATGTGGACGTCGTCATAGTTTACGTGGTTCAAGATAATATTGGGGAACACGTTGACCAAGTTGAATGTAAAGTTTTTGTAGAACCTGGTGGATTGATACAATGAGTCGTCGGATATACCGGAACCCTTATTTCTCGTTGAAGTGTCCATCGACCAGGTGAACATATTTTGGATGGCATTTGTCATTTTTCTGAGTGAAGTTTTAGAAATGTTTCTTCCAGAATTTTCTTTGACAAAATCTATCAACTCGTCCTTCATTTCATCTATACCTTTTCTCAGAAAATTGTTCAAATCTTTTACTTCTCTCGTATACTGGGACGAAGCCTTGTCAAACGTCTTTTCCGCTTTCAGGATGAGTTTACAGAGAGACTGTTCTAAGGGTTCACTGTCGCCGTCGTGTTCGTCTTGGACCGCCTCCACTAGTCTCACAAATTTTTCAATGGATGACACTTCCCTCTTAAAAAGGGTCACGTCGATCAGGCTGTGTTTGCCGATAATTTGGAGCAACCGGAGAAACTGTTCGTTGCTATAGTTGCGTCCGTCCTCTTTCAGTTTCTGTATAATTCTCTCTACGGTGTCGCTTGGACCAATGAGGCCGGAGCTAGGTTTATCTGTGCACAAGGGGAGGAGGTCTTCTGGTACGGGGACGAGTGTTTTGTATTTACAGTAATGGACGAAGGCCATATATATTGTTTTTTCGTTGAATTCGGTGCTGATGGATGGGTAGACATTTTTGGTGTTTGTCCTGCTGAAAAATATGCCACTCTTGGAATAGCTTACAATGTCCTCCATCATATTCGAGAGCCGGGTCACAATCTGGTTGTATTCATTAATGTGTGGGTCCTTCTCCTTGAAATAGTCGATGGTCTTCTCTCCCTGGTTGCTCTCACAGCAGGCGTTCTCCAGATAGGGGTCCATGTTGGACGTATGTAACAGAAGTTTATTTTTTTTGACGACCTCCTGAATTCTTTCAACGAGGGCGAATGAGAACTGTATTATTTTCGACTGTATCATTAATATCTTCTCTCTCTGGTTCATCGCTCCACTCCTCAAATCAGACAGAAGCGACTTCTGAAACTCCTCAGAGATGTTGACAAGGTGTCTGATTTTAAAATTCACGAGGGGAGGCAAGAATTCGGTCCATTGTGTAATGCTGTGTTCTTCGGGTATCTCGTCCGCATCACTGGTTAACAGGTATGCCGTTTTCTCTTCCATTTTTCGTTTGACATCGGGAGACGACAGCAAGACTTCGTTGATGACCGCTTTCAGTTTAACAATGACTGCATCCTTTTTTTTGCTCTTTAATACGTTCCAGGGGTCACCGGATCCACGGATGTCATACGCGACACACGCCAAATATTCTAAACTGCTGTAGTCGCCCGCCCCTTCAAACGGATACCCGACAAAGGAACGGGTGCACCCCGGGTGGGTCTTTCTCGTTTTTACAGAAGGTATGGACGTCTGAACGGCGATCAAAAACATACCCAGTGTGTAATAGAGGAGGGCGGTGTTATAGAAGTCTCTGTAGGACGGAACCTTCTTACCCCTCTCAGCCATATCTCTGACTTTGATTTTGTATTCACTCTCGGGTTCCAGTGTCAGGCGAATGGTGTCCAATACCGTGTTTATGATGAACTCCTTCTGGGTCTCCATATTTATTCCCATTGCGACCGACATTGCGTTGACGATGTTGTTGACGGCTTTGGTCTCCGGTGTGTCGTAAATCACCATTTTCTCTCCCGTGGAGGAAATGATCTTGTTTCCGGCGTCCTCCTCTATAACGGCGCGCGATGATATTTTGAAACCGTCGTCGTAACCCTCTTCAATGTCGAAGTCCAGCTTGCATATGGACCATCCTGTCAACTTGTCGCACCACCAGTCGCCTCCTTCGTCCATCGTTCCGATACGCGATTTGACCTGTTCCAGGTGCTGGACGTATCCGTCGGACCCCTCTACCACGAATGCGTTGGCCAGGTTGATTTTCCAGGCGGGAATAAGTTTTGCGTTTGTTTTCACACAGTAGAGCCAGTGCGTGTCCTCCAGTTTCCAAGCAGGGTTCGCTTCTCGGGTATACATTCCGGCAAATTTAATGAGGTCGTGCTGTTTTTTCACAAAGTCGGGTTGTCCGAGTATCATTCCTAAGATCTCACTGTATGGAGAGAGGGAGGTGACAGCCCCAATATCCTCTTCTATTTTTATACCCATCTTATATTTCTGGTTGTTGTATTTGAGCAAGGCTTCCGTTTCAATGCGATTTAAAGCAGGGTTTACCGACAAGAAATATTCATAACGTTCCTGGAATTTTTTCAAATATTCTTCCTTTGTCATCTTGTATTTGTTGTCAAATTCGCTGACGACTTCACTGAGGATTTTTTCCTGCAGCATAAGTTCGTTTGTCTTGACGCTTTCACACGTGCTGTCGATATTGTCATTACCTTGATTGTTGGGGATGCTGATGCACTCGCTTTTAAGGTCACACAAAATCTCAGAGTTGTCCGAATTGATGTTGTCCTTGCTGGTCTCTCTGTCCAGGATCCATCGGTTGTCTTTTCTCACGTAGAAGTCAACCTCGTCTGCGGCTATCTCTCTGTAGCCCTTGTATAGTATGGCGTAGTGACCGTCGTTCACCCTCTTGTGGCCGTCAATGAGGGTGTCGGATAAGTAGTCTGCCTCTTGTTCGGACATTTTCTTCTTTGCCAAGAGGTCTTTCATAATGAATTCTTTTAGGTCCTCTGGTTCCAGTGTCAAGACTTCCTTCTGATATTTTTCCTCTAACACGCTGTAGTTTGTTTTGTCATATTTTTTGTCAAAATAAATAATCTTGTCGTTGTCGGATTCAAGTGCTTCCAATGAGCCATAATATTTGGATACGGTTACGGTCTTACACGCGTTTTCTTCCTCGCCGTTTTGCCGTTGTTTCAATTTTTCGTATATGGAATTTTTCTCTTCTTCAAAGAGACCAGAGAATTCACTGGGAAACATCAATGGAGCGCTCTGAAGAGAGAGGACGGTCGTATAGAGTTTGGCGCAGTCCTTGTTTACAATTTTCCTTAAGATTTCGCTGTTTTTAAAGGTTTTCTCCGGGTCACTTATTCCATAACCCTGACTGAACACATCGTCGCGCATACTCTTGTCAATCGTGTCAACCACCGAGAACGCATAAGTGAAAACTTGGGGGTCCGACCGTATGGCCGTCAATGACTTGAACACGCGTGAACGCTCTATATATTTTTTGTTGTATTGAGAGATTTTTTCGTCGATGAAATTGGTAATCTCTGTATACTGCATGTACGTCAAATCGTCCGTATAAATGAGGAAGGGTTCAAGGTAAGAGACGACGTCGACGATGGACAGTTTACCATTGATATATTTTTTCATTAGATTAAATAGAACTTTGGTCTTTGGAATGATAAGTTTGACAAATTTTTCGTAGATGTCATTTTTGGTCATTCCTTTTCTATCTTCATAGCTAAGGTTCAATACATAGTTTTTAATGTTGTCGACAAAATTTTGCTCGGTAAACTGAATGTTGGTGTCCAGGTTGTCTATAAAAATGTTGTTTACAGTGGTTTTTTCCTTGAGGAGCTTCCAGTAACACAGGAATATCGCGTTCAAGTTGGCACGGTCCAGGATGTTGGTCCCTGGAAGGTTGATTTTAGAGAAGCGAATGGTGGGCTCAGGTAAGGTAAGTATTGTTTTGATCGCCATTACATCGTTGCTGCATATGTTTCTTCTCTCGGTGACCAGTTTTGCAGAAGTGCTGTCAATGGTCTCCAGTCGTGTGTTGGCGATGTTGTATTTTGATGTAACGAACCGTCTTGGCTTTATGGTGTTTTCCGTAAATATATCAGAATACATTTCGGTAAGGTTGTCTATAACCGTGTTTATGTTGGTATGGACTATTTTTTCTATGAGGATATCATCGGTTCCCTCTTCAGGTATTCCGTTGAATGGAGTAAGGAAAGGGTTCAGTTCTGTATATAAAGCAGCATATTTGCTTTGATCTACGGGTAGGTTGTTAGATTTATAATTTTCAATCAGTTCGCTTATCCTGTTCAGATCAGGTAATATTTGCAATAATTCTACTTTGCTGTCCTCGCCGTCTTCCGCGATTTTTTGTGAGTCGTATATTTTTTTTACGTTTTTGACGACGGGTATGATCCAGTAGAGGTTTGTGTTGAATTGAGTGAAATATTCGATCAACGGCTTGTAGCTAGCTTCTTTTACCAGAAAATTGTCGACGTTTCCATACTTGTCAAAGAGAGAAAAATGTTCACGGAGCTGTTTGAACCTTTGGATCAATATATGAATGTTGTTGAGGACGCGCGGAGTTCTATCTGAGGTGGGAACCGTGGACAGGAGTTCGTCCATCAGGTCGCTCACTTGTGTTTCCAGGCTGTACCGTTGGCTCTTGAGTGAGACGTCGACGTATTGGACGACGGGTCCAAGTTGTTCTCTGCCAAACCGTATTTTGTCGGCCCTGAATATAACTTCTCTCAACTGGTCCCTGACATTCTCTATGGGGGCTTCAATCTGTAGTTTTTCATTTCCCAGGGCAGCCCTTTCCTTTTCTAAATCTGGGAAATTGTCTTCCACATCTCTTTCTTCTCCTTGTCCTTCTTCTCCTTGTCCTTCTCCTTGTCCTTCTTCTCCTTGTCCTTCTTCTCCTTGTCCTTCTTCTCCTTGTCCTTCTTCTCCTTGTCCTTCGTATTCCCTTTTCTTTTTCATTTCTGGCTCCTCCCTGATCTCTATGAGTTCAATTGGTAAATCCTCTGGTATCCCCTTGTAGTCAAAATTTATGTAGAGGGTGTCGCCGTCGATGCTTTTGATCTCGATCATATCGTTCTCTAAATTAGTAATCTCCGCCGTTATAATCACTGGAATCTCTCCTCCAAAATAGATGTTGACCCATTTTCCTGGTAAAAGATCGTTCTGTTCTGCATAACCTCTGAATTCGTTGCGGCTGATAATAGTTATATAAGTGATGTATCCGTCTCCGACAATTCCGTCCGGGGATATTCCTAGACGTATCGTGTTTAACGTCTCTGTGTTCGTCAGCCACATTTTTTCTGGGTCAATGTAGTCTATGATGAATGTGTTGTTGTTCAACAGTTCGTTGACAGGGTTTTGAATTTCTATGACATCTCCAAGTTGAAGTTCTATTTTTATTTGTGGGGTAGAAGTATCTTGATCTTGATCTTGATCTGGATCTGTATATACAACTGTGTCGTCGCTGTCTGTATCTGTATCATTTTCAGAAATTGGATTAGATGACATTGTTTCTATATTTATAGTAGAAATTTTTATGTGTAAAAAAACATCAATAAAACATAAAACTATAAACTATAAATATAAATATAGTTTAAAGATATATAACTATTATACATCTATAAATGGAGCCTGTAAAGTATAATCTCACTGAAATTCCAGGTTTCAGTGACCTGTTATATTTAGATGACAATGAATATTCAAATATACTAAAATTAAACAGAGTGACTTGCAGAACCTCGAATAATGCTAGATACAGCGTCATTACGTATGATAAGAATTATTTGGCAAGCGACCTCGCAAGGACGTTTGGTCTCTGTCGTTCCGTCGTTGTCAACAGCCAGAATGCAGTCGTGTCTTTTGCACCTCCGAAATCGGTGTCGACTGACCAGTTTATACAGAATTACGGTATATTAGAGGACGGGGTCGTTGCAGAAGAATTCGTTGAAGGGACTATGATAAACGTCTTCTGGGACCCATCCATTGGACTGACTGGTGGATGGGAGATTGCAACCAGGAACATCCCTGGAGCGACGTCGCAGTTTTTCAAGGGAAACAATAAAACGTTCCGTGAAATGTTTTTGGATGCTGCCCAACAAAATAATCTCAGTATGAATATGTTGACCCCGTTGTATTGTTACAGTTTTGTCCTGCAACACCCAGAGAACCGTATTGTGGTGCCTTTCCAGAAGCCACAATTGTATCTGGTTGGTCTGTATTACATCGAAAACTTGAAGTTGGAATTAGAAAATAAATCTGGTTCCAATTCTAATTCCAATTCCGTTTCTGTTACTGTCTGCGACCATCAGGACGACAAAATTAAATTGTTCTTTGAGACACTGGGTGTTACCGTAAAATTCCCCGAAGTATACAAGTGTGACACATACACTGAACTCATTGAAAAGTATGCGTCAATGAACACTCCATACTGTGTAGTCGGTGTCGTCCTTCACAATAAAAATACGGGGGAAAGGGCAAAGATAAGGAACCCTGTGTATGAACAGGTTCGCAGTCTGCGCGGCAACCAGCCGAAACTTCAGTATCAATACTTGTGTCTGCGAAAGGAAGGAAAGATCAAGGACTACCTGAAATATTACCCTGAACACAAAAAAGAGTTTTCCAAGTTCAGGGACCAAGTGCACCTTTTTACGGAGACCCTTTACGGGAACTACAGGTCCTGTTACATAAAGAAATTAAAACCGATCTGTGATTATTCGATTGAATACCGGTCGCACATGTACAACATACACTTTTTATATTTGCATACAATGCGTGAACAAAAAGAGTTTATAACGAGCACCACCGTGCAGAAATATGTGAATGAACTTAATCCATCCCTGTTAATGTATGCACTAAACTACCAAATGAGAAAGCGTAACATAGATTCGTTGTATGTAAACCTGACGTGTCAATAGGGTTGTCATTACTTACTATACAAAGTATCGTTAACAACATTACGATGAACCAGAGTATAATCAGAACCCAATAGTTTATTATTCTTGCTCAATCAATCGGTACCGGCTTTAGTATTGTTAACCCTTTATGACCTTAAATTCTCCGGGGTGGACGATCGTTAAATAAGTGCCATCTCTATTTAACTCTCTTGTGATGAGACAATCTTTATTACAACGAGCAAGAGGACATTGGAAATAATAATTATCAATGTTTTGTGATGAATTATAAAATTTTATACTAGGCTTCTCATATTTTATGTCTCTATTACAAATAACACACTTACTATTAAAATAAGCATTATCAACCCTAGGATAAATAGGGTTTTCAGTCGAAAAATAATTAGGTTTTGTCATCAAATCTTCCTTCTCCGCAAATGGCTCCAAATAAGGAAGAAGGAACGCAGGATAATCGAATTTGTGTTGATAAAATTTGTGACCCAAATCATCCTCATACGTATTATACCAGCTTGGGTCATTACCTCCAATCGTCTCAGTTTCTAAAAGCCATTCTTTTCCCGTGTAATAATAATATTCAAATGTAAGTTTGCTGTATTTACGATAAACTAAATTTGTAAAACCTGGGCTATTCATAATGGTTCCATTCTGTAGAATCCCATACGTAATACAATGTATACCCTCTTGGTCTGCATATTTACCTAAAAGGACTTTTTTATATTGTCCATTTATCTGATCATACATTTTTACGGATTTTAATACAATAGGAACGTTTTTAGATAAAACAAATCTGCTGTACATGTTACTTTTCAACAAAGGAGTATCTATTTTTTCAATATTTGTTTTTGACATTTCATCGTAATTTGTTACAAATTGTTTTGTCTTCTTGTTAAATCCTAAAATAAAATTTGTAATTAATACACCTCCAACATATGGTAAATTTTTTAATTCTGGATATCTGGTTGAAACTGGATTATAATATCTAAATTTTACTCCCAACCATTTTTTAGGAACAATATCTTGACTGTAATATCTTAGATTCTCAATATCGTTTATACCAAATTTTGAAACTAAATTAATCCAAATATTTATTCCATTGAATAAAGCTGACTTAAATAGATTATTGTTTACAGCTACGCAATACTGATTATACACACCAATTTTAGAAGTTATCATACCTATACAGATAAATGAATTATTTTCTTCTATAAATAAGGGTGACCCAGATTGTCCTTTTGTAGCAAGAATACTTGATAAAATAGTAGGAGGGTAAGATAAAACCTCAGAATTTTCAAAAGGTCCTGTGTATTTTGCATCTATAATTCTTCCTTCCATATAACTGTAATTGTCAATTAAGGACGGATTACCAAGAGTAAAAACTTTTTGTCCTAAAAAATTGGTAACGTGGCTCTTTATATCTAATAAATTTAAATTATCTCTGATATGATATGTCTCTTCAGGATAAAACGCTTTATTATATGGCAATGTATCGTCATACATACAGATACAAATATCGATATGTCTGTCGAACCCAATAATTCTAAACTGTAGTTTTATGGTTGAACCTTTATAATTACAACACGCATACAAGACATTTTTTTCTGAATTTTCTATAATATGATAACAAGTGACCAAATAAATTTGTTGTATTCCATTTATAATATCATACTCACTCGGTCCTTTTATTAAAAACCCGGTTCCGTAAAAATTATTGTTTGTTATCACAGTACAAACACTCTTGTTAGCTTGTTTAATTATATCATCATTTTCTTTTATAAATATTATTGTATCCTGTTGAAACTGTCCTGTAGTTAAATAGTACATTTTTGCTTCCGTTGTTGTATTACATTGAACCGTTGGATAATTAGAATTAATATATGTTTTATATATATCAAAATCTATATTTTCAAAACTCTCTCTGACATTTTGGAACAGAGAAAATACTGAATACTTTTCTAAATATTCTGACAGGCGAGTTTCACTGGAACCATCTGTAAAAAAATAGTTTTTAAATTTTTCAGGAATGTTGTTGAATCCATTGAAAGATATTGCATTACCAGACAAATACGTAATACGTAACAATAAATCATAGAATATAGACAATTTACTTCCATAAACATTGAAATCGCTTGAATACCTATCAAAATCAAAATTGTATTTACTTAAGATGCTGTCTCCGTCATCGTGTAAAAATTCACACACAATTGGTATCTCAGTAAAATAATCGTAATATATAAGGTCAAACTGATTTTGTAATATTATAAATAAAGAAACTTGTGTATTGAGACTACGTAAATTAAAATCTTTTAAAACATAGTTATACAAATCAAAATATTCTTGAATTTCAGGAGTTATTGTTGAAAAATATTGTTTTAATTCATCTTTTACAGTGAATGGCTCCCATAAATCTGTTACATTTAATGTTAAAAAATGATGAAAAACTTGAGTGTTATTGGATGCATTCGATATACCCTTATCTAACCGATACTTAGGAAAATTAAAATTATACTTGGAATACAACAACTTTTTTGTAGAAGGATCAAAAACAGCAAAGCAGTAAAAATCACCGATCCTTTGAATAACAGACATATAATATTAAATAATATTTTATTTAATAATATTTAATTTAATAATATTTAATTTAATAATATTTAATTCATTAT